>Ga0190313_1000381_pt1 | contig 26771 bp, 23 predicted proteins | sample 4870071011_MG_FD_169989 | JGI IMG/M metagenome (GOLD analysis project Ga0190313, IMG submission 169989) | Hydrothermal vent sediment bacterial communities from Southern Trench, Guaymas Basin, Mexico - 4870-07-10-11_MG | ecosystem: Environmental > Aquatic > Marine > Hydrothermal vents > Sediment ... | reverse complement strand
ATGAGGTTCTTGAGCAAGAGAGACAAAAAGAAGTTTCAATTCCTCATAGGTAGGCTCGCAATACAATACTGATGCTCTTACTCAAATACAGAAAGTAGTTTCAATTCCTCATAGGTAGGCTCGCAATGGGAAACTGAATTTCCTCGGCTGATGAAGTTGGCAGTTTCAATTCCTCATAGGTAGGCTCGCAATCTGAAAAAGCACGCATACTTCTCTTGTACCATGAAAGTTTCAATTCCTCATAGGTAGGCTCGCAATTGGTGTGCTGTGCGGTCTCCTGCGGGATTGCTCTAAGTTTCAATTCCTCATAGGTAGGCTCGCAATCTACTACTGATAGGTATTATAGACCTTGGGTAGCGGGTTTCAATTCCTCATAGGTAGGCTCGCAATCATTGGACAAGGCTAAGAAAGTTTTGGAAGAATACAGTTTCAATTCCTCATAGGTAGGCTCGCAATGGAATTCTCTGAACAGCTCAAGATTAAGGAAAAGTATGTTTCAATTCCTCATAGGTAGGCTCGCAATTAATAGACCTGATAGAGCGAGCCACTTGGGTTAGCAGTTTCAATTCCTCATAGGTAGGCTCGCAATGCTGAGCTGATCGCCAAAAAAATTGAGGCCTGCTTGTTTCAATTCCTCATAGGTAGGCTCGCAATCTCGATGAGGTTCTTGAGCAAGAGAGACAAAAAGAAGTTTCAATTCCTCATAGGTAGGCTCGCAATACAATACTGATGCTCTTACTCAAATACAGAAAGTAGTTTCAATTCCTCATAGGTAGGCTCGCAATCTGAAAAAGCACGCATACTTCTCTTGTACCATGAAAGTTTCAATTCCTCATAGGTAGGCTCGCAATGCAATCAAGGAATTCTTTCCTATTGCCGATTGGACCGTTTCAATTCCTCATAGGTAGGCTCGCAATTATTATTGTTCCGGTTGCGTACAGCATGGAAGTTGGTTTCAATTCCTCATAGGTAGGCTCGCAATAAAAGAGGCGCCACAAAATGAAGAAAATGAAGAATGTTTCAATTCCTCATAGGTAGGCTCGCAATGCCAGGCGTCTCAGTGAGGTTTAGCGTGATTGATTGTTTCAATTCCTCATAGGTAGGCTCGCAATAATGATTGCCCATATAGCGTCTATATCAGTACAAAGTTTCAATTCCTCATAGGTAGGCTCGCAATGAAGAGCAGGACGCAAAGCAGGAAGCGATTTTTCTGTGTTTCAATTCCTCATAGGTAGGCTCGCAATGGAAAAATCTACAAAGGAGAAAGAGCCCTCAGACCCGTTTCAATTCCTCATAGGTAGGCTCGCAATCAAACGGTTAAACTCCTCCATTGCCTCTTGAAACCGCGTTTCAATTCCTCATAGGTAGGCTCGCAATCCATTTTTATCTAAAAAGAAAGCGCATTTTTGCATTTTAAAACCACTTCCTTGAGTTTGTGTCAAGCTGAATCGCATGGTTCATATAGCTTTATCTTTCAATACGTTAAAACACAACATACCTGTCGTCGATCGCCAGGGCTTACGACATTATCTCTAATCGACGACAGCTGTGGTTGTCAAAGAAAGAAATCTTCTCCGCCTTTTTCTCGCCCCATGACTTCCCGACGACTGTACCATGTATTTTCGAAACAGTAGATCACTACGGAATCTTCTTCTTCGTTAATAATCTGTTTTAATTCGGCCATCAACCGGGCAAGTTTTCCCTCTGTTGTTTTTCCCTCGAACACCGAATTCTGAACCCAGTGTAAGTATTTTCTACAAGTTTTTAGAACCTTTGCAACTCGCCTTACATGAATGTCATAAACCAAGATTACAAACATGACCTACCACGACGCTACAAACGGTTCATATTCTCGTTCTCCCATTAAATGTTTCTGAATTTTGTAGAGCTCTAACCTGATCAACTCTCTGTAAGAAACATGCCTCCGGAGTCCCCTGTGGTAAAAAGTGGTTGTCATCCGATCTTCCATCTGCTGAACAAAAAGCTTTCGCCCTTCTTCAGTCAGGACTGTTCCTCCAAGCTTGCTTTCAAAGTGCTTGGCTTTCATAATACCTCTATTCACGACTGAGAAAATTACTCGGTCCCCAATAATGGGCTTAAATATTTCAGCCACATCGAGATTCAGGGTGAAGCGACGAAAATTTGTGGCATGTAAGAAACCAATCCTCGGGTCTAAATGGGTATGATATATTTCGCTGAGGCAATATACATATATTAGAGAGTTAGCAAAGCTTATCAAAGCGTTAAGCCGATTCTGAGGAGGTCTTCGACTTCTATTTTCAAATAAAAAGTCTTTAGAGCTCAGGATAGTGTCAAATGCCCGGTAATAAAGGTCCTTTATATTACCCTCAATGGCCATGAGTTCAGACGGGCTGCTCATTGAGTTGACAGCGCCGGTCAAGTCTTCAATTTTTTCCCTTACATGGCCTACGTCTTTGCCTCGATTTTCATAGTACAATAGGATTCGCCTTATGTTTTCCGCTGCTCCTCGGACAAACTTCTTCGCTAACGTTAGTCGCGTGTCAGGGTTGAGGTAGTGTTCACATTGTTTCAGAGTCATATACCCGGAATTGAAATGCTCTCTCGGATAAAAACTGCCAACGTAATAGCCATAGTAATTGAAAAAATGAAGAACTACGTGACGTTGACCCAGAAATTCGAGAAATCTCTTATTGAAGTTAACTTCGCCAAATACAAGCAATTCCCTGACATTCTCAATGGGCAGGTATCGTTTACCTTCCTTTCCCTGAAAATACAAAGTGTTGCCTTTTCTTTTCAGCTCTCCATCTGAGAAGATATAAACACTTTGCCTCACTCACATCCTCCTTAACCGGCAAAGCAAAACTCAAAAAAAGCACAATGCTTACATAATCCACGTCTAACGGGGGGAGGAGGAGTTTCCGCCTTACAGATTGCTTCAACATCCTGCAAAATCTCATCCAGCTTTCGCTTCGCTTCTTCATTCCATTCCACGGCAATTTTCTTCCGCTCCTTCGGGATTCGAACTTCGCCGCTGAGTTTCAGTCCCTTGTGCCTGAGTCGGTCCATGTAAAATAAAAGCTGCATTTTGGCGGCTTCGAGTTCCTTTGACGATTTCTTGACCTCACAAATTACCACCTGATCGCTGTCCTTGGTGACCAAGTCAATTTTCAGATTATCAAACTCTATTTCTTTCTTTTCTCTTTTGTAAGACTCCTCGTTTATGAGTCGTCCCAAGGCTAGTAAATCCATCTCTGGGTCGGGATTAAGCTGGTGAGCGTAAAGCCATAGCTTCCTATGGCACACCATATAAGCATTTACAAGGTTCCCGGTGATCTTGAAATCGCTTACCATATCTCGCCAGGTTCAATTGTTGTGGCGCCTGCCTCAGTATCTATAAGCCCTAACTTTTTGTCATATTTATAATCGGCAAAGTAAAGGCTTTTGCACCATCGTAATAGACGCTTACGATCCCCGCTTGACAACAAACGTTCATAATCCTCGCTTAAATTGTTATTACTGATTGAATCCGGACATTCCAGGTCTCTTATCCACAATTCGACGGGTTCAAACCTGCGACTTTTCTCTTGATCCATGCTAAAGGGAATCTGGATCACGAACTTTGCAAATATCTCTTTCTTAAAACTGGTGTAAAGCCTCTGAGAACTTTTGTACCTCCCGAAGAACGTGCATACCTCATTGATAAAATCGTGCTTCATTTCTCTTGGAATTACGGAAATTGTAAATATTTCTCTGAAAAGCTTATGGGCCTCTTCTTTGCGATCCGACATGTATCCAGCATCGAGAATGTCCTTTGTCTGCCGGAACTTGAGGAGGTAACTACTATCCGCTGGTAGGGATTTGTAGAAATTTTCGACAAGTTCGTGCTTTTCAAACTCGCTTATTTCAAATTCGGCTCCTTTAAACCAAAGGTTGCTGTCAATAATTGTGGAAAGTACGTCCTGACTTTTCTTCTTTCCACGTTTCCTCTTCTTGGCCTGTCCCGTGTTCTCAGCGATGACTTCTATAAATTCACGGTTAAAAAATTCCGAAAGTATTTCTTTTTCTTTGTTTGCGTATTCGTTGGGAACTTCTTTCAGGTTTCCAATCCCTTTTCTCAATAACCAGGCCAAAGAAAGGTTTAAAAGCTCTTTATTATAAACCAATCCTTTTCCTGATTCTGTCCCATTTTTAAAAAGCCACACAACCACATTCGCTTCTGTTGGCTCGGGTATGTCATCAAGGTTGACCGTCAGTCCATACCTCCTGAGCACCCTTCCCATGCGTTGAACAAGGGAGTCCATTGGGGCAATCTCGGTAAAAAGAACATCGGCATCAAGGTCAAGTGATGCCTCTACAACCTGGGTTGCTACGAGGATTTTTCCTTCAGATTCATCTTTGGGCTTGGGGTTGCTGAATTCAAATGCAACGATTTCTTCAAGATCTTTACGATCATCCAGCGTAAAGCGTGAATGGAGAAGCCAGAGCTTGTCTTTTAAGCCATTGAAGTCTTTGTCAGATTCTGTTTTCTCCCTCAACCTGCAGAAAATATCCTGGGCCTGTTTGACAGTATTGGCAACGACAAGCACACGCTTGCCCCACTTCGCCTGGCCCAGAATCTTTGTCAATTGTTCATCTGGAAGAGAAAAGCTAGTATTACCTTCGCTAGAATCATTTTCAATCAACTCAATCTTGACTTTATGTTTCCTAATATCTTTAAGGCAATGTTCTTCTTTTTTGTATAAATTGATTTTTTCGTAACAGTCAGTTCCAATCGCATCGTCAATTTCGTTCAGGATAAATAAAGGCAAAGTGGCGGTCATTAGAAGGAATTTCCCGCCCATGCGCACAGTGTCCTCTATGAACTTGACCACAATGGCGACAGCGCGTGGATCGTATGCCTGAACTTCGTCAATAATGAGCCGCGAGTAAGAGAGCGTGGCATAAATCTTCTCATATCCAGGTGGACGCAGGGCATAGGGAAAGAATTGATCACCCGTTGAAACTATCACAGGAAGAGCTAACTGCCGAGCGAGATCATAGGCTTTCATGCTTGATTGTTCTTCTCCGCCGTCTCCCATAAGGAAAACATCTGCGTCGGAATGAAGTAAGCCAGTCTTATCCTGGCCAAAAATTCCGATGGCCCGTGCATAGATCTGGTTAACCGCTGCTCGAAGGGGAAGCGTGTAAAAAGACTTTTCGTCACTACCCCAGAGAAAAGCGAACTCGGTTTTTCCATAACCAGTGGGTGCAATCAAAATGACATTCCTGTCCTCATGACCTTCAATTTCTTGGATTTGCCACATATTTACCGATTTCCCTTTATCTTTCCCTTTTATTCTTGTTTCTACTATTTCTTTAACCTTCCGAAAACCAGGAGAATATTTCTCTACTTCTGCTGTTTGTAGGTCTTCCCCCTCTTCCTCACAAAATGAAGCAAAGTGATCTGCACGCTGCAAAAAACCGGCAATGAGTATCCATGTGCGCATATCCTGTTCATCCAGGCCCGCACGTTTCGGAAGAAAATAAAGCTGATATGGTGGACGGGCATACTCCGAGAAGGGAACTCCGTTTCGCAGGCCCCGAGCAATATTCTCATTAAAATCTATGAAATCCTGCCATTCGTGCTTTAATCTTTGAATTTCTGCCAGCAGGTTTTCCCGAAGCCGATCTTTTACCGGGTCTATTGTGTCCAGTAAATCTGCAATCTCTTGGCTGGGAGTGCTGATGAGTTCAAAGAAATTATCCCGCCAGTGATGATAGGCGATGGCGGAAACCAGAAACTCCCGGTAAGCTTCAGCATGATCCCGATGATCCTTGGCTAACTTCTTCTGCAACTCTTCTTCATTTATCCAGAGTATAGAAAAAAAAGAATGAGGAATGTTGATAAGGGGAAAATTAGGGGTGTAATGCTTGTTTTTGAGTGTCCGAACCTGGAAAGCTGGAAGCACTTTGCCTAGATCGTGACACACAATGGCAAGACGAATGAGATCACTCAGGGAATCATTGATGTGGTGGCTGATTTTATCGAAAGATTCCAGAGCATCCCGCATGTGCTCATGCAGGCGAATGAATTTGCCTGCTTCTTTTACGCCGCCTTTCGCGTAAATTGGCGAGGGTGCTTTCATAGCTATCCTCCCAAGTCGGCGAGAAACACAGGAAGTTTACAATCTCTGTCAAAAAGAAAACGCTTTCCTGTGAATAAGCCTTCGCTGAGTTTGGCTGTCATGTAGTCAAAGATGCGCTTTCCGTGACGATTGCGTGTTTCCGCGTAGTTTTCGACAGTCCAGAAGGTGGGAAGTCTGTAAATAAGACCATCAAACTGATCAAAATCCGAGGCATCGTCCTGTGATTCTGGCAGGAACATTTTTTCTGGAATCCAGAAAAAGTGTTCAAAGTTGGCATCCACTCGCATAAGTTGAAACATTGATAGTTTGGACATGTTTGATATTTCTTCCACGACAATCCAGTCCTCTGCGCGCCCGAGATGCAAAACATCAAGACGACGCATAGGATTTCTAAGAGCATAGTTAACCTCTGCGAGAAATTTTTCTTCCTCGTGGGCCAGGTGAATAATCACCCTCACGTCGTTGAGGATGTCTATAAGGACAGGAGATTGACCTCCTATATGTTCAACATGGCCTCCAATAGAGCGATTCTCCGTAGTGCCAAAGCGGCTCTCATGAGCCGACTTAGATAGATTGCGAAACCATACATATTCTGTGGTTTTGCTTTCAAATCGGCCGGCAATCGAAATTTTTAACTTTTTCAGGTTTTCACACTCAGCCGGCATGCTGTCGTAGCCCAGTATATTGCACAAGAAACCGATTACCGTAGAGTAAGGCGGTATCGGATAAGTATGTCGCCGTTGATAGGTAAAAGGTACACGATAGTGTGCTTGAGGTTGATAAATCCTGACTCTGAACACATGCATATTAATTACCCCACATTTTCATAATGCAACCGCCAGGAATTTAGAAACTGAGGGGAATACAAAAGTTTTTTCCCCTTTGTCGACTTTTTAACTTAGGTTCCTATACCGATTTCTTTTAGTAAATCATCCCAGTCAAAGGTAAATTTGTCTTCATTCCTGGCTTTTAAACGGTCATCTACCTTCAGCCTTTCACACTCCCAAATGTAAACCTTTCCATCTCTCCAAGGGTTTCCAAGCGCATCTTCAATTCCGATTACCTTCCACTGATGGTCTTCCTGGCGAACGTCTATATAAGGATGGAAGATTGGGGAAGGCACTTTAACGGGAGCAGCAATGAGAAATAGGGGAACGATTGTATTGGCTTCACCACTGGACTGAGCATGAAAACCTGCTCTAATGGCCTCCAGAATGTTTCGTATTCTTCGGTTTTTATCTTCAGCTCTCAGGGTAAATTTAACTTCATACTTCTCGGGGGTTTTGGAGATTTGCCGCACTTCTATTCCGTCACGACCTTTTATAGATTTTAGATTTTCCGCCTTCTTGCTTCCCTTGGGCTCGAGGGTAATTGTTTCAGCTTCCGGGTCATAGTTGTCAACCAGCCATGTGTCCTGTCCCAATTTATCTGCGTCTATGGTTACACTCAGCTTATATAGCGACAGATGCTCTTCTTTGCTATATAGATTCGGGTCCAGGGGCAGCCCTTGGCTCTGACCCCGTTTCACCATGTCATGATTTGCGTAAAAAGCAAGGTCTGCCACATACGGCGAGATAGAAACAGCTTTTGTGATACCCACGGGAGCTTTCCGGGTGATCGATGTCTGTCCCTTCAAAGTGTACATGTATCCAAACGCATCCAGCTCTTCACTCGTTATGATGTCATCTTGCGCTATGTCAAACTGCACCACTTGTCTTTGTTGTCCTTGCCCCGTAACCTTTGCCCTCGTAACCTTTGCCTCTTTCCAACCGAAGGCGTTTTTTAGCGTTTGAAATAGATAGTGCCTTATAGCAGGCTTGCCGATGAAGGATCGAACTTCGCCGTTCACAGTGAGCTTTTTGATGGAGAGAATGTTGCCTCCTATTTTTTCATCGCGGTTCAGGGCTGAACCTTCAAAAATAATCGTGACGGTGACATTCTTAACTGTACTAGCCATGCGTTCCTCCTGCTTGCTTTATTTGGTTTGCCCGCTACTCGTCTTCTTCCTTACCCAGAACACCGCTCAAGAATGAAAATAAAAGGACCTTAAAGAGCTCACCAGAATAAATGGGTTTGAAAGCTTCTGCCAGCAGTGGAGGAAAATCTTTTTTCGCAGAGACAAAGATTCGGAGTATGGAATAAAATACTTCGTCCCGTTTGCCTGCTCGTACAAGCTCAAGAATGCGGTAACCCTGACGGTCGAAGGTTTCTTTCAGGTCGGAATCCCTTCTACAGGCATAACCGGTTTTTTTCAGGCCATCCATTAGCTGTGAAGCATTCCAACCAGCAACCTGGCGATAAAGTCCCCAAAATCTTCTTTCTTCCTCTTTACCGCGCTGGTCCTCCGCAGCCCACTGAAGCATACTCTGAAAGTCCCGTTGAAGCTTTTGCAAACCCTGATAGGTCTTTTGAAAATCCTCGAAGACCGGATTACCCTGGATTATCTGTTCCTTAAGTTTTCCCTCTAATTGCCGCTGGAATGTTTCAAAGAACTGTTCCAGTTCAGCTTCTTGCAAAACAGTGCCCATGCCCATACACTTCCCTCCTTTTTCGTTTTTCCTCAACGATGGCGCAGAGCCTGAAAATGCGATCAGCCACTCGGGTGGGGCTTTTCTGGTTCCTATCCAGCTTAAGCACATACTCGATATAGTCATTTTCTGATCCATTACGCTCATTGTAGGGCTTTAACCCAATCCTTAACAACCGGTACCCTATCTCCATGAGACGGGAAAAATCCCGATCAAGAACCAGATTGAGAATTGTAAACTCTCCGATCCTGCTCAGGATTTCCGCGATCCGTCGATCGGAAAGGAGCTGAATTACGTCGTAAGGTAGGCTAGAGGACTTAACTCGGTCCCCGTGCCGACTGACTAACTCTATATTCATCCCCGTCCAGGCGCCAAGGGTTGTCTGCACTTTAGTGGCGTATTCGATTACCGACATGGCAAGAATATTCCTCTTATCAAGTGTTTTCTTAGAACTCGAAGCGCCTAAAAGCCCGACGGCAAATTTATTGAGATGCCACATAACTTGAAAGGATGGTGCATTGATAAAAAATTCCGAATTGTCGGAGAGATGAACAAACGCAAAGCGATGGTGAAGTATGAGAAAAGAACAGAGAAAACAAATTCTCATGCTGTTATTCATGTTCCAAAACCCATTTGGAAATTTTCCAGGCGATGGTCCTAACTCTTTTAGGTGAGTTGATTGCAATTGGGTCAGTCTTGTCTGTAGTTTGCTCTTGGGGTCTTTAATAACTACAGGATAGCAAAAGCACAAATCGCATTTTTCCCCCTCTGATGCCGCAATCAGCTTTGGTATGTTTGCAACTAGGTCAGGATATTCAAATGATCGCCACTCAGAATGCTGAACAAGATCTTGAAATGGTTTGTCAGAAGAAAATAACTTATTACCTGCTCTAACAAACTTATAGCCAAAATCGCTCCTACCGAATCGCTCATAAAAATCTCGGTATTTATCGGCATTTGTTTCCTTGCTATTCTCCTTACCCGTTGTCTTATTCTTCCAATCATTTAATTCTTCTTCGGAAACTTCATAATCCACAAGGTATTTTATCACTTTCGGAATCTCGACTTTTCCGTATTTGACTTTGTCAAATATGGAACTCCTGAGTTCTAATCCACCATCCTGGCTCAAAAAATCCGTAACGTTTTCACCACCTGTTTCCAGCACTCTCAGCAACCCAATAACTCCAGCGTTATAAAGCCAGTTTGATGGATAAAGGGTAAATTTCTTTTCGCTCATAAATGACCCCTCCATATTCCAATGCAGCCAAAACCCTGAGAATTTCTGCTTCCAAGACCTGCGGCAAAAGCAAGAGGATAAATTTCTGGGGGCAATGAAAGTTCAAATACCCCTGACCAGCCTTTGACGATGGTGCCTTTGTAGTAAACAATGTTTTCTCGCTTGTTGATCCGCAAAGGCTTGATACAGGCCTGTTCGTCCAAGCTAAAATCATCATTACTGAGGGTTCTGTATTTTCGGGCAAGATTGGAAAGAACAAGCTCGCTGAATTCAGATTCATGGGGCGACAGGTAGCGAGTGAAGTTCTTACCGTTCACTTTCTCTGTTCTGTAAACTGTGATGGGTGAAAGAGTTTCCACCACGACAGGGGATTTATAGTGCGGTGGTACTTCAGGCAAAACGCTACTCACGTAAACATCCTGATCTGGAATGCCGGGTCCTTTTATTTGCAGACATTGTTGACTGCGTAAGTTATTGCAAAGAGAAATTATGAACTCCTTGAGAGGAGAAGCAATGACCCAGGAGATCGGATAAGAAAATTTTATTGTCCGTCTTTCGAGGTCGATTCGGGGTTTTCTCGACCCAATAAGTCTGGAAAAAGTAAAAAGCTTCAGGCTACGAGTGCCATAAGGGTCCTTAATGCCATGTTCGTGTATACGTTCAGCAATCTGTGGATCCAAGTGGCGGTAAATAATCCCTTGTAATATTTCATTATGATGAATGGGCAGCAAAAGATATTCCTGGTCCCCTGTTAATTTTATCCTGAGCCGCATCTAATCCCTCCTTTCTGAAGCCCTGCTTTCTACGTAACGCTTTAATTACCCACGGCTAACAACATAAAGTCTTGCTTCATTTTTCCTTCTTTAAAAGTATATACGATTTCTATTTGCATTTTTTCAGAACGGGTATCGCAAACCGTATTGCCATGCGGAAACCTTTTTGTTGGACATGCAAGTGAAGGGTCCCAAGCAGTTTTGTGAATAGCACATGTTTTTACAGGGGTAAAATCAGAACACCCATGAAACCATCACCGTTGTCTATCCCGCATCACTCATGCCGCAAGGCGTCAATGGGATTCAGATGAGCGGCACGGCGGGCAGGAAAGTACCCAAAGGCGATACCTATGGCCGCGGAAAACAGAAAAGATATGCATACAATAAACGGGTCAAGAGCAAATGGAACAAGCAGTATTTTCGACAACCATATCGAACAGCCTATGGCCAGGATAATTCCGAGAATTCCGCCCAGAGATGACAGCACGACGGATTCTACCAGGAATTGAAGCAGCACATCCCCGGGCAAGGCTCCAACGGCCATGCGAATGCCGATTTCCTTGGTCCTTTCGGTTACGGCCACAAGCATGATGTTCATAATGCCGATTCCTCCAACGAGAAGGCTCACAGCCGCTATGGCAGCCAAAAGAGATGTCATGGAGCGGGTTGTGCCGGACAAGATAGCAGCAATTTCCCGCAGGTCACGAACATGAAAGTCATCCAATTCGCCTGGCCTTATCCGGCGCCTTTGCCTCATCAACGATTCCATGTCCATTTTGACCTGTTCCATCAGGCTTTCATCCATAACGGAAACCTCAATACGCCCAACGTCTGTATTACCTGATATGCGCCGGAAGAACGTCTTTATGGGAATAACCACCAAGTCGTCGCGGTCTGTACCGAAAGAAGACATCCCCTTCTCCCCAAGAACACCAACCACCCGATACGCCTGTTTCTTAAGGCGAATGGTATTTCCAATGGGATCTTCATAAGGGAATAGGTCTTTTGCTACGGTTTGACCGATAATACAGACTGCTTTCCCCGCCCGTTCTTCCCCAACCGTAAATGTCCGTCCGCGCGCCAGAGGCCAGTCCCTTACTTCAAAAAATTCGGAAGTCGTGCCAAATACGCTGGTGAGGCGGTTACGGTTTCCGTGAATTACCTGCATGGGAGTTGCCGAAACGGGAGCTACCGCCTCAATTCCATAAATTTCCCTTGCAATAGCCCGAGCGTCTTCAAGCTTAAAAGGGGGAGCTTTGCCTCTCACGCCCCCGTGGCCTCTAGGTGCCTGCCCCACGTGAAGTATCAGTAAATTACTGCCGAGACTTGCAATCTGGCGACGAACCTGCTCGGTAGCTCCATTTCCCAGCGTTACCATGGTTATTACTGATGCAACACCAATGATTATCCCGAGAGACGTCAAAATAGAACGGAGAAGATTCCTTCGTAGTTCTCGGACTGCTATGATGAATGCATCGAAAATCATTTCATCTGCCTCGCGTCCCAAAGCTCGTCTGAGCCATTTACAATCATCCCGTCCATAAATCGAATTATGCGATGAGCGTACCGGGCCATTTCGTCTTCGTGGGTAACCATGACCACGGTCAGGCTTAAATCACGGTTAAGACTCACAAGAAGCTTCATAATCTCATGACTCATCTCGCTGTCGAGGTTTCCCGTAGGCTCGTCCGCTAGGATCAATTCGGGGTTAGTAACAATCGCCCTGGCTATGGCAACTCTTTGCTGTTGCCCTCCTGATAATTCCTGAGGCCTGTGATGAGCCCACTCGGAAAGCCCCACTAGTTCCAGAGCTTTTTCGGCCATAAGACGACGTTCCTTCCTGGGCATTCTGCGGTAAACTAATGGAAGCTCTACATTTTCCACGGCAGTGGCTCGGCTCAAAAGATTATAGCTCTGGAACACAAAACCCAGAAAACGGCGTCGGAAAAGAGCCCTTTCATTCAGAGAAAATCTGTGCACCTCCAGACCTTTAAATTTGTAGCTCCCAGAAGTGGGACTATCCAAACAACCCAGGATGTTGAGAAATGTAGATTTGCCGGAGCCACTCGCACCCATAACCGCCACAAACTCTCCCTTTGCTATCTCCAGATCTATGCCTTTAAGGGCGGTAAAAGCCGCCGAACCACTCCCATATACTTTTGTAATCTTTCGAAGTGTTACGAATGACTCACCAGGCATGAAGCCAATCTCCTTAACCACCAACGGCCGGCCTCAACCCTACTATGACTTTATCGCCCGGCCTTATGTCCCCCTGAATCACTTCTGTTCTGATTCCGTCAGAATCTCCAACAGTTACGATAATACGTTCAGGCCGGTCACCCTTCAAAACCCACACGGCAACACGGGAACCTGAACTATGTTGCATGGTTAGGCGGGAATCATGAGAGCCCCCCCGCCGAGGAAACTTCGGAAGCATCATTCCCAAAAGGCCTCTCCTGGCAACCTCTTTGTTTTCACCCGAGGTCTTCTCAGGCATTCTGAATCTGAGAGCACCATTGGGAATTAGCACCACGTTCCGTTTTTCGCTCACTATAATTTCCGCCGTGGCCGTCATGCCCGGAAGGAGTAAACCGCCCGGATTGCGGACATAAAGAATCGTTTCGTAGCTCACGACGCCTTCACTACTTTTTGGCGAAAGGCGGATATCTTTAACCTCTGCATTGAACACCCGGTTGGGATAAGCATCCACGGTGAAGCAAGCCTTCTGACCTGGTTTAACTTTCCCAATGTCCGCCTCATCAACATCAACATGAAGCTCCATTTCTGTAAGATCTCTGGCTATGACAAAGAGGGTGGGCGTTTGAAGCGAAGCTGCTACGGTTTGGCCAGGTTCCACATTGCGAGAAAGTACAATCCCATCCATGGGAGAACGTATTATGGCTTTCGAAAGGTTAATACGGTTGTATTCCAGTTCTGCCTGGGCGCTGGCAATTTCGGCTCTGGCGCTCTGTTCCGCAGCAATGGCTTTGGCAAGTTGCGCTTCTACCTCGTCCATTTCAATCTGCGAAGGGAGCTTGCCCCCTGTGAGCTTCCTGGCCCGTTTGTACTGCGCAAGCTTGCTGCGGGCAAGTTTTATGTTCGCTTGGGCATCCAGAAGTTTTGCACGGGCAAGATCCAGTTTTGCCTGCGACTGGAGAACCTGGGCTTCGAACTTGGAAGTGTCGAGCCTTGCCAGAATTTGTCCTTTTTTCACTGGGTCGTTGAAATCAACTTCCACGGTGCGTATTGTCCCCGAAACTTCAACTCCTACTTCAACCTGATCAACAGGCTCAAGTGTACCCGTGGCGGTCACCGTTACAATCAGGTCACCTTTTGTGACGTCTTCCGTACGAAAAAGGTTTTTTTTATCAGAACGGGTACCGCTAAAAGGGGCACTTCCGAAAATCGTCATAACGATAAATCCGGCTGTAACGACAATCGCAAGCCACACACCAATCCGTTTTTTACTCCTGCCGGGTGTCAGCCGTTCATCTGCCAGATTCTTGATCGTTTCCCTCTTATCCATGATCTTGCCTTTCCTATGAGGTATTTTCAGGAGGACCTTTTCAAAAAACTGTCAGCTACGCGATATTCCATTTCCAAGAAAGAGATTCCCTCGTAATTTGTGAGCATAACCTGGGTTAACAATATCTTCCCGAAAAAACACTACGGCGTGTTCGTAACATCATCCGACAGTGACGACACGCCCACTGCGCGCTCTAGTTCAGCCTTTGCCATAAGGTAACCATACAGTGCGTTATAATAATTAATTTCGGCTTCGCTCAAATAGGTCCTCGCGTCCAGCACTTCCGTAGACGTGGTTATGTTCTGTTTATACTGGAGATCGGTAATTCTGAAGTTTTCCTTCGCCTGGCGAACGCTTACTTTTGCAGTCTTAACATTTTCCCTGGCTGTCTCAAGTGCGGCAAGAGCCTGCCGTACCTGTAGCTTTATTTGTTCCTCCGTATTGGCAAGCTCCTGTTCTATGGCCTGTTTTTTATAAAGAGCGGCGAGAACCTTAGCACGAGTTTTTCCCCATTCAAAAAATGTCCATTCAGCTTGAAAACCAACACTTGAGTTGTGTGTATTATTGTAGTCGTTATCCTTTGCCAGAACATCTTCGCCCTGCTGGGTGTAACCCCCAATGGCGTAAATCTTTGGGAAATAATCGCTGCGGGCTAACTTTGCCTGAAGTTCCACCTGCTTTACGGCCATTCTTAAAGCCTGAAGCTCTGGCCGCATGGAAACCGCCTTTTTTAAAAGTTTTTTCAGCGGAAACGTGCAAATTCTATGCAGTGTTACATCTTCAACTTCCGTGTCCGACGTAATGGGTCGCGTCAGAAGAACGTTAAGGTGAGACACGGCCACACAGTAGTCGTTTGCGTAAGATACCAGTTTTTGTTTGGCGGCAGCGAGGGCTACCTTAGACTTGAGTAAATCGTTCAGCGGTATCATGCCCTGTCTGTAAAAGCTTTCAGCGTCCCTAAGGTGAGCAGATAGTTGTTCAACTTCTTCCCTTGCCACTGCAACATACCGCTTCAACAGCAAGATTCTGAAATACGCTATTTTCACGTCGCGGGTTACGTCAAGAATTACCCTTTTCCTTTCCACTTCTCTGATATTGACACCCAGTGCCGCAAGACGTTTTCGGTTTAACAGGGCAAAACCAGTGAAAATCGGCTGCTTCACCTGAAGAGCCCACGAGAAGTTATTCCTATCTCCCACAGGCACTTTAGCTCCTCCGCCCGGCGCAAGGGGATTCTGGAAAACCGCATAAGGCTCATCCTTCAGTCTCGTGAACGAATACGATAAGCTGAAACTCGGAAAAAAATCGGAAAGCGCCACCCGATCCTCTTCCTTCGCCGATTCAAGCTCCTTCCAGGCTTTCTTTATAAGAAAGTTATTAGATAGGGCTTCTCTTACAGCCCCATCTAGAGTAAGCTTATCAGTCTTCGCAACAGCTCTATGATGAAACATTGATAAGAGCAAAATTGGCAGGAAGATGAAAGAAAGGACATGTCTTCGCATAATTCCTCCGTTATCGGTTTAGCGTTCGTCCACAGGCAGATGCCATTATAAAGGGTTATCGATGGTCTGTTGACACATTTTCAATGCTTTTCTAAGTTTATCAGTCTAGGAAAAAATCAGCACAAGGGGAGTAGATCTTTGAAAGAAGTTTGGCTTAGAGTAGATAAATGGAACAGAGATCTGGTTACGGCTGGCCTTGAAAGCGGTATAGAAACTTTCGTGTGCCCTTCAGAGGTAGGATCAAAAATACGGGAACTTGGGAAGGTACGCTTGGTTTCGGACCAAGGTGAGTTAATCCCCGGGCGGGACGTGCTCTTTGTCAGCTTCGAAGGCCCTGAAAGCATTGAAGATGTGAAGGAAAAGTTACGGCAAGGCATCGTTTGCTTACACGTAAAAAAGTGGGACATAGTGGGATTGGAAAACCTCGTGGCGTTGGGTGGAAGCATTGTAGTAGAAGTCGAAACCGAAGACGAGCTGGAACTCGCTTCCACGATTCTTGAGCGGGGATTTTACGGGGTGTTGATTGGCGCATCTGATCCGGCCTTAGTAAAAAAAATGGCTAGGGGGGTGGTCGGCCTTTCTGAACGGATAACTCCTGTTGTTGCCCGCGTGATCCAGGTTGCACCCGTAGGTCTGGGCGATCGCGTTTGCGTGGACATGGTTACCATGCTTACCCACGGGGAAGGGCTTCTCGTCGGCAATTCCAGCTCTTTTCTTTTCCTTGTTCATGGTGAAACACTGGAAAACCCTTACGTTGCTCCACGACCGTTTCGCGTCAATGCTGGCGGTGTTCATGCTTACGTGAAGCTTCCCGAGGATAAAACCAAGTACCTATGTGAACTCAAAGCTGGAGATCAGGTGCTGGTAGTGTCAGCCGATGGGCAATGCCGTGAGGCTGTGGTGGGACGCGCGAAAGTAGAGAGGCGTCCTCTTCTACTCGTTACTGCCGAAACAGACAAAGGAAGCGGCTCTATCATTTTACAAAATGCTGAAACTATACGACTGGTTAAACCAGATGGAGAAGCACTCTCCGTTGCTCAACTCTCACCGGGAGACGAGGTTCTCGTAGTTTGCTCTGATATCAAGGGACGTCATTTCGGAACGGCCGTTGAGGAAACGATATGGGAGCACTGAGCGTTGATAAAGCCCGGGACATGCTCGAGGAGCTGAGGGGGAAGATAGACGAGGTTGACAGAAACCTTGTACACTGGCTGGCCGAAAGGATGCGCCTGTCGAAACAGATAGGACAGGTAAAGCGCTCGGCAGGTTTTTCTCTCTTTGATCCAGAACGTGAGGAAGCCCTTTTAAAAAAACTCGTCTCCATTAACGACGAACCGTTGCTGTCTTCGGCTGTGCTTAGGGCAGTCTACCGCGAAATCCTGGCCGCTTCTCGTTCCCTTCAGTATCCCGTCAAGGTAGCATACCTAGGACCGCCATGGACATACTCACACCTGGCAGCCATCTACCTGTTCGGTCACGAAGTCGAATACCACCCCTTCACTTCCCTCGACGATGTGTTCAACTCGGTCCGGTGCAAACAGAGCGACATTGCTGTTGTTCCTGTGGAAAATACGCTAGAAGGAAGCATCGGTATGATAATGGAACTCCTGATGGAACATGATCTCTACATTGTGCGGGAATGTTATATCGCGATGGAGTATACTCTGGCGGGGACGGTGGAGAAACTTGGCGACGTTAAGGAAGTGTATGCTCATCCGAGAGCCCTAAACCAGTGCAGGATATGGCTTGCGAGAAATTTGGGTAAGGTGTCTTATTTCGAATGTTCGTCCACTTCTGATGCGGCGAAATTGTGTCGAGAAAAAGCAGGCCGGGCAGCCCTGTGTAACCTCTACGCGGCTCATTTCTACGGTTTGAACGTCCTTGCTGAACGAATAGCAGATCATCCTGAAGCGGTAACTCGATTCTTTGCAATGGGGCGAGAAAAGACCGATCCATCCGGAGATGATAAGACATCGGTCATCTTTGCAGTTTCACATGCACCGGGAGCACTGTACAGAGCATTGGAACCCTGCGCCCGACATGAAGTAAACCTCTGCCGCATAGAATCCAGACCAACCAAACGGTTCAAGAAGGACTTTCTTTTTTTTGTGGATCTGGAAGGACATGAAACGGAAGATCACGTAAAACTGGCACTAGAGGAGATGCGAAAGGATTTGCTTTACCTGAAGGTTTTAGGTTCTTATCCAAAAGCGCTACCAGAACAACCCTTTAGCATTAACCGGGAGTCGGTAAGGTCGGAAATGGTTGGAACCGATCACCTGGAAGGGCGGAATGATGGCACGATATAAGTTGTGTGGTACCCTTGATCAATTCACTCCGGGTATATTCCCAGCGTATATGAAGCATCCAGACGTGGACATGATAGAATGCCGCCTCGATCTGTGGGAAGGTGTTACGGGACGTGCGGGTTTGTACACTTTTTTCGACGGTCTGATGGCAGCTCAGCGCTGGCCGGTCATCATCGTGTGTAGGCCCAAGAGGCATGGTGGGAGATTTGAAGGAAGTGAGAGTGAACGAATAGCTCTGCTGAAGCGAGCCGTGAGGAATGGAGCAGAGTGGGTCGAACTGGAACACGACAGCCCGGACGAATTTTTTGATGCAATCCGTGACGGAAATGCCAGAATTGTGTGCTTCTACAGGTTCGGACAGGAGGTTTCACCATCAGAGTCACTTCTTTTCGACAAGTGCATGGAACTTTCCGAAAAAAATCCTGACGTAATCCGCATTACCGGTTGGGTTCACAGGCCGGAAGAATGCTGTTATTATCTCAAGCTAATAACGGAAGCAAAAGCTAGATTGCAAAAAGACGTAATAGCCTATGGATTAGGGCCAGCCGGCAGATGGAGCCGAATAGTGTGTCTCTTTGTAGGAAGTCCATGGACTTATGTTAAATTTGTGACGACGGGACAAGAACAAACTCATCAATTTGACGCCCGAGTAGCACGTTTGGTTTTGCAATACATCAGTGGTGGAGACTCGACCAATGATTCGCCCTGCACAGACCCAACTGTATGCGGTTATAGGTACTCCTATTAGCCACAGCCTCAGCCCCGTGATGATGAATGAAGCTTTTAATGTGCTTAACATGAACGTTGTTTACGTAGCACTAGAAGTGACCGATCTGGAGCAAGATCTGGAAACACTATGGCGGGTCGGCTTTGGAGGCCTGAGTGTTACAATTCCTCACAAGGAACGAGCGCTGAAAATTGCATCTGATCTGGACAATTCGGCAAAGGCTATAGGCGCCGTTAACACACTTAAGCGGTCGAAAAATGGCTGGCAGGGTCGAAATACCGATTGGATCGGGATAGTGAGATCATTTCAGGAACGAGGCATTCAGATGCATGGAAAACGGGTGCTTGTTATCGGAGCGGGCGGTGCGTCGAGAGCAGTTATTTATGCGGCAAAGCAAATGGGGGCCGGGGAAATTGTAATAGCCAACAGAACCTACGAAAAGGGTGTTGAGGTTGCCGAAGAGTTTGAATGCGAAGCGATTCCGCTTGATGATGTAACGGCAGGAGGGGAATTTGAAGTCATATTTCAAACGACGCCTGTCGGCATGAGCGGTTACGGTGATGATAAGCTCCCAGTAAGTTCGGCTGTTTTAAGACCGGGTTCAGTGGTTATGGATCTGGTATACAATCCCGTATGGACGGCTTTTTTGAGAAAAGCCCGGAAGCTGGGTTGCGTCGTGATAAGCGGGCTGGATATGCTAATTTATCAAGGCGCAGCTCAGTTCGAGTGGTGGTTTGGAATGCCTGCACCGGTTGCGGCAATGAGAAGGGTCCTTCAGAAAGTCACGAAAGCAGAGCAAAATGATGACAAAGGAGATTTCACCATCAGGTAAGGTATCCGGAAAGGTGATTTTGCCGGGTTCTAAATCCATGACCCACAGGGCACTCCTTATGGCAGCCCTGGCATCCGAACCATCGATCGTGGACGGAGCACTTGTAGCCGAAGATACGATGCTGACAGCTCAGGCCCTTGAAAGGCTGGGCGTAAACCTCCGTCGAGAAAAAACAACATGGTTTGTTTCTCCCCCAAAATGGCGCTGGAAGAGGTGTGACAGTCCAATATTTCTCAAAAACAGCGGCACATCAATGCGTCTTCTTTTGGGAATCGCCGCCGCTGGTAAAGGCCGCTTTATATTTGATGGAACCGAGCGAATGAGGCAGCGGCCTGTTGGGCCGGTAGTTGAAGCCCTGAGTGTTCTGGGAATTAAGTGCAATTTTCTGATCCGTCATGGTTATCCTCCGGTAGAAATAATTTCAAACGGGCTAGGAAATGGCGGAACGGTCGAAATAAGGGTTGACGCCAGAAAGAGTAGTCAGTTTCTCTCTTCGCTGTTGATTGCATCACCTTGCGCAAAAGGGACAGTCAGGCTGAGCTGGCTGGAACCGATTGCTTCTTACCCCTATGTGGAAATGACACTGAGAATGATGAGAGAAAGAGAGATACAATTTCGATGGCTTGGTGATAGTGAAATAGAGATTCCGGGAGGTCAAGATTACCGTGGCGGAAGATGGACAGTGGAGGGAGACTGTTCAACGGCGTCGTACTTTTGGGCAGCAGCAGCGATAACTGGAGGCACAATCGAAACGGAGCCAATCTTTGAGGAAAGCTATCAAGGAGATGCAGGACTGTTGGAAATACTGGAACATATGGGCTGCAGGGTTGAACGCAGAGGAAACATCGTGGGTGTTTCCGGAAGCAGGCGCCTCAGGGGAGTTGATGTGGACATGAATTCCATGCCGGACATGGTACCTACTCTTGCGGTTGTAGCAGCATTTGCCGAGGGTGACACGATAATACGCAATGTAGGACACCTTCGGATAAAAGAATCGGATCGCCTTAAAGCGGTATCAACAGAACTTAAGAAAATGGGTGCCCATGTGGAAATCAGGGGTGACGACCTCGTAATCAGAGGCGGCGAAAAACTTCACGGTGCTGAAATAGATACTTACGACGACCACCGCATAGCGATGGCCTTTGCCGTTGCGGGCCTGCGTGTTCCCGGAGTGGTTATCAGAAATCCCGGTGTTGTCTCAAAATCTTTTCCTGAATTCTGGGAAGTCTTTGGATCTCTCACTTAAGGTCCCAACGGTGACACGACTAACCTCGTTACTTCTTTCCATTGTTTTGATAACGTTATTTTGCTCTTCTTTTTCCTACGCCACTCGGCCGGTAGAAACCGAAGTAAAAAAAATCCAATCCCTCATTAAAGGACATGTCCCTGTTTTTAACAGGCTTTCGAAAAGCTGGGGGCTGGAAATCAGAAGACTTCCCGATGGCACGGTTATATTTTCAAAAAATGCACATTGCCTTTTTATCACGGCGTCGCTCACAAAACTCTTTACATCTTTTGCTGCCTTGGAGCTGCTTGGGCCAAATCACTTCTTTGACGCAGGGTTACGAAGTTCGATTCCCATCAAGGGCATACTCTCTGGTACTCTTACGGTGACTTCAAACGGCTATCCTCTCTGGCTGTCATCGGAATTGCAGGAATGTGTAAGACGTTTCGTTTCGGATTTTAGAATAGAAAAATTTCAAGGGAGCATAACAACTTATCAGGGTCTTTTTTTTCCTCATGTGGAACACATTTGTCTGGACGGTAAGTGTTCCCGGGCATACAATCCAGTCATCAGCCCTACGGCCGTAGATTTTAATTCAATCGAATTTCAACTGCTTCCAGGGGGAAAAATCGGCAAGCCGGGCATCGTGAGATACAGCCCTGCTCATGTGCGGTTTCGCATCGTCAACAAAACCATAACCGTAAAAAGAGCCAGGAAAAACTGGCTGTCGGTTCAGTGGAAAAAGCAGAATGGGACTTACCATGCGATCGTAACCGGAAAAATCGGATTGAAACGCAAAAAAGCCATCAGTCTTAGGGTTTCCTGCCCGTTCCCCGACATGCTCCTAACTTCTAACGTTGAAATGGCCATGAAAGAAGCAGGTGTTAAGATTATAATTAAAAAGCCGACGAACAAGAAAGAACCTTTGTATTTCCCCTGTGCAACCAGAAACCTTGCAGAGATATTGCCCGGCCTTAATCGCTACAGCAACAACTTCATGGCCGAAATGTTGTTTCGGCACTTGGGAGGCGTCCGCTTTGGATTTCCGGGATCTAAAAAGAAAGGAGCACTGGCCATTCAGGAAGTTCTGAGAAGGAATGGCATAGCACCAGGGGAAGTACATATTACCTGCGGTTCCGGTTTGGACAGGTCTAACAAAGCAACACCTGCTGCATTGGGAAAACTATTATTTCGGGTTTATTCGGATCCTACAATCAGCCCACTTCTTCTGGGCTCTATGGCCAGAAATGGAGATGAAGGAACCCTGCGACGATTTCTTAAAGGAGCTAATTTTATCGTAATGGCCAAAACGGGTACACTGTCGGACGTTCTGGGAATGGCAGGCTATATCTTCGTGCCTAACCGTGGATGTGTTGCCAGTTTTACTGTAATGTGCAACGATGTACACAATAAATGGAAGTTGAAGGCTCTTTTGGAAAAATTGCTCCGGGATTTGGCACATCTGCTTGCAACCTCAAGAAAACCGGAAAAGGCGCCAAAGAAACTTCGCTACAAAGCCCATGATTGGTGGAAAAAGCAAGCTGGACAGGAATCGAACTGTTACAATAGGGAGGCCCAGAAGAGGAACTTCTATCATGAGAACTCTACTCATGCCGAGAAGCGCCCAGGCAGAAAGATACGCAACCAGCGGGCCTATGTCCGCCCCGGCTTTGAAAAGAGACATCACTATTGGAAATTGAACGAATGGACCGCCGGGAGTGATTATGCCAAGCAGCGAACCAATAAAAAGACCTTTCCAGCCGCTTCCACTGCCGACGTATTTGATGATGAGGTTTCTGGGCATGATTCTTTCTACCAGAGCGGCCAGAAATAGCGCAACTACGATAAGAGGAATTACTTTAACAGCAAGGATTGCACTGGACCGTGCCGATTCGGGAATTATGAAAGGATCTTTTTTGTACGCAATAAAAGCCGCCGCAACCGCTAATAAAGACATAATCAGGAAAGCCTGTAGCATAACCCCTTTCTCCCGATGAAAAACATGAAAATTTAATGTATGGATAATGTTGGGTATTTGTAGCAAAATTAAAAATTTTCTGGAAACAGAAATCTAGCAGAGGATTTCGGAAATGCCAGTGACCATGTCATGGAGGAAAAGGGTTGTTGTAACCGGTGGTGCCGGTTTTTTGGGCTCCCATCTGTGTGAACGACTATTAAGGGAATACTGTGACGTAATCTGCGTGGACAACTTCTACACGGGTTCAAAAATTAACATCGAACACCTCATCGGAAATCCCTATTTCGAACTCATTCGCCATGACATAACCTTCCCTCTTTACCTGGAGGTTGACGAAATATACAACTTGGCCTGTCCAGCGTCTCCGATTCATTACCAGTTTGATCCGGTACAAACCGTGAAGGTGAACGTGCACGGGTCAATCAACATGTTGGGCCTTGCGAAACGCACCAAGGCAAAAATTCTGCAGGCATCCACATCCGAAGTTTACGGCGATCCGGATGTTCATCCTCAGCCGGAATCATATCGGGGAAATGTTAATCCTCTGGGGCCAAGGGCGTGTTACGACGAAGGTAAAAGATGCGCCGAAACTTTATTTTTTAGTTACCACAGACAGCATGCTGTGAGGATTAAGGTAGCCAGAATTTTCAACACTTACGGTCCCAGAATGCATCCTAATGACGGACGGGTTGTATCCAATTTTGTAATTCAAGCACTTACTGGAAAGCCCATCACGATATACGGAAATGGTAAGCAAACCCGGTCATTTTGTTATGTGGACGATCTTATTGAGGGGCTAGTCAAGTTAATGAATAATACAGACGACAATTTTACGGGGCCTGTAAACTTGGGGAATCCCGAAGAGATTACAATCCTCGAGCTTGCGGAAACAGTGCTAGAATTAACTGGTTCAAAGTCCGAGATAGTATTCAAACCTCTCCCGACCGATGACCCCATGCAGAGATGTCCGGACATAAGCCTGGCACAGAAGGCGCTTGATTGGAAACCGAAGGTTCCTCTCAGGGAAGGTCTGAAAAAAACCATCGATTACTTTGATGACTGTTTGAGGGCTGATTGGTGCCGAATTAATTTCAAGAAAGGATGATCTTTACTTGCATGGAAAACCAAGGCACGTCTCGTTAGGGATAAATATGAAAAGATCACTTGTTTTGCTGTTCTTACTGGTATCATTCCTTTTCTCCTGTAGCTCCCCATCGCACTACAATGGCTATATTCCCTCTTCTGTACCTTCACACTTCAATCACCAAAATGAATACTCAACAAAAGTGGTACAGAAAACCCTTTGGATTCCATCGTCACCTCGTACCGTAGTTCACGAAGTGGCGCCCCTGGAAACGCTATGGCGCATATCGAAGATGTACGGCGTGCCTGTGTGGAAAATACGCAGAGCCAATCACCTGAAAGGCGATATAATACGGATCGGACAGAAGCTTATAATTCCAGGCGCAAAGTATTTCAAAAACGTTATACCCCTTTACCCAAGCACAAAATGGCGTTATATTATATTGCATCATACGGGAACGGAAATTGGTAAAGCCACAGTAATTCACCGCTACCACGAAGACAGAGGTTTTATATATGGACTTGGTTATCACTTTTTGATAGATAACGGCACCTTAGGAAAGGGAGACGGTCAAATTGAGGTTTCTCCACGATGGATCAAACAGCACGACGGAGCTCACTGCAAAGCAGGAGGTATGAACCACAAGGGAATAGGCGTAGCTTTAGTGGGCAATTTCAATAAGGAGAGGCCAACCCCCGCACAGATTGATTCGCTGATACTTCTTGTGAAAGTCCTGACCGAGTTTTACAATATTCCTCCAGATCACGTCCTCGGACATCGTGATGTTCCAGGTGCTAGGACTGATTGTCCAGGTCGTTTTTTCCCTTGGCGACGGGTAAGATTGGCTCTGATGAAATAACCATAGAAATACTTATTAAAGCATATATTTTTTGAGGTTTTAAGTCTCCTTCAGGCAGGAGGTAAAGAAACATGAATGAGCTGCTTGCACCTGGTGGAAATCTGGCAATGGTTGAGGCTGTGTTCCGCTGTGGAGCCGATGCCGTTTATATAGGCTCCAAGGGATTCAGCCGTCGTAAATGCGCATGGGAAATGGAAGATTCCCAGATCCGTGAAGCCGTAGATATTGCAAAACAAATGGGCAATAAAAAAGTGAGGATTGCTATCAATGCCGAAATCCCCGAAGAAAAGTTTATGCTACTCATGAAAAAGGTGGCTCGTTATGCCGCTTGGGGCGTAGAAGGGGTAATTGTAAAAACGCCGGCAGTTATGCGAATGATACATCAGAATTTTCCAGAACTGGTAATTCACGCCAGTGTGGGATGTAACATACAAACCAAGCGGCAAATGGAGGAGTATAAAAACTACGGAGTCACTCAGATAGTAGCTAGCACTGAGATTGATACAGTAGAAAAACTTCGCCGTTTCAAGAAGATGGCCGACGAAGTAGGCGTCGCCACAGAAGTGTTAATTCATGGAAATAGGTGCGTTGGCGGTGTCGGAAATTGTGTTTTTCACGAACTTATAAGCGATTCTTACATTAAGAAAATCTACTACGACGAAGACGGTAATCGAATAGTGGAATATGAAGGCTGGCCGGACCGTAGTGGAAGTTGTTTCAGGCTGTGTTTGCTTACTGAAGAACAACGCAGAAAGGTGTTACGGAAACGTGGCCGTTCTGATGATGAAATCGAGTCGATAAACGAAAGAATCCGAAGGCATCCCAATGTGGCTTTTGCCGTAAACGGCAAGGAACTCTGGGATTACATGGATCTGGGACTTGCAACACTTAAGGTTCAAGGACGAGAATACCCGGTTTCCCTTATTTCAAGGATGATATCCATTTACCGGATCATGATAGACGCCCACGCTGCGGGGCGAGAGCACGATGACCCCGAACTTATTCCGCTTCAGCAAGAGTTGGACGAAATAGCCAGAGACAGAGACAGGGTGCGGATGGAAAAAACCAGAGAACTTCACCAGAACATAAAAGGGCTTTTTGCGTAGTCATGTTCGGTTGCGCCGTGTGCATATACGGTGCAACCTTCTTCGAGCAGTCAACTCATAAAGTTTTCAAAAGGGGAAGTGCTTTCCTGAATTCTTCCGTTCCTGCCCTGTTTAAAAGCTCAAAAATGATCATTTCTGTTGAACTCATGACTGCGCCTGCTTGCTCCAGACGTTTTATCCCTACGAGCCGATTAGACTCACTCCTAGAAGTGACTGCATCGGTCGCCAGATCAACCCTGTAACCAAGCCTCAAAGCGTGTGCCCCGGTGTGAAATATGCACACATGGCTCTCCATGCCGGCAAGAAGTATCGTTTTTTTACCCTTGGCTTCAACGGCCTTCTTGATGTTTTCGTTCTGGAAACAGCTGAATTCTAGTTTGTTTAGAACTTCCGGATTATCAACTTTGACCAGCAATTCGGGCAGGAAACCGCCTAGTTTCTCTCCGTTGTGAGTTGTAAAAATAATGGGAATTTCAAAGATTTTACAAATTTCAATCAGTGCCGACGCATTCTTTACAAGTTCCTCTTTCCTCACACATGGATCCAACAGCACCTTTTGAATATCTACGAGCAAAAGCAAGCAGTCATCAGGATTTAAAAATTCCCTTGCATGCTCCATCACGGTACCTCCCTAACTACTCCCTTCCAAGAAATTACACTCACAATCAGAATAGCAAAATAGTGTAAAAAACAACCTGGGTCGAGCTAAAACACTTTGCCAAGGTAGATTCACCCACCATTGGAGCCGGCGGTACTTTGTCATAATGGCTTCTAACGAGCGACCACGTCGTTTTCCTACAACCGTGAAGGAATAATCTTGGAATCATTTCCCGAACAGCTTCAACCACTTGTGTCGAGAGCACATAATATGTCCGCTGTTGTAGCACATTAGTTGTCCGGTTCATACTGTGTTTAAGGAGGTGAACACGGTATGAGCCGGACGAGAAAGCTACAGGAGATGCGGATGATGTATTTTGA
>Ga0190313_1000380_pt1 | contig 26802 bp, 22 predicted proteins | sample 4870071011_MG_FD_169989 | JGI IMG/M metagenome (GOLD analysis project Ga0190313, IMG submission 169989) | Hydrothermal vent sediment bacterial communities from Southern Trench, Guaymas Basin, Mexico - 4870-07-10-11_MG | ecosystem: Environmental > Aquatic > Marine > Hydrothermal vents > Sediment ... | reverse complement strand
AACCAAACCCCCATGGGAAACCGTGGGGGGATGTGGTGTGAGCAGGACACTCCCCGTTATACACCCTCCTCCCCGAACCTGAACTCCGGTGGAAGTCCGGGGCCGTAGAGGGTGAAAGCCCCGTAGGGGTAAGGGGAGAGGGTGAGGGGAGTGTTCCCGAGTAGCGCGGGTTGGTTATCCCGCGTGAAGCTGGGGGACACCAGCCCCCAACCCTAAATACGTCCCGAGTCCGATAGCGCACTAGTAGGGCGACCGAAAGCTGAAAAGTACCCGTGGCGGGAGGTGAAATAGAGCCTGAAACCGGGCGGCGACTGGCAGGCGGGGCGGGAAAGGGAAGAAGCCCCTCTGGGGTGGACCGCCGTCCCGCTGTCCGTTTTGAAACACGGGCCGGGGAATGTGGGTCGGTGGCGAGGTTAACCGCCCGCATATGCGGCGGGGAGCCGTAGGGAAACCGACAGCCCGCAGCCCCGTAAGGGGCGAGGGGCGGGGTGTGATCGCCCGAATAGTCACCGGCCCACGACCAGAAACCGGGCGATCTAGGCCCCGGCAGGGTGAAGCCCGGCATACGCCGGGTGGAGGCCCGCACCGGTGCTGACGTGCAACTCGCTCGGATGACCGGGGTCTAGGGGCAAAAGACCCATCTAGCCCGGTGATAGCTGGTTCCCCCCGAAGCATGTCGCAGCATGGCCTCCCCGGAGGCAGGTGGCTGGGTAGAGCTACTGATTGGAGGGTCGAGGGGGGAAACCCCCAGCCCTCCTGTCAAACTCCGAACCGGTCACCGCCGTAGATGGGGGGAGAACGGGCGTCGGGGTAAGCTTGACGTCCGAAAGGGGAACAACCCAGCCCGGGGTTAAGGCCCCTAAGTGCCGGCTAAGTGTGAAAGGGGAAAGGAAGTCCGCGGTCTAAGACAGCCGGGAGGTAGGCTTAGAAGCAGCCATCCTTTAAAGAGTGCGTAACAGCTCACCGGCCGAGACCGCGGGCGCCGAAGATGGACGGGGCTTAAGCCGGCCGCCGATACCCTGGGGCTCCCCGTAAGGGGAGATCCGGTAGGGGGGCGCCGAGCGGGGGTAGAAGCCGGGCCGTGAGGTCCGGTGGACCCCGTTCGGACGCAGATCCCGGCGGTAGTAGGAGCAAAGTCGGGTGAGAATCCCGACCGCCGAAAGGGCTAGGGTTCCTCGGCAATGATCGTCAGCCGAGGGTTAGGCGGCCCTAAGCCGCGCCTTACCTGAGCGCGGCGAAGCGGGTGGCCCGTTAATATTCGGGCCCCGCCCCCGGTGCCTCGCCCGTGGCCTGACGCCTCGGGATAGGCCGAGTACCGCTGCCGCGGTATCTAAGCGCTGAAGGCCGGGGAGAGCCGTAATGGCGAGAACCGGCCGAAGGCGTGATGGGCCCTCCGTTTAGGAGGGTTCGGCCGAGTCCTGGGGCCCGTGAAAAGGGTCACGGGAAATGGTGCCGGGGGTGGCCGTACCGAGAACCGACACAGGTGCCCTGGCTGAGCAGGCTAAGGCGTGTCGGGTGCAACCCGGGCGAGGGAACTCGGCAAACTAGCCCCGTAACTTCGGGAGAAGGGGTGCCTGCCCGGTTAACGGGCAGGTCGCAGTGACTAGGGGGCCCCGACTGTTTAACAAAAACATAGGTGGCTGCAAGCCCGAAAGGGTTTGTACAGCCGCCGACTCCTGCCCAGTGCCGGGACCTGAAGGCCGGGTCCAACCGGCTGAAGGGCCGGTAAACGGCGGGGGTAACTCTGACCCTCTTAAGGTAGCGTAATACCTAGCCGCTTAATTGGCGGCTTGCATGAACGGAGTAACGAGGGCCCCGCTGTCCTCGCCCGGGACCCGCTGAACCCGGGTTCACTGGTGCACAGCCCAGTGCCCCCCGGAGGGACGCGAAGTCCCTGTGGAGCTTTACTGCAGCCTGCCGTTGTGGCGCATCCTTGGATGCGTAGCGTAGGCGGGAGCCGTCGAAGCCCGGCCTCCGGGTCGGGTGGAGGCACCCATGAAACACCGCCCTTCCAAGGATGCGCCACTAACTCCCCCGAAAGGGGGAGGACAGCGGTTGGTGGGCAGTTTGGGTGGGGCGCCACGCCCTCGAAAAGATAACAAGGGCGCCCAAAGGCGGGCTCAGGCGGGTCAGGAATCCGCCGTAGAGTGCAAGGGCAAAAGCCCGCTTAACGCGGTCCCGCATAATGAGGGACCGCGGGGTGAAAGCCGGGCCTAGCGAACCAACGTGCCTCCCTGGTGGGGGCCGTTGATAACAGAAAAGTTACCCCAGGGGTAATTGAGTGGTCTCCGGCGAGAGCCCACATCGACCCGGAGGCTTGCTACTTCGTTGTCGTCTCCCCCCATCCTGGGGGTGCAGCAGCTCCCAAGGGTGGGGCTGTTCGCCCATTAAAGGGGGTCGTGAGATGGGTTCAGAGCGTCGTGAGACAGCTCGGGTGCTATCCTCCGGGGGCGTTGGGTGCCTGAGGGGAAGGTCCCCTTAGTACGAAAGGAACAGGGGGCCGCGGCCACTGGTGTACCGGTTGTCCGGCAGGGCATTGCCGGGCAGCTACGCCGTGTGGGATAACCGCTGAAAGCATCTAAGCGGGAAGCCCTCCCCGAGACGAGGCACCCGAATAAGGGCTCCCGTAGAAGACGGGGTTGATAGGGCCGGGGTGTAAGCGGCAAGGCCGCAAGGCCGAGCCGTTCAGCCCGCCGGCCACTAATCGCCCGAAAGGGCCTACCGGCCCGTTCACTAGACGGGCCATCACGTGCCGTGGTCTAATCACATATTTACATCATTTCACCCCTCACGTGGATGAGGGGTGGTCTGACGGCCATAGCGGCGGGGAAACGCCCGGTCTCATTTCGAACCCGGAAGCTAAGCCCGCCAGCGCCCTGGGTTGTACTGCCGTCCGAGAGGCGGCGGGAAGCCCGGGACGCTGTCAGGCCACCCCTCATCACTACTTTTATAAAATTTTCTCTTTACAACTCATTGCAAGGAGGATCCTTATTCTCTTTATCGAAGGGCATTTTTGACTGATCTTTTTCTTATCCGATAAAAATATAAAGTCAGTCTCTCAAGAAAGATAGAAATAGAATCTCATTCGGGCAGGAGTGGTGTTGTACATGAAGTTTGAGTACTATGTCTTCTTTGAGATAGAGGTAGCAAAGCTCGACAAGATAATAAGTGAGCTCATGAACATACCCCAGCTGAAGGAGCTTGTATTAATAACTGGACAGTACGATCTTATAGCTAAATTTGAGACAGAAAACCCTGAGGAACTGAGAAAAGTTCTCGTTGAGACTATAAGCTCTATACCGGGAGTAAAACACACAGTTACTGCTACGGTGATAGAGCGCTATAGGTGACATTCTAGCCCTTTTAAAGTTTATTAATTATTAGAAGTATCACAATCATTACAAGTATAATTCCCCAGGAGATGTATATCGTTCTTTTTCTTGCTTTTATCATTCTCTCATAGGATTCTCTACAGGCTTCTGAACAAAAGGTCTTTCCAAACTCTATAGGTCTTCCACAGACGATACAGTGAGAGTGTAGTGGCACTCTTTCTTTAGAAGTGTCCTCTTTAGGGCTTCTTAAGGCTTCAGTAGTCATTCTATCACACTTCCCTCAACATCCTCTCCATATATGGCATTCCTAAGATCTTTAGTATTTGCCCCATTTATCACTATTGTCCTTATTCTTGATCTGTTTATTATAAGAGCTGCTAGATGATCTATGACAGTGCTAACTCCAGGCTCTGGTGGAATGCTCATTATTATGTCTAAAAGTTGCTTAAAGGACAGCCTTTTGAGCTTTTGTGCGTCCTTGTGTCTCTTGGGATCTTTGTCATATACCCCGTCCACATTCGTCGCTATTATTAGCCTTTCTGCATTTAGCCTCTCCGCAAGAAGTGCTGCCACGGCATCTGTTGTATGTCCTGGTTCAGTACCTCCCATTATAACGATCCTAGAGGATCTTAAGTAGGACACTGCCTCATCTACAGTTCTAGGAACCTCAGGATAAGCAATATCCTCCAATGCGCTTATAAGAAGTAGGGCATTTAATCTAGTGGCTTCTATACCGATCTTATCTAAAATATAGTCGTTATTAGAGAAGTTCCTCGCTGCACTTATGTACTCTCTTGCGGTCCTTCCTCCTCCTACTACCACCCCAAGTTTAAAGTTACAGGCAGCCTCCCTGAGTATCTCTACAATGTCTTTTATATATCTCGTGTCTATTTTCTCTCTTGAGACTAGTGATCCCCCAAGGCTGATCACGATCATAAGGTCTCACCCTTAAAGATCACAATTACCGAGGATGTATTAAATACATTTGGTGAGAGTTATGAACGACGATTATAGGAGATATGAGCTCAAGAGGCTACTTGAAGAGCTTGGAAAGTATCAGGGGTATGGTACAAACCTAATTAGCCTGTACATTCCTGGAAACGCTGATATAGGAGACGTATTAAATCAGCTCAGACAGGAATACTCAGTTGCACAGAACATAAAGTCAAAGCAAGTTAGAAAAGGTGTCATGAGCGCTATAGAGTCTATAATAGGAAGACTTAAGTATTACAAGAGAGCGCCCCCTAACGGGCTTGCAGTGTTCTCAGGGGAAGTTATAGTAGGGCCTAACAAGACGGACTTCGTTACGTACGTTATAGAGCTTCCGGAGCCACTGAATTTCAGCATATATCACTGTGATTCAAAGTTTTACATAGAGCCTCTAAAGGAACTTCTTAAGGAAAAGGAAGTATATGGCCTTATAACCCTAGATAGAAAGGAGGCTGCAATAGGCCTTCTAAGAGGGAGGAAGCTTGATGTCATAGCAACATTTGAGTCTAGGGTTCCAGGGAAGCACAGGCAAGGTGGGCAGTCTTCTAGGCGTTTCGAAAGGCTTATTGAGCAGGCAGCACATGAGTTCTTTAAGAAGGTTGCTGATGAGGCTGCAAAGGTATTTCTCAATGAGCAGGATCTTAGGGGGATATTCATAGGAGGTCCCGGGCCAACAAAGGAGTACTTTGTGAAGCAGGGATACCTTCATCCAAATCTAAGAGATAAGGTAGTTGCAGTCCTTGACACAGGGTATGCTGATGACTATGGGTTAAGAGAGCTCGTTGAAAAGATATCAGAAACAGTAGATGAGCTTAAAATTTCTAGAGAAAAGAAAACTGTGAACGAGTTTATAGCAACAGCTCTTAAGCCCTCTACAGCAAACAAAGTTCTATATGGATATAAGCAGGTCTTAGAGGCTCTTAGAAATGGTATCGTTGGAAGGGTGCTGGTGTCCGAGGGTCTTAGAAAGGACGTGATAATACATAGATGTCCGTCATGTGGCTACGAGGAACTAGAGATCAAGGAAGTAGATGAGCCCGTGGATCAGAGGTCTTGTCCGTCCTGTGGAGCCCTTATGGAACAGAGAAGGGAAGACCTAGTTCAGTATGTTGGAAAGCTTGCTGAGGAAACTGGAGCAGAGATGATAATGATCTCAACGGAGTCAGATGAGGGGATAATGTTTCTAAGGACGTTTGGAGGGTTAGGAGCGTATCTCAGATACTCCTACTGAGGTGCCAATTAATATGGACGTATTGTATCTTAGACATACTATAATCGACAAAGTGCGTGAAAGGTATGGAATTGAGATCCCAAGGTATGACATAACATACCCACCCGAGGGATACGGAGACCTGTCCCTCCCCTGTTTTAAGATTGGCAAGCATCTTAAGAGAAGTCCTGATGAGATCTCCAAAGAGCTATCTTCTGAGGATTGGGGAGAGGTAGTAGAGAACATTATCGCAGTGGGTCCATATCTGAACTTCTCACTAAGGTACGAGCTGGGACTTTTGTGGGCTCTTAAGGTCATAGAAAATAAAGGAACTCTCATTGACTTTGAGAGAAAGAACGTAAAGGTTCTAATTGAGCACACTTCAGCGAATCCTACAGGACCTCTTCACGTTGGAAGAGCTAGAAATCCAATAATAGGGGACTCTATATCGCGGATCATGAGGGCCTATGGGTATGACGTGACCACAGAGTACTACGTAGATGACATGGGCTTTCAAGTTGCGACAATACTCTGGTGGTGTCTAAAGCATGGCTTTCCAAAGGAGGAAAGTGCATATGAGTTTGTTAGAATATACCAAAAGGCAAACGCTGAAGTAGATGAAAAAGGGCTTCAGAGGGAGGTTCTAGAAATTTTGAGAAGATATGAGAGTGGAGAGTTCAAAGAGGAGGTATCAAGGATTGTAGACTGTGTTATGAGGGACATCCTCTCCTCACTTGAAAGGCTTAATATTAGGTTTAATTCCATAGTTAAGGAGTCGAAGTTTGTGTTTGATGGAAGCACTAAGAGAGTTTTGGAGGAGCTCTCTAAGAGGGGGATTTTAAGAAGAGACTCTACAGGGGCCCTTTATGTTGAATTAGAGGAAGTGTGCCCTGAGATTGCAAGAGGACTTCAGGACACGAGCATGTACTTGACGAGATCCGATGGAACAACTCTCTATGCCCTTAGAGACATAGCGTATCATATTGACAAGGGGGAGAGAGCGGATATCATTATAAACATCCTGGGAGAAGATCACAAGCTCGAGGCATCCTTTGTACAATGTATGATGAGGATATTGGGAAAAAAGGTTCCTGAAGTAGTATTTTACTCCTTTGTATCACTTCCTGAAGGAAGAATGTCTACAAGGAAGGGGAGAGTAATATATCTAGATGAGATATTAGAGGAGGGGATCTTAAGAGCATATCAGGAGGTTAAAAAAAGAAGACCTGAGATCTCAGATGAGGAGGCCCTTAAAATAGCAAAGAAGGTTGGAGTTGGCGCTGTAAGATATGGGATAGTTAAGGTTCAGCTTGAGAAACCTATAGTGTTCAAGTGGGAGGAAGCGCTTTCTTTGGAAGGGGACTCCGCACCGTTCATAATGTATTCATACGTCAGAGCATTAGGGATATTAAACAAGTCCAAGGAGGAGTGGCTCTCTCTTGAGAAGCCTGTCATAAAAGATACTTTGGAAAAGAAGCTCATGAGACAGGTACTTAGGTTTAGAGATGTTGTCGAGGAGGCTGCTCTGACGCGTAGGCCATATTTGATAGCTAAGTACTCATACGAAACAGCATCTATTTTCAATAATTTCTATGAGAAGTGTCCTGTGCTATCAGAGAGCGATCCTCTAAGGAGACTTACTAGGCTGGCACTAGTGCACGTAACTGCAACTGTGCTGAAGGATGCGTTCTCCCTTCTGGGCATTGAAATGCCTGAAAAACTCTAATTATAGAAATCCTTTTAATTGTCCTAAAACAAAAGATTTAAATTAGGAAGTTAAAAATGCTAAACGCTTACTAAGCCCTCTAAGATATATTGGTTTCACCACAGCTCACAGATGAAGGGGATACTTATATGAGGCTATCAAGGAACAGCTCGGGATCATCGTTGGCGAGTTCAATAGTAAGGGGGAGCCTTGGATATTTCATTGCGATAACTGTTGTGGGAATCCTCATAAGGGTATACTTGATGTTCTCCCCAGTAACGCTCTTAGAAAGTATTATAAAATACAACACATCAGTGATGTATCCCCTCCAAAGGATCCTAGAATCCTCGTTAGGGGTCATTCACTTAAGAGTTTTGGGAATTTTTCTATACGTCCTCTCGGTTATTATTATATGGTTTCTAATATATGACGAGACCATCAGTAAGCTGATCATGTCCTCCTTCATAAGCCTAGAGCCACACCTTCTTCTTTACTCTATTTTTAATATATCGTACTTTATACCCCTAGTAATTTTCTTGGCAGTTTATGGTATATCCAAAAAGCTTCCAGCGAGCAACACTAAGGCTCTAATGGTTGGAATGTTAATAGGGTTCTCGGCAGTATTTTCTCCCCATGTCCTTTTCTACCTTTCTCTAATGTACATGGTAAAGGCGCTCACGTCTCTTCAGTCTCTTGTAAACGTGCGCTCTTATATAGAACGCCTTAAGGATGTGCATGAGAAGTTAGGACGTGTGAGAGGATATCTTAATGTGACCAAAAACGAGGAGCTTAAGAGGAAGCTTGAGTCTTCTGAGAAGAAGTTAGTTGAGATCTCAAGTAAGTACACGGAGGAAGCTTTGGGGAGGATTGAGTCAGTGTTATCTCTTGTATCTCCTTACTCCATTATGACCTTGACGTTCCTGATCATAACGGCTGTTTTGATATCTATATCATTTGGCGTTGAGAACACTGTTAAGTCTCTATTGTGGTTCCCAATGTATTTTCTTGGAGATCTCAAGGGGATCTTATCAATTGGGAGTGCTTCATTCGTTAGAGTCCTCATGTACTCTCCTGTGATCCTTATGGCAATATATTTCGTCCTGTTTGGGGAGTGTAAAAGTGAGCATGCACTTTCATTTATTCTTTTACTATTGCTTCCATTAAATCCTTATATAGGCGTTGAGGACTTGCTGATACCACTTTACATGATGTTTGACGTCATTACTCTTAACATAGAGCCCCTAAAGGAAGCTCTTTCAAGAGTGTCATTTCGTGTGGTAGTTATTGTCTTAGTAGTACTCTCTATATATCAGCTCGCGCTTGTGGTATACGCTACCCCTCAAGGATATGAGCCCATAACTGGTGGCGCCTTTGTTGATATGAGTGCAGTATCTAGGGCATTTAATTACTCACTTCAAAGCTATCAGGGATATCCAATGTTCTATGTGAAAGAGGACGCCGACGCTGTTAAGTACTACCTCGTAGCAGAAGGGTATATTGTGGATCCATATGGCATCATAATAGTCTCCAAAAATGCCTCATTTGTGGAGGAGAATCCCCTATCATATGCCTACGTAGGGGATGTAAAGTACACAGTTATTCATGAATGGGAATTTATTAAACCCTCAGTGTATTTTACTAGACACGGCATTCAGCCCATTAGGGCTGTAGTAGCCATTAAGCTCGGAAGCACATGAGGTGCTTATACGAATGAGAATAAAGAAGATAATCCTAGAGAACTTCAAATCATTTGCTGGTTTACATGAAATAGACCTTGATTATAACTTTGTGGCCATAACGGGGCCTAATGGCTCGGGGAAGTCAAATATAGTTGATGCACTGTTATTTGTGCTTGGTACGAAAAGTCCAAAGGCAATAAGAACTGAAAAATTTGCTGAGCTGATATTTAACGGTGGAAAAGTAGGCAAGCCTGCTGACTACTGTTCTGTTACTGTTGTCTTTGATAACTCCAACGAGGAAGTTCCAGGAATGCCAGAGGTAATAGAGATTAAGAGAACTGTACGAAGGTCTCCGAGGAATAATTATAATAACTACTACTACATCAACGGGAGGAGGGCAACAGCGACAGATGTAGAATCTCTCCTCTCAATGCTTGGAGTTACTCAGGGGAGCATGTACAACATAGTCCTTCAGGGGGACATAACCAAGGTCGCTCTAATGAGCCCCAAAGAGAAGGCAAACCTCATAGCAGAGATCTCTGGAATAAAAGCATTTGATGAAAGCATTGAAAGAGCAAAGGAGGATCTAGTAGAGGTAGAAAATAACATAAACGTTGCAAAGAGTGTCCTTGAGGAGCTTAGGAGAAGGCTCGATTATCTACGGGTTGAGAGGGACAAGGCCCTTAAATACCTTGAAATAAAGGGTACTATGAGATCACTTGAAAAGGAGCTCCTTTTAAGGAAGCTGGAGATATCTGAGGAAAAGCTTAAGAAGAAGCTAGAGGAAAAAGCTCAAAGGATAAAGGAGCTTGAAGACACCAAAAAGACAATAGAAAGCCTCTCTACTAGGTTAGAGGAAATAATAAGGAGGATAAGGGATTTAGAGGAAAGCATGATTACGAAGTCTTCTGCTCTTGAGGAGCTAAGTACAAGGCTTGAGAGTCTTAGGAAAGATAGAAACAAGGTTATGGTTCAGATAGGAGAGTTAAAATCTAAGTATAGCTCACTAACTGAGAGAGGAGAAGCCTTAAAGGAGAAGATAAAAGAAGTTAATAATGACATTGTAGAGCTCGAGAAGAGATTAGATGAGCGTAAAATCCATGTTGAGCGTATTACTAGAGAGTTGGAGGAGTTAGAGGAGACGATAAGGCGTATAGAAGATGAAATGAAAAAGTACATGGACCCTGAGAAGCAAAAAACTATTGAGAGGTTACAGGATGAGTTATCTAGATTAGAGACTGAAATCACTAAGCTTAATGAGAGAAAGAGTGCTCTTGAAACAATACTCAAGGAAAAAAGGGAGAGAAACAAACTGTTAATGGAAAAGCTTAGCTCATTAAAGGAGGAAAAAAGGAAGCTATCTGAGCTGTACAATGAGAGAAAAGAGGAACTTGAGCGTTTGAATTTTGAGCTCTCAAAAATCTATGCTAGGATGTCTGAGGTTCAGAGGGAGCTTGACAACGTTGAATCGCTAATAATGATTACCGAGAGAGAGCTCGAGAGCCTTATGAAGGAGCATGCGCGACTTGAGGCAACATTAGGAAGGATCTCAGAGGAGGAGAGGGTGTTCATATCACTTAAGGAAGCTCAAACGAGGGGAGAGCTTTCTGGGATAGTTGGCCGGGTAATAGATGTAATAAAAATTCCCGAGGAGTATTTAGATGCTGTTATAGCTGCTGGAGGCTCAAGACTTAGTGCTATAATAACAAATACCGATGAAGATGCTGAAAAGGCTGTAGAATATCTTAGGAGGCATAAAATAGGAAGAGCGACATTTCTTCCATTGAATAAAATGAGATCTGGAAAGCCATCTGCAAAGGCTCACCTGGTGTCCATGGAGTCAGGATCATACGGTTTTGTTAAGGACTTAGTTGAATACGACAAGAAGTATGAGCCTGCAATTTGGTATGCTTTTACTGATACAGTTCTCGTCGAGAACCTTAGGATTGCAAGAAAGTACATGGGTGGTGTGAGACTTGTGACGCTCTCTGGCGATATCATTGAGATGAGCGGTGCTATAACAGGGGGTTACTCTAGGAGATCCATAAAGGTAGGTGATAGGACTAAGCTTGAGAGCATTGCAATGACCATAGAGGCCAAGAAAAATCAGCTTAAGGAATATAGGAATAGAGCTAAAGCGCTTAATGACGAGTATAGGAAAATCAGCAGTCAGTACTATAATCTTAGGGACAGGAAGGAAAAGATTAGTGTTGAGTTAAAGAGTATAGAGGAGAGGCTCAAAGTGGTAGAAAGTAGCATAAGAGAGATAGAAGTTGAGGATCTAAGTCCTTTGGTTGAGGAGATAAATGATGTTTCTGACAAGCTGGATAAGCTAATACATAAACGAGATGAGACGTTTAATGAGATTAGAAAGTTAAGGGAGGAAATAGATGTAGAAAGATATAAGGAGCTATCTTTGGAGAGGGAGAAGGTAACAAGGGAGTATAAGAAGGCTGAGCATAGGCTTGTCGAGGGAAAGTCCGAGTTAAAGTCAATAGAGACATCACTGAAGAGGGTTATAAAGGAGAGGAAATCACTAGAAAAGGAGCTAAAGGACATTGAGGAAGATCTTCCAAAGTTAAAGGAAAAAATAGAAGATAAAGAAAGAGAGCTAAAAGAAATTGAGACGAGTATAGCCATGATTAAACAGAAGATTGATGAGTCTAAATCCGCACTTTCTGAAGCTCAACAGGAATATTATGCCAAGAAGGAGGAAAGGACCAGGATAGAATCTGACCTTGAGAGGCTTAAGTACAAGGCTGATGTCCTTTCTGAGGAGATACTAGACCTCACGAGGGAAATTGAGGGAATAGAATCACATCTAGAGTCCTTAAGGGAGAGCCTTAGAGAGTACGATGACGTAGAGGCATCTAAAACCGGACTCTCTGTTGAGGAACTCCAGAAGAGGATTAGTGATTTAAGGATAAAGTTGGCCAGCCTAGAGCCTGTAAACATGCTTGCCATTGAGGAATACGAGAGAGAGTATCAGAGATATGAGGAACGTGAGAAGCAACTAAGAACCTTAGAAGAGGAGAGGAGTGAAATATTGTCACTAATAAAGAGCCTTGAGAGGAGGAAAAGAGAGAAGTTCATGCGTGTGTTCAATGATATTAGGAAAAATCTTAAGAGAATATACTCTAACCTCTCAGGAGGAGGGTATGTTGACCTCATCCTAGAGAACCCTGGAGATCCAACATCAAGTGGCATTATAATGATTGCAGCACCTCCAGGAAAGAAGAGGACAAGAATAGAGGCCCTAAGCGGAGGGGAGAGGAGTCTTGTTGCTCTTTCATTTATATTTGCAATTCAGGAGATTCAACCATCACCGTTTTACGTCTTAGACGAGGCTGACATGTTCCTAGATGCGATCAATGCTGAGAATGTTGGAAGGATGTTAAGAGAAAGGTCTAGAAATTCTCAGTTTATAGTAATATCACTGAGAAGGCCTGTACTTAAATACGCAGACGTGATAATAGGGATAACACAGCCTAAGAAAAGGGGAGTGTCTGAGATACTAACGTTCCCTGGTGTACAAGATGTACCAAGAGCTCAATAAGATTAAGTCCTTTCTTGAGGAGTATAGAAACAAATATCCTGAGGAATCAGATAGAATAGAAAAATACTTGAACATACTCGAGAAAGAGGTTCCTAAAGGCGTTGAGGAAAAGCTTGTACTTGCTATTTTTAGAAGTGTTGTAGCGTCAAGTGTTAATCCTTGGGACATAGATCTAAGAGCGTTTTTGGAGTCCTATAAGAAGATTATAGAGGTAAGTGAGGACGTGGACTTCTTCATAGCCTCTCAGATAATACTGTATGCGGTCACAATATTATATAAGAAGTCAGAAGACTTGGCCAGGATTGAAGAGGAGGTTTCTGAGGATTACGTTGAAGAGGAGAGGAAAGAGGAAGAAGTAGTTCTCAGAGTTGTAAGAAGGGAAAAGCAAAGAATAACGCTTGTGGATATCTTAAAAATTGTTGAGAGTATAAGTAGTGCCCTTAAGGAGGGTACTAAGAGGCGTAAAAGAAGGTCCTTGACGATAAGAGAATTAGAAGTAGAAACCTCCTATAGCTTAGAGGAGCATGTTCATAGGGAAGTTGATGAGCTTGTGGAAAGAGTGAAGAGAAAAATAGCGTCCTTAAGTAAAAGCACTATTCCATTTCACAGACTTGCGAGCACACTTAATATAGACGTGCTCTCTGCCTTTATCGTTATACTGTTCCTTATTATGGACGGAGAGATAGAAGTGCTTCAGAGGGATGGAGAGATCATGGTGAGAGTACATGGAGGTTGATCCAATAAAGTTCAAGAGGCTAGTAATTGAATCTATACTTTTCTCATCGTCAAAGTTTGTAAGTATTAGAGACCTAGCAAGAGTAGTAATGCTTTCTGAGGAAGATGTAAGGAAGCTAATAGCGGAGCTCAATGACGAATATTCTAAGGAGCACTCCTTTGAGATCGTTGAGGTTGATGGAAGATTTAAAATTCAACTGAAAAGGGAGTTCTATGACATAGCAAAGGATTTTATGGAGAGACCTCTTACAGATAGTGAGCTAAAGCTTGTTTCAGCATTAGTCGTAGCTAAAAGGCTTGAAGCTATAAAGGCGTTTAGACTCCTAGGTAAGGAATACAGTAGCGTGATTGAATCTCTTTTAAAGAAGGATGTGATACAAATAGTGCATGAGAGAGGAAGAAAATACATAGTTCCAGGAGATCGCTTTGAGGAGTTCGTAGAGGTTAATGAGGAATCGCTAAAAGGATCCAAATAGGTCCTTTAGGAGCAATAAATCCTTTAATGGCGCTTTTATGCGAACAAGACCATTCACGTATGCTATGAATGGCGAAAGTTGCTGGCTTATAAGCTGTAAGAATACATCTCGCGATGTCTCAACTGAGATATCAGCTTCAACATCCTCAGATGCCTTCTTAAGCTCCGTAATCTTTCCATCTTTTAGTTCTCCATAAAATATTCCTTCTGGCTGTATTTTTAGCTTAATTCTTCTGTTTAGATCCTTAATTCTTTCGTATAGATCCTTGTCCTCCTCAACCTTTTTGTTAAACTTCTCAACAAGGTTCTTTAGTATTTCCTCAATGCTTGTTTCAACGCCCATTTAAACACTCTCCTGTAGGAAAAATACCTCCCTTTCGATGTATATTTAACGAACATGAGATATATGTTTATACATTGTGGTCTAAAATGTGAAGAAAGATCTAAGTGAAAGGGTAACGTGAACTGTAAACTTGGATAATATCCCTATTCATGTAGTCTCAAGTAGGAGGAGAGATCATGAAGAAGGCCGTGATATTTATTATGGATGGTGCAGGGGACAGAGCAATAAAGGAGTTAGGACACCTAACTCCCCTAGAGGCTGCATGCACTCCAAACCTTGATTATATAGCTAGAAACGGAATAAACGGTCTCATGTACACTGTGGGCCCAGGGATAATTCCCGGAAGCGATACTTCTCACATGAGCCTTTTTGGATATGATCCCAAGAAGTGTTATCCTGGTAGAGGCCCCCTTGAGGCTCTTGGAGAGGGCGTGGATCTTAAGCCTGGAGATGTTGCCTTCAGGGTGAACTTTGCTACAGTAGATGACAGCATGAGGATCATAGATAGAAGAGCTGGTAGGATAGAGTCAGGAACGCATGAGCTTGCAAAGCTTATAGATGGAATTGAGATAGATGGTATTAAGATCATCTTTAAGCCCTCTGTTCAGCATCGTGCAGTGCTTGTTCTTAGAGGTGATGATCTCTCGGATAAGGTATCTGACTCTGACCCCCATCATGAGGGAGTTCCTGTGAGGAAAGTTGTTCCTCTAGATAATACCCCTGAGGCTAAGAGGACTGCTGAAATACTAAATAAACTCATGAGGATAGCTTACGAGAAATTTAACAAAGCTGAGATAAACGCTAAGAGAAGAGAGAAGGGGTTGCTACCAGCAAATATGATACTTATAAGGGGAGCTGGAATGTTAAGGCAGATAGAGCCTATAGAAAAGAAATATGGGATAAAGGGTGCTATAGTCTCCGGGGTGGCTATAGTCAGAGGTGTTGGAAGACTCTTAGGAATGGATGCTCCTAAGGTTAAGGGAGCTACTGGTGATCCAAGGACGAATATAGGTGCGAAGATAGATACCGTAATAAACCTGCTGAGAGATCATGAGATTGTCTTGGTAAATATTAAGGCGCCTGATGTCTTTGGACATGATGGCAATTTTATTGGAAAGATGAAGTTTATAGAAAAAATTGACAGACACTTAAGAAGACTTATAGATTATGTTATTGAAAACGACATATACATGATAGTATCCTCTGATCACTCTACACCATGTTCTAAGAGAGATCACAGCTCAGATCCCGTACCGTTAGCAGCCATAGGCCCTGATGTAAGGATGGACTCTGTAGAGAAGTTTGGGGAGAGATTTGCTGCTTTAGGAGGTCTTGGAACGATTACAGGTATGGGTCTTTTCGGAACAATTCTTGATTGGATAGACAAAGCTGAAAAGTTTGGAGCCTAAAGGTGATGCTTTTTGAGGAGGGTTCTTAGGATACCAAGTAAGGCGAAGCTTCTGCCTGAAGAGATCATTGTGAAGGATGACGTAGTGGTCGCAGATAGATCTGTCGTTGAGAGGACTTTAAGAACTGATGGAAGGATCTTCATAGGACGATATGTTACTGTGAAGGACCTATTTGCAAAGGGAGAAATAATGATCGATGACATGTCGAGGGTTTTGGGGGACGTTCACTCTGAGGGGAGTATATCTCTTGGAGACCTTGTGAAGGTCGGTGGTCATTTGTACTGTGGAGGGGATCTTGACATTGGGGGAAATGTTGAGATATCTAAGGGCTTTCTAGCAAAAGGATATATAAGAATATCTGGCGGAATTCCGCTATTCATGTATATTTTACTCTATCTCCTATACCTCCTTCAGATAGGGAAAAGCAAGGAGGTTGATGAAATACTGAAAACTCTTGAAGAGGAAATCCAAGTGAAGGGAGATTATATGCTCATACCATACGACACAAGGATAACAGGAGAGAGAATAAGTACGAAATATAGTATCATCGTTGGTCAAGAGGCAGAGATCTATGGATCTCTTGAGGCTAAAGGACGTGTTACTGTTAGTAATAAGGCGATAATTCATGGGTCTATAAGAAGTACAGGTAACGTGTATATAGGCCCATATGCATACGTTGATGGCGTAGTTCAAGGGAAGTTCGTTAAGATCTCACGTGGTGCTGTAGTAAACAGTGGCATAAGGGCTGAAAATATAAAGATAGTAAAGGGAGCCCAAGTTTATGGAAAGGTATTCAGCACTAGCGGTATAGAGTTTTTAAGGGATGAGGACATTGAAAAAGACAGAATTGACAGAGAACGTTTAGTTCCAGGACTTGATGAGATATTTGAGGAGTGATCCTCATGTCAGTACTTATAGGCATTGTAGGAAAACCAAATGTTGGTAAGTCAACGTTTTTCGCTGCAGCAACCATGGTTGAAGTTCCAATAGCTAACTATCCGTTCACGACCATTAAGCCGAATAGAGGCATAGGATACGTAAGAGTTCCATGTGCATGTAGGGACTTTAATGTAAGGTGCACCCCAAGAAACTCAATCTGCATGGATGGCATGAGATACGCCCCTATTGAGCTATTGGATGTTGCCGGTTTAGTTCCGGGGGCTCATGAGGGAAGGGGTCTTGGAAATAAGTTCCTAGATGACCTTAGACAGGCACATGCGCTTATTCACGTTGTAGACGTTAGCGGAATGACGAACGAGCAGGGAGAGATCTGTGGGAAGAAGTGCCATAATCCAAGGGATGACGTTGAATGGCTAATGGAGGAGATAGACTACTGGATATATGGAATAATACAAAAGGACTGGAAAAGGATTTCTAGAAGAGTAGAAGCTGAAAAAATACCCTTAGAAAAGATTCTTTATGACAAATTGTCAGGTTTAAGAATTACCGAAGAACAGCTTGCAGATGCAATAAGAAATGTAGGGAAGAATCCAGAGAATCCAATAGTGTGGAATGATAATGACTTACTTCTCTTAGCCTCTGAGATAAGGAGAAGAAGCAAGCCCATGGTAATCGCCGCCAATAAAGCAGACATAGCTGATGAAGATTTTATGAGAGATCTCATGTCTTTAAAAGATATTAGAGTAATACCTACGTCATCTGAGGCAGAGCTTGCCCTAAGGAGAGCATCACGTGCGGGACTAATATACTATAGACCAGGGGATCCTGAGTTCAGGATCCTTAGGCCAGGGGACTTAACTGAAAAACAGAAAAAAGCCCTAGAGACTATAAGAGAGCTTGTTCTTGATAGATATGGATCAACAGGAGTCCAACAGGTACTCGATGCTGTGGCATTCGATATTTTGGAGTTAGTGCCGGTATTTCCAGTTGAAGATGAGGGCAAGCTTACAGATAGTGAGGGAAATGTCCTTCCTGATGTATACTTAATGCCAAAGGGGAGTACTGCTCTGGATCTAGCATATAAAATTCACACGGAGATAGGTGAGTCATTTATAAGGGCTGTAGATGTTCGAAGTAAGAAAATAGTTGGGGCAGATTATATCCTAAGACCAAGGGATGTGATAAAAATAGTTACTGGAAAAAAGCATTAAGCTTAGTTAGCTTTTCTTTTGTTAGCCCTATTTGATGGTCTTACCTTTTCAGCTCCTTTGCCCTTGTTTCTGAGACCACGTGACTTCTTACCTGCAGAGGTAAGTCCTCTAAACACCCTTCCCTTGTGTTGTGGTTGGCATATCCAGTTTATGTGTGGATCGTTTCTTATTGCGGGATGATGTGGGTCAACCATTATGACCTCATAGTACTTATAGAGCCCATCCTGTCCTACCCAGTATGAGTTCAAAACCTCAAGGTTTGGAAACTTTCTTGCTGCTCTTTCCTCTGCAATGCGCTGTAGGTTCTTTCTTGGTGTTATCTTACTTACACCAAGGCCTTTTGGTTTTCTTCCAGATCTTGGTCTAGGCTTTCTCATCGAACCACGTCTTACACGAACTCTTACTATTATAAATCCTTGTTTGGCTTTGTATCCAAGAGCTCGTGCCCTATCAGGTCTAGTAGGCCTTCTTACTCTGACTATTGATGGCCCTTTTCTCCACTCAAGCAATCTATGCCACTGTGAGCTTCCAAAGCTTGTATCAGGCCTTTTCCATGCAAGCCTGAGGTAGTGGTACAGTCCTTTAACCATTGCCAAGCACCTCTAATAACTGATAAGATCATGATCTATTGAGTACTGAGATGTGTTAAGATGCTACGAATATCAATAGATCATAGCTTAAATAATTTCCTTATTGACACGATTGATTGCGTCTTGAGGAACCAAAATAGTTATGTACCATAAATCTCTAAAATTAAACCTGCTAGGCAACAGTCAACTGCTAAGCTCATGAGGTGCCAGGAAACGTGTTTAGTAACATAATACCAATACTATCATTTCTTCTTGTCATATTAGTTTCCATAGTTATAGTGAGGATAGGAGCTGTTGCGTTAGAGATGACAGGGCTTCCAAAGGAAGTTGCAGCCTTTCAGGCTCAGTCTGCATTTTCTGGTGTTGGCTTTACAACATCTGAGTCTGAATACGTTGTATCACACCCCGTGAGAAGGAGGATAATAAGACTTCTCATGCTTCTAGGGAGTGCTGGAATAACGTCCGCAATAGCAACCCTTGTTCTGTCCTTTGTAGGAACTACTGCCATGGAGGCAGGTACCAATCTTGTCCTTCTCATTCTTGGAGTTCTTGCGCTTTATGTGTTCTCAAGGTCTAAGATCATAGATAAAGTTCTAAGAAGGGTTATTGTATCCGCCCTAACAAGGTTCACCACTATAAAGGTGTACGACTATTACAGGCTTCTAGGTCTCAGCCACGGATACACTATAGGAGAAATAATTGTTAGGAAGTCCAGTTGGCTTGCCAATAAGACGTTGAGAGAACTACAGCTTGATAAGGAAGGCATATTAGTTTTGGCCATATATAGAAAAGGGCCTAAGGGTAAAGAGCTGTTCCTAGGAGCACCAAGCGGCAGCACTAGAATTCTTCCGGGGGATATTCTTGTGTGCTATGGTATGGAGGACGCCATCATAAGGCTCTCTAAGAGACTTAAGGGCATGAAAGGCAGTAGAGAACATGAAAGAGCAATTGAGATAGCCCAAGCAAGAATAACCAAAGAAAAGATGGAGTTTGAAAGGGAATCTACAGGCGCATAAAGCTCATTTCCTAGTGCACTTTGATCATGAAAGCTTTTATTTAGTCTCAGCTATAATATTATAAGTCAATACTTGTAGGCTTAGATCTTTTAAAGAACCCCAACACGTTATTTAAGATTAATAATCAATGCTCATGTATGTTTATTAGAGGTGTGGCGTAATGGTAGTACCTCAGCTTGAGAGTATCCTGAAAAGACAAGGTTATTATCTCATAGGAAATCACTCAGCAGTTAAGGTATGCTATTGGACTAAGGAAATGCTCGTTAATAGAAGGCCATGTTATAAGAGCACGTTCTATGGCATTAGAAGCCATAGATGTATCCAGATGACTCCAGCAGTTGATCACTGTACATTCTCATGCCTTCACTGCTGGAGGTTTCAGGGCTTTACAAATGTAGGTTTTGAGGAGGATCCTGACGATCCAGACTTTATTGTTGAAGAGAGCATAAAGGGACAGAGAGCTCTTCTCTCAGGATATAAAGGGGATCCTAGAGTTCCTAAAGAGCTCTTTGAAGAAGCATATAACCCCGCACATGTGGCAATCTCTCTTACAGGGGAGCCCACGTTGTATCCAAGGCTTCCAGAGCTTGTTAGAGCATATCATAGAAGAGGGTTTACGACTTTCGTAGTGACGAATGGATCTGTCCCTGAGACTATAGAAAGGCTTATTAACGAGGAGGAGCCAACTCAACTGTACATAAGTATCACAGCGCCTAATGAGGAGCTCCACAGAAAAATAAACGTCCCTCGGATAAAGGACTCTTGGAGTAGGATAAATAGATCCCTGGAGCTCATGAGCACGATGAAGGCTAGAAGGACAATAAGGGTTACTGTCATAAAGGGCCTGAACATGGATGAAAAATACGTAGAGGAATACGCAAAGCTTCTTGAAAAGGCAGACCCAGACTTCATTGAGGTAAAGGCTTACATGTATATGGGATATTCAAGGTATAGGCTTAAGCCAGAGAACTCTCCAAAGCACTTTGAGGTTAAAGAATTTGCCTCAAGGCTTGCTAACGCTATGGAATATATTGTAGCAAGTGAGAGAGAGGACAGCAGAGTAGTGTTGCTCACAAAACCTGAGAGGGAGAGAAGAGTAAACAGATTCCTAGAATTAGAGTAGACGCACAACTTACCTCTAAGTTTATGTTGCCTTTCAATAGAATGTGTATTTTCTGTGCTTAAAATATGCATTATTGCTTCGAACTGATAACAAGTGAAAATTATTATTTATCTCTTTTTACATGTATGCCACAGTGAACTTAACTGTAGATTAAATGATGAGCAAAAGCTTTTTGAGGAATCCTAAGAAGATGTGGTCCTAATTTGGAAAAGCTCAAAAGGGAGCATCTCTTAGGACAATATTTCTTGCAGTAGTAGTTGTAATACTAGTTCCAGTAGTATCTGTATTGCTTATAAACAATGTTACAACGAGAAGCCTTGAGGAAATGTATAACGTCTCTTTTGGGTCTATTATATCTTGCAAATGACATCTACAGAGGCTATAGTGAACATATCTTACTATGAAATTAAGAAAAGCATAAAAGAGATATCAGAAGCTATTAAAGACTGGTCTAAGGACATATTTTTGCTCTTGAGGGCAGCTCTAAAAGCAGACATACTAGGACTTTTTAAGGAGATGATAGATTAACATGCTGCAGTTATGGGTGGGGTCTTAGTATTAAGCGATGGGTACTGCCTATGGGTATCCAGCAAACATCGTGGGTAATGATACTTAATATATTATTTATAAACGTCTTCATAGAAGCCTCTAGAGCAGATGAATCATCTCAAAGTGATGTTTTCTCTGTTGCTGCAGAGGAAATTAGAAAATTATCAGATGACTCTAAGTTGGAAGCTATAACTCTCTTTATCCCTCTTTCTTTGACGTCTCAAGGATCTTATAATTTTAACAGATCTTAGAATGTGATATAGCTAAAATGCTAAATTCCCAACGACAATCGTTAAATTGTATATCATGGTTTTTAATGAACGAGACGTTCCTCACATAACCTAGAGGTATGCTTTAGTGCTTAAGGTTTTCTGGAGGTGTGAGGTTTGGACCCAGAAATTGCCCTAAAAATAACAAAGATGCTAGATCCAAAGAGCATAGCAGTTATAGGAGCTTCTAGGAATCCTGAAAAAATTGGTTACCAGGTTGTAAAAAACCTCCTTAATGCAGGATACGAGGGAAAAATATATCCAGTGAATCCAAACGCTGATGAGATACTAGGGCTTAAGGCATATCCAAGTGTTCTAGACATTCCAGATGATATAGACCTGGCAGTGATTGTTGTCCCAGCTAAGATCGTCCCCAACGTTATAGAGGACTGTGGTAAGAAGGGAGTAAATGGGCTTGTCATAATAACATCAGGGTTCAGCGAAATTGGAGAGGAGGGCAAAGAGCTTGAGGAGAAGGTTGTTGAGATAGCGAAGAGGTATGGAATGCGTATAATAGGCCCAAACGTCGTGGGAATATGTAACACAAAGCACAAGGTAAACGCGAGCTTTGCGATGGGAATGCCCTATGAGGGAGAAATTGCGTTAGTATCTCAGAGTGGAGCTTTGGGAGTAGCTCTTATAGGGAGAACGTGGATAGACAGAGTAGGTCTAAGCAAGTTTATAAGCATAGGAAATATGGCTGACCTGAACTTCTCAGACTTCGTGGAATACTTTAAGGACGATCATGAGACTAAAGTAATAGCCCTTTATATCGAGGGAGTTAAGGACGGAAGAAGATTTTTAGAGGTAAGCGCTGAGTCGTCAAAGGTAAAGCCAATAATAGCGCTAAAAGCTGGGCTATCTAAGAGAGGTGCCTCAGCTGCGATGTCTCACACAGGATCCCTTGCTGGAAGTGCTGAGGTGTACAAGGCCGCCTTTAAGCAGTCTGGCGTTATCATGGCAGAGGATCTTACAGACTTATTCGTCAAGGCAAATGCGTTAGCACTATGTCCAAGGATGAAAGGAGATAACTGGGTAATTATAACAAACGGTGGTGGAGTAGGCGTTCTCAGCACAGACGCAGGAGAGAAGTATGGAATACCTCTTCCAGACATACCGGAGGAACTGAAGAACGAGTTTAGAAAGTGCATGCCAGAATTTGGAAGTCCAAAGAACCCTGTGGATCTTACAGGGATGGCAACTGAGAAGGAGTACAAGGAGGCTCTTAAAATAGCGCTTAAGAGTGACTTTGTAGACGGCATTATCGTCTTATACTGCCATACTGCTCATACGGATCCCATGGAGATAGCTAAGGCCATAAAGGAGGTCATAGACGAAGAGGGAGGCATGAAGAAGCCCGTGATAGTGTCCTTCATTGGCGGTAAGGAAGTCTATGATGCCATAGACTGGCTTAAGGAGAACAAGATTCCAGCCTATGATGCTCCTGAAATGGCAGTAAAGGCCTTAGCAACTATAAGACACTACACAAAGTGGTCAGAGAAACCTTTAATTAAGCCAAAGCCTCCTGAGGGAATAGACAGGGAAAAGGCCAGAAAAATCATTGAGAAAGCACTTTCTGAGGGAAGAGAGTGGCTCTTTGAGGACGAGGCTAAAGAGCTACTTGCGTCTTATGGCATAAGAGTTACTAAGATGAGACTTGCTAAGACAGAGAATGAAGCAGTTCAGTACGCTAGGGAAATAGGATTCCCAGTGGTGCTCAAAATAGTATCCCCCGACGTAGTGCATAAGTCAGATGTAGGCGGTGTCAAAGTGGACATAAAGAGCGAGGATGATGTTAGAAGGGCATATAATGAGATACTAGAAAACGTCAAGAGACATGTGCCTAACGCTCGTATAGAGGGAATACTTGTTCAGGAGATGGCTCCTTGGGGAACTGAAGTCATTATAGGATCTACTAGAGATCCACAGTTTGGACCAACGGTGATGTTTGGACTCGGAGGAATATTTGTTGAGATCCTTAAGGATGTAACCTTCAGGGTGGCTCCAATAGAGAAAGAACAGGCCAAGGAAATGATAGAAGAAATCAAGGGCTACCCAATAATAGCCGGTGCGCGTGGGCGTAAGCCCCTTGACAAAGAAACCCTAGCGGATGCTATCTCAAGGGTTTCTTGGCTTGTTCATGAAAATCCAGAAATCATTGAGCTTGATGCAAATCCAGTGTTCCTGTATGAAAAAGGACTCATAGTAGCCGATGCTAGGGTCAGGCTAAGAAGATCCTAATCCTTTTACTTGGCTATTTTTACTATTTTTATCTAGTTTAGAAGTTCCTTCTGTGGTTGCTGCGACGTGCCTGTTCCTTAAAAGTCTCCCTAATGTTTCTCATCTTCTTTGAGAGAAGGTTATTTATAGCATGAATGGTAATCATGACCTCATCAGTATTTATTACTCCGTCATTCTCAAGAAGGTTCTGAAGGAGGCCCTTGCTTAACAGGAATATGGCAACAAGATGCTCTTCTTTAGATTTGTTAACGTGAAATGGCCTTGTGTCTGAGGATTCATACTCTTCAAGGGTCTTTATCAAATTTTTACGCTTCATGTACTCTGCAAGTATATATAATATTCTGTGGATTTGTATTATCTCTTCTTTGTGCATAAAAGACCCTCCTTAGGGGGCCTTATTGATTCATAACATGACACACACATTAAAGTATTACCGTGACTAAGACAATCAATTGTTGCGTGAAAACAAGGGTCAAGCACTGAAAGTGCTCCGATTAAATTATTCTGATATTGCTATTCACTGCTGAAAAAGTCTTGCATTTTAAGGCGATGGAAGATCACTAAATACTACTTCCCATGCGGGTAAAACGAACGTAATCTGAACTTCTTCATGGAGGAAAGAAAATAACGAGTCCTAGTGAGTTCTAAAGTATGAAAAATAACCTAAATCTCTAATCAAGGGATCCTTGCACTTTAACGATAGGAACATCAATAATACGTGCCTCAATTATCTAGATTCAAGCGCTTAAATGAGCTTCACAGAAAAGAAAAATAAGAAAAGGTTAGAAAGAACAATTTACGTGAGCTTTTGTCCTATGTTATGCCTTGTTATAATGATCATGTCATGAGGCAGCCTAACGACTCCTCTCATGTCAAGTCCGATAACTTCCTTTATCCCACGCTCATATGCCATATCTATAAGCCTCTGTGTAATTATGCCACCAAGTATCAGCGTTTGAGCGTTAGATATAGTCTTAAGCTCATTCATGAGTTCACGAACAGCTATAGTCTTTATCACATTTCCAGACTTATCAACAATCGCTGCAAGCCTTTTCTCTAAGAGTTCTCTATAGTCCATTTGACTTATCTTTTTAACGTACTCTGAGAGCTCTGGTGGTGCTTCAAGGCTTTCAACGGTAGGTTTGAAGGTTTTTTGTTGTAATGTTGCCTGTATTTCAATGGCATTTTGTTGAGACGTGGATCTGGAAGCCTCCTGCCTTGAAGCAGGTGTGATTTCTACAAGCTTCTCAGCCCTTGATGTTGCAGCAGCATTACTTGACTTAGTTTCTCCAAACTGAGGCCTTTCGTGAGGAGTCCTTCCCTCTCCAAGAACTCTCGAAGAGATTTTCTCCTTAGCTTCTTCAAACTCCTCACTGACTATTTTTTCCATGAGCTCTATCGCCTTCTGTATTATCATTGACATGAGATCATCACGGTTTGTCACGCTCATGTTGCTCATAAGCTGTTTTACGTTTATTCTGCTCCTTAGGGCCTTAAGTATCTGTTTGTATGAGAGCTGTTCTACCTCCCATCCCCTTGGGGCAACTGCTATGTAGTCTATATCTGCCACTTGTAGGAGTTCCTTTAGTATTGCAAGCCCTCCACGATCTCCATCAACGAACGCTGTTGTAGTTTTCTCCTGACTTAGTTTTATTATTGTTGGGGGAACATTCGTACCATTCACTGCAATGGCATTTTTATAGCCATTCTTAAGTAGATTAAGAACGTCATTACGACCCTCAACAATTATTATCTCATCAGAGCCCTCAACTTCTGGCCCTGCTGGGCATCTGTCAGGACCGTACTCTATGATTTCATACTCCTTCACCTTCTCAATGACGATTTCTCTTATTGTAGCGCCCTGACTGCTCAGCTTGTTTTTCATCTCATGGTACAGCTGAACTGCTCTATCAACGATCATCTCCTTTTTCTTTTTTCTTACGTCTTCAATGTCAAGAACTTTGACCTCTGCACGACAGGGCCCGACGCGCTCTATTTGCTCTATAGCGGCTGCCACTATAGCTGTCTCCACTTGGTCAAGGCTAGAAGGTATCCAAATCTTCCCATAAGTCTTTCCATTTCTGTGCTCAAGCTTTACTTCTATACGTCCTATTCTACCACTCCTCTGGGCCTCTCTCAAGTCAAGGTCATCCAGAAGACCCTCAGTTTGACCAAATATAGCTCCTATAACGTCGGAACGAGTGACTATACCATCTATTTTTATCTCAGCTGTTATGAGATACTTTGTCACGGACATGTCTATTATGAGGTTCTCAAACTCGTTGCTCCTGCCACTCTCATTATTGTTATATTGAGATGGCACTGAGATCACCTCCGCATAATGATTAACTTATCCGCTGAAGCTCTCTACCGCAACATAAACTTAAATGTGCTCTTAGAGGATCTAAATGCAGACCTCAGGACATTATTATGTTAACAGTGATCTATCTGGCCTATGCCTAATAACAACTGGTTATTGTTAAACTGTCCACTCAGTAATATAATTTCATACTCCCAAATAATAACAATATTGTTCAGAGTTTTATGATATTGTTATTACATCTCGTGTCTCAATATATTATATTATAAAATTGTCGCCTCTCACAAGAAGGCTCTAAGCACTTTTTAAAGATGGAAAGGCGCTCATAATAGAGAAATGTGCCTAGGTAATCTTCTAAATACAGCCATAAAATATTAGTATGACATAATAAACATGATCCTTTCATGTTATGGAGGTTTATCTTAACAGTACTGCTCTAAAGGAGTGTCTGTCTATAGGACCTCAGTCTCTATTTTCTGTACCTTCTCTGGGAACTTTATTACTATTCTCAGCTTCTCTCCAGCAAACTCAATACTTATGCTGCTGGCCTTTGACTTGTACAAGCGAACTCTTTTTCCATCATTTGTTAATATTGTTCCGACGCACTCAAGAAGTCCAAGCTTTTCTAGCGCTTTTACCTTTCTGTAACATGAGGCTATTGGGATCCTAAGAGTCATGCTGAGGTCAGGCACGCTCTTTGGAGTTATTGTAGTTGATGCCAAGATCTTTAGTGAGTACTTGTCCATGAGTACTTTACCTATGTCTACAGGGCTTCCAGGCATCTTGGCTCACCTCGAATATCCATCGCCTAAAAGAAATTAAAAAAGTTGCTAGTAGAATATCACTGATGAAACTATGGGTTAGCTCTCTACAGAATTTTAAGTAAATGCTGAGAGTCATGAGATCATTAGTTTAAAGGAATTCAGAGAGGATATTACCAAATAACTGTGATGCCCTTAAAATGGATGAGTAGAAATTAAAGCTCCCAAAAGAGGAAAGGGGTTCTCCCTACGGGAGCATTTATGAGCATTCGATGACTTTTAACCCCAGTCTCTGCTTCTCGAGGAGGATAATCCCGTAGGGATTGGTCTTCATTAGCCCCTCATCGGCGAAAGCCTCGAAGCCTCCAACCCTTTCGGGGGAACCCCA
>Ga0190313_1000379_pt1 | contig 26870 bp, 23 predicted proteins | sample 4870071011_MG_FD_169989 | JGI IMG/M metagenome (GOLD analysis project Ga0190313, IMG submission 169989) | Hydrothermal vent sediment bacterial communities from Southern Trench, Guaymas Basin, Mexico - 4870-07-10-11_MG | ecosystem: Environmental > Aquatic > Marine > Hydrothermal vents > Sediment ... | reverse complement strand
GAGAAGCCCCGCCCTAAAGGGCGGGCAGCTCACCTTCCTACTTCTCATTTCTGGAAATCAGTGCATAAAACTATAAATATCACGTCATAGAAACTCAGTTATGTCTTCATACTTTGCATTTTTCCTAAAGTTGAAGGTGTTTACAATGAATGCTCAGCTGTCTACGATTATAGACATTGCCAGAGCATTTACTGTGTCGTTAATGCTCTCATATGCGGCATATCAGGACATAAAAGTACGAAGAGTTACAAATAAAGTGTGGATGGTCTTTGCACCTATTGCAATTGTTCTTCTCACGGTAGAGATTGTATTTTCTAATATTGAAAGATATGCCATAATGCTTATGTTAATAAACATAGTAATGGGATTCATAGTGGCTTTTGCAGCATTTTATCTTGGGATACTTGGTGGAGCAGACGCGAAGGCAATAATGATACTTTCAGTACTAGTTCCTAGATGGCCTGTGTACACGATGAACCCCTTGGAAGTCATGCCTCCAATACTTGACGCGCTTATAACAAGCGCAGTTATAGCTCTCATCTACTTTCCAATAATATTTGTATATAATCTGCTAAGAGGAGATACGGAGCTCCCGTTGAGTCTTTTAGGGATAAAAATGTGTAAAGATCAGGCAGTAAAGAAAAAGACGTATTATATACCTCTTTATAAGTTAAGCAAGGACACAGGTAAATTAGAGCTGAGAATAAGGCTGACACTTCCTCCAGAGGATGAGCTTGAAGACATCTGGAGAGCTATAGAGAGCTCAGATATGGACGAGATATGGGTGTCTCCTGGGATACCGTTCATGATGTACCTCTTCATAGGGACAGTTATAATTATGGTATTTGGGGATGTGTTTCTGAGGTTCCTTCTAGGAGTCTTTTTGAGATAAATCAAAAAAGAGTGTCAGCGCCCGGTTTCTCCATCATCGTGAACCTCAGGGTATAGCTGGCTCATCATCCATAAACTTATTTTCTTATATATCTTATATTTAATATCTCGCACAGGTCGTAGTCTCTAATATTAAATTACTATTGTTTATTTAACCGTGGTTGCCCGCGTCCTATATTTGAGCAACTACGGGAAGCTTTAGCAATGGGCGCGGGCTTCCCCCTCAGCCACTTCATCTTTATCCGTGGCCCATCGGGAGCGACATTGACGGGCACCACGGAGCCCGCCTTACGGGAGATTAGTATGATCCTCCCATCTCTGCTGGCTATCCTGCCGTCATAGAGGCAGTTCACTTAATATCCTATTCCTCCCTTCCCTTATTTAAATGTTTCGTTTTCAGGATTACCGAGAATACTATTATACTCATTTAACGAAATAGTCTTTAGATGCTAAGACTCTAGGAGGGTTCAGCGTGTTGAGTATAGAAGAACTAAAGGAGAAGATCTCTGAAGAAGTCGAGAGGTTAAAAGATGATGCAGTGAAAATCCTGATGGAGCTTATAAAAATACCAGCCTTAAGTCCTGAAAATGGTGGAAAGGGTGAGTACGATAAGGCCATGAAGCTTCTTGAGATACTGAAAGACTGGGGATTTGACAAGGTAGAGAGATACGACGCTCCTGATCCAAGAGCAAAGAACGGTGTTAGACCTAACATAATAGCCTACTACTTTGGAGAGGAAGGAGAGAAAAGCCAGAGGCTGTGGATATTATCTCATCTAGATGTAGTGCCGCCAGGAAATTTAGAGGATTGGAGCATAACTAAGCCCTTTGAGCCTATTGTCAAAGATGGCAAGGTATATGGAAGGGGCTCTGAGGATAATGGCCAAAGCATAGTCTCCTCTCTTATAGCAGTTAAGGCTCTTATAAACCTTGGTATTAGGCCAAAAAGAACAGTAGTACTTGCGTTTGTAAGCGATGAAGAGACAGGAAGTGAGTATGGGATTAAGTGGTTGATGGAAAATCATCCAGAGCTCTTTAGAGAGGATGACCTCGTTTTAGTACCTGACGGTGGAAACTCAGACGGAACATTTATAGAAATAGCTGAAAAGAGCATACTCTGGTTTAAGCTTAAGGTCAGAGGAAGACAAGTTCACGGCAGTATGCCGCACCTTGGCCTTAATGCGCATAGGATAGCTATGGACTTAGCCCTTGAGGTGGACAGGATATTACATGAGAAGTACTCTGATGAAGATCCTCTGTTCTCACCTTCAGGATCAACATTTGAGCCAACAATGGTAAGAAATCCCGCAGAGTCCCCTAACATGATACCAGGAGAGCATGAGATAACATTTGATTGTAGAGTTCTTCCAAAGTACAGGCTCGATGACATTATAGAGGACATAAAGGCTAAGGTCACTGAAATAAAACAGAAGTACAGAAAAAGGATTGGCGATGAAGAGCTTCCACAGATAGACGTTGAGGTTCTACAGAGAGTAGACGCTCCAGAACCAACTCCGGAGAACTCTGAGATTGTTATAAAACTCAAAGAAGCAATTAAGCTTCTTAGAAATAAGGAAGCTCATGTAGGTGGGATAGGTGGAGGGACTTTTGCAGCGTTCTTTAGAATGAGAAGAATCCCTGCAGTAGTATGGGCAACACTTGATGAGACGGCACATAAGCCAAATGAATACGCAAAAATAGATAACATAGTAGAAGATGCTAAGGTAATGGCTCTTCTGGCTGTCCTCTAACATTTTTTAAACGTGCTTGAAATCTTTTTGCACTAGAATCTTCTTGAGGTGTAAAACACGGTTAGAATGGATAGTGATAGAGGACGCCATTTACTTTTATAACTTTAACAGTACTAGCATTTCTTTCAATGGGCTTTAGAAGTCGTATCGTGAACTCCTCATATGTGTCAGGGTCTAGAACTGAGATCTCATCATCTGAGACAAAATATAGAAGTTGAGCCTCCTTTGGAGCTACATCAACTCTTCTATAGTGTTTCTTTAAGTCCTCAATAAATACCTTCTTTTCAGTGTTTTTTACAGGATCTAAGAGGCTTATGGACTTTCCATAGATGTTCTTCACTATGTATACGTTATTATTTGGATCCAGCATAACTGCTCCTTTAAAGTAATCTGAGACTCTGTAGAGGAATGTATGCCTATAGATGTCCCTTCCTTCCTTTCTCGTGTAGAGAGTAGTTGTCTCCTTAATCTCGCCACCATAGTGCTCATGTAATCTCTTAATTACTCTCCTTGCAAGCCTGTATGAGGAGACGTATACGTCCACTCCCCCTCTTACAGGAACCTCTTTGAGTATGAACTCCTTTTTACTCTGCTCAAATGCCTCTCTTATCTCTTCAAGGGCACCCATAATGGCTTCATCTGGTCCTCGAAGCTGGATTACAGCTTCATAATATCCAGAGTAACGTCTGGAGCACATATCACAAACTCCTAAGTGGACTCTAACTCTTGTATACTTTGACTGAGAGAACGTGAAGTCATAGACCTCTCCAGATATTGTTACCTCCACGAGGTAATTCCATGGATCTTCCTGAGAAATTCTCAAGGAAACTCCATAGCTCTTTACTTCTGGATGTACCTTTATTGACCTTAACACGTGCTCTTCTATTACGTCAAGAGGGTTCTTATGCTCGTGGACCCATGTATTCCCGAGGAGATATGCACCACAGTCTCTACAAATTGTGATGTCTATGACCTGGTCTACTGTAAAGAGCTCTATCTCCTTTACATAACACTCCTTACATAAACCCTCATACAACCTTTTTGTTATCCTTCCACAGAGCGGACATCGAAGGTCATGTGTCATGAATATTTGCACCATGCTTCAGAGATTTATTGACACATTAGATTTGATTATTTTCATTAGGTTTATTTAGAGACTATCCTCTCATATATCGTGGATACTTATAACTTTTCTTCCAAGAGCTTTGGGGAGGTTTCATGTCCTCCACAAAATTGAAATCTTTCTGCCATAAAGAGCAAGGCCTCCCTAACGATAAGTGGTAAAATATAAAAAGGCTTTCTAGTTTAGCAAGAATAGTTCAGAGGATTAACTATAAAGTAAAGTGTATAGCTCTTGTGGGCCCGTAGCTCAGCTAGGTAGAGCGGTGGGCTCTTAACCCACTGGTCGGGGGTTCAAATCCCCCCGGGCCCGCCAAGCTCTGCCTTATGATTCTTCTTCTAAACACAGAGATGTTTAATTATTTCACTTTCATTATTTTCCTTGGGAAATAAATGCCGGAGGCCATGTTCATGGACTATTTCGTTAAATAAATACAGTAGTATTTTTAATTAACCGTAGAAATATTCGAATGAGGGAGAGAGATAAAGCACTGGATAAGACCGCTCGATGACAGTAGGATAGCCATAGGGGCTTCTTTCGATAGAAACAGCCCTCAGAATGATGAAAATGACAAAAACAAACATAAAGTGGTGCCCCCGCCGGGATTTGAACCCGGGTCACGGGCTCCGCAGGCCCACAGGATATCCAGGCTACCCCACGGGGGCTGTCATGAATCCTTTAGATGTATAGTAGACACAGATTTTTATAGCTATTTATCTACACGACAAACGATTAAATAGTGATGAGATCCAATAAGGTTATTAACACTTGATGATAGATAGGAATATCTATTCTTCTGCCTCTAATAAGGAGATAACTTCAATCATAAGGAGCTCATCAGCACCAAGTTTATGGTACCTCCTTGCAACGTTTTCAGGATATCCTGCACTCAAAAGGCTCTCAATAGAAGGGGATTTTATGAAAACATCCTCCACCTTAATTACATTGCTTAAAGCGTTAAGCACCTTTTTTGGATCATCTATATCCCAGAGTACGAGTATGCCCACTTTCCCCTTATATCCAAGGGTTCTTATGGCGTCTCTTATTTGTCTTGTCCCAGAGAGATAGAGCAGTATTTCAATACCTAAGCTTTTTGAGATGTTTCGTCTCCTAGCAAAAGCCCTTTTTGCCATTATATATGCTAGCAGTAGTTGTCTCATAGTGTAGGGCCTAGTGCCGTCTAGTAGCGTGAAGCGGTCCCCTACTAAATCCCTTAAAAGGCCTACAAGCTCTTCTGGAGAGGTATCTGAAAGAAAGGGTATTATGTGAAGATTATATGACCCTATAGTATATTGGTATTCCATTCTCTAGCGCCTCCTCAATAAGGGCTCCTATGTTCGTGTTCCTCTTAATCCTGACCATACCCTTGCTCCCAACAATAGCTGTGAGGACATGCCTATCCCCCACATAGATCTCAACTTGTCTCCCTGCGTAGTCCTTTCCAACGTCTATTATTACGCTCTTTCCAGTAAAAGCCGGCTCTGCTCTTATAGCATTGGGTGGCAATGCTTTTTCTCCAGAGAACTCTGTAAGTGGAGCAACATCTATATTAACGCCAAGATACCTCTCAAGCTGCTCTATGTTTTTACCATTTTTTCCTATTACTTTTGGTATCTCCCTAGGAGGGACATAAAGTTTTACAAGCTTTTCGGAGACTACTTCCAGTGCAAATGGCATTTTAAGCTTTTTTCTAAGCTTTTTCTCAATTTCCTCCTTTGCAATTTTGAACACTCCCTCCTCAGGACCTCTACCAATTTCCCTAATGGGCATCACTACTACTTCCTCACCGAATGAGTATATCTCATACTCTAACTCATCTGTAATGAAATCTCTGATCTCTATTACGGGCCTTGCAAGATCCTCCTCATGCATCCCGGTAGGAACCTTTACTGTATACCTCAGGGTGTACACCTTTTTAATTCTCCCTCCTTCAACGAATATCACTGTATCTACTATTTGAGGGATTACCCCAAGCTCTACTCTTCCTATAAGTCTCTGAATGGCGTCTATGGCTCTAGTAGCATGTGTTACTCCAATCATGCCGACTCCAGCAAGTCTCATATCAGCAAATACCTGAAAGTCCTCAGTCCTTCTAAGCTCATCATATATTGTGTAGTCTGGCCTTACTAATAGTAATATCTCTGCAGTTTTCGCCATACTCCCCTTAAGCCTAGTATATTGAGTTATCTCCTCAGAAACTTGAAGATCTCTAGGATCCTCCATAGTCTTTACAATATATCCATGATCCTTCAAGTACTCAGCTATTGCCTGTGCTAAAGTGCTTTTTCCAGCTCCAGGAGGTCCTGCTATTAGTATCCCTCTTTGTTTTTCTATAAGCCTCTTTTTCAGCTCCTCATGCATGTCGTAATCATCTAAGGACACCTTTACAATGGGTCTAACTGCAGTTATTTCAGGGCCATCAGAAAATGGCGGTCTTGTAATGGCTATCCTGAGATCCTCTATTTGTAGAACTGTGGCTCCTCCATAGTCAATTTCAAGAAAAGCCTTAGGGTTTCTCCCAACCTCTTCCATGAGCTCCCTTACTATCTGCTCAAATTCCTCCATTGTAAATGGCGTGTCTCTAATCTTAACAAGTTTGAAGTTTCCTGGGCTTCCTATCTTTGCATGAGGTAATGCGTTTACCTTTAAGTGAACGGACATTGTGTTTATTGTGAAGAAATCAAGTATCCTAAGTCTCCCCTTTCTCTTTGTCTCAACATAATATGTCCTTATTCCCTTCGAGAGTGCCGAAAGTGCCTGTACCTTATCGGACGTTATAAGCACACCATCAACGTCTGAAACTGAGTCCCTTATTATTGAGTCTATGGATCCTTTTTTTGCAAGAAGAACGTCCTCATAGCTAGGTCTTTTTCCATAAAATTCTATTTTAATTCCCTTCTCCTCACAGATTTCCCTAAGCCTAACAAGGTTAGCAAGCCCTTCAAATCCAGTTTCTCTTTTCATATTTGCCTGTGCCTGCAGTTCATCTAGGACGGCATTGTGTATGATAATCTTCGATGGGGTTGCCTTTCCTAAGAGATCAAGAATACCACCACTTACTATGACGCTGGTATCTGGAATCCACACAGCATTTTCTAAGCCCCTTTCATCTACAAGATATCGTGACTTAAGTCCAGGAATGATCATAATATAGTCACCTTTAGTAACATCAATGACAATTGTCTCTCTTTAGCGCTCTTTGATGTCATAGAGGACATCTGAGTTTTTCTATTAGAGTAAGCTTCAATGACATCTGAGACGTGATTTGATCACGCTTACCTATAATCTTGAGTGAGTTTTAAAGCTTCCTCATATATAGACTTTGCAAGCTCATCGCCTATTCCGGGAATTCTCTTTAGACCAGAAATGCCCACCTTTATAATATCATTAGGGGTTCTTATTCCAGCTCTATAAAGCTCTCTGGCCCTTTTTCTTCCAACGTTTTTTATGGCCACTAGGGGGAGGAGTTCCTCTTTAACACCGTATCTAACTCTAGTAGTGAGCCCTGCAAGATATTCATGATGAGGGGTATTTAACAATCTCGAGATCTCTGTGAGGGAATATAAAAGCCATTCTGCTGTGTTTGTAAGAACTCTTAAGTCTCCTATTCCTACTCCCCACTTTTCATAAAGTAAACCCTCTGGAACCTCGTTTATCCAATCATTAAGGATAAATGCCATAAATAGGCCTCTTACATCACTTTCGGTCTCAATCTCTCTTTTTGAAAATATTTCAGAGAGCGCTTTATTACTGTCTATAATTTCGAGTATGTGTGCTATTTTAGACTTTGTTGGAGAAATTCTCACGCTCATGTCTGGTGTTCTTGATACAATAAAGAACACCTCAATGGGATGTGGCCTTTCAGAGGGGTTCTCCATTAAAAACCTCTTAAACTCTGCTGCGGTCATTGGATCTATGTAAAGTTCAGAAACACGCTTTCCAAGCAATGTAGCTTTATAAGCCCCATTATCATATTTCACAAAGTCCTCTATCATTAGATAAGTTAGTACCTTGCTTACAATGTCCTTTATGTTATCCGTACCAAAGATCCATCCAAAAAACGTTTTACTAAATAGTGTTATTATAGAGTCATAAGTTTGCGGACTTTCCACTATAAATGACAACGTATACGATCTTAAAGCTCTTCTGTTAGAGAGGTTGGAGTATACAGGCTCTATAGGTCTTACAAAGTATTTTTGGTAGATCTCTTCCAGCGATCTTCTTGTAGTTGCGTGAATAAGGCCATATCCCTCTTTATCATACTGTGGTCTTCCAGCCCTGCCAATCATCTGTTCAACTTCTCTGCGCGATATTAGGTCAATGCCATGTCTGTAAAATCTGTACACATCAAGTACAAAGGATAGTCTTGCAGGAAGGTTACACCCTGCTGCTAGAGTTGGAGTTGCCACTATGATCTTTATTACGTTGTTCAAAAAGGCGTGTTCTATTGTGCTTCTAGCAGCAAGACTTAATCCTGCGTGATGAAATGCTATTCCCTTAAGCATTAACTGATAGTCCTTTTTCTCTAGATCAGTAACACCTTCTCTAGACAAATCCCTCAAAAGGCCAGGCACGCTTCTCAGTATGACCTCTGGATTAACGTATCTGGAGGAAAAATTGGAGAGTTTATCAGCCATGTTTTCAGCACGATTTCGTGAGTTTACAAATATAAGAGCCTGTCCTCTATTCTCTAAGAAGTACTTTAGAAGATGCGTTATTTCATTGCCTTCTAACGGAATATAATCTACAGGCTCAGAGCCATCATATATTATTATCCTATCCATAAAGTGTATGCCCTTGTAGAGCTTTACAGGGCGCCAGTCAGTCTGTATGTAAACAGCATCCATCCATTTAGCTAGATCATCACCATTTGGCATTGTTGCTGATAGTCCAATGATCTGAGTATCTCTGTTTATAAGGGCTTTTGTAATAGAAATCTCCAGAGGAGGTCCTCTCTCTGGGTCTCCTATCATGTGGATCTCATCAGCAATAAGGACGCCCACGTTTCTTAATATACTCTTATCATGTCTTAACATTGAGTCAAACTTCTCATAAGTGCACACGACAACGTCGCTCTTGTAAACTTCTCTCTCAACTTTATCGTAATCACCTGTAGATATTGTTATAGAATATCCCAATCTCTCTAAGCCCTTAAGTTCTCTATGCTTCTCCTCTGCAAGTGTTTTAAGTGGTGTCAGATATATGGCTCTTTTTCCATATAGAAGCGCATTTATAGTTCCTATATAACCAATTATAGTCTTCCCCGCTGCAGTTGGTGCTGCGACAATGATATTCTTTCCATTAAGGACATGAGGTAGTGCTCTCTTTTGATAATGATAAAGGTCCCTTATTCCGAATATTTCATTAAGTACGTTTAAAATGTCATTACTTGCATTCATATGAGATCCAGCCTCTTAGCAGGCCTCTGCTAGTTACCTTAAAGAACGTCATAGACACTCCAATAAGCAAGACTATGAGCTTTAACGGTTGCGCACCTTACTGAACATAACACCTTAGAGATTACACAATTACGTGTTCACAATTAAATTATTATTTGCATACTACACTTTTGGTATAATAATAGTAGTATCCATGCTAATGCTTACTTAGGAGGTCAGGGAATGGCCGAGGTTAAGCTCCTCTCGGTAACTAAAAAGTTTGGCAACGTGACTGCTGTAGATGATCTTACGTTGGAGGTAAAGGATGGGGAATTCTTTGTGCTTCTAGGGCCATCTGGTTGTGGAAAGACTACAACCTTAAGGATAATAGCGGGTTTGGAGGAGCCTACAGCAGGAGAAATTTACATAGGAGATACTCTAGTAGCAAGTCCTGAGAAGGACATATTTATACCCCCTAAGGATAGAGATGTTGCTATGGTCTTTCAGAACTACGCCCTTTATCCTCACATGACAGTCTACGAGAACATAGCGTTCCCACTAAAGATAAGGAAAGTTCCAGAGGAGGAGATAAGGAAAAAGGTAAAGGAGGTTGCTGAACTACTTGGGATAGAGGAGTTACTTCACAGAAAACCAAGGGAATTATCAGGAGGACAGAGGCAGCGTGTTGCTCTTGGAAGAGCAATAATAAGACATCCTAGAGTGTTCCTTATGGATGAGCCACTTAGTAACCTTGATGCAAAGCTTCGCGTTAGGATGAGGAGCGAGCTTAAAAAACTACAGCGTGCTTTAGGCGTTACAACGATTTATGTAACTCATGATCAAGTGGAAGCCATGACTATGGGAGATAGGATAGCAATACTCAACGATGGAAAGCTCCAACAAGTGGGGACGCCTGATGATGTGTACAACAAGCCTAGGAATCTGTTTGTAGCTGGGTTTATAGGATCTCCACCTATGAACTTCCTTGACGCAACGCTTGTTGAAAGGGACAAGGGCATATGGGTGGACTTTGGAGAGTTCATGCTGAAGCTCCCTGAAGAAATGGCTGACATCGTTAGGTCAGAGAGATATATTGGAAAAGAGGTAATCTTTGGTATAAGACCTGAGGACATATATGATGCGCTCTTTGCTCAAGTGAAGATTCCAGGAGAGAACATGGTTCGTGGGAAGATAGAGATCGTAGAGCCATTAGGAAACGTTAACATAGTGCACTTCTCAGTTGGAGATGTGCATTTTACAGGACAGTTCTCAAGGGACTCAAAAGTTAGAGAAGGAATGGAAATGGACATAGTGTTTGACATGACAAAAGCTCATGTTTTTGATAAGGAAAGCGGTGAAGCAATATTCTAATATCATGCTTTCTTTAAACTATTTTCATAAAAGTTTAGGTGAAAAGAGTGTACAAACTTATAGGGGTTAGAGAGGATGAATTATTTGGCAGAACTGTGACTGTAGAGTTCTCTAAAGAGTATCGTGGAGAGGAGTACTCATACGTTGTTGGAACATTTAATGCTTTTTCTCCGGGAAGCTTCAGAATGAGGATATTGGGAAAAAGACTTCGTACAGAAATAAGCCTTCCTGAGGGAGTTTGGTATTATCTCTTTTATACCTCTAACGGATTTGAAATTGATGAGGAAAACAGGAATCGATGCACGTACAGAAACCCTGCATATAATTTCTCATCAACTGTTAATATTTGTCATGTATCCTGGGAAAACGGTACCTTGGAGGACGTAGTTTATCATGCTCCTACGCCTCTGTACGTGTTATCTACTGACAGAAAAACATGTATTATACGTCTCAGAATAAAGAAGTATGTTAAGGATTTACCAAGATTAGAGGTTCGTGGAATGGGAAAAAAGAGGATGAAGCTTATTGCTAGTGACGATCTTTTCAACTATTATGAGATACTTCTGCCGTTTAAGAGGATAATAGAGTATTCTTTTATTGTAGGAGATAAGAAATATGGACCATTTACGGCAGATGTGGATGCAATTATGAGCCTAGTAAGAGCTCCAGACTGGGCGTATTCCCTTAATTTCTATCAGATAATGGTTGACAGATTTTGCCCTAGAAGTGGTAGACCAGATCCCCTCGGGCACTTTGGAGGAAATATAAGGGACCTAATAGAAAAGTTGGGCTACTTAAGAGATCTTGGAATAAACGCTCTTTATCTCACACCCATATTTGAGTCAAAGACGTATCATTCATACGACGTGGAGGACTACTATAGCGTTGCTAGCAAGTATGGTGGAAACACTGCACTAAGGGAGCTTATTGATTTGGCTAGGAGGGATAACATTAGAGTTTTTTTAGATGGGGTTTTTCATCACACGAGCTTCTTTCATAAGTTCTTTCAAGATGTCATAGAAAATGGCAATATGTCGAGATACTATTCCTGGTATCGTATAATCGATGAGAAGCGTCTTAAGATTTTTGCAAAAAAAGTGTTTAAGGCGTGCTATGAGGAAAGAGAGCTTTATAAGATGCCTGACGGAGAAAAATTGCCATATGAAAGCTTCTTTAGCACATGGATAATGCCAAGGCTAAATCACGATAATCCTGAAGTAAGAACGTTTGTAAGGAATGTGATAGTGTTCTGGATTAAAAACTTCAAAATTAGTGGATGGAGGTTTGACGTAGCTCATGGAGTTCATCCTAAGTTTTGGCAGGATGTACTAGAGGACCTCATGGAAAAATATTATTTATTCGGAGAAATAATGGACGACGCTAGGCTATGGATTCATAGGTGCTTTAATGGGTTCATGAACTACTCTCTCTACAAGTCTCTTATTGAGTACTTTGTCTATAGAAAAATTAGCAGTGAACAGCTCTTAAGGAACCTTATGCTGCTTAGAGCATATTATGGTCCATATGAGCTATTAACATATAACTTTCTAGATAACCACGATACTAGCCGATTTTTGGGCCTCCTTAAGGGAGATGTTGATAAGTATCTGTGTGCTCTTGCGTTTCTTTATACATATCCTGGGATCCCTTCTATTCTATATGGAGACGAAATAGGACTCATGAAGGTAAAGGCTCTAGACGAAGAACAAAGAGAGCCCATGATCTGGGATAAGAAGGCATGGGACATTAGAATTCTTAGTTCCATACAAGAGCTTATAAGGCTAAGAAACAGCAGAGTTGCACTTCAAAGAGGTATGTTTGTTCCAATAAACTTTAGAGATGATGTTTTAGATTATATGAGAATTTATAAGAAAGAAAAAGTCAGAATAATAATAAATTACTCAGAAAAAACTGTTTTAAGGAGTTTTAGGGGGAAAATTATTGTTCTTAGGAGGGCTAAGGTGCTAGAGGAGGGCCTTTTAGAGCTCAGCCCGTACTCATATGCTGTTATATATATGTGATAGTAAGCAACATGGTATCGAGGCTCTATTACAGAAAGTGTTCCTAATATATTGGATTAAAATAAGATACCAAACAATACAAGATCTATAGGATAGTTAGAAGCTCTATAATGAACTGGAGTGATGAGTTATGAAGTTAAAGATCGTGAGAACGATCGCACTGTCTGCACTAATAATCCTAGTAGCTCTTTTGGGATGTGTTGGTGGTGGAGGCGGAGGAGCAGCTCCAACGCCGTCTCCTAGCCCCTCGCCCACACCCTCAAAGGTTACAATAGTAATATGGCATGCTCTTCAGGAGTCAGAGAGACAGGTCTTCGAGAACCTTATATCACAGTTTGAGGCGACGCATCCAAACATAGACATCGTGCTCGAACAGAAGGCAGATCTTGAAACCACGCTCAAGGCAGCTATTCCAGCAGGACAGGGTCCTGACTTATTTATATGGGCTCACGATTGGATAGGCAAGTTTGCTGAGGGTAACATGCTTAAGCCCATAGACAAGTACATTACAGAGGACATCTTAAACAAGTTCGTGGACATAGCCCGTAATGCCATAGAGTACAAAGGACACTACTATGGAATGCCGATCTCTGGAGAGACCGTTACCCTCATATACAATAAGGACTTAATCTCAAGTCCACCGAAGACGTTTGACGAGCTTGTCCAAATGGCTAAGCAATTCTATAACCCCAACAGCGATATGTATGGGCTTGCCAGCCCAATAGATCCATACTTCCTCTCAGCGTGGGCACATGCTTTTGGAGGATATTATTTCAATGATACAACGAAGACTCCTGGACTTGACCAGCCTGAGACCATAAAGGGATATGAGTTGTTCTTTAATGAGCTGTTCTTCAAGTATATGGCTCAAACCAGAGACTATAACTCTCAAATGGCATTATTCCTTGAAGGGAAGAGCCCCTTCCTTATAAATGGTCCTTGGAGCATAAAGCAGATAAGGGACTCTGGAATAAACTTTGGACTGACATTAATTCCTAAGATTGTAGAGAACGACAAGGAATACTATCCTAAACCTTATGCTGGAATAAAGATGTTCTATGTTACAGCAAACGCGCCAGATGACAAGATGGATGCCATATGGGAGTTCTTGTCATGGATGACGCTCAATGAGAGCACTGTCAAGACCTTAGCCTTACAGCTAGGATACATACCAGTGTTAAAGAGCCTCATAGACGATCCAGATATAAAAAGCGATCCTGTAATCTATGGATTTATGAACCAGCTGCGCTACGCAATATTAATGCCAAAGAGCCCAGAGATGGGAAGTGTATGGGGACCAATTGATACTGCAATAACGAAGATAGTTAGCGGAGAGATGTCCATTGAGGACGCCTTGGAGGAGGCTCAACAAAAGATACTACAAGAGCTTGGCTCCTCCTAAACTATTTTTTATGAAACTGTTGCTTGCGAAACCCCGCCTTTGAAGGCGGGTAGCTCACTTACTAAACCTAAACAAAAAATATAATCTAATGAACTCTAGCCAGCTGTTATAGTTCGCTGCTAAGAGCGTTGAGGGGAGTCCTAAATGAAAAAGATGCGAGCAAAGACTCTAGCCGCGTTAGTCTTTATAATACCTGGAATCGCAGCATTTCTAATCTTCAATATATATCCAATAGTCTACTCGATATTCATCTCGTTTACTGATGCCAGTCTTAAGAATTTTCCCATAGGATCTCCGTCTATAGTAGGCTTAGAGAACTATAAGTGGGTTCTATCTGATCCTGCGTTTAAAAAGGCCTTTATCTGGACGTGGGTGTTTGTTCTCACTAGCGTCTCTCTAAAAGTTTTTGTGGGGCTTATACTTAGTATACTTTACACAAACAAATATGTCCTTGGTAAGACCGTGTTTAGAGCTCTTCTCATAATACCTTGGGCTCTTCCCCTGTTATTCTCCGTTACGATATGGAAATTCATGTTTGATCCTGTCTTTGGTCCCGTTAACATAATCCTCTCAAATTATTTAGGAGTCGTTCATCCCCCGAGGTGGACGGATCAGTTCACATGGGGCTTTATAGCACTTAACGTTATAGAGGTGTGGCTTGCATATCCATTTATGATGACAGTGATAACCTCAGCACTTCAGTCTGTCTCGAGCGATTTAATAGAAGCGTCAATAGTTGACGGAGCTACTTATTGGCAGAGACTTCGCTATATTGTTATCCCTCTTGTTAGTAAGCCCATAATGTTTGCAACAATCCTAACATCAGCAGCGTCCTTCCAGTACTTCCTTGTACCGTTTATATATAACGCTGGGCTCTTCGAGGACAGATTTCTGTTGCTCTATGGCTATAGAAAGGCCTTTGGAGCGTCAATGCCGCACTATGGCAGAGCTTCTGCTGCAATGGTGATTACTACGCTGATAATAGCTCTGTACATGTACATCGTCATGAGAACGTCTAAGCTTCAGAGGGGTGTCTCAGAATGATCTCGAGGATAGCAAAGTCAAAGAGGAAAATGACGTTCATAAAGGCAGCAATAATGACATTTATAGCCCTCATAGTGATGGGAATTTTGTTATTTCCAGTGTACTATGCTTTTGTTGTATCATTAAAGCCCAGTGGCTCTCTTGCAACTACGAAAATAGATCTTATACCTGATCAGGTGACGTTAAAGAACTACAGAGAGGTATTCTTTGGTCACTACGAGGGCACTGTTCGAGCTTCTGGAGTAGTGAAATTTAAGGCTGATCTCGTTAGGATATCAATAACAAATCTCACTGTAGACGTTTTAATAGAGCTTAGGAGGGCTTCTGGAGAGGTAAATGCTGAAAGGCCTACAACTTGGCAGCTTACTGATATAACCAGTAAAGAGGAGGGAGAAAATTACATTGCTGTAGTATCAGGCGGAGCTTTAGTTCAAGGACTTATTTCTGGAATTTCCTATAGTGCAGAAGAGATCTTAGTTAAAGTGTATAAGGGCTCTATAGAAGACGTTCCTGTGCCTGTTGAAAACCTTAAACTCATCGATAATAAAACCTATGTTGGCAAAGATGTTTCTGGAGAGATCTCTCAAAGGGTGAGGTTCAGATTAGAGAACTGTGAGCTTACAATAAAGAATCCTGAAATGGCAAATATATATAAAGTTGGAGGAAAAACGCTTACGTTCATGAGGAATAGCTTTATCCTTGCAGGGCTTAACGTAGTTTTCACGCTTATATTTGTCGTACCAGCGGCTTATGCATTCTCAAGAGTAAAGTTCATAGGAAAGGAGCATGTCCTGTACTTTTACTTACTTTTCACACAAGTTAGTGGTGGGCTTGGAATAGCGGGACTAATAGCGCTTTACGCGTTTCTCGTTAAGCTTAAGCTCATGAATAACCTAGTAGTGCTTGCCCTGATATACTCGGCAGGAGGGGTACCCTTTAATACGTGGCTCTTAAAGACGTATATGGATACAATACCTCTGGACTTTGATGAGGCAGCACTTGTAGATGGTGCTGGATACTGGAAGATCGTATGGAAAATAATATTCCCTATGGCACTTCCTGGGGTCGCTACTGTTGCAATATTCGCGTTTATAGGGGGATGGACAGAGCTTATTTTAGCTAATTTGCTCATAACTAACGAGAGCCTAAGACCACTTGCTGTTCAACTTTACATAGACCTTGGAAACATCAGAGAGCTCTCTTGGACGTATTTCTCAGCTATGGCCATAATATTTGCACTTCCAGTGTCCATAATGTTTTTTATAGGACAGAAGTGGATAAAGGGAGGGCTCACACTGGGAGGCTTAAAGGAGTAATTACAAACATGAAATATTCATTCTAAGACAATTTTATAGCTTATCTTTGAGAAAGCGTTGCTCCTCTTCCCAGCTATGATTAGTTTTTGCTAACCATAGCCGGGGCTCATTGTTATTGCCTCGCCAAGCCTGTAGAGCACGTTTATATAAGCACAATACTGTGAAACCTATTTAAAGCTTACCATTATAGTAATAGCCTTATGAAACTGTTCTTGTCCTTGTGAGCGTTTGTATGTCATCGGGGTTCAAAATGTTTAAAAATAGGGCGTGGGCTCAGGGATCTTGGTGATCCCTCCTATACTTCCTCCACATGCCCGAGATGTGGGAGCAAGCTGGAGTCCCAAAACGAGTGAATATAACATCTGGATGCGGGGATCCGGGATCACTCCGAGCGGGGAGAAGGCCAATGATATGCTCCCCAATGAACCCGGAGGGGGCTGAGGCTAATGCCTCCCAAGTCCGTTGTGAGCGTGAATCTTAATGGAAGGTTCTTTGTTCACAAGTGCTCATAAAGGCTCACGACGGACAGACCCCTTACCTTTTAAGGCAGGAAGGACACTAAAGATGTCACTAGGAAGTTCCCACATATAAGTATAGGGAGGGTGTCAATAACTTGCAGGTTAATCTCTGATGGGAAGAGTTAAAAGGAGGAGAATCTTCTTAACATTTGAGTCAGTGACTTTAAGACCTATGAGTAGAATAGGAGGGATGACCATGGCTAAGCCATCATATGTTAAGTTTGAGGTACCAAGAGAGCTCGCCAAGAGAATCCTAGAGGTCGTTGCAAAGGCAAGAGAGACAGGAAAAATAAAAAGAGGTACAAATGAGACTACAAAGGCCGTTGAGAGAAAGCTTGCGAAGTTCGTCATAATAGCAGAGGACGTTCAACCTGAGGAAATAGTGATGCACCTTCCATACCTCTGTGAAGAGAAGGGCATACCATATGCGTACGTTCCTAGCAAGGCAGAGCTTGGCGCTGCTGCAGGACTAGAAGTTGCTGCAGCAAGTGCATGTATTATAGATCCTGGAGATGCATCCAGAGATCTTGAGGAAATCATTAAGCAGATCGAAACCTTAAAGAAGGGAGGGTCATCATAACCTCCTTTAAATATTTATTTGTCCCTCAAGGTTCCAAGTTAAAGAGTTGCTAACTTTAGGGAGTAATGTCGCAAAGCCTCTCTAGGTGAGGATTATGCCAGAGGATGAGGAGGCATACCCAGCGGAAGTCCTTGAGATAATTGGAAGAACAGGAATGCATGGGGAAGTTACGCAGGTCAAGGTAAGGATACTTGCAGGCAGGGATAAAGGAAGAATAATAACGAGGAACGTTCTTGGACCAGTTAGAGTAGGAGACATACTCATGCTTAAGGAGACTGAGCGTGAGGCAACCAAGCTTGAGGCTAGGTGATGAACTTGCCAGAAGTAAGAATATGCGCCTTCTGTGGGCGTCCCATAAAGCCTGGGACAGGAAAGATGTATGTGAAGAATGATGGAACTATATACTACTTCTGCTCAAGTAAGTGTCAGAAGAACATGCTAGAGCTTCGCAGAGATCCTAGAAAGCTAAAGTGGACAAAGAAATACGTAAAGGGCGGGATAAAGAAGACCATGAGCTTCTGACATTGTTATCAAATCTTTCTTGTCTCTTTCCTTTAATTACGCCATGCATATACTTATTCTAAAGAGATCTCTATTTTATCACTAAGAGGCGAGAGGCATGGAAAAAGATGTAGAAAGGACATTTGTGATGATAAAACCTGATGGTGTAAAGAGAGGTTTAATAGGCGAGGTAATAAGAAGACTTGAGCAAAAAGGGCTTAAAATAGTTGCCATGAAGATGACAATCCTGTCTAAGGAAAGAGCTGAAAGACAATATGAGGTACATAAGGGAAAACCATTCTATGAAGATCTAATAAAATACATAACATCTGGGCCTGTAGTTCTCATGGTTGTTGAGGGACCTAGCGCTGTAGAGGTTGTTAGAGCACTTGTTGGATCTACAGATGGCAGAAAGGCCACTCCTGGAACTATAAGGGGAGATTTCTCTTTAGACATAAGAAAGAATATAGTGCACGCTGCAGACTCTAAGGAGAGTGCAATAAGGGAAATATCAATACATTTTAAAGAGGATGAGATTATTAACTATAAAAGAGTCGATGAAGAGATTATCTTTCCTGACTGAGTGAGTTCTAAGCTGCAGACTACACTAATAATGAATTTTTGCTTTTTTATTGGAAATCCTTGTTCTACTAATCTCCTAGGTGTCTTCTGAAAGCTTAAAGTATATTGAAGTACATCAAGGTTCAAAAACTATAAAGCTGTGTTCTGAGAATTCTTTTTCTAGGAAGATACCTAACATTAATAAAGCTATCATGTGAGCTCATGATAAATCGTCAGGGTGATAATAATGAGAGGAAGCATTGAAGCTCTAGTTGATAGGTTAAAGGAGGAAGTATATCCCTTAGTTAAGGATAGGGTAAGTGAGGAGGAGTTTGAAAAGGAAGCTAAGAAACTTGCAATAATAATTTTAAATTATGATGAGCTCAAGAGGAAGCTTCTCCAAAAATTTGGGCTTCAAGCTATTAGAGAGACTCAAAAGAAGAAGATCTCAGATATAGTGGATGGTGATAGAAGACTTGAGGTCGTAGGAAAGATATTAGGGGTTAATGAGGTGATTACCGACAGAGGAAAATTTTATGCAGGAGTTATAGCTGATGATACAGGATCTATACCATTTAGAGCTTATCTAGAGAAATTTCCTTACAATGCGGAGGATAACGTGAGGATAATAAATGCTTACGCAAAGGCAGGCTCTCTTGGAGTAATATTGTACATAACTCAAAATACAATCATAGAAAAGTACGATAAGGAAGTACACGTTGTTGAGGCTGGAAAGAAGACCATAAGAGAACTAGAAGATGGAATGTTTGGTGTGGAGCTTGAGGCGCTTGTCTTGAAAGTTAGCAAAAGAGAAAAGGACATTGAGAAGGGACCAGTCTTGAGAGGGATACTATGTGATGGCACTGGGAAGATAGCTTTCTCCTCATGGTCAGACTTCGACATAAGTGAGGGAGACATAATCAAAATAGTAGGAGCTAGAGTGAGAAGCTATAGAGGTATTCCGACCCTAGTCTTAGACCCACATACAGTCATTGAGAAACTCGATAAGGAGATAACATGTCCAAGGGCTGAGACCTTATATGACATTGTTTCGAGGGGTGGAGGACTTGATGTAAATGTCCAAGGTCTGGTTGTTGACGTAAAGCAGGGAAGCGGTATTGTAAAGAGATGCGAGGTCTGCGGAAGGATCCTAAGAGAGGGAGGAATGTGCCCAGAACATGGTCGTGTAAAGGGAACTTATGATTTAAGAGCACGCGTTGTAATAGATGACGGTACAGGAGCATTACTTGCAATCATAAGTAAAGAACCCTTAGAGGAATTCTTAGGAGAGACTCTCGATGATTTACTGGCAAAGGCAAGGACGGACATAGAATTTGGCAATGGATACAACTATCTAAAGGAAAAGCTCCTCGGAATGTACGTGATAGTTAGAGGAGATATAGTTCCAGGAAAAACAGGACTTGTGTTCTTTGTGAATTCCATCAGAGAGAATACTCTAGATCAAATGAGCGAGAAAATCGCCATGATACTAGAAGAGCTTTCATGAGGTGTTAGCCTATGTTTAGAAGGCATGTTGCCTGGAGAGTATTCATAGAGGAAGTTAAAAGATCACGATACGTTCATGAAGAAGAGGCCGATGGCAAAACTATAAGGTACCTAGTGTCGCCATTTGGAGCCCTAATAAATAGAGTGTTCTTTGTTGGCACCGTAACCGACGTCATAGAGAGCAAAGAGAGGAAATCAATAAAGGCCAGGATTTCTGATATAACGGGCGTTATTTCAATATACGCCGGAGAATTTCAGCCTGACGTTTATACATTCCTAAAGCTCCTTGAGAACGAGCCAACGATCGTGATGCTCACGGCAAAAATAAGGATATTTGAGCCTGAGGAGGGCAGAAAAATTCCTATCATAAGACCTGAATGGATAAAAAAGGCAAAGCTTTCTGATAGAAATGCTTGGATAATAGATGTAGCATCTAGTACCATAGAGAGACTTAACTATGTAAGAAAAATAGCTGAGAACTATGGAGGAGAACTCACAGATGACGTTCTTATGGATATGCAGATACCTTTCCACTACTGGAAACCTCTTAAGCTTACCTTCGCGTACTATACGCCTGAGGAAATCATAAAAGAGATTGAAGACTATAAAGCACTCTTAGCCGATAGCTTGGGATATATCAGCGATATGATGAAGCTTGAGATCGAAGAGATTGAAGTTGAGGTAGAAGAGCCAGAATCCGAGGAGGAAATTTCACCAACAGAGGAATATCTTGAGGAGGAAGCATTTGAGAAGTCAAAGCCTTCCCTAGAGAAGGTCATAATAGAGGCTATAAAAGAGCTTGACCAAGGATCAGGTGCCTCCTGGAATGCTGTAGTAGATCACGTGCACAAAATGACAGGAACTAGCAGGGAGGTCATTGAGGAAGTAATTGAAGATCTTCTCACAAGGGCTGAAGTATATGAGGTCTCACGAGGCAGGCTTAGAGCCTTTTAGTACTGATCCTTCCCTACTTCTTTAATTACATTATTTTGTTGATGTTATTTTGTATCAGCAACAAGAGATTTTAAAGGTGCTTAATCAACTGTCCCAAAAATGAACTTGTGTTTCTTATATTTACTTTAGAGAATGATTTTTCTATAACTTCAGGATCTGACTCAATGAGTTTTATGGCATTTTCTAAGGCGTTTAGGGCATACTTGCTGACTCGAGTCATTATCCTAGACTTAAATCCTTTCGGAACAGTTTGCGTTATTAGCTTGGTATATAATTTTTTACTTACCCAGAGACTGTGTTTCCATCCGACAATCATAGCTTCAAGAGCTCCCTCTGAAAGCTCATGAAGTTTTACGTGATCAAGCTTGCCATCTAGGAGAGATCCTCCCATTGGAACCAAAAGTAAGGGAAACGTCCAAGCATAAAGTCCAGCGTCATGCATTTCATCTATGACTTTTATAGTCGCCTTGTAGTCTTTATCTTTCTCTCCTGGAAAGCCAATTATGTACGTGTAACATGGGTACCAAAAGTTTTCATTCATGACATATGCTGCATCAACTAACATTCTTGGCCAGTCCTCAGCAGACCAGGGCCTAGGTTTCCCTATGAAATATTTTCTTACGATATCTGGGCTTCCACTTTCAAATCCTATCTGTGGAAATACGGGTCTAGAGAAGTCGTATCCACAGATCTCTGTTATTCTTTTAACTACGTTTTTTGCAGAGAGTACTGTTGCAACTGAAGTATGGCTAAATACTGCTCTTGGCTTGTAATCCCCTTCCCAGAATTTTTCACACTCTTTCTGAACTTCAGAGAACAGCTTTAACACTTTTTCCTCGTTTACATCAATTCCCCTTGCTCCGTACAGGAGAATATCCTCTGATACTAGATCTATGTGTTTTGCGCCAGCCTTTAGATTTAGTCTTGTTTCCTCAATGATGTTATCAATGGGCATATATTTTATTTTAAACATTGAGGGAGAACAGAACTGACACCTTCTAGGGCAGCCTCTCATCACTTGGACAATGCCATTTCTTGACGGTGTTTTTATTGTTGGAATTTCGCTTGGGTCTTCAACATCTTCTCCTAAAACTCTTCTTGGGGCTTCTTTTCCATTTAATACATCTAAGAATACTTTTGGTGCCGTTCTTTCTCCTTCTCCCTCATATAAAATGTCAATTCCAAACTCATTGACCTTATTTCTTAGCTGCCATGCTCCAGGACCACCAACAATAATCTTATATGAGTACTTATTTTTCTTTCTTAGCTCATTAAGATTTTTCATAAGACTTCTAAACTCATATTCAGTACAGGTAACGCCGCCACCAGAAATGGATCTTAACGTCCAGGAAACTGGCGCCAAGCCTAAAGGATCCACAACATGTACACCAACTACCTTAGTTTCCTTATCAATTACATGCTCAAGGTGCTCTGGGGGTGTTATTATCACGCTTTCTCTAGAAAATCCACTTCTCAGTAATGCTGCCTCTAGCTTACTTAGGGCATAGGGTGCTATTTTGGCCCTGTGCTCCCTATCAGCTGGAACCTTAGGTGACAAGAATTTATATTGTATAATTTTTGGCACTAAACGGTAGGGTAAACATAAACCAAATCCTAAGAAGCTCATATCACTAAAATCTGTAAAGAGGGCTCTATCTGCTGTAAGAACAATCTCTGGCATGGGCATCGCCTAATTATACCCTTTTTATGTCAAAATTAGATATATCGTATTCTGATATAAATGTGTATGCTATCCATGTCATGACAATAACAAGAAGGTCTAAAAGTTTATTTGGAGGCATTTACATAAAGAATAAGCATGAAAATCTCGGCATCAAGGGCATATTTGTGGTATTTTATGTATGCCCTCTTAATATTTTCAGTAGAAATATCTCACTTGTTAAAAAGCTCATATGCAGGGATAATGACTCTTCTGGTAGCGTTATATGGTGCAGCCTCCCTTAGAAAACTGTTTTTAAGACTTTCAGCCGCTCTTAGAGAGGAGAACATTGTAAAAAACTACACATACTCATTTCTTCTAATATTTTCTGGCATTGTTCTAGGCTCTATAGGAATATCTATTGGCGTTTATGCAAGAAATATACCTATAATACTGTTCTCTGTGATATTTTCGTATCTAATAGCGCTTTTAGGGACATATCTCTTTCGTGAGTCATGCGCGATTATAACAAGGCTATGTGGTCTGTACAGCGTTGTAAGGCTGGGGAACGCATCGCTAATAATAGCCCTAATATACCCAGTGTACTTTCTAATGGACACACCGTATTCTACACTGTTTTTATGTATACTATACGTAGCTCTAATGTTCTTTGCGTCAAGAGCATTAAAGGCAATAGAGAAAATCCTAGAGGAATCATCTAGGCAATATCTCTAAGAATGCGTCAAACGTTTTACCACCTATTGATGTACGAACGTATATAGCATTCCCATACAGCACTTTCTTTATCAGCTGCACTCTCCTCTCAGTCTCGATAATCGCACTATGGGCTTCTTTCAAGGAGATGGATTTAAATCTAACTTTTCCTCCAGGCCTAACCTGAACTATTTTTGGAATATCAGGGGTTATAACTACGGCTATCCTAGCATAGCCACCTGTAGTCTGTCTATCTGCAAGCATTATTATGGGCTGTCCATTTCCTGGAACCTGCACTGTTCCTAATGCCACAACGTCCGTGATAATATCAGGACCCTTATCAGAGTGCTCAATTCTTGGTCCCTTAAGCCTGTATCCCATTCTATCAGACTCAGGAGTGACTGTATACTCTGACGAAAGAAATGCATTAATCCCATTCTCTGTAAAGTGATCGTCATCAGGGCCTAAAAGCACCCTTACCTCGACGTTGTTAGAGTACCTAGGAATAAGGCCTCTTGGAATATAATCAAGCTTCGGGAGAGAGTACCTTGATCCAATGGGCATCTTATCTCCTGACTTTAACTTATCACCAATTTTTGCTCTTAAATACGTAGATCTGCTGCCTAAAATGGGCTCAATGTCAATTCCTCCTGAGACCGCTATGTATCCATAGGAGCCAGACTTAAGAGATCCAACGTCAAGAACGTCACCGGGAGAGACTTTATATCTTCTCCAGGGGGAAATTTTCTTGCCATTCAGCTTGGGCTCACAGTCTCCTGCAACTGCAAGATATGTAGTTTTGTGAAACTTTAGCGTTGGTCCTTTAATGTAGAACTCTATCAACGCACTATCTTCGGAGTTTCCCACTAATAAATTTATGATTCTCGCTGAGAAGAAATCCATAGCTCCAGAAACTGAAATACCATACTTCTGATAACCTATTCTCCCAAGATCCTGTACTGTTGAGAAAAGTCCTGGATTCAAGACTTCTATCATTTAGACTCCTCCTTTAGTATCCTGTAGAATTCCTCTTTATCTATAGGTACAAATTTCACGAGATCTCCTGGGAGTAAAAGTGTTGGTGGATCCTTCTTAGGATCAAATAGTTTAAGTGGAGTTCTTCCTATGAGCCTCCATCCTCCAGGGCTCTCTATTGGATAAATCCCTGTCTGTTTTCCTGCTATCCCTACAGATCCTGCTGGAACCTTTTTTCTTGGGGTCTCAAGCCTTGGAGCTGCAATTCTTTCATCCAACCCGCCCATATATGCGAATCCTGGTGTGAACCCAAGCATGTACACCCTATAGGTTGGCTTTGAGTGGATCTCTATGACGTCATCCTCCGTGAGTCCATTATACTCTGCAACAAACTTAAGGTCGGGCCCAAAGTCCCCTCCATAGGCTACTGGGATCTTAACCACTCTACGTTCCTTTCTCTCCCCTACTTTCGTCTCTGACACTATTTCCCTCAAAGTTTCCACGAGTCTTTCGTACTCTATTTGTAGTGGGTTATAATATACGCACACCGTTCTATATGTTGGGACAACCTCTATAATTCCTTCTGTCTTTCTCTTTTCAACTCTTCTTGAGACTTCAATTACCATGTCATTTACACGTTCGTCTATTTTTTCATCAAAGAAAATACCAATGGCTGAGTCCCCTATTGGTTTTATTTTATAGGAAGTTCCCCATCGGGAGAACCTCAATCCCTTCCTCCTCCAACCTCCTCCTTATGTACTTTACAAGCTCTACAGCCTCAGGGTTATCTCCATGAACACAGATGGTATCTGCGTGTATTTCTATCCATTCACCATCAATTGTTCTAACGCGCTCTTCCTCGACGATGTTTATAACCCTTCTAACAACTTCTTCTCTATCGTGGATTACGGCTCCTGGAACGCTTCTAGGAACCAGTGTGCCATCCTTCATATATGCTCTATCAGCAAACGCTTCTCTTGCAACCTTAAGTCCTGCGCTTTCTGCAATTTCAACTACCTTGGATCCTGCAAGTGCCACAAAAATTAAGTTCTTATCAAAGTCTAACACTCCCTCAATGACACCATATGCAAGTTCTTCGTCAGAAACCAGAGCATTGTACAGCGCTCCATGTGGCTTTACATGTTGCATACTCATTCCTTCAGCCTTAAGAAAGGCATATAGTGCTCCAATTTGATATAGAACGTAGTTTCTGGCCTCATCTCTTGATAGTTTCATGTACCTCCTTCCAAATCCCATTAGATCTGGATATCCCGGATGAGCTCCTACTCTAACATTATTCTCCTTTGCTATTCTTACTGTACGCCTCATGACAATGGGATCCCCAGCATGAAATCCACAGGCAACATTCGCTGACGTTATGTACTTCATAACTTCCTCGTCCATTCCAAGCTTATACCTCCCAAAACTTTCACCAAGGTCTGAGTTTAAATCTATCTTTCGTGCCAATTAAAGCACCTCCAAAGGGGCATTTACAAACATAGCTCATTTAATAAGAGCTTTATAATGTGTTTTTCTTGTACTTTAAATAATGATGCTCGATACCATTATTTAATATCCTCCCGTTAGACTTTGTTATATTTTCATATCTTTGTGGGCTCCTACATGCAGCCTAGAAGATTGATATTTTCCTGGCATCCTGACACGTTTATGGTGTTTGTTTATGTGTGGGTTTGTATTGTGAATATTTTGTATATTTTAAGGAGCATAAAACTAAAATATTAAATTTCTCAAAAGATAAAAAAGTATACGACTAAGAGCTCAGGGGATGTGGGACATATGCCGCAGAATAAAAGTTTTATAAATGATAGAAACCTAGCAATATTGACAGTGATCCTCTGGGCACTGGTTTTCGTTGTATACGCAATAAACACCTCAGACACTACTATAGGCAACATGAGCCCGCCGTTTGCCTATTCAATAATCTGGTGGGCAATAGTTCTGATTCTTTTCGTTGTGTGGAGCATCATTGACCTGACCAGAGGTGAGCGATGATGGAGGCTTGGCAGGTTACAACTACTATAATAATGCTCTACTCAATAATAGTAATTGGAATAGGATACCTTGCCGGAAGAGTTCTGAAGAAGTCGCTGGAGGACTTCTACGTCCTTGGAAGAAAAAGCAGTACCATAGTAACGTTTTTAGCTACAGCAGCTACCTATCATAGTGCATTTGCATTTCTAACAAGTGTGGCTGTATTTGCGACTACAGGAGTAACGTGGTGGATTGCTGCATCTGCATGGACCGTGCTTGCGGGAATATTCATGTATCTTGCAGGTCCTAGGATATACAGGCTTGGTAAGGCTCGTGGCCATATGACTCCAGCAGATATGCTCTCTGACTACTACGACAGTAAGGCTATAGGAGTTATAACTGCCATTGTTATGGCAGTATTCATAATTGCGTACATAGTAGTTCAGGCAGTAGGCTTAGGAATTATACTTGACGTTGGGAGTGATGGACATATACCCTACGCCATAGGATCCTTAATCCTGATACTGGTTGCTGCTATATACCTAATGCTTGGTGGTCTGAGAGCAGCTTATTGGACTGATGTGCTTCAGGGAATTTGGATGTACGTAGGTATCTT
>Ga0190313_1000378_pt1 | contig 26885 bp, 26 predicted proteins | sample 4870071011_MG_FD_169989 | JGI IMG/M metagenome (GOLD analysis project Ga0190313, IMG submission 169989) | Hydrothermal vent sediment bacterial communities from Southern Trench, Guaymas Basin, Mexico - 4870-07-10-11_MG | ecosystem: Environmental > Aquatic > Marine > Hydrothermal vents > Sediment ... | reverse complement strand
GAATAAACCACTACGAGATAAGGATTGATGGAGGTTCATGGGTAGATGTAGGAACAAATACATCCTACGACTTCATTGACCTATCCGATGGAAATCATACTGTGGATGTTAAGACCATAGACAATGCAACCAATGAGGCAAGAGATTCAACTCGTTTCACAGTGGATGCCACTGCACCTGAAATCATAGACAATTCCCCCACTGGTGCGGAGGTTCCGATAGATTCACCAATAATGATAATGTTTAACGAGACCATTAACAGAAGTAGCTTAACCATAACCTTAAATGGCATTTCCGGGAGCGTGACATGGAAGAACAATACGGCCATATTCACACCTGCGGGGACTTTGAACTATGGAACTGAGTACACCGTGAATGTCAGCGCTTCCGACATCGCTGGGAATGTTATGGAATATAAATGGTCATTCACTACAGTTAATAATGTTGTTGCAGAAACAGGAACAATAGTCGGCAGCGTTTTGGATGAAGAGGGAAATCCGGTAGTGGGTGCTGTTGTAACCTTGGATACTGGCGAAACTGCAACGACGAACGAGAGCGGCTATTACTCCATCGATGCCTCTGCCGGGGCGCATACTTTGACAATATCAAAAGAAGGCTATGAAACCAGAACAGAGAATGTTACTGTGGCATCAGGAACCGAAACTGACATTGAGCCGCTAAAACTTCCTGTGGCAGCGGCATCAACAGACGAATCTGGTGGGGCATTTCCATGGACCTATGTGCTTGTAGCAATAATCATCGGAGCTGTAGTAGTTCTTATGCTGGTGAAAGGGAAGAAAACTGTAGTTCCAGAAAATAAGGCGGAATCTGAGGAAGGGCCAGATACCGATGAAGATTCACTGCCTGAAGAGTAGTTGACTCAATGAGTTCATTTTAAACCCTTTACTTTACTTTCTTTTCTTTGCTCTCCACCCACTCCTCAAGATCCTTCAGAGAGAAATGTATGATCTCACCGGCCTCTTCCAGATTCTTCAGTTCCCTGTCGATTCCTCTTTTGGATATTATGGCATAGTGCTCTTTCCTGTTATCCCTGTGCCACCTGACATTTTTGGCCTTTTTCTCGAGTTCTGTCAAGACCCTCTTTTTAACTGGCCTATTGCTCCACTTCACCTCTGCAAAGAGAATATCCCTGCTTTTCTCGTTCAGGGCAACGATGTCTATCTCGGAGCTTCTCTCCCACCACGGGCCTATCAACCCGATCCTGAACGGTAACTTTCCCTCCCCGCTCATCTCAGGAAGGGCCTTTTTCCATATGTTCTCATAAAGCGGACCCACAAAAGCGTTGTTTTCCTCCAGTATCTCTCTGACCACATGGTCATGGTTTCCAATCTCGAAATAGGAGGTATTTCTGTAAACATACCTGAACCAGAACCTGTAAAAGTTGTCTCCTATGAAATACCGCCCTCTTTTCGACCGCCTGCGGTCCTCCGTTACTGGTACGACCCGTTTTATTATCTCATACTCCTTGCTCAAATCATGGATATATCTACTCACGCTGGTTCTGGACTCACCTGTCCAGTCCGATATCTCAGTCAGTGTGGCTTTTCCCAGGGATATGGCCTCCAGAACCGCAAAGTATCTCAGATATTCCCTGCCAAACTCCTGTGAGAGTATCCGCTCCCCTTCATCTATCAGAAATTCATCCTCTCTTACAAAGTGTTCCATGAATTCAGCGAAGTTCCTGTGTGGCATATCCTCCAGAAGTTCCAGATATCTCGGAACGCCGCCTATTACGGAGTAAAAGCGGATTCGCTCCTCAATATCGCCTATGCCCATGTCCGAGAGAACACCGCATACGGTGGGGAAATCAAAGGGGCCAAGGTTCAGGAAATGGTCTGTTCTTCCATAAAGCGGCTCCTTCTCCTCTCTGAAGATCTTTTTTATCATGCCGACATACGAGCCCGTGAACAGCATGAGGATTCCAGATTCCTTGCCGCTCTGGTCCCACAGGTTCTGGATGGTGGAGAACAGGCTCCTGTCAACATGAAGAAAGTTCTGGAACTCGTCGAAGACTACCACCATTTCCTGCTTTCTGGCGTATGAGAATATGGCTCCGAAAAAGGATTCCCAGCTGGTGAACTCTCCAGATATCACCCCTTTTTCAGAGAGGAATTTCGAGAGAATTTCCGAAAAGTCCCTTAGAAGAATTTTTCCCTCCTTCCTCGCAACAAAGAAGTACAGAAAGTTATTGCGGTCCGCAAATGCCTTTTTGATGAGGGTGGTCTTTCCTATCCTCCTTCTCCCGTAAAGCACCACAATCCTTCCTCTTTTCTTTTGAGGGACTGCGAAAGCGCGCATCTTTTCCAGTTCTTCCGTTCTGTCGTAGAATTTCATAACATCACCAAGTAATACTACACAGTATAATACCGTGCGGTATTATAAGCTTTTCCATTGTGAAGTAAGATCGAAAGATAGAGTTGAATACCTTCAGAACAGAGTCTTTAGTGGCTAGACGAGTTAAGACTATAGCTCACACCACTCCCAGAAGCCTCAAAAACCACAGGTCAAGGCCGCTGAAATAGAGGATTATCGGGAGAAGGAGAACGCCCATGAGATGCACCCGGCTTATTCCCGCTAATGCTGGTATCATGCCTATGACAGTCGCCAGCATGAGGATGAAGAGGCCGAAGGGCCCGGCGAGGACAAGGGTCATGGCCACGAGAAACAGCCCGACGCCTTTGACGAGGAACGGGTAGTTTATGCCGGCCATTTTTCCGGCGGCGTATCTCCCGATCTTCAGGGTCAGGAAGAAGGCCAGCACGGAGGCAAGCGTTGCCGAGAAGAGCAGGGCGGCGAAGGTTAGGGGTGGCAGGAATCCGCTCCACTCCGATATTCCGCCCCCTCCCGCCAGAAGGATGTTCTCCACCGCGTGCACCGCCCCGCTCCTCGCCTTCATTATCGTAAAGAGTGCCACAAGGGAGAAGAGGACCCCTGCGGTATTCACACCGGAAACGGACATTATGAAATCCTCGGCGCTGTCCTCGCTGGACACCGATTTTATCGCTGTTGTGGCCGACGCGCTGGTTATGCCGGGGAACCAGCCCACTATGAGGCCCGCGACGGTCCCCGTTAGCGTCGATGCATATCCGCTCTTTCCGTATCCCTCCCACTTCTCGTCGGTGCCCTGCTCCGGAATGGTTGCGTTGTCCCTGAGGCTGATTATAAGGGTGGAGAGGCCGAACAGCCCGGTAAAGAGCGGAAAGAAGACCCGGGTGGTGGTATCCGTTCCTACGGGTGCGACGAACAGGACGGCGATGTTCGGGGAGTCCAGAAGGAGGAAGCCCATGAAGCCCGCCAGAAAGAACGAGAGAAGGGCGAACCCCATCCTGCGGTATCTCTCCTTCCCTCCCGCTTTCTTCCCCTCCTGCACGATGAGAAAGACGACAAGAACGGTGAGTATGGCGGCCATGTATGGCACGAGCCTTTCATAGAGAAGGCCCGGTTCCCCCATTATGAACCTCACAGGGAAGAGAAGGGCCAGCCCCACAAAAAGAGCGCCGAGGCTCCCGTAGGCCGAGAAGAGGACCGCTCTGTAGCCCCTCCCTCCCATCACGAGCCTGTGGCCCGGAAGGACGGAGAGGGATGCGGCGGGGTCCGGAGCCCCCAGAAAGACGGAGGGAATTATGTCCAGAAACGAGTGGGATATCATCATGCCGGTTATCAGCGATGCGGCCAGAAGTGCGGCCGTCGCCGTATCACCGGTAAATACGGAAACAGCGGCGAATATGGAGGCCGAGGAAGACACTATGAGGAAGGACACGAGATTCACATGAATGCCGGGAACGAGGCCCGTAAATACCCCGAGAAGGACACCGAGCATCGTCAGGATGCTTATGAGAGCCAGCGTGCCGATAATGGAAAGAAAGACCATGGGAGATAATGGCACCGGAGATAAATAGTTGTTGCGTTCCTAGGAAAGCTTATTAGTGCCGCTTCCGTATCCAGACAGGATGATCCGAAAACTGAAGGAAGGCGACAGGGAAGAGCTCATGCACTACCTTTTAAGAGAGCCGGCCTATAACCTCTTTATCATCGGAGATGTGGAGAACTACGGATTCGACAGGGACTTTCAGGAACTCTGGGGCGAGTTCACACCTGCCGGGCTCAATGCCGTCCTGCTCCGCTACTACTCCTATCTTATAATCTCCTCGAAAGGAGCGGATTACGATGTCGACGGATTTGCAAAAATAGTGGAGGGGCTGGATTTCAGAATGATTTCGGGGAAAGAGGAGGCGATGCGCCCCCTTACGGAGAGACTCGACCTCACCGACATAAGGACGCAGTACCTCGCGGAGTTGGCGAGCCCGGACTCCCTGCTGCCTGTCGGGCCCGGAGATGTGGAATGGCTCACCGTGGAGAACTACAGGGAGGTGCTGGAGCTACACCGGGCGATAGCTGAATTCGGTATCGTGGAGGTGAATGAAGAGGCATTCCTGCGGCCCGTAAAGGATGGGACTGGGCGAACATGCTTTATCAGAAGAGACGGAAAACCGGTGTCAACGGCCTCCTCTGCCGCAGAGACAGCAGGAATGGCGATGCTCATTGCGGTCGGAACCCTGACGAAGTACAGGAAGAGAGGCTATGCTTCGCTATCGGTTTCCGCACTCTGCCGTGCGCTCATCCACGAGGGAAAGACCGTTTATCTGCTCTATGACAACCCGGATGCGGGAAGAATATATCGACGGCTGGGGTTCAGGGAGATCGGGGAGTGGCTCTCTGCAAGTAAGGGTCAAAAAGTGAAGAGTGATTCCCCGAAACCTTCGCGCGCTGACTTTTAAATACTATTCGGTGATTTACCCTCTATGACTTTCGGCGGATGGGCCGGGCGCACGGCCGCGGTGGACCTCTCCACGGGTGACATAAAGGTGAGTGAAACGGATAGGGACCTGTTCCACTCTTACATCGGAGGCAGGGGTGTCGCCGCACGCTTGCTGTCGGAGATGATATCTCCCGATATCGACCCGCTCTCGGATGAGAATCTCCTCATCATCTCCACAGGCCCCCTGACCGGCCTCACCACCATGTCCGGGCGGCATTCGATAACCACGAAATCCCCGCTCACCGGAACCATCTTCGATTCCACCGCCGGAGGCTTCTTCGGAAAGGAGATGAAGTGGGCCGGACTCGACCTTCTGGTTATAACGGGAAAAAGCGAAAGACCCGTATATCTGGACATCAGCGAAGGGGAAGACGGCCCCCTCGTGGAGATAAGGGATGCCAGCCATCTGTGGGGGCTCAGCACATCGAAAACGCTGGACCGATTCGATTCGCCAGCACTGGCCATAGGTCCGGCGGGAGAGAAGGGATTCCTGACGGCAAATGTCTGCAACGATTATTCGCACTTCTCGGGTAGGGGGGGCCTGGGTGCCGTGTTCGGCTCAAAGAACCTGAAGGCCATCGCTGTAAAAGGCACAAGAAAGCCAGTGGTCTCCAGGCCGGATGACTTTAAAAAGGCCAATCGAGAAGCGCTCCGCCTTCTCACCGCAAGCCCCCCTGTCTCCAAGGGTCTGGCCGCGTACGGAACCGCAGTTCTGGTGAACCTCATAAACTACATGAGGGTAATGCCCACCTCCAACTTCCGACGCTCCCACTTTGAGAATGCGGAGAATGTGTCAGGGGAGAGCATTGCGGAGGCCTATGAAATAAAAAAGGACCCGTGCTGGAACTGCCCCGTGGGCTGTAACAGGAAATTAAAGAAAGATGGAAAATGGCTTCCCGTACCCGAATACGAGAGCATCTGGGCCTTCGGGCCGGATGTGGAGAATGACGACATGGACAGCATAGTGGAGGCCAACCTTCTCTGCAATGATTACGGTATGGATACGATAACCACCGGGACCACGCTCGCGGCGAAAAAGGAGATTGAAGGCGATTTCCAGCTGGTCGAGCAGGTGAGGAAAATCGGAGAGGGCGCAGCCCCGGAACTCCAGAACGGCTCCCTCCGCTACGCAAGGGCCATGAACAGAGAGGATGTGAGCATGAGCGTCAAGGGGCTTGAGCTTCCCGCATACGACCCCAGAGGGATATACGGGCAGGCCCTCAGTTACGCCACATCGACAAGAGGGGGGGACCACCTGAGAGGGTACATGGTATCTCCCGAGATAATCGGCAAACCGAAACTGATTGACCGCCTTTCGTTCTCGGACAAACCAGCTCTGGTGATGCTCTTCCAGAACCTGTCCGCCGTGATAGACTCCCTGATAGTGTGCAAATTCAGCTCATTCGCCCTCACGGAGGACGAATACGCATCCCTTCTCTCTGCGGCTACGGGAGTTGATTATACGGCCGAGGACCTTCTTCGCATCGGCGGAAGGATATACGACATCGAGCACGAATTCAATGCAGGGGCCGGATTCGCGGAGGAGGACGACGACCTGCCGGAGAGGATTTTCGACACGCTCCCCAGAGCGGAGTTCCTGAAGGCAAGGGACGAGTATTACAGATTGAGGGGATGGAAATAGTACGGGATGCCATCGCAAATAAGCGCGTCATTCTGGCCTTTTCTCCTTCCCTCTGACCCACTCGCCGATCAAGCCCTTAACCTCGTCTATCCCCTCTCCGGTGGCCGACGAGACTGCAACGCCCTCTTCCACCTTTTTCACGCCGAACTCCCTCCACATATCGACCTTATTGTGCAGGATGACGATCTCCTTCCCGCCAAAGATCCCCTCTATGCCAGATAACAGCGATTTCTGGTATTCAATGTCGTATCCGCAGGTCTCCGACGGGTCGAACACGAAGAGGATGAGCGCGTCGAGGTGCCTCAGCGCGGTTATGGCCTGAAGCTCTATGGCGTTCCTCTCCTCCATCGGTCTGTCCAGTATGCCGGGCGTGTCGATTATCTGCACCTTTACGCTCCCCCTCCCCTCGCCGATGTACATGTGGCCCAGCAGGATTCCCTTGGTCGTGAAGGGGTAGGAGGCCACTTCCGGACTTGCCGATGACAGTCTGGATACGAGCAGGCTCTTCCCCACATTCGGGGCCCCGGCCACCACCACGATAGGCGCAGAGGTGTCTATGTCCGGCAGCGCCCTCATGGTATTCCTCGCCCTGTTGAGAAACTGCAGCTCCGGGTCCATTCGCTCTATTACCGACGAGATTCTCCCGTATGCCCCTTTTCGTATCCTTATTATCTCCGCGGCATCGTCGGACATCTTTATCTCCCGCACTGCACCTCTGGATATCTTCTGCACCATATCCGAGGCCCATTGGAGGTTCTTCAGAGAGCGGTCCATCTTCTCGATTCCCCCCAGTGCGGCATCCATGAGTTCCCGGTAAAACGGCTCCATCTTATCGGAGCGGGGAAAGGAACGGAGGTACTTCGAGAAGGTGGACTGGATTATGCTGCTCACCGAGTCCAGTTTGGTTATCGAGAGTTTTTTCTCGTACCTCACCCTGTTCCTATCGCTCACCTCCGCCTTGGAGGCGCGGCCCATGGCTTTATCCAGCAGTTCCGATGCGGTCAGCACCGTGGGGATTCTGTCGTACACAATGCACCCATCCCCCTGCACTTCATAAAACTTCCGCAGCACTTTCACCGATCCCCCCTGTCAAGGGAGATATACCTCCGGAGAGATGGGGCGGTATGAACGAGAACACCTTAAAACGGGAACACCCCTCCGCGGGAGATGCGAGGAGCGGAAAGGGTTGCCCGGTCTGCGGCGGCCCCCTTGTCCACGCCGAAGGATGCCTGAAGTGCCTGTACTGCGGGTACGGGCTGTGCGACTGAAAAGCGCTTATCACCTAGACATAAGCAAATCACCATATTCAACAGTCTCTCCAAATCTGGAAAGAACATCCTGAAGTGGATCTGCAAAACGGTACCTTCTCCCTCTTGTGTTGCCTCTTGCCACCAGCAGGCCTCCTTCCACCAGTTCATTTAACCGTCTTCTCACGGTTCCATAGCCGACTCCCTGTACCCAGTTATTTGCTTCCTTAACGGTAAAATCCCCTCCTTTCTGCCTTGCTCTAAAAATTATCCTCAGTGAAGTATCATCCAAGCCTTTACCGAGAATATCCCTTTCCGCAAAGTACTTCTCAGCCTCTCTGTAACCTTCGAGAACCGCAGATGATACAAAATCTATCAGAACAGAGTAATCCCTATTCTCGTCCGTCCAACCAAGAAGCTCATAATAAAGCTCGGTATCCCTTAAAATCCTCTCCTCAATCTTGCACAGATGAGCGTTGGAAAAGTATTTCTGCAGGTAGGCCCTCAATAAAAACCGACCTATGCGGCCGTTGCCGTTCTCAAAAGGGTGTATGCTCTCAAACTCGTGGAAGAAAACCGTCGCCGCAGCAATAGGATCATACGCGGGAGCGCTGTGATTGAGCCACTCCAACAAGCTGCTCATCTCCCCGTCAATATGCTCTGGAGGTGCTGCTATAAATGTTTCAAAACCTGTCTCAGTCTGGATGCTACTCCTCTCCTTTCGATAGATCCCTGCATCCTTTATCACCCCATTGAACATGAGATAATGCAGGTTAAGAATCATCTCCCTGCTCCATGGAAAAGCCATCCCGCCGCGTATCACGGAAAGAAAGGCATAAAGGTGGTTAAAAACCTCGAGATGTGCGGAATCCTTTTCAACCAGATCTTGTCCAGCCGTACTCCGCCTAGTCAGTCGTTTGACCTCCGAATGATCGAGAGGATTCCCCTCTATCTTCGTGGAGTAGTGTATGCTTGAAGCCAGTGCCTCATTGAAAAACGCCATATAGTCCCCTTCCCCGAGAATAAAACCACTCATCCTCGAATCCATTTCCCTGATCTCTTTAACTCTCCTGCTGTACCCCTGCGGAACCCGAATTGATGGATTAAAAGGAACCTTCCTTTTGTGCCATACAGGATAGGCTGACGGCTTATAGGCGCTGAATCTGTACTCCTCTATTGTCATAGCAATTACCTCAATGAGGTCAGTCATATTTAAAGACTTCGCTATTGTGAAAAAATATTGTGACAATTCCGAGGGACAATCTGCTATACCTCAAATTATTCAGAAAACGGACACAAAACCTTAATAAGCGGATATACACATACCCACAGGATGAGATTCCAGAAAAAGTGGGCCCTTCTGCCCGGCCTGATAATGCTCTTCGGCGGCCTCGATGTGCTTATCCTGATGAGCCATACGAGCCGCCTCGTGGGGCTTGCCCTCTTTCTTACAGGCGGAGCCCTTGTCTATTACTCGGCCGGGGGGATGATAAAGGAGGAGCAGGGGAACCTCGGCTCCAGGATCATGGAGGGGATCACGATGGACGGGAAACTCCTTCCCATGTTCCCGGCGGCCGGCATATCCCTGCTGGTCTTTGTGGTTCTATTCAACATAAGGTTTACCGGAACTCTGGATCTCGGGAGCCACGACTATGTGACCCTCCTCCTCGGAGGCACGCTGATAGCATACCGATACATACCCGAAAAATACGAGTTCGAAAGGGACTGGCTCCTCCTGTTCTTCACCCTTCTGTTCCTCATTCTGGTGGTGCCGCTGACGGTGCATGAGATCATGGTGGGAGGGCTGAGCGAGACAACGGATTCGCCCTTCATTTATTACCTTCTGGCAAAGCCCGTTGCGTCATTGGTCTCGCTTATGGGGGTCCCTGCCGAGGCGTACATAAATCCCATGCGGGGCGTTGCGGTCAACTACGCCCTTCAAGGAGGGGGAACCAGCGAGGTCATAATAGGCATATCCTGCACCGGCCTCTACTCCGTGAGCATATTCATATCCGCATTCACGGCCTTCGTTCTTCTGGAGTACAACCGACTGGACAGAAAGGTGGCCCTCCTCCTGACGGCAGGCGTTATAACGGCATATGTGGCGAACATACTCAGGATGAGCATAATCGTCATGGTGGGGAGTTACTACGGCCCGGCCGCCCTCCTCTGGACGCACAACAACCTCGGCACATTCATTTTCCTCGGCTGGATAACCCTCTTCTGGGGGATTGCCTACAGGTATCTGGACATCAGGGGAGATATAGAAAGAAAGGTGGAGGAACAGTAGAACCCTCAGTGTTCGGTGTTCTCGAGCCTTCGATTCATCTCGTCCATCTTCTCTTCCAGTGCCCTCGACTGTATCGCCAGCGCCACATCCCCTCTTGTCTTGTCCAGAATCCCCCGGGCAATGTCCTGCTTCCTCCTGACAGCCAGAATGGCATCTGGATAGTTGAAGCGCATCAGCGCGGCGAATATGGACTCCATATGGTCCAGAAGCCGGACCGCGTCCTCCACCTTGCCCTGGCGCAGAGCGTCCAGAACCGCCCTCCTGAGCTCTCCTATCACATCCCCCATCCCTAGGATGAAGGCCGTGGAGCTTATCCCCATCTCGGCCGGCCTTTTCAGCGGAGAATCGGAAAGCAGGCTGTTGAGTATCTCGGCCTCGGCCATCTCCTGAAACGCTGTTTCCACATACCCGGATGCATACAGGTCCGGGTGCTCGGTAAGGAGACTGCGAAGAGACAGGACCTCCTCCTCTGCCGTTTCCATGAGGGTGCTCACATCCTCCCTCAGATGAATTCCGTGTATGATGTCCCTGCAAAGGCGCGTAATCGACCTGCTGGATTTGAGGGCGATCTCCCTTACGGCATCCTTCTCGTCCAGCTCTATCTGTATCTGCTCTATTGTGGCCTGAAGATTCTGCATGGGATGCGGATGGTGAGGGGGCATATAACCTTTCTGGCCTACAACCCCATCTTCTCCATAAGTTCCTCGATCCCCTTCCCGTGCTTGGCATCGGTGAGCACAACGGCAGCGCCCGGGTTTATGCGCCCGGCATCGTTCACCAGCACCTGCGGATCAACCTCGATGGCCTCGGAAAGGTCCACCTTGTTTATGACGATCAGGTCGGCACCGCCGAACATGACAGGATGCTTCCGCACCATATCATCCCCTTCCGTGACTGATATGACCACGACCCGCATGTCGGTCCCCAGAGGGAAGTCCGCGGGACAGACGAGATTCCCCACATTCTCAACGAAAAGAACATCCGTACCCTCGAGGTCCAGTTCCTCCAGAGCGTGGTCCGTAAGGTGGGCGTCCAGATGGCACTCCTTCCCCGTGTTCACATTCACGGCCTGAATCCCGTGGGACAGGAAGCGCATGTAATCATCGTTGCCGGAAACATCCCCTGCGATGACCGCCGGCCGTTTTCCAGCGGCCTTCAGCCGCTCCACTATCCTCTCGATGAGGAGCGTCTTTCCCGAACCGATGGAACCGAGGAAGTCATAGGACTTTATCCCGTGCTTCTTCAGCAATTCGTGGTTCTCATCGGCAAGTTCCCGGTTGGCCCTGAGCAGGTCCGCTTCCAGCGCAATATCCACTACCTTATGCATTGTGTCACCGACCCGTAATACCGTTCCCTATATTAATACTTCAGGCCTTCTCCTTCTTCTCATCTGCCTTATCACGCCTGTAGCAGGGAAGGACGGCGACGCGATACTGGTGCTCCGTAAGCTCGCCCTTTATCTCTTCCAGCTCCGTTTTGGTTATGCAGAGTTTTCCCTCTTCGGCATAAATCGGTAGCTCCTGAACCTTTAACTGGTGCTCCGTGGGCTCGGTGTGGAACACGCGCACCTCTCTCGTATAAGAGGGAGGGGTGTACACCTCTTCCAAGGTGATGCAGTCCTTCGGGCACACCTCCACGCACACGCCGCAGTTTATGCATAGAGAGAGGTATATCTCGTTCTGCCTCATCTCCTTGTCTATTTTTATGGCCCCTACCGGGCACCTCTTCTCACAGAGATGGCAGTATATGCACTTGGAATGGTCCATGGTGTACTGACCCCGAAAATCGGGAAGGGGCGGGATCGGTTCCGCAGGGTACATGATGGTGGCTGGCTTCGAAAAGAGGTTTTTTATGGTATTTTTCAGCATTCCCATTCTTTCACCTCCTTAGCGCTCCGTACAGGCTATGCACGGGTCGAGAGAGACCACTATGTACGGCACATCCGCAATCTGCATCCCCTTCACCAGCGGCGGTATCCCGGGTATGTTCGCATATGTCGGTGTCCTTACCTTCACGCGGTACATCTCCTTCTTTCCGATGCCGCGGGCATAGTAGAATAACTCCCCTCTGGGGGCCTCATGCCTGGCCACGGCCTCTCCTTTGGGGAATCCCTTGGGCCTGACCGCAATCTCACCCGGTTTCAGCAGGGAAAGGGCCTCTTCTATGAGCTCCATGGACTGATACAGCTCCTTCACGCGGACCACGGTCCTCTCGTGGCAGTCCCCGGCCTCGCCGAGGATCGGCTTGAAGTGCAGGTCCTTGTAGGCCCCGTAGCCGGTGGAGCGGATGTCGTAGTTCACACCGCTGGCCCTCGCGTTGGGGCCCACTATGCCGAGAGCAATGGCATCGCTCTTCTTCAGCACGCCCACACCCCGGCCTCTCTTTTTGAGGGTGTAATCGTGGTAGACTATGTCGGCAATATCGTCTACCTTCGGCCGCAGTTCCGCAAGGGCCTTCTTTATGAGGGCTATCCTCTCGTCCGTGAGGTCCCTTCTGACGCCGCCCACCTTGTTTATACCGTAGTGAACGCGGTTCCCCGTAAGGGTGCCGAGGAGGTTCATAACGATCTCCCTGTCCCTCCATGTCTGCATGAAGAAGTTCTCATAGCCGATGGCATCGCCCACAAGGCCGATTATGAGCAGGTGGCTGTGGAGGCGCTCCAGCTCCAGAATGATAGCCCTTATGAGCTCAGCCCTCTGGGGCACCTCTACTCCCATGATGCTCTCGATCACCGTGGAGTATGTGGATGTGTGAACACCTGAGCATATGCCGCAGATCTTCTCGGCCAGGAACATGTTCTTCTCGTAATCGTTCTCCAGCCCTTTCTCTATGCCTCTGTGAATATATCCCACAACAACCTTCACATCCGTGACTATTTCGCCCTCGGTCTGCATATCCAGGTGAATCGGTTCCGGAAGGACAGGGTGCTGCGGGCCGAATGGTATTATGTTGACTACTTTCATGGTGACCGCCTCTGTGGTGCATATATGTTGGAATCCGCCGCCAGCAGGAGATGGCCGTCCACGCCCTTCATATTTATTCCGTACATCTCCACCAGCTCCTTCTCCACCAGCACGGCGGCGGGGAATTTGTCGACCACGCTCTTGAACTCCTCATCTATGCCCCGAGTGAGCCTGAGGGTTACCAGATCTCCGTTGTTCACGACGAAGTGATAGTTCACCTCCATGGTCCCCTCGCCCGTGTCCAGGCCGGAGATGCATATGAGCCGGGCGTTCTCCTTCACCTTCTTATCCATTTCCGCATCGAAATTTTCCCATGTTATCGGTACTACATTCATTCACCCACCTCCTTCCAGGTTCCTTCCTGAAGCTTTTTGAGCTTTTCTAGAGCCAGGACCACTCCGTCTATGATGGCCTCCGGCTTCACTGCGCAGCCGGGGATGTAAACATCCACGGGAATCACCTGATCCACGCCGCCCTCCACATTGTAGAGGTCCTTGAACACGCCGCCGGAGCAGGCGCAGGTTCCCACCGCTATGACGACCTTCGGGTCGGGGGTCTGCTCGTAGAGGTTCTTCAGGACATGCCTGTACTTCTTCGTCACTGGCCCCGTCACCAGAAGAACATCCGTATGCTTCGGGTTCCCCTTGTTCAGTATGCCGAAACGCTCTATATCGTACTTCGGCGTGAGGCAGGCCAGTATCTCTATGTCGCATCCGTTGCAGCCTCCCGTGTTGATATGTGTGATCCACGGGGACTTGAGCCTTGATTTCTCGGTACCATTCATGCAATCACCCCCATACTGCTTATCACAATTAAAACTATGTTTATGATTATCAGCGGAAGACCTATCCTTATGCTGAACTTCACAAGCCTGTCAATGGTAAGTCTGGCGGTGGAATTGTCGATCACCAGAATGACGAGGAAAACTATGAAGTCCAGGACCACCTTGCCGGCAATGGATATCCAGAGAACATCGGAGTTGAAGAAGACGCTGACGAAACCGAAGAGCAGGAACAGCTCGAACCAGTGTCCCAGCTTGGTTATGGCCAGATAAGGGCCGGAGTACTCCACGAATGTCCCGGAAACTATTTCGCTGTGGGCAGTGGAGATGTCGAACGGGGATTTCTGGGTATCCACTATGGTTGCCAGTATCACTATGAAGAAGGCGAACGGCAGCGAGAGCAGGAGTATCGTGTTGATTCCGAAGAACGGGTATGTGCTCTGTGCGTATATGTCGCTCAGCAGGAAACTGCCGGTCTGGAGCTTTATCGTTATGGCCGCAAGTCCCAGAAGGGGCTCCACCGCAACCATCTGGAGAAGGTACCTGTGCGCACCCACATGGCTGTACGGCGAGCGGACGCTGAACGCTCCGAGAGCGAGGAACACCTGAGAGGCACCCAGAGCAAAGCATATTATGAGCAGGTCGCCGTCCATCAGGAATATGCCGAGGGCCAGCATCACAAAGGCCACATAGGCGAAGGCGAACACCAGATGTATCCGGTTCACTATCTCCTCGGTCTTACCCATCAGTTTCCTGAAGTCGTACCACGGCTGCAGGAGAGGCGGCCCAACCCTGTTCTGCATTCTGGCTGTCAGTTTCCGGTCTATCCCGAAGAAGAGACAGCCGAAGACCGGAGCCAGTACGAAGAGCAGGACCCTTATGACTATATCGATGGTATTCATATGAAAATCACCCCCAGCATGATGATCAGAAGGATCAGTGCAATCGGGTTCGCATATCTGGTTATCTTCTCGTCGGGAACCTCCCGTTCATAGAAGAAGCCCTTCAGGCGCAGCTGCTCGAAATCCTCGCCGCAGCGATAGACCGGTTTCACGGCCTCTCTGGGGATGCTCTTGAACATCTTCAGCGGAAGGAATATTGCCACCAGAATGAGAGCGAATATCAGGAGGGAGGGGACCCATCCCATCGGCGTGAAGAAGGTTATGTTGTCGGAAGACATCGGCGTGGCGCCGTAATAGGGAGCCACCGCGGGACCTATGAGCTCGCTTATGACCGGCCCCATGAAGACGCTGAAGAATATCGCACCGGCCAGAAGTGTGAACATAGGTATGGTGTAAAGTTTAGACAGAGGATGCGGCTTCGGAGGGTGTTCGGGTTCCTCCGGTGCCGACAGAACTAGGCCGAGCCATTTCGTATAATAGAGGCTGGTGAGAACGCTCCCGAATATGACAAAACCGGTCAGGAGAAGGAGCTCGGGCCTCGTGGTGCTGACCTCCAGCGCAACCCACTTTCCGAGGAACATGCCGAACGGGAGCATCATCATAGTCATCACCGCAGCCACCACCGTAACGGCGAGAACCGGTATCGAGCGTATCATTCCCTCCATCCCGGTTATCTGCTTCGTATGTCCCTCGTGATCCACGACCCCCGCGCTCAGGAAGAGCAGGGCCTTGGACATCGCATGGAAGAAGAGGAGAAGTATGGCCGCGGAAATGGAGAGCGGGGTGTTTATTCCCACGCACATGATTATCAGCCCGAGGTTGCCGATGGTGGAATATGCCAGAACCCTCTTGATGGTCACCTGAGAGACGGCCATGAGGGCGGTTACGAAGAATGTGAAGCCTCCTACCACAGCTATCACAAATGAGAGCCACGGGGCCAGGCCGATTATGGGTGCACTGCGTATGAGGACATACACACCGAGATTCACCATTGTGGCCGAGTGCAGAAGGGCGGAAACAGGAGTCGGAGCCACCATGGCGCCGAGAAGCCAGCTCTGGAACGGTATCTGCGCGGATTTGGTGAAGGCCGCAAGTGCCACCAGAGCCACGGGAACGAATGCGATTCCCACCGCCGGGTTCTGAGCGAGCACATCCACAAGGGAGATCGTCCCGAAATAGTGGGAGATCCCGGGGATTGCCACGGCAAACGCAACTCCGCCGCCAAGTGTTATTACGAGGGCCCGGGTCGCCGACCTGATGGCCTCCTCCGTCTCTTCGTGCCTTATGAGAGCGTAACAGCAGAGGGTGGTCACCTCCCAGAAGAAGAAGAGCCACAGGAGATTGTTGGAGAGCACCGCACCGTTCATGGCTCCGAGGAAGAGCAGCATGAAGAAGAAGAACCTTCCCTGCTTATTGTCGTGCTCCATGTACTTGACGGCATATATTACTATGAGGGAACCGATGATGCAAACGATGAACACCATTATCATCGCCAGATAGTCTATGTAGAAAGAGGGTGTTACCACTCCCCGGTGCTGACTCTCGAACCAGAAGAGCGGGATCATCTGAAGCACCGCAAAAGCGATGGTCGGAATGTTCTTGAGTTTTATTCCCAGATATAGGAAATAAAACATAAGAACGGCATCGAGTACCATGATCAATTCGCTCACCGGTATTCCGGCAAATTCGTTCATATCCAGGCGTATTCCGCCTCCGTTCTCCCGTAGAATCCAGAACAGGACAAGGGATGTGGCGATCAGCACCGCACCGGATAGGAAAGAAAGTGCGGCAATGCCACGCCGGTTACGCACAGCGTAGCACAAAACCCCAAGAAGTACGGGGAAGGCGACTGCAATCAGGACAGGTATTTCGGCCGACATGGTTATCAATATGGGATGGTTTTTCAGGCATAAATACTTTTCCGAAGTCACATGTTGGCACGGCACTTTTGATGCACGGTTTGTTAGAAAGTGCGTAAAACCGACGCGGTTTTTCATTAGAATGAAAGAGTGCTCCGGGATTTTCGTGTTAATAATGTGGTGTTATTAATCTTTATATGCCGAAACAATCTCCGTCCGCCCGCTTCGCTCCGGAAGACGGAGATCGCCAAAGGAAAAGTAAAACAAAGAAGAGAAAGGGTTTTCGCCTACAGAAGGGCGACTGCACGGGCTATGAGCTCCATGAAGAAGTTCGGATACATGCCCAGAAGGAACAGGAGGGCCACACCAACAGCCATGGCGACCCCTGTCGCCGGAGGCACATAAGCCGCCTTCTCTTCCGTTCCCTCGCGGTGCCCGTACATCGCCATTACCGGCTTCAGGTAGTAGGCCAGAGAGAACACGGAGAAGCCAAGCCCCAGAAGGGAGAGCCACCAGAGGCCGCCGTCGATACCAGCTTTGAACAGGAACAGCTTGCTGGTGAACCCTGCAAGCGGAGGCATTCCCGCAAGGGCGAAAAGGCTGAGAGAAAGGGCAAGGGCCGTCTTCGGCACCCTGTTCGCAATCCCTCTGTAACCGTCGAGGGTGTATGCGCCGGTGCTGTGGAATATGGCGAAGACCGCAATGAAGGCCAGAGCGTCCATGACCGCATGGGTCAGGGCGTGGTAAAGCGCGGCCTCCAGCCCGAACTGTATGTTCACGGAGAAGCCTATGAGTATGTAACCCATCTGTGCGATGCTGGAGTAGGCGAGCATGCGGACCACATTCTTCTGCCTCAGAGCCGCCACATTCCCCCACAGCATTGTTATTACCGACAAATAGAGGAAGACGGAGGTGTACTGGCTTCTGGAGAATACGGCCGCTATGAACACTACCATGATAAGAGCGACTATCCCCGCCTTCTTGGTAACCGCACTGAGGTATCCCGCGACCAGTCTCGGGGCCCCCTGGTAGGAATCAGGTATCCACATGTGGAACGGAACCAGACCGATCTTTATCCCCATGGCCACCAGCAAAAGGACTCCCGTGAAGAAGGTGAGGTCGGTCCTGTGAGGCGGAGTGCTCAGATACTGGCCGATTCCGGCAAGGTCGGTGTGTCCGCTCGTGACTATAAGGAGCATCATTGCGAATATCATGAGAGCGGAGGAGAGGATCCCGAATATGAGGTACTTCACGCCCCCTTCCACCGACTTCTTCGAGGGCCTGAACAGGACCAGCGCATAGGTCGGGACGGTCATGAGCTCCCACGCGAAGTAGAGGGTCAGGATGTCTCTGGCGAACGGGAGCAGGAGAACGCCCATGACGCTTAGGAGAAACAGGCCGTAGTATCTGGTCTTCTTCGTGTAATCCCATGAGGCGAGTAGGAGCATCAGTGCCGCCGTGAGAACGAGTATCTCGAAAAATACGGCCAGCGGTGTGACATACATCTGTACGAAAATGCCCTGATACGCCGCAGAGAACAGGCCGGCAGGCTGGTCGAAAGAGAGGACCGCAAGGACAAGGGAGGCGAGAATGCCGCCTATTATAAGGCCGAACTCGACCTTTCCGATCTCCTTCTTAACCGCATTGAACATCATTATAACCACAGCGAGCACTGCGGTAAGGGCAAGAGAATACACTGCGCAGTTCATTTAGAACACCCCCATTCTCAGGAACACCAGAAAGGCCACCAGACCTCCGATTGCAAAGTACAGATAGGTCGATATCTTCCCGGTCTCCAGTGCGGACATGCCGTCCGCTGCCAGATTGCTGAAGTAATTTATACCGCTGTTAAAGGCATTCAGAGCCAATTCGAGCGATGCTTGAAGCCCTCTGGCGAGGCCCAGAATGCCGCCCACGATGACCACATAATACGCTCTATTAATATACCACCTGTTGAAGAGGAACCTGTTCAGAGCACCGGCGGCGCCTGTCTTCGTATTGATCTTCCAGTCTCCGGTGATGTATATCATGAACGCGGGGAGACCGCCCACTGCAAAGATGCCCAGACTGGCATAAACGGATGTCATGCTGGGGTGGGGGCGCATTCCTTCAAAGCCGAAGAAAACCCAGAAAACAGGGCAAAGAAGACATATTACAAGAGAAACCACGGCCAGGACAATCAGAGGGATGGAAAGGAAATACGACACCTTTACCTTTTCTCTCCTCGGTCCGTAGAAGGTCATTCCGATGGCCCTGAAGATGTAGAACACCGTAAGTATTGCTGTTCCCGCACCGACAATATAAAGCGCAAGCCCCAGATTGCCAAGATCGGCTTCCAGCATTACCTCCAAAATGCTCTCTTTACTGAAGAAACCGGAAAACGGCGGAACGCCTGAGAGCGAAAGGGCACCCACCAGGAATGTCCAGAAGACGACAGGCAGCGCCCACCTCATGCCTCCCATCTTCGTCATGTACTTGGTCTCGAAGATATGCAGGATGACACCGGCATCGAGGAAGAGAAGCGCCTTGAATAGCGCATGGGACATCAGGTGGGACATGGCCGCAAAGAGGCCCACATCGTGATCCGCCATGAGGCCGGCCACGCCCAGGGCCATGAACATGTAACCGATCTGGCTCAGCGTGGAGTACGCCAGCACCTTCTTGAGTTCTATGGCGGAAAGCGCCATGGTAGCGGCCATGAAGGCCGTGAAGGCGCCGATCACTGCAACGGCGGTGAAATAATCGGTCGCGTTTATCGCCACGAACATCGGCATCGTCCTCGCAACCATGTAAACACCGGCATTGACGAGGGTCGCCGCGTGGATGAGGGCGGAGACCGTGGTCGGGCCCGCCATGGCATCGGGGAGCCAGACATGGAACGGGAACTGGGCCGACTTGCCCATTGCTCCAGTCAGAAGCATGAACGGAACATACATGAGCAGGGCTGCTGGGATCATAACCGCCCAGTGGTTCCCCTGCGATATCAGGGTCTGTATGCTGAATGTGTGCGTATAATAGAATATTACAAGGATGCCGAGGAGGAAGCCTACATCACCGCTTCTGGTGACTATGAACGACTTCATCCCTGCCTCTGCGTTCTCTCTGTCCTCATACCAGTAGCCTATGAGTGAATAACTGCATATGCCGATTATCTCCCAGAAGACATACATCAGTAGGAGCGAGTCTGAGAACACGACACCGACCATTCCGCCGATGAAGAGCATCATGAGGAAGTAGTACCTGCGGGTGCTCTTCTCGTGGGACATGTACTCGACGCTGAACAGCAGAATAAGGGCGCCGAGGAAGGTGGCCACAAAGGCGAATATGAAGCTTATCTGGTCCACATAGAGGTTGGTGGTGATTCCCAGAGATTCCAGCCAGGGCACCGAAACGGTTATTCCGCGCTCCGCGCCGGAAACAGCGGGATAGAGGGCTATGACATCCGCCGCGGTCACGAAGCCGATGATTACGGCGAACACATTCCTAGCCTTATTCGATTTCAGCGCGAGGCTGAGCACGGCGCCCAGTATCGGGATGCCTATCGCAAGATAGACAAGCAGTTCATTCGTATTAAGAGCCATCAGAACACACCCCCTACGATTCCGAGAACATGCATTACCGCCGGAACCAGTATATCGAGCAGGAAGCCGGGGAAGAGGCCGAACAGTATGGAAAGCATCGCAAGTGCGGCTATGGTGTACCTCATGCTGGCGGGCGGCACCTTCACATTACGGACGGCTTCGGACATCGGCCCGAAGAATACCCTTCTTATGAACCAGAGCATATAAGAAGCGGTGATCAGGGAAAGCACCAGCGTAACGGCAGTGAGCAGGAAATTGCCGCTCTGAATGCCGCCCGCAAAGAGGGTCCATTCGGATATGAATCCCGCCATGGGCGGAGTGCCCGCCAGACTGAACACGGCGATAAGGGCGGATGTTGCAACCACAGGCATCTTCTTGGCCAGTCCGCTTATCTTCCTCATATCGCGTGTACCCATCTGGGTTATCATCACGCCGGCCACCATGAATAGCAGCCCCTTGCCGAGAGCATGGGCGAATATGTGATAGTTGGCCCCGATAAAGCCGAAGTATGTCAGGGTTCCTGCCCCGAACATGATGTATCCCATCTGGCTCACCGAGCTGTAAGCGAACATTCTCTTTATGTCCGTCTGCACGAGGGCCATGAGGCCGCCGTAGATTATGGACACCGTGCCCAGAAGCATCATGACCGGTGCATAGGGCTGCAGCTGCGGAAGCATGAAACCGGCGAACCTCATCAGAGCGTAACCTCCGGTCGATACCATGACGCCGCTCAGGAGAACGCTTATCGGGGTCGGGGCGTTGGCGTGGGCATCGGGAAGCCATGTATGGAACGGAAACACGCCCATCTTTATCAGGAAGCCGAGCAGCATGAATACGATAATGATCTGGAAGGCCCAGGCAGGTGCGTGAAGCATGGCTGCGAGATCGAACATGTTGGTGGTCCCCGAATAGAGCCAGAGCATGAAGACGGATACGAGCAGGAATATCGCACCGAAGTGGGTGTATATGATATATTTGTAGCCCGCGCCCTTCGCGTTCTCATGCCCCCAGAAGGATATGAGCAGATAACTCGGGATGAGCATCAGTTCCCAGAATACATAGAACTCTATCAGGTCGGCAGCGAGGACCACACCGTACATGGCAGCCACGAAGAATATGAGGTTCGCATAGTACGAGTGAAGCGCGTGTTCCCCCTTCATGTAGCCGATGCTGTATATGCTGGCCAGAGTTCCGAGCAGAAGTATGGCAAGAGCGATGGGCCAGCTCAGCCCGTCCGCGTAGAGGGAGAAATTGATTCCCAGCGGAGAGATCCATGCGTATGTTTCGAGGGTGTCCGTGCCGTAAACCAGAAAGAGCAGGCCGAGAGGTACGGCGAGAGACAGGGCACTGACAATCCCCAGCGCCTTGCCTGACATCTTCTTCCCGAAGAGGTAGAGGCCGAGGCCCACCAGCACCGGGATTATGAGAGAGAGCAGGAGTATCATCCTCTCAACCCCCTTATGACATCAAGGTCGATCGTTTCATAGGTCCTGTACATCCAGAGAAGGACGGTGAAACCGACCATGGCCTCTATCGCACTGGCACCCAGAAGGAACAGGGTCAGGGGCTGATACGGACTCCCGGCCACCAGAAGCAGGGCTCCCAGCGATATCATCTCGGCGGAGAGCAGGACCTTCAGGGCGTTTCTGCGGGTGAGGCCGTACAGACCGGCAGCGAGCAAAAAGAACGGCACATACTCCATCATTCTTCCACCTCCTCTACCATGGAAAAGACGCTTGCAAGCGCCGAGAATATCAAAAGCCCGAGAAGAAGGAGCGCGAAGCTGTAGCGGCCGAATATGGCGGAGGCTATGTCGTGCATGTCCAGAGCGGGGAAATCGAAGGCGGCCGCAAAGCCGGAGAGAAGGAAAAAGATAGCGCCCACGAGGGCCCAGCCGGCTATACTCGACGCCTTTCCCCCTTCGGACATCTCCTTATCCCCCAGGAACATCCCCATGAAGAGGATGAATATCATGGCAACGCCGCTGTAGACCACGATCAGATAGAGAGATAGATAGTAGACATTCTCCACGAAGAGATAGGAAGCGATCCCCAGAACCATGAGGAGGAAGTAGAGAACGCTCCGCACCATCCTTCTGGATTCCAGCATACCTATCACGCCTGCGACGACCATTACGAACGATACGAACTCCATGAACGATCCCATGTCTATTTCCATCAGAACACACCCCCCTCCTGCTCCGGTACATCCGCAGGCGCATCCGGATTGTAAGGCGTACCGTCCGGGTTCAGAAGCTCCATGTACAGCTCCTTGTCATTGGCCCTTACAAGAGCGTGCTCCTGCACATGAATCATCTGTATGGAACCGGTCGGGCACGCATCCACACATATCCCGCAGAAACTGCAGTACCTGTAATCGGCGGTCGGGTAACCATCAACCATCTTCAGAACATTGTTAGGACACATTCTGGCACATATCCCGCAGTGCTGGCATGTATCCCTGTTAAGAGTGTGTATGTTCCTGACACGGGGAGATATGTCCCTATGTTCGTAGGGGTATTTGACTGTCACCGGCCTTTTGAACAGCTCTTTCAATGTATATAACAACGGTTTGATCAGGCCCATCCGAGCACCTCCATTATGATAAGCGTTATGAAAATATTCAGAAACGCAAGGGGAACGAGTTTCCTCCAAGCCACATCAAGGAAGTGCGGAATCCTCATCGCTGGGAGAGAATGCTCAAGCCAGATGATGATCGTTCCAACCACCAGTGTTTTCAGCACAAAGCCCACAGCCGGCGGCACAAACGGAAGCGCCCAGCCACCGAGATAGAGCGTTGTTATAAGTCCCGCACCGAGGAATCCCATGAGGAACTGACTGAGCATTTGGAGCGCATAAAACGGTCCCCCATATTCCGTGCTGGAACCGTAAAGGACCTCCGGTTCTGCGTGGGGGATGTTGAACGGTTTCTTCTCCACTGCCATCATGACTGCTATTATGCTCAGTACAAGGGCGAGAGGCTGGACGAAGCCGAACCATACGCCCCTGTTTGTGAAGGTATGCAACACAGGGCTGGCCCATGTCGGGGAAACGCCCTGAGCATAAACTATTCCAACAAGGCTCCATGAATGGGACATCATTATGACCGGAACGAATGTGAGGGCCAGGAAGACCTCGTAACCCAGCATCTGGATTCCGGCCCTTTCTCCGCCTGCCACTCCATACTTGTTATAGGATGCCCAGCCCACCAGGAAGATGAAGAGCGGTTCTATTGCCATCACGGCAAAGAGCATGATAAGACTTGCGTCAAAATCAATTATTACCCAGTGATCGCTGAACGGTATGAGCGAGAGAAAGAGGAAGGATAGGACAAAGGAGAACACGGGCATGAACCAGAACCATTTGCTCGCCATCTCGGGCACTATCGACTCCTTTGTTATGAGTTTAAGAACATCCGCTATGGTCTGAAGCGTTCCGGAAGGGCCAACATGCTTGGGGCCATACCTGCTCTGTATGGAAGCACCTATCTTCCTCCACCACCAGAATAAGAAGAGCACGATGATGAATGAGAAGACCGTTCCCGGAAACACAAACAGTTTGAAGAGTAGTGAGTCTGCCAGCATATTATCACCTATCCATATCCGCAGGACATGTGTCCATGCTCCCAATGAGTGCGGGAATATCATACAGATAAGAGCCTTTTTTCAGTATGTGTTCCACTGCATACATGTTCGAGAAGGAGGGGCCCCTTATCTTGGTCCTGTACGGCTTGCTCGTTCCGTCCGAGATCAGATGTATGCCCAGACGGCCCCTGCAGCTCTCCGTAACCGCATACACCTCTCCCGTAGGGACCTTCATCCACGGCATCGCCCGCCGGTTGAAGAGGTCAGCCTCGGAATTTCCCGGCGGAAGCCTGTCCAGAGCGTCCAGAATGAGCCTTATGCTCTCCTTCATTTCTCCCAGACGCACCATGCCTCTGGCCCATCCGTCACCCCCAGTTTGGGTAACTATCTGGAAGCCGAGATCCTCGTATACCGGAATATGAGCGTCCTTTCTGGTGTCGTGAGCCACGCCGGTCGCTCTCAGAGATGGGCCGCTGACACCTATGTCGATGGCCTCCTCCGGTGTGAGCTTTCCGAGACCGGTAAGCCTCTCTTTCACAATCGGCTCCTTGAACATCATCTCCTCGTACATCGGAAGCCGCGACTCCAGATACCTGAGGTTCTTTTGGGCCATCTCCCTGAAGCCCTCTGGAATGTCCCATCTGACACCGCCGGGCCTTATATACGCGAATGTGATCCTCCCTCCGGTGAGCGCTTCCAGCAGGTCAAGGACCTTCTCCCTATCGCCTATGGCCCACATGGCCACCGGCATGTATGCGAAATCGCCCCCCTGCTGGGGGCCCATCCAGAGGAGATGGCTAGAGAGCCTGTTGAGTTCCACTGCGATGAGCCTGAGGTACTTCGCCTTTTCCGGCACCTCCACGCCGAGGAGCTCCTCCACGGCTCTGGCCCACACATCTATGTAAGGCATCCCGCACATGATGCAGCCTCTCTCCATGTTAAGAATATTCTGATAGTAATTCCTCTGCTCTCCGAGCTTCTCAAGGGTCCTGTGCACATAGCCTATCCTTGCTTCTGCATCCACAATGGTGTTTCCATCCAGAAGCAGGTCGAATCCTTGGGGGCCGTGTGCACCGGGATGCTGTACGGCGAAGTGATACACGCGCTCCGGATTTCCCTCGGCGAGCTTGGAGGTTGGGGCACTCCAGTCAATCTCCACATCGTCCACATTGAAGTCCTTTCTCAGGGGGTAGGTATCATTCCAGCCCTCGGCCAGCAGGAGGTGGCGAAGATTCGGATGGCCCTTTATGTCGATTCCAAACAGTTCGTGCGCCTCCCTTTCGTGCCAGTTAGCCCCTTCCCAGACCGGCATAACCGTGGGAACAGAGGGGTTATCACGGGGCAGCGGCACCACAATCATCTTCTGCTCGTTCGTGGCTGGATTCCAGAGCATGTAAACCGCATCCATCCTGTTCGCTCCCGGTTCCACCTTGTTTTTCGGGATGTAATCCACGGCGGACATGAATTCGAGGAATGTGAAGCCGGATGCTTTCAGGCTCCGTGCGGTATCCACAAGGGTCTCCGGCGTAGCGGCGATCTTCTCAAAGTTTGCCATAGGAACCCTCCTTTATCCTGTTCTTCAGCATTATAAACGCCTCCAGTATCCCCTCGGGGTTCGGGGGACAGCCCGGTATGAATGCGGCGGGTTCCACATTAAGTACATCGCGAATGTCGGTTACGATGTTATAAGAGCCCTGATACGGACCGCCGCTCATGGGGCAGGCACCTATTACAATCAGGTACTTCGGATCGGGCATCTGTGCCCAGAGCCTCTGTATCCTGGGGACTATCTTCCTAGAAATCGGGCCATTGGCCACCAGAACATCGGCCTGCCGGGGTGTGTCCGCCGGTGCGAAGCCGAATCTTTCTATATCGAATCTGGGCATCATAGCGGCCATTATCTCGGTGGAACAGCACCCGAAACAGAAGTGCAGGTTCCACAGGGAAGAACCCTTGACCCATGAAAGAACACTCTCGATATCCTTGGGATTAACGCCCTCAGGAATCTCACGCGTCATGCTTTCTACCTCCTATATGCGCTGCGGAATAGAGAAGAGCAAGAAGAAGAATTCCGGTAAAAAGGGCGACGGGTACGAAGAACTCGAAAAGGTCCTGCACCACCGCCCACATGACGAAGAAGATAGTCCCCACATCGAAGACCAGAAACATAAAGGCGTACTTGTAGAAATGAAAATCGTGCCTCGGCCTGTTGCTCCCCAGGGATCGGTCCGCACATTCGTAAGACTCATACTTCATGTCCTCGTATCTGGACTTCACAAGTATTCTCGCTATGACAAGGATTAAAATACCGGTGAGAAGCCCGTCAAGGACAACGGCAGTTATGGTGCTCAGAAGGTCCATGTTTTGTGCCTCCTTATTGTGTGTGGGATATTTCCACAACCGTGCAATACCGTAAGATTATTTAAAGATTGTGCTGGACAAGACCTAACACGGAACACTGTTTTTCCCCCGCAAAAACACATTAATCCCTTTTTTTCTATAGAGAGGGCGTGTTTTTATACAGACTGAAAAACCGCCGAGGCGGAAAGAGAGGGGGGCTTCACTGGTGATTCAGCAGCGAAATGCGGTATTTTATAGCGTTCTTATCCCCCGCCTCCCGCCTTATGTCGACATCGACTCCGAAGTGCCTGGCAGCTCCTTCCAACAGGCCGACCACGAGATCATCCAGCATTCGCCGGGAGTGGTAGGTTACAATCAGATTCCTATCATCGAGCTTCTCATAAGTGAAATGCGGAGGCGCCGCACCGGGCATGGTCCGTGTGACCACATCGTGTATCCGGTCTACATCAAGCACAAAAGAGACGAAATCCTTGTTTCTGTAAAACATCGGATACTTGCGAGCCGCAAAGACATCCACGAAATAGACGCCGAACTCCCGGAGCAGAGAGGACGGCTCCATTCCGGTGAGGTCAGCGGTCTTTTTGAGGAGCGCTGTCAGCTCTCCGTCGTCGTAGTTATGCGTAGCCAGTATCGTCCTATCCGATGCGACATCCCGGTAGATCTTATCTCCGAACCTATCCCTCACGAAATCCACATAGGCCTGAAATATGACGCCCTTCATCAGATCACCGATTCGATAGGGGCCGGAGTGATATTTATTCCGTTCGGGTGCATTATCAGAATTGATAAATTCAGGCTGCCAGGAAGAGTCCTCTTTTACGATAGATAAGAATGGC
>Ga0190313_1000377_pt1 | contig 26960 bp, 26 predicted proteins | sample 4870071011_MG_FD_169989 | JGI IMG/M metagenome (GOLD analysis project Ga0190313, IMG submission 169989) | Hydrothermal vent sediment bacterial communities from Southern Trench, Guaymas Basin, Mexico - 4870-07-10-11_MG | ecosystem: Environmental > Aquatic > Marine > Hydrothermal vents > Sediment ... | reverse complement strand
AAGTAAGGAAAGGAAACCAGGCTTTCATAGTCTACCCTCTAATCGAGGAATCCGAAAAGATAAACGTCAAATCGGCTGTGGAGATGTACGAGCAACTTTCAAAAGAGGTTTTCCCCGAGTTTAGAGTGGCACTACTCCATGGGAGGATGTCCCAAGAAGAGAAGGACGAAGTCATGCTCAAATTCTCCAGGGGAGATTACGATATATTGGTCTCAACAACCGTTATAGAAGTTGGCATAGACGTTCCAAAGGCCAGCATAATGGTGATAGAAAATCCTGAAAGATTTGGCCTTGCGCAACTTCATCAGCTTCGAGGAAGAGTTGGAAGAAGTGGGCAACAGGCATATTGCTTTCTCATAGTAGGAGATGTTGATGAGGATGTTATGGAAAGGCTTCAGTTTTTCGCATCTACGAGCGATGGCTTTGAAATAGCAGAGTACGATATGAAGGTTAGAGGACCTGGCGAGCTTCTGGGATTGAGGCAGCATGGGCTTCCCGATTTCAAAGTGGCTGATCTGATAGAGGATCAAGATGTACTAATGCAGGCAAGAGAAGACGCGATGGAGCTTCTAAGCGAAGAAGAGGTCGAGAAGAAGTACTCTTACATTTTGGAAAGAATAAAGATTTTGTATGGTGAGAGATTGAGGCTGCTAGAAGTTGGATGAATGGGAGGAAGGAGAATGAGTAACGAATTTCTCTGGATGATCTTTGTGGTCCTGGATTTAACGTCTGCAATCATCATTTACAGATTCTTTGGAAAAGCAGGTTTGTTTGGTTTGATCGTGATGAGTGGTATAGTGTGTAACATCCAAGTTGTGAAACTAGTGGAACTTTTCGGTTTCACCGCTACTCTAGGTAATGTCCTCTATGCCAGCATCTTTTTCGCAACAGATATCCTGAGTGAAATGTATGGAAAAAAAGAGGCAAAAAAAGGAGTTCTACTTGGTTTTGTGACTTTAATAGTCGCTACATTGTGGATGCAGATCGCTCTTTTCTTCAAACCCTCTCCACATGACACGATGGATCCTGCCCTCAAAAAGATCTTCAGTATAATGCCTAGAATAACGATAGCCAGTATCATCGCTTATCTTCTTTCACAATTTCACGATGTGTGGGCCTTCCATTTTTGGAAGAGAAAGACGAAAGGGAAATTCTTATGGCTCAGGAACAACGCTTCAACCATGGTATCCCAGGCTATAGACACCGTTGTTTTCACAACCATAGCCTTTTTAGGAACCGTGAGTACCTCGACCTTCCTTTCCATAATGCTCACCACATACTTCCTGAAATGGTTAGTTGCACTTTTCGACACTCCATTCCTCTATCTTGCGAGGAAAATCGGCATGAGATTCAAGTTATATGACCCTTTGGAAATGAAGTTATGGCAGGAGAAGGTATGATATACTCTAAATCGAGGTGGATTGAATGGTGGTTCTTCTTGGTCCTCAAATGATCCTCGAGGAATTCGAGGAAGTTGATATTTCCATATCGTGGCTTGAAACCCCATTTCCAGGGGCTAGATTCACCATAATGGGCACCGAGAATTTTTTTGTCGTCATGAGAAATGGCGAGGTGACTCTGAGGAGCCAGGAATACGAAGTCGTCGATTTTGAAGGAAGAAAGATTCTGATCGTTTGTGGAAATGAAGCTATGTATCCAGAAGTTTTCTACTTTGGGAAATCTCAGGGAGCTCAGATGGGAGTTGTTTTTTCAAAAGCGGGAAATCCAGGAGAACTCGCTCTCCACAAAGCGAAATTCTGGATATACTCTCAGGACAATCATTTTCCGGTACTCTCCCTCATAAAGTTCTTGGACAAGGTACAATACAACGTTTACATTCCTATGGAAGAGACTCAAAAAGGGAACGGTATTCTTTCAGAAAGTACGGCTCCTTTGATAGTGAGATTTGAAGAGGGAATGAGGATCCCCACCATCAAGAGGTGATGGAACTGCTCAAAAGGATATTGGATGGTTTTTTAGGATACATAGCTGAAAGGAGACTTACCATAAAAGGTTTGAAATACCCAGCGATAAAAAGAATCACAACTCTTCATCGAATACACGTTTGTCTTCTGCACTTCGATGCCAGGATTTTTGAATCTTCCAGGGACCTTTTGAATTTCATATACCGTAGTATAAGGAATTCTTCGTTTCAGATCGATCTTCTCGTTCTTCCTCCATCCTTCGGTACGTCTTTGCTGGGAGTCATTCCATTTCTGAACAAGCATTTCTATTTTGAATCCGGCACAATGTATGTAGAAAGATTCCAGGAACTACTCTCGGAGGGATTCATGAACATGATGAAGTGGTTCTCAAAAGAGCTGGGAATCACGATCGTGTCGGGAGGAGTGGATACAGAAGCTAAGATGACAGTTCAGGTTTACAACAGGGGTGATCTTCTATACAACGGGGATATTTTGAGGGAGAAACCGGAGGTAATAGAGCTGGATGGTTACAAATTGGTTATACTGAACGAAGAGGAGGCAAAGGATTTTAAAACGATCAGGCATTTCATGGAAAGGGGAGTTTACATATACATCGTGTACTCCAAAAAATCGAATGAGAACCTCTGGGAAGATAAATTGGATATATGGGCTCGATCTCAGAGTTTGGGAGTTTATGGGATAAAGTCATCTCTCTCCGGTAGAATCTTTGGAAAGGTATATAGGGGGAGATCTGCCATAACAGCTCCTATACCGTTAACCCCTAATTTAGACGGATACCTTGCAAGATCTGATCTTGTGGGAGCTGCGAAATTAACGGCGATTTTAGATATATCGAGGTTGGTTTCCTACCTTAAAGATTACGAGAATGGTTACGAAAGATACTGGAGACTGCTGATACAGAGAAAATGAAAGCAGGAGGAGTTGCAAGGTGTTGAAAGAGAAGGTGAAGGAAGAATTAGAGAAGATTTTTTATCAGCTTTTTGGTGAAAAACCCCATTTCAATTTGGAAATCCCTCCTGAAGGTTTTGGAGACCTCTCCTCTAATATCGCTCTGAGATACAGTAAAGTACTGAAGAAAAATCCCAGGGAAGTTGCTGAGGATATTGTCAAGGAACTATCGAAAAACCCTCTATTTCAAAAAATAGAGGTTGCAGGGCCTGGTTTCATAAATTTCTGGTTTTCGAAGGATGCCTTACTGGGGATTTTGAAAAAAATTTTGGATCTCGGTGAGAGAGCTTTCGAAAAGAATATTGGAAATTCCTTGAAAATACAGTTCGAGTATGGAAGTGCCAACCCAACGGGTCCTTTCACGGTAGGCCATGGAAGACAGATAGTGATCGGTGATGTCCTGGCCAGCGTTTATGAAATTCTCGGTTTTGATGTCACAAGAGAACTCTATTTGAACGACGCTGGAAGACAGATAGATCTCCTCGCTTATTCCCTCTGGGTGAGATACAACCAGGTTCTCGGAAGAGAGGATTTGGAGATACCGGAAGATGGTTACAAGGGAGAGTATCTGATAGATCTCGCAAAGAAACTAGTTGAAGAATGGAAAGACAAATACCTGAACGTTTGGAACGAAGATGTCAAGAAAATTTTCAGAAAGAGAGCCCTCGAAGAGATGGTAAAAGGAATGAAGAAAACCATAGAAAAGATCGGTTCAGAATTCGATGTCTTCTACAGTGAATCATCCCTGATAGAAGATGGAACAGTAAATAAGGTGTTGGAGTTTTTGAGAGAAAAGGGTTATATCTACGAAAAAGAAGGAGCGACTTGGTTCAAAGTGTCCAAGTTCGTGGATGAAGATGACAAAGTTCTGATAAAAAGAGATGGCAGTTTCACTTATTTCCTAACGGACATAGCTTATCATTACAAAAAATACGAAAGAGGGTTCAAAAAAGTTTTCGATATATGGGGGAGCGATCATCATGGTCACATCAACAGGATGAGGGCTGCTATGAAAGCATTAGGGATTTCAGAAGACTTTCTGAACGTGATAATTCATCAGTTTGTGACTCTGAAAAAATCTGGAGAGATAGTTAAAATGTCGACAAGAGCAGGAAGGTTCATAACTCTGAATGATTTGATAGATGAAGTTGGTGTAGATGCTGTCAGATATTTCTTTTCCATGGTGGATCCAAACACCCATATGGTTTTCGATGTCGATCTTGCAAAGATGAAAACGATGGAAAATCCAGTGTACTATGTTCAATACGCTCATGCAAGAATATCCAGCCTCTTCAGAAATGCCAAGGAGAAGAACATCAAGTTTGTGAAAGGAAAAAATCTTGATCTTTTGGAAAATGAACACGAAAGGAAAGTCCTTAGAAAGTTAGATTTATTCGACGAGATATTAGAAGACGTTGCCCTCACATTCTCACCTAACAAGCTGACCAGGTACTTGGAAGATCTCTCTCACGACTTTCACGTTTTCTACACCCACAACACGATTCTTGACCCTGAAAATCCAAAACTATCGAACGCGAGATTGAACCTCTCGCTAGGTGTCCAAATAGTGATCAAAAAAGGCCTTGGAATATTGGGAGTAAAGGCTCCTGATAGGATGTGATGTTTCATGACCTTGCAGGAGGTCACAATAGAGAAGATGGTCAATGGAGGCTATGGCCTTGGAAAATTACCAAGCGGTAAGACCGTATTTGTTGAAGGAGCGTATCCTGGCGAAAGAGTTCTGGTAAAACTCACCCGGATCAAAAAAGATTTTTCATTTGCAAAAACTGTCACAGTTTTAGAACCTTCCCCCAAGAGAGTAATCCCTCCTTGCCCGCATTTCGGTGTTTGTGGTGGATGCCAATGGATGGACATAGATTACGAAGAACAACTTGCATATAAAAAGAACATCTTGGAAGACACGTTGAAGAGGATTGGAAAGATAGAAGAGACAGTCCTTCCTGTAGTACCGAGTGAGAGAATTTCAAGGTACAGGGGAAAGATGGAATTTTCTCTTTCCAAGGATAAGTATCTGGGATTGAAGATGAGGTATTCGCATAAAATTGTTAAAATCAAACGTTGTGAAATATCTCCGGATATATTCAACGATATCTTGAGGAATTTGAGGAAACTGTTGGATATTTTTGAAATACCGATCTATGACTTTGAAAGGAAAAAAGGTGTTTTGAAACACGTGGTGTTGAGACATGCTGTGAGTACGAATCAGACGATGGTTATATTTGTGACGAAGACGGAATCCTTTCAAGAAGGAAAGGAACTTGCGAAAAAACTTAAAAGTGCTGTTCCTGGTATAACATCTATAATTCATGTTATGAACTCCAAAGACAGTGTTGTTCTCAGAGGACCCTATAGAACGCTTTGGGGAGAAGGGATAATCTTAGAAAGATTCGATTGGGAAGAGTTTCAAATACCTCCTACTGCGTTCTTTCAAAACAACTACTGGATTACCAGGAAGATGCTGGATCATGTTTACAAGGAATTGAACCTGGAGGGAAACGAAACTGTCCTGGATCTCTATTCAGGTATAGGTACCTTCTCGATAAGAACAGCGAAAGGGGCAAGGAAAGTTATAGCAGTCGAATCCAATAGAATTTCAGTAAAAGCCGGAAAGTCCAACGCTAGCATAAACAGAGTGAGGAATGTAAATTTTGTAGAGGATGATGTCGAAGATTTTCTTGGCTCTATAGATAGAAGAGTCGATAAGGTTATCCTGGATCCCCCAAGAGAAGGTGCTGGTATCGAGGTGATGAAACACTTGCTGAATCTGAAGCCAGTAAGGATAGTTTACGTATCATGCGAGCCCTCAACTCTTGCAAGAGACCTGAAAGTTCTGGTAGAAGGAGGATATTCCATAGAAAAGATTCAACCTTTTGATATGTTCCCTCACACCTTTCATGTAGAAACGGTGGTGACGTTATCCAGGAGGGAGAGATCCAGATGTTGAAGATAGCGCTGTCCCTGATATTCAGTGTGCTCGCCTGGAAATACTCAATAGTTTCTTCAATCCTCGTTCCTATAAGTTCTTTTTATTTTTTGAGGGCAAGGAGTAGATCTGTTAACACGCTGCATTCTGTAACCATGGTACTTTTATTTTCCGTCTTTGGTCTACCTTTCCTAAGAGGATCGACGCCAGAGCCTTTGGTTCTTAACATGCTATCTGTCTCCATGATCCTCGCCGTCCCATGTGATTTCTTCAGAAAAAGAAGAATATGGATATTTGACGGGCTCTTTTGGTTCTTCATATCCTTGTCTCTTTTCCTCCTTCTCAGGGTGAAATATCCAAAATTTGCTTTCTTGATATTCCCTGTGGTAGCGCTTATATTCATAAGGGATATCTTTAGGAAGGGGAGAGATGATGCTCAGTCGCTATTCTCTATCACCGATGAGAGAACTGTGGACGGAGGAGACGATGTACAAAAAATGGCTGGAAGTGGAGATGGCGGTTCTGAAAGCGCTCGAAAAACTGAGGAGGATACCCAAGGGAACGACAGAGAAAATAGCTGAAAAGGTCAAAATAAATGTTGAGAATATAAATGAAAAGGAAAAACGGATTAAACACGACTTAATAGCATTTCTCGAACATGTTGAAGAACAAATAGGAGACCTTTCGCGCTACTTTCACAAAGGTTTGACTTCATCCGATGTGAAGGACACAGCGTTGTCTTTGATCCTTGTCGAAGCCGGGGAGATATTACTCAGCGAGATCAAGGATATAAAGGAAATCCTGTTGAGAATGGCGAAGAAGTACAGAAACACTGTTATGATCGGTAGAACCCATGGAGTGCATGCAGAGCCAATTACTTTTGGCCTGAAGGTTCTATCATGGCTCTCGGAGTTCGAAAGGAACGGAGAAAGATTGAGGGAAGCGATTGAAAACATAAGGTATGGCAAGATAAGCGGAGCCGTCGGGAGCTACACCCATATCCCACCAGAGGTGGAGGAAGAAGCACTTTCAATTCTAGGATTGAAGAGGGAAAAAGTGTCAACTCAGATAATTCCGAGGGACAGACATGCTCAGTACGTATTTGCGCTCTCCTTAATTGGAGCAGCTGTTGAGAGAGTTGCGGTGGAGATAAGGAACCTTCAGAGAACGGAGATAGGAGAAGTCGAGGAACCCTTTCATGAATTCCAGAAAGGTTCCAGTGCCATGCCTCACAAAAGAAATCCCATCGTTTCAGAAAGGCTGTGTGGGCTTTCAAGACTTCTGAGGTCATACGTTTCCGTTGCACTGGAGAACGTGCCCCTTTGGCATGAGAGGGATCTGACGCACTCATCGCCGGAAAGGTTCATATTTTCAGAGGCAACTCAGATACTCCATTACATGTTGGTGAAACTAAAAGGGATATTGGAAAACCTTAAGGTTAATGAGGATAGTATGTTGAAAAATCTGGATATAACGAAGGGTTTGATATACTCAGAAAGTGTCTTGGTGGGATTGATGGAAAAGGGTTTCCCCAGAAAAAAAGCTTATGAAATAGTGCAACGAGATGCGATGAAAGCATGGAAAGAGGGTAGAAAGCTTTTGGAAGTTCTTCTAGAAGATGAAGAGGTTATGGGAAATATGAGTGAAGAGGAATTGAAAGAATTGTTATCAATCTCTCATCATTTGAAACACGTTGATGCCATTTTCAGGAGGTTTGAGGATGATTCTCAAGGGTGAAAAGGTTATCCTGAGGCCCGTTGAACCCGATGATGTCGGGAGGATCGTCTCTCACATAAACGATGAGGAAGTTAGAAGTTACCTTCAAATGGTTTTCCCTCTGAACACCACGAGGGAGCGGGAATGGGTGGAGAATCTCTACAAAGATCAGAAAAATCTCGTTTTTGGTATTGTTCCTCGAAATAACGAAGTGATAGTTGGAACTACAAGCTTTCACAACATAGATTGGATAGACAGAGTGGCGGAATTCGGTATCGTGATCTTCGACAAGGCCTCCTGGAACATGGGATTTGGAACGGAGGCTATAAGGCTGATGCTGAAATATGCTTTTGAGCATCTCAATCTCCACAAAGTATTTCTCAGAGTCTACGAGTACAACGAAAGAGCCATACATGTTTATGAAAAATGTGGTTTCAAAATGGAGGGGAGATTGAGGAAACAGAGGTTCAAATGGGGAAAGTATCACGATGTTCTGATAATGGGTATATTAGATGAAGAATACTTTGGGAGTGATGAAGCTTGAAAAGAGTGGTCGTTGGGCTTCAATGGGGAGATGAAGGAAAAGGGAAGATCGTCACATACCTTTCAAGATATCATGATATCGTTGTGAGGTATTCCGGAGGTTCGAATGCAGGACACACCGTTGTTTATCCCGATAAAGAGACGGTGCACCATCTAATACCGTCTGCGGATTTGAGAAGAAATTTGAAGATGTTCATAGCGCAAGGAGTCGTTGTTGATCCGGATGTGCTTTTAGAAGAATTGAGTGAGATGGAAGGTATGTTTCCAGGTTCGAGGAAAAACCTTCTCATATCCAAACAGGCACATCTTGTTCTATCTTTTCACAAAGAGATCGATGGGGTTCTGGATGAGAATTTGGGTATAGGGACGACAAGAAGAGGAATCGGTCCTTCTTACATTGATAGAGTCGCTAGGATTGGCATAAGAATAGAAGATTTGGAAGATGAAGGACACCTTCTGAGCAAATTGAAAAAAAGTGCCTTTCTCAAAGAGAGAGTGTTTGGGTTAAAAATAGAGATAGAAAAGATTCTAAAGAACCTTACCTCCTTTTTCGAGGAGATCTCCGAAAATGTAATAGATACGCTGGGGTTCAAAAAAACGCTGAGAGAAAGCTCTGTGCTTTTTGAAGGAACTCAAGGCGTCCTTCTCGATCTCGATGCAGGGACGTATCCGTTCGTTACAGCCACTAACTGTTCATCAACGGGTGTTCAAACCGGCGTTGGATTTCCTGTAGAAATAGATGAGGTGGTGGGAGTTTTCAAAGCGTACACTACGAGGGTTGGAGAGGGGCCGTTTCCAACTGAAGAAAAAGGAGAAATGGGAGAAGAGCTGAGAAGAAGAGGAAAAGAGTACGGAGCAACGACGGGAAGACCACGACGGTGTGGCTGGCTCGATCTACCACTGTTGAGATATGCTGTCGAGGTGTCGGGAGCAAGCGCTTTGGCTTTAACTAAGGTAGATGTTCTATCTGGAATGGAAAGGATAAAAGTGTGTGTTTCGTATAGAATGAAAGGGAAAATTGTGAGTGTTCCCGCATCTTTGAAAAATCTGGAAAACGTCGAACCGGTGTACGAAGAGATCCGAGGATGGAAGAGCCTGAACACACGAGAATTCGACAGATTCTTAGATTTCATTGAGAGAGAAGTGGGATGTAAGATCAAGTACATATCAACTGGTCCAGGAGTTGATGAAATCGTTGAGATAGGAGGGTGAGTCTGTATGGGAGTCAACTTGAAGGGAAGATCCCTTTTAACTCTCCTTGATTACACTTCAGAAGAAATAAGATACCTTCTGGATTTATCCAAACAGGTCAAGGCGGAGAATAGAGCCAGGGAAAAGCACAGAAGATTTGAGGGGATGACCCTTGCCATGCTTTTCGAAAAGAGATCCACAAGAACAAGGCTAGCGTTCGAAACTGCCTTCACTGAAGAAGGAGGACATGCCATATTCCTATCGAAACAGGATATCCAACTTGGTGCGAAGGAATCCATAGAGGATACGGCAAGAGTTTTGGGAAGGATGGTCGATGCGATCATGTTCAGAGGTTTCAAACAGGAGACGGTGGAGATACTCGCAAAATACTCAGGAGTCCCTGTATACAATGGCCTCACTGATGAATATCATCCAACCCAGGTTTTGGCAGATCTCATGACGATAGAAGAGAACTTCGATAGGCTTTCCGGTATAAAACTCGTTTTCATGGGAGATGGCAGAAACAACATGGCAAATTCTCTGATGATAGGATGTTCCAAGATGGGTCTTCATTACGTCATATGCTCTCCCAGAGAATTAAGGCCAAAGCAAGAGTTAGTTAAAAAATGTTTAGAAATAGCAAAAAACACAGGTGCTAAAATAGAGTTTACGGACGATGTTGAAGAGGCGGTTCAAGGAGCGGATGTCATATACACGGACGTCTGGGCATCCATGGGTGAGGAAGAAAAAGAAGAAGAAAGGAGAAAGCTGCTTCAACCATATCAGGTGAATGAAAATGTTATGGAGATGACAGGTAAAAAAGAAACGATATTCATGCACTGTTTACCAGCTGTCAAAGGCCAGGAGGTTACCTTCGGAGTGATAGAGGGAAAACAGAGTCGAGTCTGGGATGAAGCCGAGAACAGGAAGCATACCATAAAAGCTCTGATGATAGCAACTCTTCTGTGATAGAGGTGATGAGACTGCTGCTGTACCTTGTAAGACACGGGAAAACTACTTGGAACGAAAAACGCCTGTGGCAGGGTAATGTGGATACGGAGCTGAGTGAGGAAGGAATAATTCAAGCGAAAAAACTAGCTTTGAGATTTTCTTACGTTCCGATAGAAGCCGTTTATACGAGCCCTTTAAGTAGAGCATACAGAACGGCTGAAGAGATAGCAAAGGTTCATCTTATGAAACCAATATGCGTTGAAGATCTGAAAGAGTGTGATATATCCCTTTGGAATGGTCTAACCCTTGAGGAGGTTTTGGACAGGTACGGTGAAGAATTCCACAGATGGAACGTTGATCCTGAAGCTGATATAAGAGGAATAGAATCCCTTGGAAATCTCCAAAGAAGGATGGTTAAAACGGTTAAAGAGATCTTGAAAGATCAGGAAGGGGATATAGTCATTGTCTCTCACGCACTGGCTTTGAAAACTTTCGTGTCTTGGATTCTGGGAATACCGGTAACGGAGCACAGAAGATTCAAACTGGAAAATGCTTCCGTAACAATTGTTGAATTTTCCGACAATCCCAGGGTATTGGTGTTGAACGATACATCACACTTGTGAAGGTGATCCTTATGAGAGCGGAAACGAAGCTTCTCTCATATGCGAAACCCTATTGGCATCTCTTCGTTCTGGCAATAGTGATTGTTCTGGTATCGACTTACGTTGAAATCATGCCTCCAAGAATTGTGAAGGATGCTATAGATAGTTACATAAACAATCAGAATATACCCGTTAACGATAGAATAGCTGGTGTCATAAAATCCGGTATTCTGTTTCTGATAGTTCTGATTCTCAGATTCTTTCTGAATTATGGAAATATATACTTGACATCCTATCTGGGAGCAAAGATCGTCTACGATATCAGAAGAGACCTTTTCAATCATGTAATGAGACTTCCAATGTCATTTTTCGACAGAAACCCTTCTGGAAGGATAACCACCAGGATTGTGAACGACACACAGAACGTGCAAGAATTCTTCACAACTGTTGTGACGAGTATCATAAAGGACATTTTTCTACTCGGTGGTATCATAATATCCTTGATACAGCTCAGCAAGATTCTCTTCATTCAGTTATCCTATATTTTCCCCATAGTCATAGCTTCCATGATTCTCTTCAGATACTTCGACAGGAAGGTATACAGAATGGTCAGAACCAATCTTGCAAGGATAAACGCTTTTCTAGCAGAGCACATAGCTGGTGTGAGTGTTGTGAAGATCTTCAACGCTGAGGAACAAAAAAAGAAGGAGTTCGACAACATCGCTAAAGATTATTATAAATCCCTGATAAAGCAGTTGTACGTTTTCGGCATATTCAGACCTTTCATGGATTTCCTTTACTTTTTGGGACTCAGTTTGATAATATGGTTCGGTGCAAAGTACATAATGAACAAAACGATAGGTTTCGGTGCGCTGTATGCTTTTGCCTCCTACCTTGACATGTTCTTCGCCCCTCTCAGAGATATAGCCGAAAAGTACGATATCGTTCAAAATTCAATGGCCTCGGCTGAGAAGATATTCAACCTGTTTAAAGAGAATGGAGAAAAGCTCGGAAAACCTGATGGAAAGAAACACGTTGAAAAGGGTGTTGTGGAATTCAAAAACGTATGGTTCAGCTATGATGGGAAGAGATGGATACTCAAAGATGTGAACATATTGTTCGCTCCAGGATATCTTACAGCCATCGTTGGAGAGACGGGAGCAGGAAAAACATCCCTCATGAATCTTTTAAATGGACTTTACGTTCCTCAGAAAGGAGTCATACTGGTCGATGATATTCCTCTTCAGGAGTATGACTTGAAATCCTTGAGAAGAGAAATAGCAGTCGTTCCACAAGATGTCGTTCTTTTCTCTGGAACGATTCTAGACAATATCCGTTTGTTTGATGAGAACATCCCAGAGGAGAAAGTTCTGGAAGCTCTGGAGAAGGTGTATGCCATGGATATAGTGAACAAATTGGAAAAGGGAATTCACTATGAGGTGGTAGAGAGAGGTACAACTTTATCATCTGGTGAAAGACAGTTGATAGTTCTTGCAAGGGCTGTTTTGTTCGATTCCAAGATACTGGTTCTGGATGAGGCGACGAGTAACATAGACGTTGAAACAGAAACAAGGATACAGAAAGCCTTAAGGGAATTGTCGAAGGATAAGACGGTTATAATGATTGCTCACAGGCTATCCACAGTTAAAGATGCAGATAGAATAATCGTTATTCATAACGGTCATGTGGTGGAGGAAGGAAAGCACAGAGAACTCCTCAAGAGAAGAGGGGTCTATTATAAACTCTACGAGGTGCAATTCGAGATATGAGGAGGGATAAATATGGATAGGGTAGATAAGTTGATGGAGCAAGCTGAAAGCGAGAACGTTGATGCTGTGATGATAATAAATTTCGAAAACTCTTCGAAAGCGAGTTCATTTTATTTCTCAGGTTTTACAGGATCTTTCAGTATCCTGATCCTCCACAGAGATTTCAGAAAACTCATAACGGATCCCAGATACACGGAGCAGGCAAAGAAGGAAACGAACTTCGAGATCGTGGAGTACAGGGAAGGGGATGTCTTCGATTTCTTAAAAGGAATCCTGGATGAACTCCCTCTGAAAAAATTAGGGATAGAAGAGAGCAGAGTTTCCCTGCATGTCTACAACCAGCTTAGAGAAAAACTTGGGGTTGAGTTTGTGGCTGTGGATAAATACATAACTCTCCTCAGGATGAGTAAAGATGAAGAAGAAATCAGAAGAATCAGAGAAGCTGTAAAGCTGGCGGAAGAAGCGTTCAGGCAAACTCTGGAGATCCTAAAGCCCGGTATGAAAGAGAAGGAAGTGGCGGCGTACCTTGAATACAGAATGAAAATTTTGGGAGCAGAATCCGCAGCTTTCGAAACCATTGTAGCATCTGGTTGGAGATCCGCACTGCCTCATGGAAGGGCGAGTGATAAGAAGATAGAGAAGAATGAACCTATCGTTTTCGATTTCGGAGCAAGGTTGAACGGTTACTCCTCGGATATAACCAGGATGGTGTGTATAGGAGAGCCTTCTGACGATTTCAAAGAGATTCATTCAATAGTTTTCGAAGCTCAAGACAGAGCTCTTGAAAAAGCCCGAGCTGGTATAACTGGGAAAGAGCTGGACAACGCTGCAAGAGATTTCATAAGTAGCAAGGGATACGGCCCCATGTTCGGACACGGTCTTGGGCATGGCCTTGGAATAGAGGTCCATGAGGCACCAAGAGTCAGCACCAGGAATGAGGAGAAACTACCGGAAAATTCGGTGGTTACCATAGAACCCGGTATATACCTTGAAGGACGCTTCGGTGTCAGAATCGAGGAAGATGTCGTTTTGAGAAAAGAAGGGAGGGATATTTTGACCTCCCTTCCACGAGAGATTATCACCGTCTGAACACTATTGAACTGCTAATCTCAGTATCTCAAGAATGTCCTCTCTATACAATTTCTTGAGTTTTCCAAAAGGTGCCTTTCATACTGGCGTTTCCGCTACTTTTTCTATATCCTCCTCTGGGATACCGGCATCTTTAAGAGAGACAGGAGCTTCCACTTTTTTGCTCTCTATACCTGATAAAACCAGATCCTCGCCGGATCCTTCAAGACAAAATATTTCTTTTGAAAATCTCTCGAATTTTTCCATTATCAAACCGTTTAACGCGGGGAAGACACTTCATGCTCGGATATCCTGTCATGAACAAGAACACAACACGGTTTCTGATAAAATTGCATCCCTGTGGAGAAGTAACTTATCGTTGTGTTTCTGCAAATAATCAGGTTGATTTCATTGATGAGAGTTTTTTTATATAAATGCAAAGTTTTCTGAAAATACCTCGAAGGATCTATAGTGCTGGCAATTCTCTTCGTTATATACAACTTATTTGAAGCCTATAAGGTGAAAAAAGACGCATCCGTGAATGTGTCGCTTGTACCCCCTTTCTTTCACCTGGAGATAGGCAGAAACAGAAAGGTACAAGGATTAGACTTCCAAAATTCTCCTTAAAAATTCCTTTGTTCTGGGATTCTTGGGTTCTTTGAACATCTCATCAGGAGTTCCTTCTTCGACTATCACACCACTATCGATGAAAACGATTCTGTTCGCAACTTCCTTTGCAAACCCCATTTCGTGGGTTACAACGATCATCGTCATACCACTTTTTGCCAGGTCTTTCATAACTTCGAGAACTTCCCATACGAGTTCTGGATCCAAAGCTGAAGTCGGTTCATCAAAGAGCATCAGATCTGGATCCATCATGAGGGCCCTTGCTATGGCTACTCTCTGCTGCTGTCCTCCAGAGAGCTTGTGAGGATACTCGAAAATCTTATCGGAGAGTCCAACACGTTCTAAAAGTTTTTTTGCCTTTTTTTCTGCCTCCTCTCTGGACAGACCTTTGACTTTAACTGGTGCTAGAGTTAAGTTATCAATCACTCTAAGATGGGGAAAAAGATTGAATTGCTGAAAAACCATCCCAATCTTTGCTCTCATTTCGTTCAAATTTGTTTTTTCAGTAACTAATTCTCCTCTGAAATATATTTTCCCCTTTTGATAACTTTCAAGATGATTTATACATCTGAGAAGGGTGCTCTTCCCCCCGCCACTTGGGCCTATGATGACAACAACTTCTCCCTCGTGAACGACCAGATTTAAACCCTTGAGGACTTTCAACTTGCCGAAGGATTTATGAAGGTTCTCTATTCTCAATATTTCTTCTTTCATTTTATCGCCACCTTTTTCTCTATCCACCTGACGATTCTGGACATGGTGAAAGTCATGACAAAGTATATAATGGCCACTCCTCCATAGATCGAGAAGGACTGAAAGGTTCTGCTTATTACAATTTGTCCTGTTCTCATAAGTTCTGTAACACCTATGACGGATGCCAGAGAGCTATCTTTAGTCATGGCTATGAATTCGTTACCAAGAGCAGGTAGGATGTTTCTGAAAGCTTGAGGAAGGATTATGTATCGCATAGCCTGGCCATGGGTCATTCCTAAAGATCTTGCAGCCTCGTATTGCCCCTTTGGAACAGACTGTATACCTGCCCTAACGATCTCAGCAACGTAAGCACCACTGTTTATACCGAGAGCAACGATGGCAGCAGGATACTTTGGAAGATTTATTCCAAGTTGAGGAAGCCCAAAGTATATTATGAAAAGCTGTACTAACAGTGGGGTTCCTCTTATAAATTCAACATAAACGGTAGCGGGATAATTCAAGAATCTATACCTTGAAAGCCTCCCCATGCCAACGAATGTCCCTATTATGAGTCCTATGAGAACGGCCAGGGAAGTTAAACGGAGGGTGCTCAACGCACCCTCCAAAAGATATGTGAAACTGTTTGTCAGAACTTCAAGCCAATAAGGCATCCTTTTTCACCTCATTTGCTGAACCACTTCTCGACCAATATATCGTAGGGGCTCTTTTTAAGATTCCTCAGAACGGTGTTGACCACCTCCAAAAGATCTTTGTCCTCCTTTCGAACAGCGATTCCATACTCCTCCTGCGAAAGTATGCCACTTGATATGACAAGCCCTGGGTTCATCTTAACGTAAGCCTGAGCTGGAGCAAAGTCGAGGACCACAGCATCTACCCTGCCATTTTGAAGTTCGAGAAAAGCTTCCGTATATCTTGTAAATCTGACGACTTCGATTCCTTCTACTTTAGAAACTTCTAGATCCCCTGTGGTACCGAGTTGAACGGCTACTTTCTTACCAACCAATTCTTCAAACGTTTTTGGCATGAAACTGTCTTTTCTCACCACTATAACTTGACCCGCTGTGAAATATGGGTCTGAGAAGGAAACAACCTTTGCTCTCTCAGGCGTTATGGTCATGGCAGCCGCTATGAGGTCGATCTTTTTGGTCAAGAGACTTGGTATGAGACCGTCGAAGGCGATATCTTCGACTTTCAGTTTCACACCAAGGGCTTTTGCTATCTCCCTTGCTATATCAATGTCGAATCCCACTATCTCTTTGGTTTTTTCATCTACGAATTCGAAAGGAGGAAAAGTGGCCTCTGTTCCAACTATGAGATAACCTCTTTTCTTGATCTCATCGACTACACCAGCAAGTATCATTCCAGAGATTATAACAACAAGCAATATCACTAAAAATTTCTTCACGATGAACACCCCCCAGCATGTGTTTGATAGATTTTACCACACATCCCAATATGCTTAAAGAGGTATATATATCGAACCAGGCTGTGTCATTGGCTCCAAAGGAATGGAAGATGGTAAAAAAGCGTATGATATGGGATGAAGAGCTCTCCCAGATGAGAGGAAACTTCAAAAATCCAATGAATCAATCTCCGCATGTCTTAAAGATCTGGAATGATTATTAAGAAAAAAATCGATCCCTTATCAACAGATTTTTAAGTTCAACCTAAAAAACAATTTAGGTATAATATTTATGACATCCTGTCAAAAAACAGCCTGGTGCTCCAGATAAACTTCAGTAAACTTAGGATCTCAAAGATCCTTTTTTAGATATCACTGAAAAATCATTTCCTTCCAAACCAAACCAAGGAGGTAGAGATTATGAGAAAGTTCATCCTGGTCATCTCGATGGCTGTATTTCTGGTAGCCAGTGGATTGTATTTCGGTGTGTCAAAGGTATACGTGTCCACATGGGGTTTCAATCTGGATCTCCTTGACAAAAACATCTCAAAACCCTTCCTGGAAAAGTACGGTATAGAGATCGTTCGCGAACTCGGTAACAACTCCACGAGATTGACGAAATTGGAAATGCAGAAAAACGATCCAAAAATCGATGTGGTTCATTTCGTCGATTATTACGCTGCTTTGGCAAAGAAAAAAGGCCTTCTTCAACCGATCGATGTTTCGAAACTCAAAAACTACAAGGACATATACGATTTTGCCAAGGATCCAATAGGAGGTCACTACGGTATAGGATACACTGTTTTCAGTTTCGGGATTGTCTACAGAACCGACAAGATTAAAGAACCTATAACCTCATGGAAGGATTTCTGGAGAGAGGATCTTGCAGGTAGAATCAGCCTTCCAGATATAACGATAACACAAGGTCCTGCGTTCATGATGCTAATGAACAGGATATGGGGTGGCTCTGAAGATGATACGAGTCTTGATGTAGCATTTAAAAAACTTGCCGAAATAAAAGGCAACGTGGTGACCTTCTATAAGAGATCTTCGGAGCTCATAAACCTCTTCAAAATGGGAGAAGTCTGGGTGGCTCCAGTTGCAAGATTCGCATGGGGAAGGCTTCTTGCGACAGGACTTCCGCTGAAGTGGGTCGTTCCAGAGGAAGGAATGATAGGTTTCCTGAACACTGTGAGTATTGTAAAAGGTGCGAAAAACCTTGAAAATGCTTATAAGTACATCGATTTTATCTTGAGTGAAGGGGTTCAATACGCTGAAGCCATGGATCTTGTAGATTCTCCCATCAACAAAAATGTGAAGGTTCCAAAGGAAATTGCAGAGAAATTGACTTACGGAGAAGATCACATAAAATCGTTGATATTCTTCGATCCAAACGTGATAGTTGATCATAGGGATGAATGGATCAAGAAATGGAACGAGATGATAATTGGAAAGTGAGTAAAGTCATTTGGGAGAAGTGGCGAGAGTGTACGGAAAAAAATATGTCCTGCTTCTGTTACCCACTCTCGTATTTTTAGGAATCTTCTTTCTCGTACCCCTTTTGATGGTTGTGATCGATAGTATATACGGCTCTGAAGGAGAAGGAATATTCTTCAACTATTTCGTGTTCTTCAAAGATCACGTTTCACGAACAGCTTACTTGAGGAGTATACGCATAGGCCTGTGGGTAACAGGACTTTCAATCATCATATCTTACCCCACGGCTTTGGCTATAGCTTCTATAAACAATAGAACGCTGAAAACAGTGTTCATGACACTCATGGTACTACCCCTCATGACCAATCCTGTAGCAAGAACTTTCGCATGGCTTGCTGTCCTTGGGCGATATGGACTGTTGAACAACTTCCTGTTATCTACAAGGATAATTGAAGAGCCCGTTAGAATGCTCTACACTGAGGGAGCCGTTTTAATAGGTTTACTTCAGCTGTTCATGCCTATGATGATACTCTCAATCAGCAGCGCCCTTGAAAACATCCCTGAAGATCTATCCTTAGCAGCAAGAAGCCTTGGGGCCTCCGGGTTTCAAACGTTTGTGAGGGTGACGTTTCCCCTCAGTGTCGAGGGTTTAATAACAGGAGGAACATTAGTATTCACAGGCTCCATCACAGCTTATGTGACACCAGCAATTCTCGGTGGCAGTCGTGTTCTCATGTTGAGTACTCTCCTTTACCAGAAAGCAGCAGTAGTTCTGGATTGGGATATGGCCACAACAATAGCTGTTATGATGTTCCTGACCACTCTCCTGATAAACACTGGCTTTAGGCTCATAGGTAAGGTGGGAAGAAGATGAGCGGAAAGATCTTCGTATACATAATGCTCGCAATAGCTATATTATTTCTCATAGGACCCTTCATCATAATATTTGCAGCCTCGTTCAGTGAAAGCGAGGTCCTTTCCTTTCCACCTAAAGGGTTTACACTCCACTGGTTCAAGAAGGTAATAACGATGCCAATGTTCATAAGGAGTTTTGAGACAAGTCTGTGGTTAGCAGTTTTGGCATCTCTATTGGCCCTTCTACTCGGAATACCGGTGGCGTACGTTCTAGCGCGATTCGATTTTCCAGGCAAAAGATTCGTCGAGATCCTAACAACATTACCAGTCATAATACCTCAGATGGTTGCAGGTCTTGCACTCCTTAGAATATTCATCATCATGGGAATCTTTTCGATAAGAACCACACTTTTAATAGGGCACACCGCTATAGTTCTTCCTTTTGCAGTTCGAATAATAAGTTCTTCCATACTGAATCTTCCTCATTCTATAGAAGAAGCTGCTATAAGTCTGGGAGCATCTCGCTTCAGAGTGTTCGTAAACGTGGTGCTGCCGAATATAACCGTTGGTATCATATCCGCTTTTATTTTAACTTTCATAACATCCTTTAATAACGTCCCTATATCTCTGTTTCTCACAGGACCGGGTATCAGTACACTTCCGATAGTCATGATGACGTACATGGAGTACTATTACGATCCGAGTATAGCCGCTCTTGCGACTCTTTTGATTCTCATAACTTTAGGAGTGGTTTTGGTGATGCAGAAGCTTTTGGGTGTATCGAAGATGATCTGAAACGAGGAGGATGGAAATGGCATTTTTGAAACTCGAGAATGTATCCGTTGGTTACCACAAAAACGAATTTGTCGTAAAGGATCTGACACTAAATGTAGGAAGAGGAGAATTCGTGTCATTATTGGGTCCAAGTGGTTGCGGTAAAACCACGACGCTTCGTGCCATAGCAGGATTTTTGAGAGTCCAGAAGGGAAGAATTATCATAAACGGTAAGGTTTACAACAACATTCCACCGAACAGGAGGAATATAGGTTTCGTATTTCAGAATTATGCGTTGTTTCCTCATCTGAACGTCTTTGAAAATGTGGCTTTCGGATTGAAGATAAGAAGGTTTCCAAAAGATGTAATAAAGAAGAAAGTTTCCGAAGTGCTTGAATTCGTGGGCTTGAAAGGTTTTGAAGAGAGACTACCTTCTCAATTATCGGGAGGACAGCAACAGAGAGTAGCTATAGCAAGAGCTATAGTTGTAAAGCCTGACCTTCTCTTGATGGACGAACCTCTTTCGAATCTCGATGCGAAACTCAGAATTGAGATGAGAGCGGAACTGAGGAGAATGCAGAAGGAACTTGGGATAACTACCGTATACGTCACCCACGATCAAGCGGAAGCTCTGTCCCTATCAGATAGAGTGGCCGTTATGAACCGGGGAAGAATAGAACAGTTCGATACACCTGAAAATCTTTTCTTAAATCCTAAAACACTGTTCGTGGCAAGATTTGTGGGATTCCAGGATTTCGTTGAAGGGGAGGTCGTGGATGTTGGCGTTAATTTGATAACAGTGAGAGTGGGGGACACGACTTTAAGAGCTAGAAGTATGAATAGATCATCGCTGGGGATGAAGGTGATCCTGGTTGCAAGACCCAAAAATTTCGAGATTTTGGAAAGTAGAGGCGCAAATTCTCTGAAAGGAGAGATCGTGTCCAGGATATTCCAAGGAGATAATATACTGTATGTCGTGAAGGTTCCAAATGTTGGGTATTTGAAAGTGGAGATTCCTGTAGAAAATGCCAAATGGCAGGAGAGGGAAGCTGTTTTCTTGAAGGTAGATCCTGAAAATTGCCTTGCCTTTCCGAAAGAGGAGTGATCATGCATGAGTGAAATTCAGAAACATATAAGATGCAGGAAAGGGGATGTCGGAAGATACGTTTTGATCCCTGGAGATCCTGGAAGAGCCCGAAGGATCGCTGAACGCTTGGAAAGTGTAAAACAAATCGCTTCTAATCGTGAATTCGTGGTTTTCACGGGAAAGCTGGATGGAATAACTGTGAGCGTCTGCTCCACTGGTATAGGAGGGCCATCTGCCTCCATTGCCGTTGAGGAACTTTCAAGAATAGGAGCAGCCTATTTCATAAGGGTTGGGTCTGCTGGAGGAAGACAAGAGAATATACCAATAGGAAGCCTCGTTATAGCCACAGCCGCTTACCGTGGAGATGGTACTTCTCTAGCTTACGCTCCCCTTCCATTTCCTGCCGTTGCTGATTTTGAGGTGACAACAGCTCTTGTAAAGGCGTGCGAGAGTCTCGGTTACGACTATTACATGGGAATAGTCTATTCCAGAGATGCGTACTACAAACAGGATAGAAACCTCAACGAATTTCTGAAAGATGCTGGTGTTGTTGCGGCAGAGCAGGAATGCGCAACGGTCTTCACCATAGGAAGTGTTAAACGTCTTCACGTTGGAGCTATACTGGCAACGGATTCGAACATCTGGCTGGAAAAACAGCCTTCACTTTCTGAAAAGGAAAGGATGTTCAAAAAAGGAGAGAAAAAAGCTATAGATGTTGCTCTTGAGGCTGTAAGGATACTCTCAAGGGAGCTTGAAACATGAGGAGAAAGATATTCAAAAATGCAAGGATAGTCGATGTCATACAGAAGAAGATTTATAAGGGCTGGTTTTCTGTTCTTGAAGGGAATTTCGAATTTGTAGAAAAAGGAGATTACAAAGACGAGCTCGATGGAGAAGTGATGGATCTAAAGGGTTTATATGCAATCCCTGGATTCATAGATTCTCATATGCACATCGAGAGCAGTCTTGTGACACCAAAAGTTTTCTCACAGGCGGTCATTCCTCACGGAACGGTGGCTGTCCTTCAGGATCCTCATGAGATGGCGAATGTTTTCGGCAAAAAAGGTGTTGAGTTCATGATAGAGAACGCCTTAGGTCAACCGCTTGAAATATACACGGCTATCCCGAGTTGTGTACCAACTACGAGGAAACACCTGGAAACCAGTAATGCGGAAATAACGCCAGATGACGTCAGGGAGCTGTCTGAAAAGGAAGGGGTCATAGCCCTGGGGGAAGTCATGGATTACAACGGCGTTCTGGAAGGTGACGAAAGACTTTTGAAGATACTCAGCATTGCAAGAGAAAGAAATCTCAGCATAGAAGGACATTGCCCAACACTCAGAGGGAAGGATCTATCTTCTTATCTGTACCATGGTATAAGATCGGATCATACACTCACTAATCCCAACAAGATGGAAGAGCAGCTACGAAAGGGAATGTACGTGATGATACAGAGAAAATCTTTGACAGAAGAGAACATAAGGTTCATCATGGATTTGAAAGATAGATCCAGAATTTTAATGGTAACAGATGATTTCCTTCCAAGCGACCTTGCCGTGGGTCATTTGAATCTCTTGGTGAATCTGGCTATATCCAAAGGTTGGGATCCTTTGGATGCCATATCGTCTGTCACGATTAGACCAGCTGTTTATCTGGGTTTGAGACATTTAGGAGCGATAAGTCCAGGTAAGAAGGCAAGCTTCTTCATATCAGAAAGTATTGAAGAAATAAAGCCTCTCGAAGTCTTCGTGAAAGGCTCTCCTTACACTTCATCTATGTTGAAGGATACAAGAAACTTTGAAGAATTTTCAAATTCCATAAATTTAAGAAAGTTAAGAAAAGAAGATTTCCGCGTGTACAAGAAGGAATATCATGGCCACCTTGAAGTGAATGTCATATCGGTGGATAATACGGAAAACACCTTAACCACTTTATCAAAGCGTATTTTAAGATTCGAAAATGGATATCCGGTCATAGACGCTTCTAAAGATATATCCATAATAGCGGTTTTCAAAAGGAAGGAAGTTGTTCCCAAAGGATGTGTGGGATTCATTGAGAATATCGGCCTGCGAAAGGGGGCTTTCGCTACCACATTTTCCCATGATTCCCATAACATACTCGTCATCGGGAAGGAAATAGAATCCATGGTAAAGGCGGTAAATTCTGTTATAGAAGCGAAAGGAGGTATGTCGATATTCATAGATGGAAAGGTGCATTTACTGGAACTTCCAATTGGCGGTTTGATCACGGATGAACCCTTTGAAAGGGTTTTATACAAATTTCAAAAGATGGAATCCAAATTGAGAGATGCCGGTGTTCGTCATAGAGAACCAGTAAAATTGTTCAGCGTCTTAGCGCTCACTGTGAGTCCTTTCTACAAGATGTCTGATCTTGGTATCGTGGATGTTGAAGAGGGGAGGCTACTTCCCGTTGTTGTGGGAGAAGCGGGTCAAAAAATTTAAACTGTAAAAATATCTCTTGTTTTTTCGCTCATTCAAGGTTCATTGCGATTTCTTCTAAATAGATATAGATATGATAATATATGAAAAGGTTTTAGATCTATCCTACCCAATTTTTTAGCAGAATATGAGAAGTTAGGTGATTCTATATGCGAAGTTGTTTTGACAAGATTCGTGTAATGATTATAACTATGTTATTTCTATCTTCAGTCGTGTTTTGTTTGAGTATGAAGGTGGGAATATACGATGATTATCCCATGTGCTATATGGAGAACGACACACCGAAGGGGTTTTACGTAGATATACTGAAGTATATAGCATCCAAAGAAAAATGGGATTTGGTATTCGTGCACGACAAATGGGAAAAACTCTTGGATATGCTGAAAAGAGGGGAGGTAGATGCGCTTGTTGCCATAGCGTACACAGCAGAGAGGGAAAAAATCTACGATTTCAACAACGAGCCTTTCATCTCCAACTGGGGAGTCGTTGTTGCAAAGAAACAACTGAGCAGTATCTTTGAACTATCCGGATTGACAGTAGCTCTTGTGAAAAAAGACGTATATGCTGAGAGATTTCTTAAGATGTTGGAGGAGTTCCATGTTGATATAAAAGTCGTATGGGTAGATGATTACGAAGAAGTCATGGGGTACATAGATAAAGGGAAAGCGTATGCAGGAGTTGTGAGTAGATTTTCCTCAGCGTTGGAATCTCACAAACATTCCTGCGTTGAAACTCCTATCATATTTGCCCCAGTTGATTTAAAAATGGCCTTCAAAAAGGGAGCAAGGATCAATTCGCAGATCGTACCTATCATTGATCGATATTTGAAGGAGATGAAATCACAGAAAGGGTCTGTGTATTGGGAATCGCTGTCCAGGTACCTCGAAGTACCCTTCAGAATGCCTGAGTGGTTAAAGCTGCTCATTCAAATTAGTATAGGTTCTATCGCGTTTCTTCTGATAATACTCATCATCTTAAAAAAGCTTGTAAATGTCAGGACAAGGGAACTTCTTCAAAGAACGGAGGAATTGCAGAGAGCGAATCAACAGATAAACGCGATGAACGAACAGATAAAATCTCTTTATAACGAGCTTCAAGAGACTTTCGACAGGTTTCAGGATATAATGGTGTTAACATCTCAGGTTGGAACGTTTGAGGCGAGTGAGAAGGAATTCCTTGAAAACGTTCTCAATATGGCTCTGAAACTCGTTCCAAAAGTCAAATACGGATCTGTGTCTCTCGTAAAAGGTGACCGGTGGGTGTTCATAGCAGCAAAAGGTCATGATATTGAAAAGCTGAAGAATCTACCTCTGAAGAGAGAATACGCTATTGTGAGCATAGATTCGACAAAAATAGTTGATAGGATAATGGATAAAGATAGAATGTTGATGCCATCAGAACTTCTTGAGGAGTTCTCCAATGCGGTAAAACCCATTAAATCTACCATAATCTCTCCACTGAAATTCGGTGGGAAGCTCATAGGATTCTTCTCTTTGGATATACCAGAAGGGAGTGAGGAAGTTTTTACGGAACAGGATATTGAGATTGTCGATAGGTTTTCCAGGATAATCTCAGGATTCTACGCGGCAAGGAGGTACATAGAAGTAGAAGGAAAGTTTCACAAGAATGTCGCCATAGCCCTCGTCAAGGCACTCGAATCTTACGACCCTTACATGAAAGGACATTCAGAAAGAGTTGCTCAATATTCCACAAATCTTGCCGAAAATTTACGTTTAGAAAAAAGTATGATAAGGAAGATATATTGGGCGGGATTGGTTCACGACATAGGAAAGATAATTGTTCCGCGCTCCGTTTTAAACAAGGCTGGAAAGTTGACAGAGGAAGAATATGAAATCGTGAAAAAGCATGCGTTGAAAGGTTACGAGATATTGCTGGGAGTGGAAGGAATGGAGGAGATAGCAAAGATTGTGAAACATCATCATGAGAGGTGGGACGGAAAGGGGTATCCCGATGGATTGAAAGGAGAACAGATTCCCATCGAATCTCGTATCATTGCTCTTTCCGATGCCTTCGACGCAATGACTAGTGCAAGACCTTACAGAGATCCTTTATCGGTCGAGAAAGCTTTGAACGAAATCATGAAAAATAAAGAAACCCAGTTCGATCCCAACCTAGCCGATGCTTTTGTTCAGATGATCATGTCACGTTCGGCGTGAACATCTTCTCTCCTTAAAAAGGTATTCACCGGGAAAATAAAATACGTTAAAATCTATCATAAGGGGTTGATATTGTTGCTAATCATATTACTCATAGTGCTTCTCATTGTAATCCTGATTGCAGGATATCATGGAATCCGGACATTAATTCTTTTGAAAAGAATGGGAATATATGGAAAATTCAGGATACCTGATCCCAAAAAGATTGTGGTGAATCATCTGAATGCGTTCATGAATGAAGCTATTTTGGGATATCTGGAACAAGAAAAGGATTCAAAACAAGTACTTGGGGAGATACTGTCTTTCACATCCAGAGTATTTAAAGCCGATTCTTGGAGCTTACTCTTAACGCCAAAAGAGCAAAGGTGGTATTTCTACACGTGGTCTGAAAGATTGAACCATCTTCCCCTTGATGAAATAGCAGAGTATTTACAAAGAGAAGGAAGAAACATTAAAGAGCTTTTGGATAAAAAAGATATTATGGTGATAAAAGATACCAGGAAGTATCCATACTGGCACAGAGTTTCTGAAGTCATAACATGGATGGGAGCTCCTTTGATGCTGGGGGAGGAAGTCTCAGGTGTTTTGAGTCTGGATTGGTTTAAGAAAAGACGTATCACAAAATTCGAGGTAGAGCTTTTGAGGGAGATTACTGGATACATAGAAAAGGTAGTGATAAGGATTCTGAATTTGGACAGAATACTACTCGATGCCAGAATAGATCCTATAACAGAGATATACAACAGAAAATCTTTAGAGATGGAAACTCAAAAAAACAAGGATATCGACATGGGAATTATATTTATAGATCTTGATAATTTCAAACGAGTGAACGATCTTTACGGACACGCCACAGGCGACAACGCTTTGAAGGTCATTGCCCAAAAGATAAGAAGATGCGTCAGAGAAGAGGACCGTGTTTTTCGATATGGCGGCGACGAATTCGTGGTTCTAGTCAAAAATGCTAATGAAAGTATCCTAAAATCCATAATCGAGCGCATCAAAAACTCTTTTAAAGAGCCTGTGAAAGTCAATGGAAATACGTTCAAAATATCTGTGAGCATGGGTTTCTCACTCTATCCCAAAGAATCTCAAAGTTTGAAAGAAGCCATAGAAATAGCTGATAGGAGAATGTACAAAGAAAAATCGAGGAAGAGCTTCAAATGATCACTATAGTAGGAAACCTGGAGAAGAGTGAAAAGAGTGAGATCCTCAGAGTTCCTCCCTCATCACGGCTTTGCCCTGCAGTACATCACTCCCCTTTCTGATTTCATAAATCTTTTGAAAAAACTGCTAAAGAAGAAGTATTTCAGGCTCACTCGGGAAAGTCTCAATGCTCACGATAAGGCCCTTTCCATTCTCAAAAAGATAAAAAAGTGGAAGAGAGTTTGCATGAGAAATTTGAAATACTCATGACAGAATGTGAAGTGTTGTCCATAGCGGAAGCCATTTTTTCTGCTGCACTCTCCTCTCTCCTTTGTCTCTTCAACGGAACTCACCATCTCGTTCATCGCATTCCCTGATCTGGTAGCACTCTGAGGAAGTGTTCTTCGCTATGGAGGTTATTTCCTTAATATCTCTGGCCATCTGATTCAAACTTTCTGATTGCCTTGATGTGAATTCATCCAAGGACTTTGAGAGATCCGTCAAATTGAGGCTAGATCGTCTTATATCCTCTATCGATTCTCTGAGATTCTGCGCCATTTCACTCAAAGCCTTTGCTATTTGAGCTATCTCATCTTTTCCAGAA
>Ga0190313_1000376_pt1 | contig 27016 bp, 26 predicted proteins | sample 4870071011_MG_FD_169989 | JGI IMG/M metagenome (GOLD analysis project Ga0190313, IMG submission 169989) | Hydrothermal vent sediment bacterial communities from Southern Trench, Guaymas Basin, Mexico - 4870-07-10-11_MG | ecosystem: Environmental > Aquatic > Marine > Hydrothermal vents > Sediment ... | reverse complement strand
TGGCTTGGCTTTCTAATGATTTAGGGGTAAAACTTGGTTACGCATTAGCACTAACCGAAGATAATTCTTTCATGAAGTTAGCCCATTATATTTTAACTAATAAGTATGTGAATAGAAAACAGTTCATTAGGGGATTTGCATCAAGCCTTTATGGCGTGATAAGTATTACTAAATTCGGTAAAAAGTATAGAGACTTAATCCAATAGATGGCTTAAAGAATTATTTAGAGTCTCGAGATTTTATCTAAGATTCCTATTTCTCTGGCCTTTAATTTTATAAAGTCTTTTAGAGAATAACCCATTTTCCTGGCTATTCTTTTCATTACCCTTGTTACTCCGCTTCCATACTGAACTGCTTTCTTCGGTTTTTCACAGACCTCTCTAGGCAATCCAATTTTCTTTCCCAAGACCCTGAGAACGTATTTTCGCTGAGAATCTCTTATCTTGTATTCCATCGGTGTTTTGAATGCTACTCTGATAACGGAAATGTCTAGATATGGATATCTTGCCTCAACGCTATTAGCCATTAAACAATGATCATCTCTCTCTAGGTTGTTTAAGTAGAGATTCTTAAAATCATTAATCATATCCTCTTCTGGGTTCGGAGAACGTAAATACTTTGCATAACCACCGAATAACTCGTCCGCTCCCTGACCAGAAAATACTACTCTGAAACCTTCTTCCCGGACCTTCTCGGCTGTGGCGTATAATGGCATTCCTATTAACACTTTTAATGGATCGGCCTCATCTATTGCTTTAATCGTCTTAATCATTAATTCTTCTAATTCTTCCTCTCTTAATACTCTAACTTTATGAGGCAATCTAAGAATATTGGCTACTTTCATTGCCCAAAGCAGGTCATGGGAGTCCTCAAAACCAGTTGAAAATAATGTTATATCTAATCCCTGATCCTTAGATATTTTAGCAATAATAGAACTATCAATACCACCAGAGAAAAGTATTCCAATTGGGTCATAAGCTCTCGAAATAATTGAGTCAGTCAATGCTTTCTCTAATTCCTTAACCAAATTATCAAGACTACACTCCTTCTTAACATCACCGAGCCAATCATTCATGTCAAAAACTTTCTCAACAGAGAAACCATCCTCCTCTATTACCAGTCTATACCCTGGAGGAAGCCTATGCATCTCATGCACAAACTTTCTCAAAGCTTTTCTCTCAGAAGCAAACAAGATGATGTTGTCTCCGATGCCATAGAATAGTGGACGGAGACCTAAGAAGTCCCTATATACTAATATCTTAGATTTCGCTGCATCATATATCGCGAATGAGAATCCCCCTATAATGCGATTTAGGGAATTCTGCTCAAAAGCATGGAGAATAACTTCTACGTTTGCATTAGTAGAAAACTTATGCCCCTTTTTCTCGAGCTCTTCTCTCAGCTCTTGATAATTATATACCCATCCATCGCAGACAATCCATAATTTCTGGTTCTCATTAGCAATTATCCCTGGATATCTGCCAGAAATAGCTAACATGTTATACCCGATTCCAATTCGCCCTCTAATAGACGGGGTATCGGACTCATCAATCCTCCGTCCATCAATTATACAACCAGAATAATCGGGTCCCCTATGCTTTATCATAAAAAGCATTTTCCCCAGAAGAAAACCGGCTCTTCTCTCTAAAAAATCATATATTCCCGCAATACCACACAAAAAAACCACCAAAAAGTTATAAGGGTGTAAATTATGGTGATTACTTTTTCTTAACAATGTAAGTATATTTCATTAGAATTCCTTCTAATTCGCCAGTAATTATCCAGTGATTCACCATAGCGAGGAGAAGATAAGGTGGTATATCGTACTGTCTGGCAAAATCTCTAAGATCGATCGAAGCTCCTTCTGGGAATTCCTCTCTTAGTCTAGTCTTTATAGCATCTACAGCAGTAGCATTGAGTAGAAATTCCCTTCCTTTCCTCGCCATCCCTCTTAATGCGAACCCTATGAGTAGATAACCGATTATAGGTACGAAAAGGTATACTAATGAGCCTATTTGAATAAAGTCAGACTTATTAAGGTCACCAAACCTCCAGAAAGCTATCGTTATTAAAATATGACCTATTAAAGCTAGTATTCCACTACCCAAAAATCCAAAAATAATCAAGCCAATTGCTAGATAGATTACTCCTCCAGCTCCTCCACTAACTGTAGAAGAAGTGCTTGAATATGATAATAGGGTCAATACGGTTACCATCATAAACAATACAATTCCGATGATTGCCAACAAAGGTCCTGTTGAGAAAAATCCTTCGCCCGATACACGTTCTAATTTCCTTGTTTTTATTAGTGCAACTATTTCAAAAAGCCAAGCCACCAATTCTAAAACTAAGCCCAATAACATTGTACCTAGTACGGAGACGGTAGAAATACCTCCTCTACCTATCATTGGTATAAGTGAAAAAGGGGAAGACAACAGTAGTAATATGCCAGAAACAATGTACCAAGTTCCGACATCCCATACTATATCATTATATTCTCCTGGCATAAAAAAGATGGATTCCATACTTATTCATCCTCCGAATCCTTTTAAACGAATATATGTGATAAACGCGTTTAAAATTATCCGATTATCAACGACACATCGCCAAGGAAAAGAAGAAGCTGATACTAATTAAGTTTTAGTGCCATTATTGTATCGAAGAACAGTTTCTGATCCTAGCCATATATATTAGCATGGAACTAGGATTAATCTTAGACAAAGCATTACTCTTCTCAAGCGCTTTCATAGTTGCTTGCTTGTCGCTTTCTTTACACTAAAAGTTTTTCTCAAGAGTTGTATGGAGCAATATACGTTATTTCGTAGAGATTAGCGACTACTATAATATGCATCGCCTCATAGCAGTATCTGGTAATGTATTCGATAAGCTGAGATTAACTAGACTCATCATCTCTTTCAGAAATTTAATAGATAAACGCGCCCTACGAAAATTCGACTCAAGTTTTCCCCACCAGAAAAAAATCGAATATATACTGGCGTATTCAGCCTTTCTGATGTTCGATATTCTTTCATTCGCTATAGTTAAATCCGTTTGCCACCATAATATGGTATCGATAGGTGACTCCCAATGAATGATATAGAAAGGATACCTACCGGTATTGAGGAGCTCGATAAGATTCTTAAAGGCGGTATTCCGAAGGGGTTCGTTGTAGCTGTAACCGGAGAACCTGGTACTGGAAAAACTATCTTATGTCTTCATTTCATTGCTCGTGGTTTGCGAGATGGAGAACCTGGCATTTATGTGACAACTGAGGAGAGTCGAGAGAGTATTATTAGACAAGCTGAGCAGTTTGGTTGGGATTTTCTTGAGGCAATGGCTCAAGGGAAATTAATCATTATTGATGCTCTTTTGAGGGAACAGAGAGATGAATGGTCTCTCTCACGTCTGACAATTGATGAGCTAATTGGGATGATTATTAAGGCTAAGAAGACTTTAGGGTATGGTCATGCTAGGTTGGTTATTGATAGTATGAGTGCTTTCTGGCTTGATAAGCCTGCTATGGCTAGGAAGTATGCTTATCAGGTAAAGAGATCCTTATATAAGTGGAATCTTACTATCCTTATGACTTCTCAGTATGCTATTACAACGAGTGATGCTTTTGGTTTTGGTATCGAGCATGTGGCTGATGGAATCATAAGGTTTAGGAGATTTGTCAGAAATGGTGAGTTAAGAAGATTTCTGATTGTTGAAAAAATGAGACAGACAGAGCATGATCTTAGAATGTGGGAAATAAAAATAATTAATGGCATTGGTTTAAAACTTGTTAAACCAGTAGAATTTAGGAGAGAAGATTTTGCACTCCCAAGAAGAGTTATTGAACGAATATTAAGAGCGAGCGAGGAGAAAGAAAAGGAATTCTAATTCAGCCCATTCTTGGAGCGAACTTCTTCTGTAAATCAGCATACTCCATTAATATCTCAAGGATTTCAAAATCTTTAAATTCTCCAGTCTTACGAAGATTATCCGCTAATATTCTGGTTAATAATCTTCTAGCTATTTCTAATAAGCTACTTGTCACTTTAACTAATCCATCCACTTGATCCAAGATTTGTGGGCAACCAGTATGCGTTGCGTGAACATTTATCCATGCCAGTATCTCATCAATACCAATATTCGCAAAATCCAAAACCTCGGCCATGACTATTTGTTTCGATTTCCTTGGTTTTATCACTGAAAAGAACTGTTCTGAAAACCACTTATGACTAGCTATGAAATCCTGAACATTCCTATTCTCATTATCCATCATAAGTGCCTTCAAAATATGTCCTTTCTGCTTGATGCTTCCAAGCTTTATTGCTTCTCCTCTTTCAAGAATTAAGGAGCCCAAGGATTTATCATTCGCTACTATGGATAATTGTTCGTAAAGACTCTTGGATACGAGATTCTTGATAGCGCTTATTAAGAATCTGCTTCTGACTCTCTTCACAATTCCTATTATAGATAACTTCCTTTCTCTGCATGCCTCTACCAGCTTATCTGTTATTGAGATTAGCTCGGATTCCTCTGGGTATAATTTTTCCTCGGGTATAAATGTGAGGTAAAATGGAATTATTGGACCATCAATAAATATTACATTGAAATCATCCATGTTTTCCAAGAGCTTGAGAGCTATTTCCCTCTCCACTGTGTGGGCATATGCAGAGATAACCCTATGAGATTGTATTTGAGAGCTTTGGAACTTTACTCTAACAATTAGACCAGCATTGCGTTTCTTGCCTCCGTCTGAACGTGGATACCTAACATATCCCCCCGTTACGAGAAAGAAATCCCCTGCAACTAATGGGAGAGCCTCAGCGAAGGACGAATCTATAGCGTATCCTACAATATTCTCACTAGTAGCTCTTAGCTTCGTTATGAAGCCATTCATTTCAAGTATTTTTCTCAAATCATTCCTTACACGAGATAAATTTAGGACAATGTCCGTTAATTCCTTAGATTTTTCCCTCAGAGCTCTAGATAATTCAAGCAAGAGTTCGGGAGTTATTTCACGCTCTTCCTCATTCAGCTTCCTCACCCGGGAGCAAAACCTTCCGCACCCTAATTGCTATGGGTTTTCGAAGTGGATTCATTAATCCAGCTACATAAAACTCCCTAGGCATTAGTTGTGCTAAGTTCGATTGATCAACTCCAGTTATGTCTGCGAATTGTTGAATCTCCGCTAAGTCCCCTGTCTGACTCAACTTAGAGAAGAATATTGTATTTATGTTACCTCTAATATCCGTGTTCACGCTCCCAGCAAGTCTCTGAGAAGCCACTATTAATCCGAATCCCCATTTCCTACCTTCCCTAGCAACCCTCGTTAATAATTCTTCACAAAGCCCAGCTCTCCAAGCATAGTTCTGCGCCTCATCCACTACCACTACTATATTTACTGGCTTCCTTTCCTCAGTTATTCGGCGCCAAATTTCCTCTAAAACACCAGCAATGATCGCTCTCTTTGCCTCAATTGTCTCTTCTAGGGAGAGGTCAATTACTAAAGGCTTCTTAATTTTCTTATATCCGTAAGCCAGATCAACAACATGCTGAATCTCATGCCTTCGATAAATCATTCTGTACAATTCCTCTGGTCTCACCAGAAGCTTATAACGTATCTCTAAAGAATGTTTAGTCTGAGGCTTTGCACCTAGCATGCTTATTACGGATTTTAACTCCTCTAAGAAAGTACTATATACTATCTCCTCAATTTTAGGTGGTTCATACCCCCCAACTAAGCTGTCTAGGGTTATTTGTTTTGATTTGTTCTGAACATCTTCTCTCTTTATGCTCTCTAATGCTTCGGGAGCTGATGTTTCTAAGTAACTAGCGAGAGTTGTTGGGGCCCTTAATTTTGCACTTAACCAATCAGCAAATGCTAAAGGATCAAGCTTTACATCAAATGAGCTTAAGGTGGTATCTGGGTAGAACTCTGCATAATCCATTCCAGTGTGGTCGAAAATTATCACAGCATATTCTGTTTTCTCTAGAATCTCATCAACTAATGCTTTCACAAGACGAGATTTACCCATTCCCGTTGCTCCGAATACTCCTATGTGATACTTTATATATCTTGGATCTAGGGGGATCTCAAGACCCTCTGTGTATTTATGAGAACCTATCACAAGAGGATGGATACCTGAAGGAAGTAGTTTCTTGATCAGCTCAGTTAAGATTTTTCCATGTCTTATTCTGAATACCTTGCTCCCTGGGAAGGGAACGTAGGTAACGTTCCTGCTTATTCCACTTAACTTATCATTATCCATTGATATCTCGGCTAGTGGGATTACTAATCCATTCGTATATGGTAACTTCTCAACCTTATCAATTGCTTCTGGGAAATCAATAACACTTACCCTTTGGTATCTCCGAAGAAATGGCTCCAATCTTCTAATCTGTCTTAAAACACCGAGAATCAATGGTGCTTTCTCATGCGTATCATCTTTTATAATTACCAGCTCCTCTTCCCTTGTTAAGACTTCAGCCTCACCAGAGAAGAACGCTATTGGTATGCCGATAACCGTCGCTTCTGATAATACGAATCCTATTGGAGGTTGGATGATTATATCATTTATCGAACTCATGAGGAACCCTTAAAAATAATGATTCTACCCTTAGTGAATTTCCAAAAATGATATATGATTAAAAAGGTATATTTTTACTCTCCATTACCTGTGGGGGTGCTAGTGTATTGCTTAGAATAAAAGCTGTTTTTATAGATCTCGATGGTACTCTCGGATATTATGAGCATGGAGACTTAGCAGAAGTAGTAGGTAAGATGTATGCTAATTGGTTATCTAAGGAATTTGGTGTAGATTATCAACAAACTTTGAGTGTCTTGCTTAATGCCGTAAAAATCGTGAAGACAAAACCTTCTCTCGATAAATCTGTTGCTCAACAAATTCTCGAGAATCTTTCTTGGGAATTAAGAATACCCATTGAAGATCTTGATAATGCTACGGATATTTTTTATAAACAAAAGTTTGTTCAGATAAGAGAGAATTATAAAGCAAGGAAAGGAGCGAAAGAGGTCATCGAGTACCTATTTGAAAAGGGATATAAGGTAGTTATAGCTACGGATCCAATAATTAAAAGATTTGGTGTTCTAAAGCGTTTGGAGTGGATAGGCCTTCTTGAGTATCCCTACTGCTTTGTCACAAGTGCAGAAGTCTGCCGTGCGGCAAAACCTCATCAGATATATTATCTTGATTTATTAGAAGTGTGTAAAGTTAAGCCTCATGAGGCCGTTATGATAGGGGATAAATTAGAGAATGATATAATCCCAGCCAAGCGTCTTGGACTATACACAATTCATTTAGGCAGGGAAATGAAGGAAAATAAAGCAGCTGATCATGTTATAGAGGAAATTGAAGACATCATAAATATCTTGTGAACAGGAAAATCTCATGAATCATTTAGATCATTAACTTCTCTTTATTACGCCTATTATACTTAAGAACATGAATGCCAGCGTTGACGCTAGTAGAGCAGAGATTACTGGAGATAGTGATGCAATCTCGATGGATCCTCCAGCAGTGGCTATTGAGCTAGCTATTATTCGAGTGAAACTTAAAGCCACCCCAAAACCCCCCGCTCCAGAACCCTTTGCTCTCCCCGCTCGCTCTGTTGCTTCAGCAAGTTCGGAGGTGGGTAATAATCCTGCTCCCACAGAATACGTGATATAAGAGCTTATAGCTAGTAATAAGTTATGATACGATGCCATTGTGATAAATAAGAGAAGAGCTCCTAGGGATAAGAGGTTTATTGCGGGGATTCGGAAGAGTTTCTTCGTCGAAACCTTAGCGCTCACTTTTTGCATTATGCTTGTAATTAAACGGTCAAATGCCATAAAGACTCCTATTATTGTTTGCGTTAGTCCTAAATCTAACAAAATCACTGGAAGATAAGTACTCAAAATAGGTTTTAAGCCAATAGAGTTTATTCTAGTAACTGATCTGGCTGCAATTTTATAGGAGAGCTTTAGGGAAGATCTGATATCGGGTGCTTCTCTTTTCATAGATGGTTCTTTTAACATTACTGCCACTAAGAAGGCACATAAGGCAACCAATGCTGATAGCATATAAGTTTCTCTCCAGCCAAATACCTCGGCAACAAAACCGCTAAAGACCGATCCTATTAACGATCCGAGAAAACTCAGCATGAGTAATGATCCTAGACTCTCCCTAGCATTAGACCCTATCTCTGCTGAAAGAGCCATTAAAGCGGGCCATAAGCATCCTATTCCAATACCAATTACGAAGCTTGCTATTATTATATGGAGAGGAGATTCCGCGATGGAGTATATGATATAGCCCGTAGCGTATATTAAAACAGCTATACTAATGAAAATCTTCCTACCGTGCTTGTCTGATAAGTAACCAAATATAGGTCTGAAGAAAATCTGCGCTATATTTGATACTAGGGGAATTATTGCTAAAATACCAGCTTGAACGCCAACAGCTACCGCTAATAATGGTCTAGCTACTGATGCTAAGCTAAATGAGAGAGGCATTAATGCCCCAACTAAAAGATATAATCTTCCTCTCAAGCCTACCTCAAACTCTTCATTGTTCATGAAGAATGAGGGAGAACTGAAATATTTTTAATGTTTTACGCTCTTGTATCTTGATAATCAATCATGATGATCGGAGCTGATACTGATAAGTGATGATCCCTGGCTTTTCTGATAACTAAGCTCGTGGAGTGATAATTTATTAGAGGTGAAGAATCATACCTGGAGAAACTATCTTGGATCTTCTAGAGTTTGCTGTTAATTATGGGGAGGAATTAGGAGCTGATTTTATAGAAGTTCGGGGAGAAAACATTAGGAGAATGTACATTCACTTCGAAAAGGATGTCGTGAAAAATGTTGAGAATATTAACTGGCGTGGTATAGGAATCACTGCTATATTCAGGGGTGCTAGGGGATACGCCTTCACAACAAAACTAGATAAAAATAGTGTCAGAGAAGCGGTTAAAAACGCTGTGGAGATAGCCAAAGCTTCAACAAAACTTGCTGGATTATCAGCGGAGCCAATTGAATATAAACCTAATGAGTATACTGGGAAAACCCCTTCTATAAGAAAGCATCCGAAGGATTACTCTCTTGAGGATAAAATTGATATAGCGTTAAGTGGGGTCCGAGAAGTACTTTCCAGCGAGGTGATTAGTCTAAGGACAATTTATGGTGAATACTGGGGTCAGAAATTCTTCCTTAATAGTGAGGGGCTTAAGCGGTCTTGGGACCCGATAATGGTTGGTCTCTTCTATGCTGTTGTTGTTAGGAAGGATGGTAATATAGGAAATGGCCGAGAACAAATGTCCGCATCCATGGGTCTAGAGCTTTTTGATGAACATAGACCAGAAGAGATTGCGAAGACCGCTTTACGTGGTGCTCGAGAAACATTGGAAGCAAAGGTTTTGGAGAGCGGAAAATACCCGTTTATAGCAAGTCCAGAATTCTCTGGAGTATTAGCTCATGAAAGCTTTGGCCACTTAACAGAGGGTGATTATGTAGCTACTGGTGCATCAATCCTTGCTGGGCGTATTGGTGAACAATTAGGATCAGAGCATGTCTACATTTACGACTCTGGGGACCCTGTAAACTATGGCTTTTGGGTACCCTATGATGATGAGGGCGTAGATGCTAAGAAGGTAACATTACTTGATAAGGGCGTACTTGTTGGATACTTGCAGGCTAGGTCAACAGCGAAAATATTGAATATGAAACCAACGGGGAACGCCAGAGCAATAAACTATAGATTTCCACCAATAGTTAGGATGAGAAATACTTATTTCGGCCCAGGGGATGCGAGCAAAGAAGAGATATTCGAAATGATTGAGAAAGGCGTATATGCAGAGGGACATGCCGGAGGTCAAACAGAAGATACTGGGAACTTTACATTCGCTGCTAATCGGGCCTATTGGGTTGAGAACGGGGAGATCAAATATCCGCTGAAATCCGTTGTTGTAAGAGGGCACATTCTCGATTTCTTAAAGAACATTATCGGGGCTTCAAAGGAAGTAATTGTAAAAACATCTATACTTGGCGGTTGCGGCAAAGGTGGTCAAGCTCCCTTGCCTGTTGGATTAGGAGGACCATATTTAGCTGTTAGGGAAGCGATAATTAGTTTTGGTAGATGATTTTTAGGAGGCGATGGACTTGATTAATCTTGATGAGCTAATAAATATTGGGTTAAAAGTTGTTGAGAAAGCTAAGGAGATAGGAGCTGATGAGTTGGAAATATTTCTATCCAGCAGTGATGTATTCTCTATGAGGGCGATCACCAATTACGTCACTACTAGGAGGGGGCTAGACGCTGGTGTAGGAATAAGAGCGGTAGTTGGTAAAAGAGTGGGCTTCGCTTCAGCTTCCAGTATCTCAGAGGAAATAATTTTAGAGACCGCTAAAAATGCTGTTAAAATAGCAAAAACTCGTCCAGAAGATCCAGATTTCAAACACTTACCAGATCCAAAGAAACCTTCAGCTAAGAGAGGAATTTACGATGAAGAATTGGTTACGAAATCTTCGGATGAATTAATAAAGATTGCAAGTGATTCTATTAAGAGAGGTTTTGATAAGAGTAGTGCTGTGAAGAAGATTGATTATAACTTAACTAAGCAAGTGGGAGTTTTTGCTGTTGTAAACTCTAGAGGCGTTGAGATAGGAGACTCCTATACTACCATTTTCTCATGGGCATCAGTTAAAGCGGAGAGAAACGGAGAAACCGTCACAGCCTATGAGATATTTAGTTCGAGGAGATTCGAGGAGGAACCCTTATTAACTGTTTCCGAAAAAGCAGCTGAAAGAGCATTGAGAATGTTCGGTGGCAAGAAACTTGAGAAAGCATTCACTGGTCAGGCAGTTATAGAAAATTTCGTTGTGAGTGATTTTCTATGGCCTCTAACTTATAACGTTAATGCCAGGAATGTACAAGAGAAACGCAGCGGCTTCGCTAATAAATTGAATACTAAGGTAGCTAATGAAAAGGTAACGATACTTGATGACGGTACTCTTCCAGAAGGATTAATGACTTTCACGGTAGATATGGAGGGAATACCAATGACGAAGAAAACACTAATTGAAAAAGGAGTACTAAAAACATTCGTATATGACAGTTACACAGCTTTTAGGGAGGGACGAGAGAGCACTGGAAATGCTATGAGAAGAAGTTTCGAGAACTTACCAGCGCCATCCACGACCAACATAGTGATGAAGGCCATGGCTAATAAGGGAGCTCAAGAGCTTATAATGGAGATTGATAAGGGAGTATACATCGGTGGATTCACAATGGGCTCTCACTTAACAGATCCTCTCAAAGGAACTTTCTCTGTAACTAGTCTTAATGCGTTCTATGTTGAAAACGGGGATATTAAGTATCCACTAAAATCCGTGACCGCTGGTGGAAACTTCTATGAATTGTTAAGAAACATACTTATAGTGGGCTCAGACTACAGATTAACGAGCTTTGGAAAAATTCCATCGATACTTGTTGATAAAATATCATTTGTCTAGATTCCCCTATTCCTTATTTTTCTTATTATCACATGACTTATCTTATCAGAATTCAGTTAGAGTTTTGGTTATTATTATTGAAAAAGATGGTTTGTCAAAATCTTTATTTTTTCCTCGTCCTCTGAGAGAACATTTTTGTATCAAAGTTATTTAGTTTTTCAATTTCTTCCTGTACTCCGCACTTATTAATACCTGGGTTATGATTTCTAATTTCAGACAAAAGAATGTTAAACTGGCTATCAGTAAACCTATAGAGAGGATAATCCATCCAAAATCTAGGATAAACAATAGTCCCCCACATATAATGATATAACTACCGATTCTTAATGTTCTTAACATCCCTAATCTCTTAGCGATATCTGCGAAACCTATCCCCATAAGAAGATAGCCAGTTATTGGGATTACGTATATGACCAACTCTATTACACTGGGAGGCTTATTAATTAGCTGGGAGAACTCCTGTAATGTCACTGGCTGTGTGATCTGTATGAGGTAATCAATGATCAGTAAGAGACCCCATATAATAAGCATTAAGCTGGATGTTTCCAGTATCTTATGTCTAACTCTAAGCACAGCAAGAACATGACTGATCGTTGTACCCGTGGCCCAGCTCATTATTCCATGAAAAAGCCCAAAAATACTAAAAAGCATTAGATAAGAGCTCCAATTATTGATCAATGCTGGATTATTACTACGTAATCCATTAATAATAAATCTTAAAAGAATATTATGAACAATTATGCCAGCTCCTAAACCCAGCAATACTAGCCCAAGAAGTCTGAATCTCCGTAATATTACCTCCTCTGGTTTTTCTCTAATAGCGAATATCTCTTCAACCATTCTATTCGCCACCACGCATCTTCAGCTACGTCAAAATTAACCATTAATAGTGATGTTTTAAGAATAATAATTTGTTATTCTTACAAGAAGATTGATAAAAAGGATACGGGGGGAATAACTACGTCAGCATCGTATCTAGAACGACTTATATGGCATTTTATTAAAACTAGGTTATTGGGAGGGGTACCTCTATTCTTCCGCAAAGAAACAGTAATAATTACGATAACTACTGTTATTTTCACCTCTCTTGGGCTTTACAATCCAGCTTTAGCTGGTGCAACAGTTACCTATGGTCTATTACTTATAATCATCTCTCTAGTATTTGGTAAGAAGAAAGCGAGTATTAAACTTGAATTCCTCCTCACCGTTTTTGCGGGGATTATTCTTTCCTTATATATGATCAATGCCCCCAGACACTTAATACATTTTCTTCCAAGCTATCTCTATGGAATAATCTCCAGCCCAAGAGCTATCTTCTCATGCACACTAATAGTCATTTTCTTATGGCTATTATTTAATGCAGTCCTACTCATCATACAGTTCGCGGAATTTTTTTCCTCAACAGCTGGACTGTATGCTCTATTAGGTAGTGACGAATCCAGAGTTTTCCTAACTCCTCTTCCTCAACTGCTATTAGTAACCATTCTAACCATCGGTTTGTATGAGATATGGATCCAAGAAATTAACAATGGAATCTATATAACTGCATTAGCTCTCGTTTTAACTTTCTCTTTAGTTTCAACAAAAAAGTATGGGAGAATTGTGCGGTCAGCAATTGGATTTTTCATATTTTATGCATCATACATAACTCTTGGCTTTTATTTTAGCACTAGTGTGCAGCAGAATATAATCGTATGGGTAATAATTACTGTTTTGTCCGTTCTCTTTATAGCACAAAATAGGGCAATAAAATTCATCGCCACTAGAGCCGCAGAGCCAGATGCCTCAATTTATGGGTTATTAGGGATGGTGATGATTATTATCTATTATATAGCATCATTTAGTAATGGTCAGGAAGCCATAACGTTGTGGTGGCTTCTTTCTTTATTCGCAGTTACAATAGCCCCCCTTATATTTCTGAGTTACTCTCTTATCACAAATAGGATGAAGTATTATGTGGAAAGAAATAAGATAAGCACTATCCAGTTATTCAGCGAGATGTCTCTCATATTAGGCAAAGTAGTGCTTACGGAGTTCTCAAAGATCATAACGAGAAAAATACTTGAACAAATAACTAGTAAGAAATTTGAAAAATCCTGAGCGCAGTAGAATGGAACAATTTTATAAACTCTAACCACCAATTTCCATTTCTCATTCATACACAGGGGGAGTTGAGAGAGTTGAAAATAATGCGTGTTCTCTTAACATTACTGCTTAAGAATCTAAAGAATACTTACGAGGAACTAGCTATTTATCAATTAATTTCTGGAGAATACAAAATAATTCGAGGAGATCTGGTATTTATTGATGTCCCAGATAATGTAAATGCTTCCCTTCACACGCATCCATGGGATCTACCAATCCCAAGCATTGAAGATCTGATATCAGTTCTTAAAAACAAGGAGAAAGTGTTTGGTATCCTATCAACAGTTAATAATAAAGGAATTCTAGCCTCTTATAGCTTTAAAAAGAAGATCGATGTGGATGATTTTTACTACCTATATGGTCTTATAGAGAGCATTGCTAAAGAGAGTTTCAGAGATGCAGATGAGAAGATTGATGTAGGAGACTATGTGATTGGGAAGCATACGCAAGAAAGAAATATCTTAAGGCTCACCTTTAAGTATCTAGATGAATTCTCAGAATTTTTCAGGGTAGTGATCGAAGCCTTTAACATCAAATCTTAAGCGCAGAGGCATTATTTACATAATGATGCACGATGATACCTTTCTTCCCTATCATACATTTCTATAATTGGATAATTATCTTGGCAGCGCATCACTAACTCTATGGGTTTAAGCTTCTTGATTATTCCTATGAGTTCGTCGAATGTTAAGATGTTTATACCTACGCTTAACCATGCTCTGGACAAGATATCGAAAACATCTTTAAAAGCCTTAAATAAAGGATTTCTTGGTCCTAAACTCTCTAATCTCTTTCTTTTATAAATCTTTTCGGCATTAAAAGCCCTTATTTTTAGCATAATAATTTGGGAAAAAGTATTTAGCAATTCCATTCTTTTCAATTTTCTGAGATTTTCTCGAATTTCAGGGATAGTACATGGGAGTTCGTTTGTTTCTCTTAATATGATTGCCCTTAGAGCATGTACGAGGGAGTGTTGGAGATATCTAATGCTTAAGGCTATGCGTCCGTGGAGAGCATTTAAAAGTGCCTTAGAATATTCTCTTATAGCTCGACATAATGAGTAATAAAGACTTGGTTCTCCACAAACACAGTTCTCTCTCAAAACTTTATTAATCAATTCTCTACCCGCAATAACTAGCCCTTTTCTAGCAATAATAACGGTTATTGGTACACAATTCCTATAGAAAGCGATAAAGACTTCGTAAGGAAAAACTTCTACCGATAATTTTCTTCGATATCTTTCCCAAAAGTAATGAGAAAGAATTGTTCTCAAAGAATAAAGATCATTCACTACTCCCTTGGTTATTAAGGCTATATTAATATCGCTTAAACCTTCTACATACGCTTCATCAATAATAGACCCGTAAACGATTACCGAAAAAACACGATTCCTGGTACGTAATAATATTTCATCAGCCTTGCGATACACAAAATTACCAAATTCAGCAGCCTTCTCTCCCCCCAATGAGAACACCAAAGTATACGCCTCAGCAGTGGTAGAGGTCATCATTTGATCCTAGTCAGTGAAGGGCGTGCTCATCATAGGCGAGAGATAAACCCTTAATAATCCCCCATATATACATATATGATAGCCTCGATCTTTAATAATTATTGCCAGATAGCTCCTAGGGGTCCCTTTTCGAAGACGATAAGAGTCATAGGAGATAATTTTAAATATATAACGTAAGTATCATAATGAGATATGCGTGCCGGGGCGGGCCCGACCCTCCCTGGCACGTTTCCTTAGGGGAGGGGGATAAATTGTGGAGGGTCCCGCTCCAGAGACTTTCTCAGAAATTTCGGGATAGGACACTGCTTGAATACTTGGGGCGTGTCCGGAGGGGTCCAACCCAGCGTCCATTTCATTTAGGTTATGTTTTTCCATTAACTAAAATATGTTTCTGCTTTAATTCCTTAGGTAATAGGACATTATCTAGCAACCTATTAGTTATTCTTCTCCCCCTTCCCTTAAAGATGAATACGTGACCGAGGTGATATGTATGCTCGGGAGACATATTATAGTTGAATTGCATGGTGTAGATCCCCGTTTATTAGATGATTTGGACAGACTAAGGGAAATTCTTATTAAGGCTGCTATTAAGGCAGGAGCATCGATAATTGGTGAGATATTTCATAAATTTTCTCCTCATGGTGTTACAGGAGTGATAGCTGTTAAGGAATCCCATATAAGTATTCATACATGGCCAGAATTCGGATACGCAGCCTTAGACATTTTCACATGTAGGGGAATTGATCCCCGAAAAGCTCTTGATATTATTCTAGAATACTTAAGGCCAAGATATTATGTAGCAATGACCGTGATTAGAGGAGAACCTCATATGGAGGTTCTTGAAAATGACGTTTCTGAAGCCAGTAAGGCCATTATTAGGACTTCAGCTATTCCAGCGCTCAAAAGTGGTGGTGCTGGGGATTCCATACGATAGTAATCAAACGTACATCACTGGTAGCAGATTTGCTCCAACATACATAAGAATAGCATCAGAGAGCATAGAAGAGTATAGTATGTTGCAGGGCATTGATATCAGAAACCTTGACATATCAGATTGGGGGGACGTGGAAGTTTCATTCGGAAATTTTGAGGAAACCTCTAAGAGAGTAGAGCATGCTTTAAAAGAACTATCATTTGCTGAGAAATACTTATTCATAGGTGGCGATCATACCATTACTCTCTTTACTATTAATTTTTTTAGAGGGGAAGTTCGGAAATACGTGCATCTTGATGCTCATGGAGACTTCGAGGATACTTATCTAGGATCAAGATATACCCATGATAGTGTATTAAGACGAATCGGTGAGATCTTGGGATGGGAGAACATTTGTCTGCTTGGCGTTAGATCCTTATCACAAAAAGCACATAGAGAACTAGAGAATTTAGGAATAGAATATTACACTAGTTTAGAGATAAAGGAAAACCCAGAAATTCTAAGAGATAATTTAAGAAATGCGGATTATATCTCAATTGATATAGATGTGATAGACCCAGCATACGCTCCAGAAGTAGCTAATCCAGAGCCTCTTGGTCTGGCGCCAGTCGAAATAATCAATGGGCTGTTAGAGACTAAACCAAAATTCGTTGATGTGGTGGAGGCAGTACCCCGGGATCACACTTCAATAACAGCTATTCTTGCAGCGACATTAATAAGAGAAATCCTTATTATTTTATCAAAGACATGAATTTAATTATCTCTTCATCAGTGTAAGATGTTTTCTGGAGAGGTTATTTGGGTATGAATTTTGTGGAGAGCATCTTTAATAAAATAGCTAAGAAAGTTGAGGCAGAGGTTAAAGTGCCTTGCTATTCTAGAAGTGTAGAATTTGTCTTAATGGCCGCTCAGAAAACACCAGATTTCTGGATGATCGTTAGATATAGTGGTGAACCATTAGTAGTCGTTGCTTCAATTGTTAGGGAATTGGAGAATCATGGATTAATAAAATTCGAGGGCAATAAGATTCTTCTTACAAAAGAGGGAGAGAGGATTCTGGAGAATTTAAAGATAGGATTCGGGAATTATCTGTGCAAAGCATGTCTTGGAAAAACAGTTTCATGGGATCTAGGCGAAGTCACGAGAGAATTTCTTAATATTGTTAAGGATAGACCAGAAGCTGTCAAGGAATATGATCAGGGCTACGTAAATTCAGAGACCACCTTGGCCCGAATAGCTTTTATGGATCAGAGAGGTGATCTAAGGGGTAAAAATCTGCTAATTTTGGGAGATGATGACTTAGTTAGTATTGCAGCAGGATTAACTGGCTTGCCGAAGCATATCGCTGTGGTTGAGATTGATGAGAGATTGACTTCATTCATAAAGCGCGTCGCTGAGGAATATGGATTTGACGTTGCTGTATACACTATGGATCTGAGAAATCCGTTACCAGAGGAACTTGTTGGAAAATTTGACACATTCCAAACAGATCCCCCAGAAACTCTTCCTGCACTCAAGCTCTTCATTGGACGCGGAATTGCAGCTCTTAAAGGAGAGAAATGCGCCGGATATTTTGGCTTAACAAGAATTGACGCCTCCTTAGACAAGTGGAGGGAATTCCAAAAAATACTAGTAACAGAATTCAAGGTAGTAATAACAGATATGATTAGGGACTTTAACGAGTACGTGAATTGGGGATACATCGAAGAGATGAGGGGTTGGGATCTCGCTCCTTTAAAAGCTAGACCCACGGGATACTGGTTCACATCAACATTCTATAGGATCGAGACTCTTAAGGGCTTCAAAGGTTTTAACGAACCAATGCCTGGAGACATATATTATGACGAGGAAACAGCAAGTGTTTAGAAAGGGTAGACTATTAATGGCTCAGTGGATTGGGGAAAGAAACAAAAAATTAGGAATATCAATCCTCTTTAAGATTAAAGGCAAGCCAATAATTAGACCAGCAATTTTTTTCAAATCTATTATAATCACTGAAACAGATGCCCTAGGAAAGATTCTCGTTTTTGAAGAAGAAGAGGATTATACGACGATTCAGATAGCTGAAAAATGGGACACTTACTCAGAAATGCTTGTGCATGTGGCAATGTGCGCGCATCCAAACCCCTCAAGAGTATTAATAATTGGAGGAGGAGACGGAGGTACAGCTAGGGAAGTTCTTAAGCATGATACTGTTAAAGAAGTAACCATAGTCGAGATTGATGAAAAAGTTATAGAGGCATGTAAAGATTTTCTGAAAATAGATAACGGAGCTTTATCAAGCAAAAGGACGCGTATCGTCATCAAAGATGGGTTAGAATACCTTGAGGATTATAACGGTGAACCGTATGATATAATTCTGGGAGATTGGACGGATCCCTATATAGATACTCCAGCGGAAAAGCTTATTACAGAAAAATTCTTCGCAGCTGCACATAAAGCTCTAGCTCCTAATGGTATTCTTGTTACTCAATCAGGGTCACCCATTTTTCAGCAAGAAATAACGAGAAGAACCTTTAAAACAGCCAAAAAGTTTTTCAAAAACGTTTTCCTGTATACTGCCCCCGTACCATTTTATCCAGGAGGCCTTTGGTCTTTTGTTATAGCATCCAACACTATTGACCCCAGAACACCAATTAGGAGTGTGAGAGGAACAATTTACTATAACAGAAATATTCATGAAGCTGTTTTTGTCCTACCTACTTTTTTGAAAGAAATATACCATGAGGAATAATTACTTCCTAATATAATCTAAGAGAGCCATGAGATATTTTCCAGCCTGAATTATGTCTCGGACATCTACTTTCTCAAAAACCGTATGAGCTATTTCTGGTTTGCCTGGCCCAAATATCGCGGCAGGCACACCCTTTTCCATGAGAGTTGTTGCGTCAGTCCAACTGGGAAGAACAAATATCTCTGGATCTTTTCTGAAAACTTCCTTATAACTCTTTTTTAGAATTTGAAGAAAAGCAGAATCATTCATTGTATGCGGATCAGATAAGTCCAAGACTTCATAGTGTACTTTATGCTTCATTGAGATATGCTTTATTATCTTCAATACTTCAGAAACAGTAAAACCTGGCTGGATCGGGATATTTACCACAAGTCTACAAGAGTCGGGGGTTGTGAATCTTAAATCCTTATCCCCAGCAGATATGTAAGTAATAGAGAATTTAGCTTTAATCTTCTGCAGTTCTATAGACAGATCATTAAGTAACCTAATGGCTCTCCTCACGGGATCTTCTTTCTCTTCATAGTTATCCACCAACACGAAGAAATCAGGATGACGCTTTACTCCGCTTATAGTGAATAAGATCTCTACAAATCCTGTTGAGGATAGGGATAATCTCAGATCTGTTGGTTCTAAAACAAGAGCTCGTTTCGGATGATAAGATTCCAAATACTTCAAACAACCACTACCCGTATTCTCCTCATTAGAGACAATCGCTATGGAGACATTAGACGGAAGTTCAAAATTCTTGTAGAAAATGTAGTAAATTGCAGCAATGCTCCCCTTATCATCTACAGCACCGGTACCAGCAACAGTATACTCATCCAGAATCCTCGCTGGGACGAGTGGAGGAATGGTATCAATATGCGCAATTATCGCGAGATCAGGACTTTTTGTAGCATTAATTATTAAATTAAGAGAATCTTCAGTAACAAATTGTGTTGCGATCTCGGAGATCCCTAATTCACTAAAAACACGCACTAGGAACTTAATTCCAGCACTCTCTTCACCAGAAACTGTCCTGATACTGATCAAATTGTAAAGAAAATCTCTAATAGCTCTAATATCCTCATAAGACATCTTTCTCTCCAGGAATTATAGGTAGAGAATAGGATTGTGACTAATAGATTCTCGCTTAATTACCCATATCACGATTTTAAGTATTTGGTCATGGATCTCCTAATCTTATACAAAACAGCGAATGTCAGAACTAATGCTACTCCAATATATGCCCCCAGAACCTTTTTTTCAATTGAGATCCACTTGTAAAACGTTTCCCTAATTCTTGATATGCTGATGATGGGATCATGCTTTAAGAGGTTTTTAAACCTGGGATAGGTAATGTAGAGACTTCTCTTCACAGTATTTATACTAAGTATTTCTTTGGTTTTATTATCTATTCTTACATCATTATTAATCCAGAAAGAAAGATTATATGGAACACCGCTAGCACTCACTACGGTTTCATGAAACCTCTTCTTTTCCCTTATGGTATGTCTATGGTATCGGCGAATAGATGTATAATTTCTCTCGCATCCAATTTCTACTTCTAAGGCCAAATAACTATCTTCTACTGCCCAGGGCCAGTTTTCGACTGTAATATCAATCTTTATCTCGGTACTGCCATTAACTAGATACCCCTCAATATTAGCAAGTCCCTCAAATAGATAATTAGTAATTAAAACTCGCACTCTCTTTGGCGCTCCCCTTTGGTGTTTTCCACTAACTAAAAGAAAGGCCTCTAATACGATTTTTAACCCAATGGAACCATCTATTGAGAATTCCTCAACATGTATGTTCCAGAAACCTTTTGTTATTAAAACGGCATGACTAATTAGAGCATCTGTAGGATCAAAGACAAGATCACCATCTAAATCCCTATATTCGATTAACCGCTTAAACTTCACAACATATCCACTATACTCTTTATCTCCCGCATATCTTACAATATAGATAGGTTGTTTATGGAGAAAAATTACTTTAACCGCTCCCGCTTTAGCGCTAGCTTCTCTCGGTTTCCACGAAGGCTGGGACTCAACACTATATTGTAAATTACTGCTAATCATAATAAGTATGATAATGAGGACTGTGAAGACTAATGCATTATTTCTCATCTTTATCTACTCTAAGTATTTCCTTTTAACATTAATATAACAGAAAATATGTGAGTAAATAAAAGGGATAATACAATTCGTATAGATGTCTAAATTGATCATTGAAATCTCGGCGATAATATATTCCTTAGCAGACCTTATAGGTTTCCTGGCATGTACTGGGATAGTGTATGTATTCTCCAGAGCATATTCAAGAGGTTCTAAGCATTTAATTGCTAATATCCTTGGCTTCTTTATTCTATCACTAGCTTTTCTTTTGGAATCAACAGTATTCTTCCTTTCCACATATTCGTATTTGAGGGGGATATCTCCTTTTCTTGAACCTTTTGCTTCAAAATATGATTTTTTCTGGTTCGTAATTTTAGTAGCATACCCACTTGGATATTTTATGATATTACTAGGCTACCTCTCATCTTATAAGAGATTTTTCTCTATGCCAATAATTCTCACAACCCTATCACAGGTAATTTCCTTTCCATTAGCAGCATGTATAGCGCTTATAATAGCCTTAAAGGCTAATGGAAAGAAGCCAGTTATGGTCTCATTTCTGCTGCTCTCTTCATCACACATACTCTATGCCTTATACCTAGTATATCTCTATGAGTCATTACTTTTTATCCTCTCTCTCCTGAGATTACTCGCTACTAGTCTTTTATTCTGGATTATTTGGAGGCTGTAGAATAGATGAGAAAAAAGTATAGATCACACGTAGGTGTGCTATTGGACATACTAAGGGCAATTGATGAGGAAGGGGGAGCGAATGTTACCAGGATAATGCTAAAAGCGAATATACCTTATGATCGACTCAAATTTTATCTAACGAAGCTAATAAACGAGGGATATTTGGAAAAGAGAATAAATGATGAAGGGAAAACCGTGTATGTCTTAACTCCTAAGGGGGTAAAATTATTGAGCGAATTGCTCTTCCTGAAGGAATTCTTCGACTCGATGGGGCTTCCTCTTTAGAGGTGATAGTATGAGTCTCAGCCCCGAAGAGCTTAAGAGATACGATCGTCAAATAATGTTATTCGGTAAGGAGGGACAATTAAAGTTGAAGAGAACCACAATATGCATAATTGGTGTAGGAGGTCTTGGTTCTCCCGCCGCTATTTATGCCACCGCCGCTGGTTTTGGTAGAGTGATTTTGGTCGATAAAGAGAGAGTAGAGTTGAGTAACCTTAACAGACAGATACTTCACTGGACTAGTGATATTGGTGAGGAAAAGGTAGTCTCTGCACTTAAAAAGCTGACAAAACTAAATCCTAATGTGAGTATAGAGGTCATTAATGAGGAGATACGAGAAGATAACGTGCATGAAATCATAAAGGAAGCTGATATTGTACTTGATTGTTTAGATAACTGGAGAACAAGGCTTATTGTGAATAAAGCTTGTGTAGAGGAGAGGAAAATCCTAATACACGCAGGTATTCGAGGTCTCGATGGACAATTAATGGTGATTGTTCCCGGGAAAACTCCCTGTCTTTATTGTGTATTCGGAGAGATACGTGAGGAGGAAGGCAAATTCCCCGTAGTTGGGCCAACACCAGCTATTATGGCTTCTCTTCAAGTGCTGGAGGCTATTAAATTAGCAACCGGATATGGCAAGCCTTTACTTAACAAGCTTCTCATATTCGAGGGACATCACACAAGTTTTTCAGAAATACCAATAGAGAGAAGGAAGAATTGTCCGATTTGTGGGCATTTTGATTAATCAAAAATAATGGGTTCTGCGGTATTTAATGCCTCTTCGACAAGATCATCTGTAACAATAGCTTCTATTTCTTTACCAATTTCCTCTCTCACATATGTAACTGGATGCTTTGGAGCTAATTTACAAGCAATCACTTTCTTAGCAGTTATAGAATAGCCATTTATCTCTTGAAGCATATTCGCTATTTCGTTCTTATCCATCCAAATTAATGGCCTATAGATTGGGAGAGATGCAGCTTTAGAAAGAAACATTAGATTCTGGGGGGTCTGAGAGGCTACCTGAGCTAAAGCTTCACCAGTAACTATTCCATGAGCATTCTCCTCTAAGGCTATCTTCTCAGCAACTTTATACATTAAATATTTGCAGAAAATGCATCGGTATCTCTCATCTGGTAATGATACTTGAGAGTGAATCTCTCCTATCCTAACAATGTACGCTTTAAATGGCAAACCCTTGACCCACTCGCGTAGCCATTTAAGGGTAGTCAATGCTCTTTCCTTAGCATCGCTTCCATAATGTGGTGTCAGCTCAAAATGAATAGGAATAACTTCAGCTCCTCTACGCATCATTAACCAAGCTGCCAACGTGCTATCCATTCCCCCAGAGAATAAAGCCACAAATTTACCAGATACTCCATAAGGGAGCCCACCCACACCCTTAAACACTTCTGAATAAACATAAGCCGTTGTCTCTCTAACCTCAATAAATATCTTCTTATCAGGATTGTCTAGATTAACTCTCACGTTTTTACCTCGGAGAGCCTTTAATATATCCGCTCCCACTATTTTTTCTATCTCCTTACTCTGTATCGAATAGCTCTTCACTCTCCTAGCTCGTACAGCAAATGATTCCCCAGGACCAATTACTTGACTAGCGATCTCAATAGCGGTACGTCGTATAGTTTCGAGAGTGTTGTCAATTTCTACAACGGGATTAGCTTCAATTACCCCGAAGACTTTTGCTACTTCTCTTCCTACCTCACGAGGCTTATCAGTGTGAATAAATATTCTTCCACCCTCTCTCCTCACGCGTTCAAAGTGAAGCCCCACGGCTCTCAATCTGGATATTATATTGTTCAGAAGTCTTCTCTCCCACCTACTCCTCACTGGAGAACTTTTCAGTGGAATTTCTCCAGAGTATTTAACCAAAACGGCGTTATACATATCGATCCCTCACACATTATAATACACCAAATTTCTTTCTGAGTCGGCATACGAAACATACTCCATCAGGGGCTGTTGTTGGGTATCCACATATCTCGCATGATTTAAGTTTTTGAGTCTCCTTAGGGATTCTTTTCTTAATAGCAATAATTGATTTTACGAAATTTATCTGTGCCACCGGATTTGTGGAGAGTATTTCCTTCCACAGATTTTTATACTTAAATAAAGTAGCTCCCCGAGCTAAGGGGCATGGAAAGTCTACGAAAGGGAGATTTTGTAAAGTGGCATATAGCGTATTTTCCATCTCGCTCAAATAGAACTGAGGACGAATCCTTCCAACTAGTCTGAGATCCGGGGATCCTGGTGTTAGTGGTTCGGGACCACGCATAATATCCTCTATTCTTTGAGTAAGTAATGCTTTTAAGTAAAACGTAGAGATGTCATCGATGTTATGGCCAGTTGCAATGAATTCAAAACCTTTTTCGTATGCGAATTTGTTAAGAATCCATCTCTTAACCGCTCCGCACACAGAGCATGCTGGCCGCTTAATAGCTTTTACGACTTCTGGAATAGTAAAACCAAGTTCTCTTAAATCAAAGTAATGGAATCTTATATCTGGTAGAATTTTTTCAAGTTTTTTAACAGCATTGTGGCTCTCCAGGGAATATCTTCCAATTCCAAGATTAATATGTAAAGCCTCTATTTCGAGGTTCATTTCTTTTCTTATAACGGATAGAGCGTATAGGAGCGATACAGAATCTTTTCCGCCAGATACTCCAACAAGGATTTTACCGCTCTTAAAACCAGAGTTACGCAGGGTTCTGAGAATTTTCCTATTATAGAACTCTATGAAGTGCTCCCTGCAAAATGATGCTCTAGCATAGGGTATATATACAATTCCCTCTCTCTTACAAACAACACAGCTCTTAGTCAATAAGTTCCACTCTCCATGGACATAATGCAATAAGGCCTAAATTTTGGACAAAATTTTTTTGATTAACCTCTTGTCGGATCTGATAGCCTTACAAGCCTCGCAGAAAGCTTCTTCTAGCTCTTGCGAATAACCATGCTCCATTGCAATATCTCCAAGCTTTTTAACATACATCATTACCCGTGAAGATGATTTAAGTATACTAAGGACTTTCTTTCCTCTCTTAGCCTTTATATAATAATTAATAGCAGCTTGAGTCATCCCTAGTTTTTCGGCAACTTTCATCTGAGTTAACTTATATTTTTTAATGAGATAATTGGCTACTAATGCTCTCAGCCCTGGTAAAACGTATCTTACGTATAATTCACATCTCATACGAGTCCCTCCGCATGATTATAACATTGTTAAGTAATAAGATAATGGAAAAATTTGAGTTTTTCCGTTAAAAATGGGTGAATCCGCATACTATCTGCATGTATGCATCATTTGTAATGCGATTAATATGATCGCATGAGTTGTTTTGAGTAATGTCTTGAATTCGGTCTGGCAACCAGTAATAAGAAAATACCTATAGGCGCCCCAAGGAGGTATTCAAGCAGTCAAAACAAAATAAACAAAAGATTACTTAAAAATTGCTAGAATTAATTTCTCATATTAATTTGTCATCAATTGCTCACCACATCTGTGGATAATTTTTTATTTAATTATTGATAATGATAATGTAATTCGCTTGGAGTAACTGTAGGTGCTGATTCTTATGCTTCATGCGCTTTATTTCAGCGGAGATACTGGAAAAATAATCGACAAAGTTTCTTTCCCAACTAATCCAATACCCGCAGAGAAAGAACATTTCATAGAGTCACTATTAAACAGCGTTTCTAAGCTCCTTACATGGGAACCCCAAAGACCACTTAAGATGGATCTTAATAGCTATGTTGCCCTAATAGGACTTATCAAATTAGGAACTGGCAGAAAAATCTGGGTATTTGGTGTGGGGGATAGGAACGATAATCCAGAGGCCTTAATAAATTGTATGAAGAGTGCTTGCGCACTAGTTAAGGAAGAGGCTATAAAGTCAGAAGTGGCTGATCAGGAGAACTTTAAGAGAATGATAAAGGGAAGTGAGCAGCAACTTAAGGATCTTATACTCAGTCATATTAGATTCCTACCCCGAATTCGATCAGGAGGATTATTAACGATTATCTTTGGAATAATTATCTCTCTAGCGATCTTCTTGAGCACTTCTCAACTAGTCTTTAAACACGAGATCTCGCTTCCCCGGAGTTTTGGATCTAGCGGTTGGATGCTACTCGGCAATATCGTTGCATTGATATGCTATACTGCGTTAATTGGAGTAATCACAGGGCTTGCTTGTGCGCGTGCAAAAGAAGCAATAATTTCATATCTCGTTGCATTACTAATATCCACGCTAGTAAATTTCTCGATCGCTCCGCATTATTACTTAGAATTATTAATATCTAGTGCATTAGTTATGTTACCAGTTGGAAGCTTATTCACAATTATCTCCGCTCTCTTTATAGATAGAAGAAAATTAACTGTTTTGGAGAAATATACTGCGAAATATCTCTCTATGGAGGTATTTAAGCCAATTAATCCTTAATTAACTAATGTTGGTTAAAGGAAGAACGAGTTAAAAGGCAGAGAGGAAGATTAAGGATAAATTGTAATTTTTCCATCCATTATATCATCTGTAATCATTTCTTTGCTTCTCTTTGAAGGATCTCCATAGCCCCCTCCTCCGGGGGTTCTAATTATTATGATATCTCCAGCATCGACGTTTATTATCTGCTTACTACGTAATTTTATTTTTCGCCCTTTTCTAATGAGGATGTATTCTCCAGGAGCTCCTGGCTCCCCATTGTTTAATCCCCAAGGAGGGAATTTGTGTCTATCTCCCAAGAGGCTTAATGTAGCTGGTGCGAGAATTTTATAAATTCTTTCTATTCCTAATCCTCCTCTCCATTGACCTAATCCTCCACTATTCGGTCTCAGAGAGTATTTAAGAATCATAATGGGGTATCGTCTCTCTATTTCCTCAATTGGAGTGTTCATTGTATTGGTCATGTGTGAGTGAACACCATCAACACCATCTAAACCACGACGACCTCCGAATCCTCCTCCTATTGTTTCGTAGAAAGTAAATGGTTTACCAGTCCGCGGATCAATACCTCCTATAGCAATATTATTCATTGTTCCTTGAGATGCGGCAGGTATTCTCTCAGGTACAATCTTTGCGAAAGCCTTAAG
>Ga0190313_1000375_pt1 | contig 27018 bp, 26 predicted proteins | sample 4870071011_MG_FD_169989 | JGI IMG/M metagenome (GOLD analysis project Ga0190313, IMG submission 169989) | Hydrothermal vent sediment bacterial communities from Southern Trench, Guaymas Basin, Mexico - 4870-07-10-11_MG | ecosystem: Environmental > Aquatic > Marine > Hydrothermal vents > Sediment ... | reverse complement strand
CTTAACATTCAACTTTTGAATAGCATTTTGAGCATTTTTTAGCTCCTTCATATAATTAATTCCTTTATACAAAAATATTTTACCGTTTTTTTTAGCAAATGGAACTGTCAATTCTAATAATATTCGTAACTCCGCTACAGCTTTTGCAAAAACAGAATCAAATTTTTCTTTCAAATCTTTTTTTTCTTCAACTCTTCCATGTATAAAATTGAGTTTTTTAATTCCCAATTTCTTGCATATTTTTTCTACATAAACTATTTTTTTTAAAGAAGAATCTATTAAAGTACCTTTTAAATCAAAATAAACACTAATAAAAACCCCAGGAACTCCTCCCCCGGTTCCCACGTCCAAAAAATTATTTCCAATTTCTTCCTCTCTGAGGGGTTTTAAACTATCAACAACGAGGAAATTATAGGCAAGGTCTAAATCCTTAAATGCAGTCAAATTTAAAGGAGCGTTTACAATCTCAAAAATATATTTTTTTAAAATTTCAACTTTATTCATTTTATTTTTCCTCTTAACACTAAAAAATAATATTTAAATACTTCTAATGGTACATTTCTTTTTTTAATAGGAGATTGCATCCATCTATAAAACCACTCTAAACGTAAATTTTGAAAAACAATAGGTGCTCTCTTCTTCTTACCTGAAATAACATCAAAACTTCCACCAACACCCATAGCAAATTTAAAAGGTAAATTATAATTCTTAAAAATCCATTCTTCTTGTTTTGGAACTCCCATTCCTACAAATAATAAATCAGGTTTTAATTTCTCAATTTCTTCGATAGGAATTTTATCATCCTTAAAATATCCATGATGAAATCCTACTACATTTACACCTTTTTTTTTCAATCTTCTTGCGGCCTCTTCAACTATTGAAGGTTGAGAGCCTAATAAATAAACCTTCCAATTATTTTTCTTAGATTCGTTACAAAAATATAGCATTGTATCAATTCCAGTAATTCTTTCAGTCAATATTTTTCTATTTCTTTTCAACGCCCATACTATGCCTGAACCATCAGGAATCACAAAATCGGCATGATTAACAACCTTTCTATAATAAGCATCTCTCAAAGTCCTTAGCAAAATGGAAGCATTTAATGTTACAACAAATGTTTTTTCGCCTTTTTTAATCTTTTCAATCATTTTATTTCTAACATCTTTTGCATCACCAATAGTCAATTTTAAATCACTGAAATTTACTATATCCACCTTTTCCACCTTTCTAATCTATATAAAAATCCCGGGAAATTCCGGGACTGGTGCCGAGGGCGGGATTTGAACCCGCACGGGCAAAGCCCACATGATCCTGAGTCATGCGCGTCTGCCAATTCCGCCACCTCGGCACTACACAAATATATTATAACATAATACTATTGTTCAAAAACTTCCTCAAAAGTGTGCTCTAATGATTTGCTGACAAATAAACCATTTTCAAAAATAATTTTAGGAGACGGGATTCCATTAAAATTCGTACCATACTCAGTGGTATAAGCACCAGTATTATAAAATACAATTAAATCATCAATTGTGGTTGTTTCAGGAAGTTCACAATCATAGTACATTACATCCACACTATCGCAAGTAGGACCAGCTAAAACAAATTTTTGCTTATTTTCATTTTCCTTTCCAATAATAGATATTTCATATCTGATATTCTGAATAGTTTCAGTTAATCCATGAAAAACTCCTGCATCAGTATAAACCCAATTTTCATCGCCTTTTTTACTTCTCAAAATTACTGATGAGACAATTACCCCTGCGTTTCCAACCATGGAACGTCCTGGTTCAACTATTACAGTTATATCTTCACCTAAGTAATCTTTTACTGATTGATTAATTACATTTGCAATTTCTTCTACTGTAGGAATGTTTCTTGAATATTTTATAGGCATTCCTCCACCAGTATTAACCATCTTCATTTTTATACCCAATCTTCTTGCTTCTTCAAAAACAACAGAAACTTCTCTTATTGCAACCCGCCAATTATTGGGATTATAATTTTGAGAACCAACATGAAAACTAACACCAATAGGATTTAAACCTAAACTATTTGCATATTTAACCAATTGAATTGCATGATCAACACTTGTACCAAATTTTTTGGTTAAAGGCCAATCAGCATCATCCTCCATACCATTTGTACTAATTCTTACATATATATCTGAATCTGGAGCATTTATAGCTATTTTCTCAAGCTCCATTTCTGAATCAACAGCAAACGTGCGAATTCCATTTTTGAAAGCAAATTCAATATCTGAAGACTTTTTTATTGTATTTCCAAAACTCATGTTTTCAGGAGAAACTCCTAAATTTAAAAGCTTTTCAATTTCCCCTTTCGAGGCAACATCGAAATGACTACCAAGGTTATTCAAAGTATTGATAATTTCAACATGGGAGTTGGCTTTAACAGCATAGTAAACAACGCAATTGTTAATATTATTTATAAGTTTTTCGTAATTTCTTTTAACCACTTCTAAATCCATTACAAGCAATGGTGTGCCATATTTAAGAGAGAGCTCTTTTAATGTTTGGTTTATCCTTAATTTATCCACTTGCCCCACTCCCTTCAAGTAAAGTCAAATAAATAATAAACTAAAATTTGAAACAATAAAACGTACAAAACTTTAATTTTATGATACAGGATGTTACAATTGTGTAATTGAAAAGGAGTGAGGCTATATTAACAAAAAAATGAAATGAGCAATAACTCCAGACAATAAACCACCAAAAGTGTGAGCTAAAATAGCTTTCCCAGTTAAATAGCGATAACCTAATTCATCCATCATAGCAACATGAGTACTTAAATAACCACTCCATGTCATCCCCATGGCAGTAAAAACTGCAATGTCATTAGGATTAATAATTTTTAAATCTATAAATTTTGGAATTAATGCCAAAGCCGCTCCAGTTGAACCAAGTGAAGTTAAAGGAAAAGCAATTAATTCTGGACTATTAAAACCAAATAATGCTTTAATAAACACGAAAATTTTTTTACCCAAATATGGTAAAACAGGTATTCCCTCATAGGCTAATCCCTGATAACCTTTTGAAGGATCATTTGGACCAAAAGTAATCATCATAACAAATGTACTTATAACAAGAACACCAGGGATTATTCCTAAACCTATTTCTACACCGCTTTTTCCACCATCAAGTAATGCTTCTAAAAATCTTTCCATGAAACTACCAGGGCGAGTTTCTCTATAATACTCTTGAGGATACAATCTTTCAGTTTTCTTAACATTTCCAAGTTTTTTCTTTGTGAAATAAGAAAACATTCTTACACTAATTATACTACCCAAAAACGCTCCTATATTCCCAATTATAACTGCGGGCACAAGATTTACATACATTTTATTTCCTTGGGCAATCATAAATGTTGAAACTATCAATCCCATTCCAAAAGAAGTTCCAAGATTACATAAAAGTGGTTCCTGCCATTTTTCAAAATTATTCATAAATCTTTTATCTTTGGCTAGAGCAATTATGGCAGGATTATCAGAGAAATAAGTGGAAATTATTCCCATTACAGAAACGCCTGGAAGATTATACAGAGGTTTAATAAGAGGCTTTAATAAAAAATCTATTAAATCTGCAACACCAAATTCAAACAAAAGTGAAGAAAAAGAACCTGTAAGAACAGCAACAGCCATTATAAAGAACACAGTGTTAATCAATAGATCATGAGCAGTTGCCATTAATGTTTTAAAAAAATTAGCTGTTCCCATTGTTTCTTCTACTAAATAAAACATAAATACAAGTATTATGATAAATATAATGGCTTCAAAACTGATCTTTTTCTTCTTCACAAACTTTCCCCTTTCTCAGTCCAAACGCAAAACTATTATAATTACTCCAACAACTAAAGATATACCACCAATTATTAAAGGATGCAAGGACTGAGAAACAGAATATCCGGTCAAAATAATAACAAAATATTTAAAAAACGTGCCAAAAATTCTTCTTCTAACTCTTTTCAAAGAAAAAGCAGCATATTCAAATCTATCTTTACCAAGAGCCAAAACCAAAGTTCTAAATCGAGCATCAATTGAGTAAATTTCACTAATAATCCTATATAAGTGATATAAAATGGATAAAATTAAGAAAAACACAAAATTTAATAAACTTGTATTTAAATAATACCAGCCAAAAATTGCAAGTCCAAGAACCATCATTTCATTAAATAATCTAAAAGAGCCGTATTTAAAAAATGAACTAGACAAAACAATTAGAAAGGCGAAAATAATTGAAATCAGGAGCCCCAAGGCTCCTGAAAAAGAAACAATCAAAAAAAGTTTAAGCATTTTTGCTCTCACCGCCATCGCTGTCTTTCTTAAACATCTCGCCAATTGCGCCAATACTACCCAATATACCTGAAACTTCCATAGGCAAGAATATTTTTGTAGCAGTTCCATTGGCTACTTCCTTTAGAGCTTCAAGATATCTTATTGCAATTAAATCATTGGTTGGTTTTCCATCATGTATAGCCTTAAAAACAAGTTTAATTGCACTACCCTGACCCTCAGCTTCAGTTACAAGTTTAAATTTATTAGCTTCAGCCACTTTCTTAATTGCTTCTGCTTCACCTTCTGCCTTTAATATGGCAGCCTGCTTTTGCCCTTCTGCCTTTAATATTTCAGATTGCCTAATACCTTCTGCTTCAAGTATTGCTGCTCTTTTTGTCCTTTCTGCTTTCATTTGTTTACTCATTGCTTCCATGATGTCTTTTGGAGGATCTATCTTTTTAATTTCTACTCTTGTTATTCTTATACCCCATTTGTCTGTAGCTTCATCCAATACAGTTCTTAATTTGGTATTAATTTTTTCTCTAGATGTTAAAGTTTGATCTAATTCAAGTTCACCTATAACATTTCTCAAATTGGTTTGAGCAAGCTTAATAGTAGCAAATTCAAAATTACTCACGTTGTAGATTGCTTTGTATGCATCCGTAATTTCGTAATAAATTACAGCATCCACTGTTACTACAACGTTATCCTTTGTAATGACTTCTTGAGGCGGAACATCAATAACGTGTTCTCTCAAATCTACTTTTTGTATGCGATCGAAGAAAGGAATGATGAAATGTATACCAGCTTTAACTTCTTTTTTGAATTTCCCTAATCGCTCCACTAGACCTCTTTCATATGGCCTGACTATCTTTATACCTGACGCTGCTAAAATAAACAAAAATAAGATTAATATTAAAAATAAAATATACATATTTACCCCCTCCCATACTAACCATCTGTTTCCCTATTTTCATGTTTTTCCACCACTAAATGAGCACCTTCCACCCTTAAAATTTTTACATATTCCCCTTTTTTAATTTTTACTTCATCATTAACTGAAAATGCTCTCCAAGTGTCTCCATTAATCTTAACAATTCCCTTCCCAGACTTATTATCAATTTCCTCAATTACTAAAGCTTTTTTACCAATTATTTCATCAACATTAATCTTTCTAGGCTGTCCTCCTGTCATTTTATTGATCAATGGCCTGGTTAATAAAACAAGGATGCTAGAAACAACAATAAAAGTTACTAACTCCCAAATAGTATTTCCTACGAAATACGCAACTAATGCAGCTGCAATTCCACCTAATCCAAACCAGAATATGAAAAACGTCGGAGTTACAATTTCCAAAGCCATCAATACTACACCCAGAATTACCCAAAAAATTGTTGGACTGATTGTATCACCCCCTTTTTTTATTCCTTATTTTTTATTTTACTTTTTAATGTTGATATAAATTCACTTAAATCAATTCCATTCATTTCTTCACCTTCCCTACTTCGTAAACTCACAGTTCCGCTACTCTGTTCTTTTTCGCCAACAATAACCATATAAGGTATCTTCTGCATCTGGGCCTCTCTTATTCTATAACCCAATGTTTCATTTCTTGAATCAAGCTGTGCTAGAATTCCATTATCAATTAACTCATCTGTTATTTTCGAAGCATATGACGAAAATTTATCAGAAACAGGAAGCACTATAACTTGCATTGGAGAAATCCAGAGAGGAAATGCTCCAGCATAATGTTCAATTAAAATTCCAAAAAACCGTTCGAGTGAACCATACTTTGCAGTATGTATCATTACAGGCCTTACTTCTTCGCCGTTTTTGTCAACATATGTTAAATTAAATCTTTCTGGCATTTGAAAATCAAGTTGTATTGTTGCGCATTGCCATTCTCTTCCTAAAGAGTCCTTTACATGGAAATCTACTTTAGGTCCATAAAATGCTCCTTCACCCTCAGCAACATCAAAATTTAAATCAATATCTTCTAAAACTTTTCTTAAAGCTTCGGTGGCTTTTTCCCAAGTTTTTTCATCTCCCATATGATCCTCTGGCATAGTACTTAAAGTTGCTCTATAAGTAAATCCAAATGGTTTATACAATTCATCAATTAGTTTAACAACAGATGTTACTTCCTCCTCAATTTGATCCTGTCTGCAGAATATATGAGCATCATCTTGAGTAAAAGCTCTTACTCTCAATAGTCCATGCAATACTCCACTTCTTTCATACCTATGGACTTTTCCAAATTCAAATAATCTAATAGGTAAATCCCTATATGAAACTACATTATTTTTGTATATCAAAATATGACCCGGACAATTCATAGGCTTTATAGCGTATTCAACTTCTTCTTTTTCAGTGAAATACATGTTTTCTTTGTAATGATCCCAGTGTCCACTTTGATGCCATAGTTTAACATTCATAACAAGTGGGGTCATTACTTCTAAATATTCATATTTTTTATGTAATTCCCTGGAAAAATTCATAAGTTCATTTAAAACTATTGATCCTTTCGGTAAAAAAATAGGCATTCCTGGAGCCACATCTGAATTAATAAAAAATAAACCGAGCTTTGGACCTAATTTTCTGTGATCTCTTTTTTTAGCCTCTTCAATCATCTTTAAATAATTATCTAGTTCTTCTTTGGTAGCAAAAGCAGTACCGTAAATTCTCTGTAGCATAGGATTTTTTTCACTGCCTCGCCAATAAGCTCCAGAAACTGACAATAATTTAAAATGCTTTATAATTCCCGTCCTTGGAAGATGAGGACCTCTACAAAGATCTACGAATTCCCCTTGTCTGTAAAAACTTACTTTTTCATCTGGTATTTCTGATATTAATTCCACTTTGTATATCTGACCTTTTTGCTTCATAAATTCAATTGCCTTTTCTTTGGATAATTCAAATCTTTCTATTCTTAAATCCTCTTTTATTATTTTCTTCATTTCACTTTCTATTTTTCCCAAATCATCTTCAGTAATTGAAGCGTTTAATATTTCAAAATCATAATAAAAACCATTTTCTATTGTAGGACCAATTCCTAATCTAACATTATTTTCCCCATAAATTCTCATAACAGCTTGAGCCATAATATGAGCCATTGTATGCCTAAAAAATCCAGGAGCTTCTTTGTCTTTTTTCGTAACTATTCTTAGATGACAATCAAAATTAACTGGTCTTTCTAAATCCCACAATTGATCGTTTACTACCGCACCTACTGCATTCCTATATAACCCTTCACTTATTTCTCTAGCAATCTGACCTGGTGTTACCTGGGTTTCATATTCTTTAATACTTCCATCTGGAAGGATAATCTTCATCTTAGCACCTCCATAATTAACTATAAGCTATTATCTTCTTTTCAAAAAGTACAACAAAAATTATAAAAAATAAACTTATTGAAAAAATATACGAAAAAAAATACCTCTCAAAAAGCAAAGGGGTAAAAAACAGAAGACTTTGCGTCAACGGCAAAACCCAAACTTTCATCCAGTTTTTTTGGGATGAATCAATTATTATAATAATAAAAATCAAAAGGACAAATAAAAGATTAAATTCATGATAATTAACTAAAACATAGAGAGAAAGATAAGTTATATATCTTAAAGCTTTTTCAAAACTAAACTCATTTAAAGACTCTATGTAAAAAAACAGAGGAAAAATGACAAAAACATCAAAAAAAGACATATCAAAAGCCACAAAAAACAAAGGAAGAACCCATAAAAAAAACTTTAAAATCATAATCCAAGTTCCCCCGAAATTTCTTTCATAGCCTCCAAAGATAATTCATAAAACTTTTCAAGAGACAATCCGAAATCTTCACAACTTTTCATTTGTTCCCTACTGGCACCTTTAGCAAATGATTTTTCTTTAAATCTATTTAACAAGAATTTAACATCAATCGCAGCTAATTTTTTCTCAGGTTTTATTAATGCTCCAGCAACAATAAAACCTGTGGTTGGATCCACAGCGTAAATTACTTTTTCAATCAAACTTTCTCTTTCTTTTTTTTCACAATGTGCTAAAATAGCATTTTTAATCTCTTCTGAAATAGTGTCTCCCAACAATTCTACAGTTTTTAAACCATGTTCTTCAGGTTTGTCTTTTGTATATTCATAATCTAAATCATGTAATAAACCAGCTAATCCCCATGTTTCAGGATCTTCATTAAAATAAATGGCCATTTTTCTCATTACAGCTTCGGTAGCAAGACAATGCTTTATTAAATTCTTAGTTTTCACATGTTTTTTCAAAAGTTCTAAAGCCTCATTTCTTGAAAGCATTCGATCACCTCCACTAAAGATAGTATACCATATTTTAAATAATAAAAATTTATTCTTTTTGTTCTTTTATTATTTTGATTTATCGTTAAAAATTGCTATTTTTATTTTTATTTCTTAAAATTACTACGCTTTTTGTAATTTGTCAATAAAAGTATAATTTTAAGCAAATTAGGAGGGATAAAATGTACAAACTTCGTTGTATATCATGTGGAAAAATTTATAAGCCTTCCCGAGACTTATATACATGCCCACATTGCGGGGAACGGATGGGTACTTTAGAAATTATTTATGATTATGAAAAAATAAACGTTAAAAAATCTGATTTTTACCCCGAGGGAGATATTTCTCAATTTTCAAAAATTTTGCCTATTAATGATTATGCAGTTCAATTAAAAGTCGGGGGGACACCATTGTATAAATTTAAAAATATCCTTGGTATCAAAGAACTACTTATAAAGTATGACGGTACAAATCCAACAGCATCGTATAAAGACAGAGCAACCGCAATAGCTGTTTCTAAAGCATACGAATTTGATTATGACACAATATATTGCGCTTCTACTGGAAACGCTGCCAGTTCACTTGCTGGATTAACTGCTCCAACTAAACTAAATACCTACATTTTTGTACCAGCAAGTGCTCCTATTGCTAAAATAGCTCAATTATATGTTTATGGTGCTCATGTAATACAGATTGATGGAACATATGATGAAGCATTTGACATTTCAATGGAAGTTGGCAAAAGACTTAATTGGTATTCAAGAAATTCCGCAATTAATCCTTATTTATTGGAAGGGAAAAAAACCGGAGCTTTAGAAGTTATTATTCAAAATAATTTTGAACCACCAGATGTTGTTTTTGTTGGCGTCGGAGATGGTACTGTTATTAGTTCCATTTTTAAGGGATTCTTTGATTTTTATAATTTAGGATTGATAAAGAAAATTCCAAAAATCATCGGAATTCAAGCAAAAAATGCTGATGCAATTGTAAGGACTTTCGAAAAAGGTAAGCCTTATATTCCAACTGATATTACATCAACCACAATTGCTGACAGTATTTCAGTTGGAAAACCGAGAGATGTTATAAAAGCATGTAAGTATGTTGAAAAAAGTGGTGGAACATTTTTAAGAGTATCTGACGAGGAAATTTTGAAGGCAATTTCTGAACTTGCTAGATTTTCAGGGGTATTTGGCGAACCAGCCGGAGCAGCATCTTATGCAGGTTTAAAAAAGGCCATTGAACTGGATTTAGTTGGAAAAGATGAAAAAATATGTATTTTTGTAACTGGAAACGGACTAAAAGACATTAAATCAGTTGAAAAACTAATTAAACCTACAAAAGTTAAACCATATTTAGATGATATCCTATCTTTTATAAATGAGGTGAAATCATGATAATAAAATTCAAACTTAATGGAAAAGAAATTGTAAAAGACGTTCCTGTTCATAAAAGAGCACTCGATTTCTTAAGAGACGATCTTGGAGTTTTATCAATAAAAGAAGGTTGTGGCGAAGGTGAATGTGGAGCTTGCACTATTCTTGTTGATGGTAAAAATATTCACTCTTGTTTAATGCTTGCAGTTGAACTTGACGGAAAAGAGGTACTAACTGTTGAAGGATTAAAAGATAAAACAATACAAAATGCATTTGTTGAAGCTGGTGCAATTCAATGTGGTTTTTGCACTCCAGGATTCATCATTTCAACCAAAGCACTTTTGAATGAAAACAAAAATCCTTCAAGTGAAGAAATTAAAGAAGCTTTTGAAGGAAACCTTTGTCGTTGTACGGGATATTTAAAAATTGAAGAAGCCATTAAATTAGCTGTTAAAATGTACAACAAAGGAAGTGATAAAAAATGATCAAAAATTATTTCAGGCCAAAAACAATAGATGAACTTTCTGAACTAAAATTGAAAACCAAAGGATACTTGTTTTCTGGTGGTACTGACTTATTTGTAAAATTAAGAGCTGGCACAATTGATACTGATACAGTTATTGATACTAAATACTTAAATTCCAAGAAAATTGAAATAACTGGCAACAAATTATTTATTCCTATTAACGCAACTTACAGTGAACTTCGAATGTTTGTAAAACAAAATAATGTTAATAACATGCTAGAAAATATTGTTAAAACTATAGGTTCACCTATGATTAGGAATAGAGGAACACCAGTAGGAAATATTTCAAATGCTTCTCCAGCTGGAGATTTTGTCCTTGCAAGTTATCTGTTCAATGCTCAAGTTATAATTGAACCAACTTCAAGAAAACTTCCTGTAAAAGATTTTATAAAAGGACCTGGAAAAATTGATTTGAGAGAAAATGAATTTGTTTATGGTATAGAACTCGAAATATTAAATGATTACAAATTTTATTTCGAAAAGGTTGGTAGGAGAAATGCAATGATAATTTCAATAGCTAGTATAGGATTACTTTTAAAAGAAAAAGATAATAAAATTGACGATATTAGAATTGCATTTGGTTCAGTTGCGTCTTACATATTGAGAGATGAAAATTTGGAAAAAAGTTTAATAGGAGAAACCATAAACGAAGAACTATTTAAACATATAGCAATTGAATATCAAAAGCTTTCTTCTCCCATAACTGATGTTAGAGCAACAAAAGAATATAGAAAATCACTTGTTCATAATTTAGTTATTAAAGCATATAACAATCTATTTGAAAAGGTGGTGAAAGAATGATCAAATTTAAAGAATATATTAAACCTAAAACTATTGAGGATGCCTATAACCTTTTAACTACAAAAAATGCTGAAATAATTGGGGGAGGTGCCTTTCTCAGATTATCCAACAGAAAAATTGATGTTGCAATAGATCTCATTGATGCAAATTTAAATTTCATTAATGAAATCAATGATTCTGTAGAAATAGGATCTATGGTGACAATTTCTGAATTTGAAGAAAACCCAGTACTTTCAAAACTTTACAACGGTTTTTTGAAAAATGTATCTGAAACAGTTTTAAGTTTTCAAATGAGAAATATTATAACTGTTGGTGGAACATTGTATCCAAAGTACGGTTTTTCAGATTTAATCACTGCTTTGTTGGTATTACCCACAGAAGTATATCTATACAAATCAGGAAAATTTTCAGTAGAAGATTTTCTAAAAACCAGATTAGAACACAAAGACATTTTAGAAAAAATTGTTATAAAAAAGGAAAATTTAAAAACTTCTTTCCAATACATTAGAAACTCAGAATATGATTTTTCAATTTTGAATGTGGCTGTTTCTAAAGGAAACGAAGTAAAAATAGCTGTTGGCGGAAGACCGGCAGTTGCTCAACTGGCATACAAAACAATGCAATTTTTACATGGCAAAGATCTAAACGAAGAAATTATCAAAGAAGCTGCCAAAATGGTTTCTGAAGAAATTCCTTTTGCAGATGATATAAAAGCTTCTAAAGAATACAGAAAAAAAGTTTGTGAAGCTCTTGTAAAAAGAGCTTTACTGGAGGTGATGTAATGAAAATAAATGTAACTATTAATAATGAAAAAAAGGAACTTGAAATTGCTCCTGATGATATTTTACTCGATGTTTTAAGAAGATATGGTTATCATAGTGTAAGAAGAGGTTGCGATACTGGAATGTGTGGAATATGTACAGTTCTTCTAGATGGAAAACCAGTTCCTTCTTGTTCTATCTTCGCTGCTAGAGTTGATGGCCACGAAATAACAACAGTAGAAGGTCTCCCAGAAGCAAAAGAACTTGCAAAAATATTGGCTGAAGAAGGAGCTGATCAATGTGGCTTTTGTAGTCCAGGATTAATTGTAAATACTGTTTATCTAAAAAAATTGAAAATTAAGAAAATTGAAGAAGTTAAAATAAAACTTATAGGTAATCTCTGTAGATGTACAGGATATGTAAGTCAACACAGAGCAATTGAAAAGTTTTTGGGGGTGGAAAAATGAAAGAAGTAACTCGAAAAATACCAAAAAAGGATGCATTAGGTCTACTTCTTGGAAAACCTGTATATACTGATGATCTTGCACCAAAAAATTCTCTAATTGTCAAAATTCTGAGAAGCCCCCATGCTTTTGCAAAAATTAAAAATATCGACACGTTAGAAGCAACCAACATAGAGGGAATTGAATGTATCCTTACATATAAGGATGTCCCAAGAATTCCCGTTACAAGAGCTGGGCAAGGTTATCCTGAACCATCACCACATGATTGGTATATTTTAGACGAATACGTTAGATATGTCGGTGATGAAGTTGCAATTGTTGCTGGAAAAGATGAAAAATGTGTTGATGAAGCACTTAAGAAAATTAAAGTTGAATATGAGGTATTCGAACCAGTCCTTGATTTTGAAAAAGCTGAAGGACACTCTTCTGTAATACACCCAGAGAAAGAAACTCACCCAATGTTTGAAATTGGATTTGATGCTCAAAAAAATATAGCAGCATCCTACGAAATGGAAATAGGTAGTGTGGAAGAAGAACTTAAAAAATGCGATGTTGTTGTTTCCGAAAGATTTTACACTCAGGCTCAAGCTCACGTAGCTTTTGAACCTCACTCTGCAGCATCCTATATTGATATGCAAGGAAGGTTAGTTATATTAACCTCCACTCAAGTTCCATTCCACGTTAGAAGAATTATTGCTGAAGCTTTTGATATTCCTATTAAAAATATCAGAGTTATAAAACCTAGAATTGGTGGTGGGTTTGGCGGAAAGCAAGCCGTTCATGGTGAACCATTTGTTGCTGCCGTAACACTTAAAACTGGAAAACCTGCAAAAATAGTATATACAAGACAAGAAGTTTTTGAAGCATCTTACAGTAGGCACCCTATGCGATATGATATTACTTTAGGTGCTACTAAAGATGGAAAATTAAAAGTAATAGACATGCAGGGCCTTTCAGACACTGGAGCATACGGTGAACACGCCTTAACAACATTCATGGTAGCAGGTTCAAAAACTTTACCAATGTATAATAAGGTAGATGCTGTGAGATTTAAAGGAAAGGTAGTCTATACTAATAAAGTTCCTGCAGGTGCATATAGAGGTTATGGTGCAATTCAAGGTAATTTTGCTCTAGAATCAGCAATTGACATATTAGCAGAAAAACTGGGAATGGATCCTGCTGAATTTAGAAGAAAAAATATGATAAGAGAAGGTGAAACTTCTCCAATATTTAAGATTATGGGAGAAGGACGTGAAGGCGTAGATATGGTAGTGAGAAGTTGTAAATTAAATGAATGCCTAGAAGAAGGAATGAAATTGATTAATTGGAAAGAAAAATTTCCAAGAAAAAAGATTTCAGAGACAAAATATCGTGGTGTTGGAATGGCAATAGCAATGCAAGGTTCTGGAATTGCTAATATAGATATGGGAGCAGCTGTTCTAAAATTAAATGATGATGGTTCTTTTAATTTACTAGTTGGCGCAACTGATTTAGGAACAGGAAGCGATACAATTTTAGCACAAATAGCTGCTGAAGTTTTGAATGTACCAACAGAAGATATAATAGTTTACTCCTCGGATACTGACCTTACTCCATTTGATGTTGGTGCATATGCTTCAAGTACCACCTATGTTTCTGGAAATGCTGTTAAAAGAGCAGCTGAAAAAATGAAAAAATTAATCATAAAAGAAGGTGCTCTTAAACTCGGATTAGATGAATCAAAAGTCGATTTTGATGGAAAATACATCTATGAAACAAATGGAAATAAAAAAGTTTCTTTAAAAGAGCTTGCTACGATTTTACTGTACACTGAAAATCAAAAGCAATTAATTTCAGATGCTTCCTATGTTGGTGAAGAATCTCCACCACCTTTTATGGTAGGATTTGCAGAAGTTGAAGTTGACATAGAAACTGGAAAAGTTAAATTAATTAATTATGTTGCAGTGGTTGATTGTGGTGTTACTATAAATCCTAACTTAGCAAGAATTCAGGTAGAAGGTGGCCTTGTACAAGGAATTGGTATGACTTTATTTGAAGACGTAAAATATTCTCCTAATGGAAAATTACTTACAAATAATCTTATGCATTATAAAATTCCATCTAGAGTAGATATAGGAAGCATAATAGTTAAATTTGTTGAAAGTTATGAACCAACTGGACCTTTTGGAGCAAAATCAGTTGCAGAAATTGGAATTGATACACCTCCAGCTGCAATAGCAAATGCAATATACAATGCAGTTGGAGTTAGAATTAAAACATTACCTATAACTCCTGAAAAAATACTAATGAATTTGGATAAAAAATAATTTCAAAATTAAATAAAACAAAAATTAGCCCCCCATTTTAAGATGGGGGGTTAATATTAATTTTTAAATATTTTTAAATACGGAAAATCTATAAAATTATAAAAAACATCCTGGTTAAAAAATGGCTTCGGTAAAATACCGAAGCCAAATTGCTTATGATTTGTAATTATATATTTTAGATTTTATGGTTGGCCAAACAAAAGCCACCAACTGTATGGATAAGAAGCCCCACCAAATTCATCGACTGTAGCAAGGGTTGCATCAGTTGAGTCAAATGTACCATATACAGGTATTTCGTATCCATTTAAAGTTACTGTTCCTGGTACAGTGCAAATTGTTCCAACATTAGATCTTTCTATTCTTAAATATACAAGATCTGCAATCATTGAAAAATCATATGAAACATTTGTAGCAAAAGGAACAGTCAAATAAGTACCTCTTTCTCCGTATTTTAATTCATAAAACATTGAATCAACAGTAACAGTTGCTTGACCTAAATCAACAGTTGGGGTATCAAATTCAACTTCAAAAGTTGAAGTAAACACAAATGTTTCTGTTGCATCTGTAGATACATCAACAACTCTATTATATTGTTTTTCTTCTTCCCTTCTAAAAGCAAAACTCATTAAATACCCTCCAGCATATGCTCTATCATTTGAATCTGGACCTCCAACTATAACTTCGTATTGACCAGCATCTATATTTGAAAAATGGGCTACTCCAGTATCGTCACTTTTTGCAAAATAATCTGGACCATTACTATTTAATCTTTTTAGTGATACAAACACTCCTGGAATTCCATAACCCCAGCTATCTACAGCTAATACATCAAATGATAATCCACCATTTTCCGGTAAATCCAATTCTGATGAATTTTTTGCATTAATTAGTCCAAATCCAGAATCATGATCAAATCCAACCTCATCAATATCTACTGCTCCTTGTTCAATTAACTTTCTTATTTGCCATACAGTTGCAGTTGGATGTTTTTCAAGCAATAATGCTATAACACCTGATACGTGTGGACAAGCCATGGAAGTTCCTTGCCAAAGATCATATGTTCCATTATTACTGCCTTTTAATGAATATCCTTCATACCCTAAGGAACTAGAGCCTGGAACAGATGATAAAATTGCTACACCAGGTGCTCCAACAGTTATTGCATCACTTCTATTTGAAAACCATGTTGTCCTATATTCGCCTCCATTATATTCAACCGCCGCAACTTGGATTATTCCAGGATAGTTAGATGGATAGTGTAAATGCTGATCAGTGTGATCATTTCCTGCTGAGACCGTAACTACTACATTGTTATCCATAGCATAATCAAATGCTGCTTTTAAAGTATAACTATATCCCCATCCTCCCCATGAATTCTGGAGAATATTCGCACCATGATCAACTGCCCAAATTACACCTTCTGCCACTTCATCATCACCAACATATCCGATTGTATCAAATATAACTATCGGCATTATCTTAGCATCCGGTGCAACACCTACTATACCTAATCCGTCATCTGTAGCTGCGATTGTCCCCGCAACATGTGTACCATGAGCTCCGCCATATGATGAATCTGTCCCAGCAAGTAAAACTTCATCTGTAAGCGGTCTATATCCTTCAATAACTTGCCCGGCTAAATCGGGATGAGTGCCGTCAACACCTGTATCCACTACTGCTACTACTATTCCTTTCCCTGTATACCCTGCATTCCACACATCTTCAACATTTAACGCTTCTAAACCCCATAAATATTTTGAAAATTCCTCATTTCCTCTGCCTATTGTTGAATTAACAACAGTTTCTTTTGTACCTTTCACATTTATGATTTCATTAGAAACTGGTTGTGGATCTATTATGTGTCTTTTGTAGCTTGGTTCAATATATCTAATACCTTTTAAATTAAGTTTTAATATTTTTTCATATGCTTCTTTAACTGTACCATTAAACTTAATCGACACCATTTTTATCTGTGGTAGATCAACAGAAACTATTCCATTTAAAGCTTCAACTATTTTACTTATCTCTTCTTTATCATCATAACCAACCAATATTTTTCCTTCTTCATACTCTACATCTAATTTTCCAAAATTTATATCCGTACTACTAGAATTTGAAATAGATAAATCACCTTTTACTGTATTTGAAGTTATATCATTTATTCCACAACCAGACAGTATTAAAAATAAAACTAACACTCCAAACAACGAATATTTAAGTAATTTATTCATCAACATTTACCCCCCTTCTTTAATTTTCACCTGTGGTGAATGTATTATAAATTTCCGCTTCAACTCCAAATGGATCAATAACATTATTCTGATCAGCATAAATTGAATATGCTTCTGAATCTTCGTCTGCTACAATTGCAACTGCAAGTTCATTACCCCATTCATATGTTTTATTCTTTTGTAATGAATCATATTGATACCAATCTCCTAGTGCAAAATCAACCCACCAACCAAATGGCGGATTATTAAATTCGAATGCTACAGCTGTTGCAGAAGTGGCTAAAAAGCTGTAGTATGGGTAACCGGGAACACTTAGAGAATAATAACCAAGTTCGTTTACCGTATTGTCATATAACCAGATATCAAAATAATACAAAGGTGTTCCTTCTTCGGAGGTAACTGGATTAATCACTTCCCAAGCAAATACTGGATTAATAGATACATTAGTTGCTCCATCTGTTGGATTTAGATACTTTATTTCAAATAGATCCAAAGGAATCACTGAACCTAAAAGTGTTGGAGTTGCAACAAAATTACTATACTTTGCAGCTACTTTATACCAAACTTCTTTACCTACTTCAAGTTGTGGTGATTTATCGCGATAATAATTATATCCTTCTGGTACGGTAGCAATTTCTTCAAAAGTTTCCCCATCAAAACTTCTGTATATGACATATGCTTCAGGCTCATCTGTTGTCAACGAAGCAGTTGAATCTTTCCATAACACCCAATTGATTTCTACCCAAAGGTTTGTATCTTTCATTGGAGCTGCTTCAATTCCACTACTTCTTTCAAAATCAGGTACAGCTTTTTTATCAATTTTAATTGGATTATTGTAGAAAGCAACTCCACCCCTTCTTGTATATGCAAATATACTAGGATCTTCCTTTTCAACTTCATACGGATTTTCTACTGAAACCTCTTCTTTTTTAATGTTTAGATAATATACATTAACTACCATATTTTCATTTTGATCAAAAGTTACTATATAAAGAGGTGTAATTCCTGTAAATCCTGAAATTGATAATGTGCCTTCCGCTGGTGATTCATAAAAAATCGCTCTTGGATTTGTTAAAAATCCAGCCCCTGGAATCGAACCTAACTTAACATATATGTACTTAACATCATATTCTGATGTATTCACTTTTACTTCGTAATAAATATCGTCATTAACAGTCAATTCATTATCATTTAATATCAACTCAGTAGCTTTTGAACTATCTTCATAGAATTTTACGTTTATTTCAGCAGGAATTTCAGTAGTAGTCTTCCCCACAGAAGGTTTCCTTAATTGTGTTTCAATCGTAAAAGTTTTTTCCATTTCAAATTTCACATTATTAAATCTTGAAACTGCATATCCTTCTTTTGAAATTACAAAATCTATGTATCCAGAATCTACATTTGTTGGAATATTAAAAAACACCAAGCCTTTGTCATTTGTAGTTCCTTCCATAATCTTTGTCCCCTCATAATAAACCTTTACTGTGGCACCGGATACCACATAACCTGAATTGTAATCAGTAACATAAAGTTTAAGCCCGGTTGAAGAAACTCCAAATGGTACACATCCACTAAAAAAGACAAAAACTAAACTTATAACAAGCATTAAAAGTAAAAGTTTTTTTCGCACAGCCTATCCCTCCTTTAAGTTTTGTTTTTAAAAGTTAAAAATTCAAAGAACTATTCTTTAATACTGTCTCACCTCCTGTAAAATTAAGTTAATGTAACTGTATAATTATTTTATCACAAAAATAGCATAATATTATAACATACCATACAAAAAATTGTGATAAAATATGTAAAATAAGAGGTGGATTTTTATGATTAAAACAGACAATTTCATTTATGAATTGGAAACGATTTCAAAAAGACATTTTAAAGAAAAAGAAAAAAAATTAATTGAAAAAGCCATTGAGATGGCAAATTATGCACACGAAGGATTTTTTAGAAAATCCGGTGAACCTTTTGTTTACCATCCCTTAGAAGTAACAAAAATTTTAGCTTCCTTAAAATTAGATACAACCACATTAATTTCTGGTATTTTACATGATTCAGTTGAAGACAGTAATGGAAAAGTCACGTTAAAAGATATAGAAAATGTATTCGGGGTAGAAATTGCAAGAATTGTTGACGGAGTAACAAAAGTTAGTAAAATAAACGCTCCTGTTGGAAATATTGAACAAAAGAAGAAAAGTGAAACAATACAAAAAATGCTTTTTGCCATGGCTGAAGATGTAAGAGTTATATTCGTTAAACTCTCTGATAGACTTCATAATATGAGAACAATTGAATTTGTTGATGATGTTGAAAAGAAAAGATATAAAGCACTCGAAACTCTTGAGGTATATGCTCCCATTGCTCATAAACTTGGAATACATATAATCAAATGGGAATTAGAGGATTTATCTTTTAAAGTGTTATATCCAGATGAATATTACAAAATCAAAGAACTTGTTTCTAAAAAGAAAAAAGAAAGAGAAGAAAGGACTAATGAATATGTAAATCAGCTTTCCCTTGCTTTAAAAGAACATAACATTAAAGCTAAAATTGAAGGAAGATACAAACATTATTATAGTATTTGGAGAAAAATGAAAGAAAAAAATAAAAACTTCGATGAAATATATGATTTAATTGGAATAAGAGCAATAGTAAACGATGTTAAATCATGCTACACTGCAGTTGGTATTGTTCATCATATATGGGTTCCTTTACCAGGAAGATTTAAAGATTATATAGCAGCACCTAAATCTAATGGATACAAATCTATTCACACGACCGTTATTACCCAATATGGAGAACCTTTAGAAATACAAATTAGAGATTATCAAATGCACAATGAAGCTGAATATGGGCTAATTGCACATTGGATATATAAAGAAAAAACAGTTGATTTAAAACAAAAATGGCTTTCTCAACTTTTAGATTGGAGAAAGGAATTATTAAAAGGCTCAACAAATTTATCCGAATTAAAAAATGAACTTCAATTGGATGAAGTTTTTGTTCTAACTCCAAAAGGCGAAATAATGCACATGCCTAAAGGTTCAACAGTTATAGATTTTGCATATGCTATACATACTGAAATTGGCCATCATTTTTCAGGTGCAAAAGTAAACGGGAAAATTGTCCCAATAAGTTATAAATTAAAAAATGGAGATGTCGTAGAAATTTTAGTTAATAAATCCAGTAAAGGGCCGAGTTTGGATTGGCTTAAATATGCCAAAAGTCCTCGTACAAAAGCCAAAATAAGAAGGTTCTTTAGAGAACAAGAAAAAGAAAAATTGATTGATTCTGGAAAAGATGTTATTAGGAAATTAGCAAAAAGATTTAATACTTCAATTGAAGGGATACTTGAAAATGAAAAAATAGCTGATTTTTTGAAAAACCACTACCTTACTATTGAAGAATTATATACCCGTATTGGAGAAGGTAGTATAACTTTTAATGATCTACTTAATCTTATTGAAAAGCCAAAAGAAATTAGAAAAGTAATAAAAAAACAGAAAAAAAGCTACAAAAATCTAATTGCTATAGATGGAATTGCTTCAATTGAAGTACATATAGCAAAATGTTGTATGCCAGTCCCGGGAGACGAAATAGTTGGAATAGCAAGCAGAAGGGGTATAACCGTTCACAGAATAGAATGCAAAAATGTAAAAAATATTGATAAAACCAGAAAATTTAAAGCTAACTGGATTTCAGAAGAATCAGGTGGTTTTTCTACTGCAATTGAAATCGAAATTGACAAAAATGAGCGTTTACCAGAAATAATGAATATTTTCGTAAATAAAAAAATTAATATTTCAAGCATGAAAGTTTCAGAATCAGAAACCTGGAAAACAGTATTTGCATATTTTACAATTATGGTAAAATCATTAAGTGAACTAAATGAATTAATAAATGAAATCGAAAAGAAAGCTGGAGTTATAAGGGTGAGAAGAAGATGAGAGCTGTTGTTCAAAGAGTATCTGAAGCCTCTGTTGAAGTTGATAATAAAATAATTGGAAAAATCAACAATGGATTATTAGTTTTACTAGGTGTTGGAAAAGATGACTCAGAAGAAGATGTAAAGTATCTTGCTGAAAAAATTGTTAACTTGAGAATATTTGATGACAAAGATGGAAAAATGAATTTGTCTTTACTTGACGTAAATGGAGAATTACTTATAGTTTCACAATTTACTCTTTATGGAGATTGTAGAAGAGGAAGAAGACCTTCTTATTCAGAATCTGCAACTCCTGAAAAAGCTGAAAAACTATATAATTTGTTCGTTGATTTTTCAAAAAAATCTGGCTTAAAAGTTGAAACAGGAAGATTTGGTGCTTATATGAAAGTTTCACTTGTGAATGATGGACCAGTAACTCTTTTGCTAGATTCAAAGAAGGTGTTCTAATGCTTTTACATGTTTGCTGTGCACCTGATTTGGTACCAGCTTATTTTCATTTGAAAAACGTTGAAAAAGTATTCTTTTATAATCCAAATATACACCCTAAAGAAGAATATGATAAAAGATTGTTTGAAGTTGAAAAATTATCTAAAAAATGGAATTTTAAAATTATAGATAGCAAATATGAACCAGAAGTTTTTTTTGAATATATAAAGGGAACTGAGAACTTTGGAGAAAATAGTACAAGATGTGATAAATGTATTTTTATAAGATTATTTAAAACTGCTTTAAAAGCAAAAGAAATCGGTGAAAATAAAATTGCAACAACTTTAACCTCATCTCCACGAAAAAATTTAGATAAAATTAACAAAATCGGAAAAACTGTTGAAAAAGAAACTGGAATAAAATATATTGAAACTCGTTTTAGAAAAGGAATTGAATATCAAAAAGCCTTAAAATATAATAAAGAAGAAAACATATACCGACAAAATTACTGTGGCTGTATCTTTTCTCTTAGAGAAACAGAAAAATTAAAACAAAAAAGGCTTCTTGAAAGACAGAAAAAGTTAAATAGGTTAGGTTTAGAAAAGTTTACTCTTGATCCTGAAATTTTTATCGTTGACAAAGAAACTTTTGAATTAATATACAAAGATTTTTGTGAATTTATCGAACTAATTAAACCTAAAACATTAATTACCGAAAAAACAATTGCTAAAAAATTAAATCTGAAAAATGGTTGGAATAAACTAAAAAAATATAACCTAAAAGTCAAAATACTTGATAAAAATGAAATTAGAAGATTAAGGAGTGTGGTAGATGTTAGATCTTTTTAAAAATATACCTTTACTCGCTTCAATTTTAGCTTTTTTATCTTCTCAGTTTTTAAAAATGATAATTTATAGGGACATTAAATCATTTGGTAGATATGGTGGCATGCCAAGTGCTCATATTGCTACACTTTCAGCTTTGGCTTGGGCAGTTGCAAGAACAACAGGATACGATTCACCTCAAACTGCTATTTCAACCATTTTACTTGCAGTAATAGCTTCTGATGCAGTTGGCCTCAGAAGAAAGGTTGATCCTAATAGTGGACATACAATGATTGAAGCAATAGCTGGCTTTATTTTAGGTATGATTATTGCTTTTATAATAACTTAAAAAATTTAGGAGGATTACTATGAAAAAAACAATTTTAATATTTACTCTTATAGTTCTTTCGACAAGTTTATTTGCATTTCCTGGTCAGTGGTTTAGAGACATGATAAAAAAATATAGAACCTCACATGGTCTAGAAACTTATGATGAAATGTTATATGATATTGAAAATACAATATTATCAGTTTCGAAAGAAACCGGGATAGATCCTTTGTTAATAACTTCTATAGTGATTGTAGAAAGTGAATTTAGAAATGTTATCGGGTTGTATGGAGAGCTTGGTATGATGCAAATCAAACCTGAAACTGCAGCATATGTTGCAAAAATTTATGGTATAAACGAACCCGAAGAAGGGTGGATTAGAATTTTGTGGGACTATAAATTAAACATAAAAATTGGAACATATTACTTGAAATATCTTTATGATAAGTTTGGAAATATTGTAGACGCTGTTAAAAATTACAATGGTGGTATTTATAAGGATATCTATGCCGAAAGAATCATGCAAACTTATCAAAAAATGCTTGAGGTGGCTGCTTTAAATGAAAAAAATACTTGAAATTGAAAATTTATGCTTTTCATATAATGAATTTTCTATTAAAAGCTTAAATATTACTTTATACGAAGGAATATTTGTTGGTATAATTGGCCCAAATGGTGCAGGTAAATCGACTACTTTAAATTTAATTGCAAAATTATTAAAACCAAAATCAGGGAAAATTAAGATTTTTGGAAAAGATTTAAAAAAACTTAGTAGATCAGAAATTGCTAAATATATTTCATTTGTAAGACAAGATTTTTCTCCAGTTTTTGAATTTAAAGTAAAAGATATTGTCGAAATGGGAGGATTTCATAGAAATAAAAGTTTCTTTTCGAATATTGAGGAAATTGACAAAATCAAGAAAAGTTTAAAAATTGTCGGATTAGATGGATTTGAAAACAGATATTTTTCTACTTTAAGTGGTGGAGAACAAAGAAGAGTATTAATTGCAAGAAGTCTTTATCAAGAAACTCCTATTTTGCTTGTAGATGAACTAACCGCTCATCTTGACATTTCTCATTCTTTGCATATAGTTGAAATCCTTAAACACCTTACAACAATCGGAAAAAGCGTTTTAGCAGCTTTTCACAATATAAATATTGCAGCAAAATATTGCGATTATATTTATGCCATTAAAGATGGAAGAATTATATTTGAAGGTAATCCCGAAGCAGTCATTAACAAGGAAAATATTGAAAAATTATACGAGACAGTGGTTGAAATACTTTCTCATCCTTCTAAAAAATATCCTATTGTAATTTTTTAAGTTAGGTTATGTACAAGTTTCTTAAATTTTTCATACATCTCTTCCATATCTCTTTCCATTTTTCCTTTTACTTCTATCTTATAATCCTTTATAATTGAAATTTTGTATGAAGCCTCTACAATATCTTTAGCATATCCTTCATAGTTTTTTATATACTTATGAAAAAATCTCCTGAACTTTTCGTCTTTTATAGAAACAAAAGGAACTCCAAAATACGAAGCAATTAGAGAACCGTGGAAACGCTCACTTATAACCATTTCACTTTGCTGTATATATTCAATTGCATTTTCAATTTGACTAATATAGGAAAGCTTTAACCCTTTTACAGAAAAATTCGACATTTTTTTTGCAAGAGGTATATCCTCAGGAGAAAATGGAACAAATACAATCTCAGAAAATCCTTGATTTGCCAAATTCAATAATATAGGAACATAACTTTTAAATTTTCTTGGTATAATTACAACCTGTCCATTTTTTTTCGGTTTAATTTCAACATTTTTTAAAAAATTAATTGCTGGATCTGTTCCTAAATAACTTTTTACATTACATCTCTTCACATAATTATATGAAATTTCATCTCTTGCAAAGATGTATAACTTTTTATTTTTTAGAAGATTTCTAAAAAGTTTTCTGCTCAAATATCTTTTAAAAGGGCCAAAACTATTTCCAAAAAATATTAGAGGCTTTCCTAAAAAAGCGGATAATTCAAAAACAAAATAATAATATAAGAAACTCTTCAAGCTAGTTTTATCCTGTAGAATTCCTCCTCCTCCACAAATAACAATATCACTTTTTATCAGTGCTTTAATTATTGAAAAAAAATTAAATCGTTTAAATGAATTATCGTGTTTCTCACTTTTAGGAAGTAACTCTAAGATTTCAAAATTTTCTTTTATTAAAAATTCTTTAATAGATTTTCTCATTAATTCGTCCCCTAAATTTCCGTATCCATAGTAGCCAATAAGTAATATTTTTTTCAAACGTACACCTCCTCGTAAAAAAGTATATCATAAAAGTAAAAACAATTGAGCAATCTATAATCTTTAATGGTATAATTAACTTAGGATTTTATAATCAACTACCCAGGAGGAGTTTTTATGAACGTAAACACAATAATGAAAATGAAAGGGAAAGAGAAAATTGTAATGGTTACAGCATATGATACTCCTACAGCAAAAATTGCTGAAAAAGCAGGAGTTGATATAATTTTAGTTGGTGATTCACTTGGAAATAATGTTCTTGGATATCAAAATACAATTCCAGTTACAATGGAAGAAATGTTAATTCATTTAAAGGCTGTAAGAAGAGGAGCCCCCAACACTTTTATTATCGCAGATATGCCTTTTTTATCATACGGCTGCAGTGATGAAGAAGCAATTAAAAATGCGGGATTATTTCTTAAAAACGGAGCTAATGCAATTAAACTCGAAGGTGGAAAATTTTTTGGAAATTTAATTAAAAAAATGATTTCAATTGGTATCCCTGTTATGGGACATCTAGGTTTAACACCTCAATCATTGAATGTCTTTGGCGGTTATAAAGTTCAGGGTAAAAGTGAAAAATCAAAAAATTATTTAATCGAAAACGCAGTTGAGTTGGAAAAAAGCGGAGTCTTTTCACTGGTACTGGAAATGGTGGTAGAAGAAGTTGCAAAAGAAATCACAGAAAAGCTCTCAATTCCAACAATTGGAATAGGAGCAGGAAGATATTGTGATGGACAAGTTCTAGTTTTTCATGATATTGTCGGTCTTAATCCGGAATTTAAACCAAAGTTTTCCAAACAATATGCCAATACATTTGATATAATGCTTAATGCTATCGAAAAATTTAAAAACGAAGTTAAAGAGAAAAAATTTCCATTGGATGATAATGTCTTTAAAGGAGGAAAATAATGCACGTACTTTTAGGAGTTTCAAGCGGGATTGCAATTTATAAAGCGGTAGATCTGGTAAGCAAACTAAGAAAGGAAAGCTTTCAAATAGATATCATCATGACTGAAAATGCTTCAAAATTAATTTCTCCTTCAGTATTTTCAGCAGTTGGAAATTGTAATGTTTATACCAATACTTTTAACGTAAATAATGGATGGATAATTCACACTGAACTTTCACAAAAAACAGATATTTTTGTTTTGGCTCCTGCAACTGCTAATACTATAGCAAAAATCGCTTCTGGTATAGCTGACAATCTTTTAACTACAGTTGCTCTTGCTATTCCAAACGCTACACCTAAAATTCTTGTTCCAACTATGAACTCAAGAATGTTAGAAAATCTTATTACTCAAAAAAATATTGAAATACTTAAAAATAACGGCTGGTATGTTACAGAACCTGAAGAAGGACATCTAGCATGTGGAGAAATAGGAAAAGGACGATACCCTGAAAATCAAAAAATTGTGGAAACAATAAAATTTTTAACAGCTCCAAAAATTTTAAAAAATAAAAAGGTTCTAGTCACAGCAGGGCCAACAAGAGAAAAAATTGATCCTATCAGATATATCTCAAATTACTCCAGCGGGAAAATGGGATATTCGATAGCTAAAGTTGCTAAAAGATTAGGAGCATATGTATGTTTAATTTCAGGACCTACTTGTTTAGAAAAGCCCTATCTGATTGACGATTTTATAGAAGTAACCTCGTCGCAAGAAATGTATGAAATAGTTTTATCAAAATTTCTAGAATATGACATAATTATTATGACAGCCGCTATAGCCGATTTTAAAGTTAAAAATACTTCAAATAAAAAAATTAAAAAAGAAAATTTCAACTTAATTCTTGAACTTGAGCGGACAATGGATGTTTTGTCTGAATTGGGGAAAAATAAAAAAGAAAATCAAATATTAATTGGATTTGCTGCTGAAACTGAAAATTTTATAGAATACGGAAAAGAAAAGCTTCTCAAAAAGAATGCTGACTATATAATTGCAAATAATGCTAAAGAAGTCATGGGTAAAGATTTTACCAAAGTTTACGTTATTTCTAAAACAAAAATAGAAGAACTTGAAGGGAGTAAAGAAAAAGTTGCAGAAGAGATATTTAAAATTATCATTTAGCTTACTTTTTATAACTTTAGCTTCTTTATCTTTCCCTTTAAAAATAGCTACTGGTGTAAAATATACTTTTAG
>Ga0190313_1000373_pt1 | contig 27226 bp, 33 predicted proteins | sample 4870071011_MG_FD_169989 | JGI IMG/M metagenome (GOLD analysis project Ga0190313, IMG submission 169989) | Hydrothermal vent sediment bacterial communities from Southern Trench, Guaymas Basin, Mexico - 4870-07-10-11_MG | ecosystem: Environmental > Aquatic > Marine > Hydrothermal vents > Sediment ... | reverse complement strand
ACCCTAGGTGTCCTTACGCTATGGATATTTGTAAACGCGAGGAACCTCCCTTAATCGAAGTAGGGGAAGGCCATAAAGTAGCTTGTTGGCTTTACGCTAAGAGGTGAACCTCCCGTAAGGAATTAAGTTCAGGTAAGTTCCCATAGGTTTCGAGGAGTTCCTTATTTAATTCCTTAAGTTGTTCTTCAATGGGTGAAGGGTTTGAAGTTAAATATAGTCGTAATTTTATGCCTACTGCTACTGCCTCCCCTAACATTAACTTACGCTCAACCACCGCCTTACCCTCAGACCTCTACTGAAGTACCTCCGCCTCCTTTCCCTAATTTACCTACCGAGGATTTAATAGGCAAATCCGCCCCTCCGCCGCCATTTAAAGGTCTAGAGAAACCTCCATTTAAGGGCTTAAAACCCCTAGACCCTGACGAAGTTCATAGCATAGCCGTATTACCTACGGCCCCTAGGAGGGTAATTTGTATTTGTAAAGGTAAAGCCAAGGCTATAACTATAGGACCTAGGCCCTCGGCTGTAATTAGGGGCTTGCATCTATACATATTGTATAAAGGAGCTTGGGTAGATACTCAAGCCGGAATATATCAAGGTCAATGGACTAGGTTGCTCCTCTGGAACGATAGGCCTCAAAACTTATGGCTTTACGAGGGTTATCCCGATGGTAGCTATAGGTGGTACAGTTTAGGTTATAGGTGGACTGGCTACTATAATGCATGGTTTTACGCTGATGTAGTAGGATGGCATGTATTAGCAGCTTGGGGGGATGAGAGCGGTTGGAGTAACGTAGTTTTCATATATATATGGCCGTATCCTACTTGGCCTCCTACGCCTCCTTGCGTAACTTGTCCTTATCTGCCCATAGTACCTCCTCCTCAACCACCAGTGCTCTCGATATCGGTATGGGTAGATAAGCCGTATTATAGGAGCGGCGAGCCGGTAACTATACATTACTATGTTAACTTGGACTGCATAGCTAGGTTAACCATCACCGAGCCTAACCTTTATAGGAGCTATCTAAGGACCCTATCTCCCGGTACCTACATATATACTGGGATAGCCGGGAGGCCTGGAGTGAGGAAAGTAATATTCGAGGCTTGGACGGATGATGGTAGTTATAAGGTAGTTACGGTTACATATACGGTATTACCTTAGGGTGATGGAATTGAATAAGTACATAAAGTCCGCTTTAATCGTTTCCTTATTATTGGCGTTACTGGGGGCTAGGAGTTTAGGGTCGCCTAGCTTAGCCTTAGCTACTGCAATACTTACTACTCCTCTGCACTTACCGGAGGTAACTTCAATAGCTTTAAGGAACGGTTACCCGATAATATTAACTGAAGTGGGCACATTAAGTAATTCGACCGTTTTAGCCCTAATGACGTTCAAGCCTGTGAAGGTCATAGTAGTAGGTCTAGATACCGCTATGTCCATACTACCCTTAAGCGTACAGGAGGAACTTGAGGGGAAGCTTTCGAAGATCCTAAGGCCCGTTAAAATATGGCCATGGTGGACCCCTAGGAGGTTCAAGGAGGAATTAAAGGGTGTTAAGGCGGAATTAGAACGCGAATGCTTGAAAGTGCTTTCCAAATACGGCATCAAGGCAGTAGAGGTAAGGTTGGTTAGGTTCCCTACTTACTTGTGGGCTTATCCATGTAGTTATTATCCATTACCTCCCCCTCCTTAACCTCCTTCCTTAACTAATATAGCTTTTTTTATTACATAAATTCCCCAATCACCCATCCACTCCCTCTCTCCATCTACTACCTTAATCCAATACTTGAAGTAAGGGGCCTTAAGGACGAAGGTTTCGTATTCCCCTCCTTCGCCGCTAGGATTTAAGCCGTACTTACGCCATAGGTCCTCTAATCGTTTTACTTTAACTTCGTCTAATTTCGCCCCTAACCAACTTTCATCTAAGCCTAGTGCGAAAACCCCAGTAAATATTACTTCCATGCCCTCCTCTAGGTACCTTTTAAGTAAGCCTACTTGATTTAAGCCCCATAAGGGAGTTAAGCACTTCAACCCGTTCTCCCTACAAACTCTCTCTATCCTCGACTTTTGATAACGGGAAGCTATAGCTCCGCTTACTATTGCCTCTACTCCGTAAACTTCCTTTACTTCCCTTAACGCTTCCCTTAAGTCTATTACTTCCTCCTCCTTTACCCCTTTAGTATAAAATATTAATTGCTTTATACCTAAGGCTTTAGCTTGTAACTCCGTCCACCTTAAGTTTATACTATGAAACATGTAGGAAAAGGGATTGGAAGGTATTAAGGTTATTAAGCAAACTACCTCGTAACCTTCCCTTAACGCCCATATAGTAGCGTAAGTGGAGTCTTTACCTCCCGTAAATAAAGTAGCCACCCTTACCATATCTTACATTACCTCTTTACTTGGGGTCTAAGATAGCCTCCCTCCTTCACCTTATTACAGATTTTGCATATATATTTAGACATGCCTTTTAGCCCTCCTCCCTTAGCTATATAATCGGTTAGCTCGTTTATCAACCTCATTACATCCGTATCGCTCCTTAGAGCGTTAGTTAACGCCTTACCTCTTTTAGAATGGAAGTAGTAGCTCACGGATGCCTGGCTTATACCTAGCTTCCTAGCTACTTCGGCTTGAGTAAGACCGTAATCTTTCATCAATTTTAAGGCTACTAATGCCCTAATGGCCGGTATAACGAACCTAACTGCTATCTCGCAGTAAGGCCTCATCCAATTAATTAATATAACCGCGTTATAATTACCTCACTCCGTAGTAGGGGGGTGAAATAGTGGTATTTAAACGCTTAGGCGTTTACGATAACGTCCTAGAGTTAATAGGTGGTACCCCTTTAGTGAAAATAAATAAGTGAGGAAGACGCTACTCTTTTCGCGAAACTAGAATGGTATAACCCAGGCGGCTCGATTAAGGATAGGATGGCCCTTTACTTAATAGAGTACGCCGAGGCCTCCGGTAAGTTAAGTAGGGAAAGGTAATACTTGAGGCTACTTCCGGTAATACTGGGATAGCTTTAGCTATGATAGTTGCAGTTAAGGGGTATAAGGTTAAGATAATCATGCCGGAATCGGTTAGTATTGAGAGGAGAAAGATTATAAAAGCTTTCGGCGCCGAATTAGTACTTTCCCTAGGGGAGAAGGGTACAGGAGGGGCTATAGAATTAAAGAGGAAGTTGTTAATGGAAGAACCGGGTAGGTACGTAGATATAGATCAATTTAAGGACCCTGCGAATATATTAGCTCACCATCAGACCACTGGGAAGGGAATTATAGAACAAACTGGGGGTAAAGTAGACATGGTAGTAGCGGGGATAGGTACTGCCGGTACGGGAGTGGGGATTTCCTTAAGGCTAAAGGAATATAAACCAGACATAAAGGTAGTAGGTGTTACGCCTAAACTAGGGGTCAGTATACAAGGTCTTAGAAACCCCCAAGGAGCCCTTTCCTACTAGGCTGTTTAGAAGGGAAGCTTTTGACGAGGTAATAGAGATAAGTAGGAAGGAATCCCCGATATATATTCAGTAGCTAGGGAAGTAGCTAGGAAGGAAGGCTGACTAATAGGTACGAGTTCTACAGCTATTATGTACGTAGCCCTTAGGAAAGCTAAGGAACCGGGAAGAGGTAAGGTTATAGTAGCTGTATTATCAGATAGTGGGTTAAAGTACTTAAGTACGGACCTTTACGAGGATTAATCTAAGGTGGGAATTTGAGCAATATAAGTAAAGTAAAAGTAGAGATAGTACCGGGTAAGCTCTTAGAATTAAAGATACCGAAAGGTTATTCGGTATGGGATTTACTTCTGGAACTTAAGATAAATCCGGAGGAAGTAATAGTCCTTAGGGAAGGTATCCCCGTAACCGAGGAAGAGGAAGTAAGGGACGGGGATTACTTACAGGTAATAAGGGTAGCCTCCGGGGGTTAGAAGGAGCGAAGGTTATGGTTCTCTGTACGTCGTGCGGTAAGAGAAAAGCGGTCATAGTAGTTAAAAGCAGGGGGGAGGCGCTATGTAAGGAATGCTTCTTGAGGAAGTTTAAGGATTTAGTAATTAAAGCCTTAACTGACGCTAGGTTAACGGGGGGTTTGGGTAGCAAACTAGTAGCGGTAGCTACTTCAGGAGGGAAGGACAGTTCTAACGCTTTATACGTACTTAATGAACTAAAGCAAACTTACGGTTTTGATCTAATAGCGATAATGGTAAATGAGGGCATTAAAGGGTATAGGGAGCTAAAAGCTAAAGCCTTAAGAAAGTTATGTAAGAAGTTAAATGTAGAGCTAATAGAGGTGAACTTGAGGAAGGAAGTAGGGGTAGATATAGATGAGGTAGCTTTATTATACGAGAGAGGTTTAATACCCTTTAAACCTTGTACTGTATGTGGAGTTCTTAGACGCTATTTAGTAAGCCTTTACGCTAAGGAGTTAGGGGCTAATTATGTAGCTACCGGCCATAACTTAGACGACGAAATACAGACCTTCGTTATGAACTTAATTAGAGGGGACCTTAGGGCTATAGCGAGAGAGGGGATAATTACTTCACCTGGACCGGAGGACGTAATACCTAGGTTCAAACCCTTATATTATATTACCGAAAGGGAATCCATGGCTTACTTCATTCTAAGGGGATTAATGACCCCCCATGTAGAATGTCCTTACGCTAAGCTATCTATGAGGTATAAAATTAGGTCCTTAATAAACTACGCCGAGTACCGCTATCCTGGTAGTAAATATAGGCTCCTAAAGCTTAAGGAGGAGATTAAGGCTAAGGTCGAGATGCCTCGTACAGCCTTAAGGAAGTGCACTATTTGCGGTATGCCTTCTTCTAGGCATATATGTAGGGCTTGCGAGATGAAAGAGGAGATAAGTAAAGCTTTAAGAGAACTTAAATTAAGTAAGTTTTAAATATTTATAACGGTGTTATAAAAGTAAAGAATTAAGATGCGTACCGAAAAGGAAGCTAAGGAAGTTTTGATGTTAATTGAGGGAATGCATTGTATAGCTTGCGCTAGGAACTTGGAGAAGGCTTTAAAGAAGGAACAAGGAATCATATGGGTGAAGGTGGACTTCCTTACCGGTAAAGCTCGAGTAAAATACGATCCTTTATTAACGAACTTAAGCGGTATAGTGGAAATAATTAAAAAGTTAGGTCATAAAGTAAAGATCGAGGAAGAGAATTTAACGGAACTAAACGAAATTAGACTGAGGGTTTTCCTAGCGTGGATTTTCACGTTACTGATAATCATATGGATGTTATATACGATCCTAGCTAAGAGCCCTTGGCTCAGTAAGTTAATTTACAAAGCTTAGTACTATAGCCTTAGCTTCACCCGTCGTTCTTTACGCAGGGTCCTTAATTATAAATTCCGCTTTAAGGGCGTTGCTGCACGGTATGATAAATATGGATGTACTTATATCTATAGGGGTACCTACGGCCTTCACTACGGGCCCTCTTTCCTTTTTCACGTTTCGAATTATGCAGGAGTAGCAGCTATGATTATGGCTTTTCATTTAACCGGTAGGTATTTAGAAGCTAAAGCCAAGGGTGCTACTTCACGAGCCGTAAGGGATTTACTTAAATTAAAGCCTAGAACAGCGAGATTAATAGTAGGCAATGAAGAAAAGGAAGTACCTATTAGGGAAGTTAAGGTAGGTGATATTTTAATAGTAAGGCCGGGAGAGAAAATACCTACTGATGGAGTAATTATCGAAGGGGAGAGCTCCGTAGATGAATCCATGTTAACCGGTGAATCCGTATCTACAATTAAGAAGCCAAGCGATGAAGTAATAGACAGAAGTTTAAACCGAGAAGGATTATTAAAAATAAGGGTTACTAAAGTAGGGAGGGATACCTTCCTTGCTCAAGTTATAAAATTAGTAGAGGTGAAAGTACCTATTAAAGAGCTAACGGATAAAGTAGTAAGATACTTCGTACCTTTAGTTTTACTTTTAGCATTCATATCATTTACGCTTTGGTTACTATGCCCTAACGTTATGAAGTTAGCTACTAGTAATCTCCAGTCGATTTTCCCCTGGGTTAACTTAAGGCAGCCTCCCTTAACCTTAGCTATTTCAGCTGCTATAGCTACGTTAATAATGGCATGTCCTTGCGCGTTCGGTTTAGCTACACCTACGGCATTAATGGTGGGGATGGGGGCGAAAGATGGCATCTTAATTAAGAGGAGTAGAGCTATATAGCTAATAAACAAGATTAAGGCCGTAATTTTCGATAAAACAGGGACGATAACTAGAGGGGGGTTCTCGGTAACGGATGTAATTCCGTAATAGGAGAGATATATTGTATTACGCAGCTAGTTTAGAACGGGGTTCTGAACATCCTTTAGGTAGGGCAATAATTAAGGAGGCCGAGAAGAAGGGTGTTAAGTTAAGCGAGCCTAATACCTTCGTATCGATTAAAGGGCTAAGGGTTAAGGGGATGGTGAATAGAAGGGAGGTCTATATAGGAAAGTTAGATAGTTCTATTGTTGCTCCTTACCTTAATTTAGTTAAGAAGTTAATGGAAGAAGGCAAGACCATAGTAGCGTTATCTTTAGACGGTAAGGTAGTGGGGTTAACAGCATTAATTGATGATTTAAAGGATGATGCGACCTTAGCTGTACGTAAGTTAAAGGAGATAGGGTTAAAGGTAATAATGTTAACCGACGATAACCGTAAAGTAGCCATGACCATAGCGAGGAAAATAGGCATAGAGGAGGTATATGCGGAGGTTAAACCGGAGGAGAAGGTAGGAGTAGTATCTAAGGTTAGGAGCTTCTACGGAAGAATAGCGATGGTAGGGGGTTGGAATAAATGATGCCTCAGCTTTAGCTAAGGCGGACGTAGGTATAGCTATAGATACCGGTACTGATGTAGCTATAGAAGCCGGTGATATAGTATTGGTAAGGGGGATCTGATGAGTGTAGTAAAGGCTATTAGGTTATCCAAAGCCATATTCAGAAAGATTAAATAGAACCTATTTTGGGCCTTTATATATAATACGATAGCTATACCTTTGGCCCTCTTAGGGTTATTACATCCAGTAATAGCGGAGATATGCATGGCGTTTAGCTCCTTATCGGTAGTAATTAACGCTAACTTACTTAGGAGAACGAAGATATGAAATAATTAGAAGTAACCCCTTTAAGTAACCATCTCTTATTATAGTTCTAATGGGGGCCCGTAGCGCAGCTAGGACAGCGCGGCGGCCTCCGGAGCCGCAGGTCCCGGGTTCGAATCCCGGCGGGCCCGCTCGAACATATTATTTCCTCGTTAACGCGTACGTAAGGATCCAGTTAGTAAGCGTCATGTATCGTGTATCCCGGTTACTTTATTAAATCGTTTATAGATATAGAACTAGACGATACTTGTAAATAGAGATGACGAGATCTATTAAACTCGCTGGGTAAGTGTTACCGTAAAGGAGTAGTATTCAATTCCTTTACTAAATGATGCAATGAGAGTAATTCTAAAAAGCTTAAATTTCCTACTTAGATAACCACCATATTATTTTCCCTAAAGGTAAATTTAACGAAGCCATGAAGTACAGATAATGAAGAAACCGAAGGCAGTAAAGAGTAAGAAGGCTGATAAATTAAATATCCTCCTAGGCAAGAGTTTCGGGAGCTTAGAGCCTAGAATTGCGCTAACACAAGTAATTAAGGAAAAAGCTGCCATGATCCCAGCGAAGGTTAAGGAGCGAGTAGCTCGAGTTAGTTACTAAGGCTATAGAAGCTAATTGGGTCTTATCTCCTAATTCCATTAAGGAAACTAACGAAAATACACTTAGGAAGGACCTTTTAACAGCGCCTATACCAAGTAACGACTCCTTACCTAGGAGCGAGAAGATGCCTAGGACTAGGAATAGGGAGCCGCAAATTAGGTTCGTGAGCTTAGCGGGTAATAGGGATAGGATCCCCTTACCTGCTAGGGCTCCTATTCCACCGATTACTGCGAAAGCCGATATAGATCCTAAAATGAGGGAGCGCTTAGGGATCTTTAAGGAAAGCATCGTTATGGCTATCTGTGTTTTATCCTTCATTTCCGAAAGTGTTTATTAAAGTAAAGGCCAGTATGAACGACGCTCCATCTTCGTTCATTCCTTTGACCCTTTAAGCGGAGAGGTAAAAAGATATATACTTATGTCATTTTAGTAGGCTATTAACCCTAAGGTTTTAAATTACTTAAGGTTGGTACCGGTATTAACCTCCTATTTATAATGTAAATGTAACTCTTGCATGAGGTATTACCGTAGAAATCCTCGATCCTTACTTTAAATCTGGTACCGTTAACTACTCTAGAAGATTCTATCCAGAACTTATATATGAGTGTATCATTATTCATGGATTCTACTAAATCGTATAGCTTAGGTTCCGACCACTTCGTCTCATTAACGTTGTAAAGTACCTTTACGTTCTTAACCCCCAACCTAAATCGCTTACCCATAACTCTCCTATTAACCACCTGTCTTCAGCGATTATATTTACTTTATTTACCATCGGTGGCATAGTATCGTTTTCTAAAGCTATAGTGAAGGTTAAAGAGGATTTAGCCGGTATAAAGTTACATAATAGTACCTCCCTATATGCATTACGTTAAATTCGCTAGGCTTAGGTACTAACCTATACCTATAGAAAGGTACGTCGTCAGGTACCTTAAAGCATATGTAAATATTATGAAATCCCTGATTTAGTTCGTTCCTAACCTTAAAGGAGACGGCATGCCTAAAACCGTCATTAGAAGGAGTGTAATAATATTCTATGTAACCTATCTTATACGGCTTTATCCCCTTCCCGCTATCTAACAGTATACCGTTAGGGTATTGATCCCACTTCTTACCGTCGTAAAGTAAACTCTTAGGATCTATAGTACCGTTATCGTATATAGTTATTAACCTGAAATCCCTGTAGTCCCCCTACCTAATATCGTAAGGTATGCCAGTAGTAGTTATGAAGTAATATCTCCTCCCCTATACTCAATTACGGTAGTAATATCCGTATGTGTATGGGCGGTTAAAACTAATCTAACGTCGTTATCTAAAATTGCTTTGAATAACTCCTTAGCCTTGCTTACATGTTCAGACCAACTGGAATATATATAGCCCATGTTAAGTAATTTACCGAAATCCTCAGTGCTATTTTACTTTAATTACCTTTATCCTTTCCTCCTTAACTTTATATCCCAAAAGAGGATGATACATTATTAATACCTTATACTTCATCTTTATTTTCCTTAAGTACCCTCTTTAACCACTTTACTCGCTAAAGGGAGCCCAACTTTCCATGCCCGCATCAAACATAACAATAGGAATTTACCTAGGGAGATAGTGTAATTCCTATATCCCATTATGCTATCCCATATCTCCGCGACCCTAGGTTCCTCATATTCATGATTCCCTATACCTGCGAATGAAAGTATTCTGGGTTTAAACCAGTATTTAAAGAAGACCTCCCAAGCGCTTCTCATGAACAGTCTATCCACTTCATCCCCATTGAATATGACCATAGTAGTGTTAAGTAGGTTAGCCTCCTTTACGAACTCCTTCCAATAAGGCTCCCCTACGGGATTTTGAGCCCCCTACTAAAGGAGCTTAATAAAGTGAGGCCACTTCCTTAGTACCTAAGCGCTCTAGGCGTGTCTACAGCGTAACTTTTCGCCATACTAAACGAGAGCTTTAAGGAGTAAAGTCCCTGTTGACGATCGCTAGGTATTTTAAATAAAGCTGACCAACTATTCCAAGTACGATTGAAGTAGTACTTAACTTTTTAAAATGGTATTCGCTTAACTCATTATACATAGTAGCTGAAAGGTCCTTAATGTTCTCACGGGGGCTTAACGCTATACGTACTTCCAGTAATCCTCCAGCTAATACCGGTTCCGGATAGACTACTGTTTCCGGAGGGTACTTAACTATCTCTGCGTAAAATTTTAACTCTGCTTAAGTAAAGGAGCGTAAGAGGGGAGAAGTAAGGAGATGGTTATTAAATAACTTAGGGCCTTAATTACCTTGTACATATACTACGATACTCACTTATTAAGCCCTATTCTGAAATATAGATTTAAGTAGGTTCTTCCTAATCCGATTCGGGTGCTAGATTTGGGCTTTATCTCTGGTAGCGCTAAATTACGTAAGGCTTTGATATTAGGGGAGGTAATAGTCCTAGGGCCTAGTATTGTAGGTGATAATACGATCCTAGATTCCTGGACTATTATAGGTTATCCATCTAGAAGTAAGTTACTTAGGTTCGGAAGGGGCGGCCTGGAAGAACTAAGTAAATTAAGTGAAGGAGCGAAGATAGGTCCAAATTGCATATTAAGATCAGGTACCGTAGTATATGAAGGGAGTAAGATAGGTACGGGCGTAGAAACGGGCCATAACGTATTGATAAGGGAGGGTAGTAAGGTAGGCGACTTCACTAGGATAGGTACGGATACCATAGTAGATGGTAAGGTGGTCATAGGTTCTAAGGTAAGTATACAATCCTCCGTTTACTTACCGCCCGGGACCGAAATCGGGAACGGTACCTTCTTGGGCCCGTACGTGGTAATAACGAACGATAAGTATCCCCCTTCCGGTAAATTAGAAGGAGTTAAGATAGGTAGGAATTGCGTAATAGGAGCGGGAGCGGTGTTAGTAGCCGGGATCGAAGTGGGGGATAACGCAGTAATAGCTGCAGGAGCCGTGGTAACTAGGGACGTACCAGAGGGTACCGTGGTAGTAGGAATACCTGCTAAACCTAGATTTACTAGGGAAGAGTATGAAAATAGGAAATTAAGGTGCCATCATGGGAGGAAAACTGCTCGATGAAATTAAAGGAAATAGGAATCACAAGATAATTTACGTTAAGGTGGATAAACCGGAAGGTGCTGAATTAGGTTGTTTAATAAGGGATCTTCCCTTAAGTCCCTCGATAGTAGAGAATTTAGAGAGAAAAGGTTTAAGAAGGCTCTATAGGTTTCAGGAGGAGAGTATAAGGTCGTTACTTAAGGGGGAGAACGTCGCGATATCGGCCCCTACGGGTATGGGTAAAACTGAAGCCTTCTTGATACCGGTATTAAACGAAGCCTTCCTTAATCCCTTCGAAGGACCGGTCGCCTTATTAATTTACCCTACTAAAGCGCTAGCTAGAGACCAATTAAAACGTATATATTCCCTCACCTCCACTTTTTATGGCGTTAGGGCAGCTGTCTATGATGGGGATACACCAAGGGAGGAGAAAAAGAAGGTATTTGAATACCCTCCTTCTATACTAATTACTAACCCCGATATGATACACGTTTCCCTACTTTCGTCGAGGAGGTTTAGGGAGTTATTAAGCGGTATTAAGTTTATAGTCCTGGATGACGCCCATGTATACACGGGAGTTTTCGGGACTCACGTAGCGTATGTAATTAGGAGGCTTAAGAAATACTTACCAAAGGGGGTTAGGTTTGTAATTTCTTCAGCTACCGTAGGTAATCCTGGTTACCTACTTAAAGCGTTAACCGGTTGTGAAGGTAGGGTAATAGTAGAGAGAAGGGGTAGGAAGGGGGAAGTTATCCACGTTATGGTAAAGCCCTTAGGTAGATCTAAAGCCTCCGAGTGCCTTTATCTATTAAGGAAGTGCCTTAAGGAGGGCATTAAAACGTTGGTTTTCGCCGATAGCCACTTCTTAGTGGAATACTTAGGGAGGCTAGCTAAGAAATACGGTTTAAGGATAGGTATCCATAGGGCTGGGTTAAAGCCAGAGGAAAGGGAGGACGTAGAAGAAAGGTTTAGGAAGGGGGAACTAAGCGCAGTAATAGCTACCCCTACTTTAGAGTTAGGCATAGATATAGGCGATGTAGATTGCGTAATACTTCCTACTATTCCACCTACTTACACTAAGTACGTCCAAAGGGTGGGGAGGTGCGGGAGGAGAGGCAGGATAGCTTATGTATTTACTATATTAGGTAACGATCCTATAAGCTCATATTACGAAAAGTACCCTCAGGAGTTCTTTGAGAGGGAATACGACCCTGTAGTCATGGACTTAGAGAATAAGGAGATAGCTAAGCTTCATATTTTAGCTATGGTCGCCGAGGGTCTTCTTACCTATACTCCTAGCTCGCCTTTCGAAAGGGAACTACTAGAAGAGTTAAGATTGTTAGGTTACCTGAGAATAAGTAAGGGTACCTTAAGGATTACGAGAAAGGGATCCAGGTTCTTAGCCGAGCATAAGGGCTTGAGGGGTATAGGGGAGGTAGTTAGGATAGTAGATGAAAGAGGGAGAGGAATAGGGTTCAGGGAATTGCCCATGGCCATAAGGGAATTACACCCTGGCGCTATATATTTACATGCAGGTAGGGTATATGTAGTTAAAGAGTATAGGTTCCCATTCGCTAAAGCATTAAGGATGCCACCTAATTTCGATCTAATTACTTCTCCACTTTACTATACTTCGCCCGCTTACTTTAAACCTTCGTTAACTAAGGAGGTTTCAGGAATTAAGGTGGAGTACGGGGGGTTGAAATTAATCGAGACGGTTTATGGATATGTAGTTAAGGAGTTTGGGACGGGCAGGGACGTTAGGGAGGAGCTATTAAAGGAACGTTTAAGTTACGCTTTTTGTACTAAAGGCATTAAAATGATCCTACCCATAAGGGAGGAGTGGGGGGAATGGGGTAACGCAGCAGCTCTTCATGCCATAGAACACGTATTCATAACGGCATCTCAAACTATTGTAGGAGCATCCCCTAACGATTTAGGAGGCATAAGCTTCCCTTCCGGACACATATTCGTATACGATTCTTATCCCGGCGGTTCAGGTATATCTAGGGAGTTAGTAGATAAAATACCCTACGTTTTAAAAAGAGCTTTAAGAATATTAGGCGATTGTGATTGCTTAGATGGCTGCCCTAGGTGCATATACTCTCCTTATTGCGGTAATAATAATAGGGTATTATCTAGGAGGAAGGCTTTAGCTTTGCTTAAGGATATAGTAAAGGGTAATATAAAAGGTGCGGAAGGGGAGTTAAGTGGTAAACCATTAGTTTAAGCTCAGGTGATTAAGGTTATGGATAAGGGGAAGGAAAATTACGATAACGTAATAAAGGAAGCCCTGAACTTCGTTAAGGCTAAGCTGAGACTTGGAGGACATGATTATGAACACGTCATGAGAGTACATAAGCTAGCTATTTCAGTTGGCAGGAAGCTAGGAGCCGACGAGATAGTATTATCGTTAGCTGCTTTACTACATGATGTAGGTAGGGTAAAGGAAGGCAATTTACATCACGCGTTAATTAGCGCTGAAATAGCTAAGGATTTCCTAGAATCTAAGGGGTTAAGTAAAGAGGTGATAGATAAGGTCGTGGAAGCTATAGAGGCGCATAGCTATAGCTTAGGTAAGAAGGCTAGTAGCCTTGAAGCTAAAATACTTTCCGATGTAGATAAATTAGACGCTTTAGGAGCCATAGGTATAGCTAGGGTCTTCCTATATTCCGGTGCGAAAGGCAGGAGCTTAAGCGAATCCCTTAAACACTTCGAAGAGAAGATACTAAAGTTGCCAAGTTTAATTTACTTGGATGAACTTAAGGTAGTAGCCGAAAGGAGAGCTAAATTCGTAAAGGAATTCCTTAAGGAACTTAAATTAGAATTAGAGCTTAAGGACCTAGAGTAAAATATTAAGGGGGAAGGTAGCTTTTATAGGCTAGGTGTAGCGAACTTGAAAGCCCAAAAATCGTACTTCTTAGCCTTATTAATGGCTCTAGCTTTAACGTTACTTCTAAATAGGGGGTATTTCCTTCACATTAGTAAGGTACCCAAAATTAGTATATCATGGGAAATACTGAGCTTAAAGGAACTCCCCGCCTCCTTACCCGTAAGCGATCTAAGTAGAGGGCTACACGTAATATTAGAACGCGGATTTAACGGCACTCCTACCTTCTTGGAGAGCTCTAACGGGATACTTTACCCTAAGGAGAAGTTACTGATTGCTTTAAATTCTAGCGAACCCTTAAAGCTAACTAAGGTTACGGAATTAAAGGGTAGGTGGGGCAAAGCTATTTACTTTATCTTCTCTAAGGGAAGAGGCAATAAGCTTTCGTTAATAAGGGTAAGCGAACTTAACGTTACTACACCCGCTATACTGTGTCTCGTTAAATTGGGTAACGGAGAAATGGAGTTCTCCGAGATAGCTAGAGTAGTGGATCCCTCTAAGTACTTGGAACTTAAAGGAGTGATAAAGGAGGGAGGCAGAGGGGTAGCGGGTATCCCATTTAAGTTATTATTATCCAATTCCTCATCGGGAGTTAATTTCACTAAGATCCTAGATGGGGTAAGCGGTCTTAAGGGTAGCTTTTTAATAAGGTTACCGAAGGGGGAGTTGATGAAAAGGGGTAAGTTCTTAATAATCTCCTGTAAAGGTAAAGAGGAACCTGTTAAGTTAATAAGCAATGTAACTTCTTACTCCGTGGAAGTAGACCTTTAAATGTACTAGGCATCGATAAGGAGGAGGTGTAGCCATACATTGGACATAAAGGAGGAGATCTGTCTAGTGATGAAATTACTATACGAAAGAGGCTTAATACCTTCACTAGGTGGTAACGTAAGTTCGAAGGTAGGTAATTACTTATGGATAACGCCTAGTTCTAAATTCAAAGCTAATTTAACTCCGGAGGACCTAGTTAAGCTCTCCCTAGACGGCAAGATAATTCAAGGCAGTAAACCTTCAAGGGAGTGGAGGATGCATGTAGCTATATATCGCTCAAGAGTAGATATCTACTCAATAGTTCACGCTCATAATCCATTAACCGTAGGGCTTTACTCATCTCAGGGCTTAGAGGGGATGATAATGGAATTCCTTAAGGGTTTAACCAAGGTATCTATAGTGCCGGAGCTGCCTGCAGGTAGTAAGGAATTAGCTAGCGCCGTAGCTGAGGCCTCGAAAGAGGCGGATTTAATCATCTTAAGGGGGCACGGTATAGTATCATTAGGTAAGAGCCCTTTAGAGGCTTTAAATAAGGTAGAGGTCTTAGAGATGGCCTCTCTTTCCGCACTAACTAGTAGTATTGCTAAAGCTATGTCGTGGATTCACAGGTTGATGGGATGGGGGAAGGGTTAAAGGGCTTTACCAAATTAACTCCAATAGTCGAAGCTTGGAGGGAATTTAAATCCGAGATTAAGTTAAAGTCAGGGGTAGAGGAAGTACCGTTATTTAACGCTTTAGGTAGGGTTTTAGCTGAGGATATAATAGCTCCTATAGATTTACCTCCTTTTAATACCTCCGCCTTAGACGGATATGCCGTGAGGGCTGAGGAAACTTTTAACGCCAGTAGATACAACCCCGCATTAATAGACGTAAAGCACGTAGTTAAGGTTTCTACGGGCGATGCTTTACCTAACGGTTACGATGCAGTAGTACCCTTGGAGTTAACTGAAGCGAAGGAGGGTTTCCTGGAGATATATAGTTCTGTACCTAAATGGGGTAACGTAAATAGGAAGGGATTTGATGTAAGTAAAGGTAGTAGGATATTAAATAAGGGTAGGAAGTTAAGACCCTGGGATTTAGCGTTATTAACTTCATTAGGTTTTAAGTACGTAAAGGTCTTTAGGGTACTAAGGGCGATAATCTATCCTATAGGTAGCGAACTGAGAACTCCTCCATTCCTTCCTACCGAACGCTTAAGGCCTGAGTCCAATAGCTTGGCTATTAAGGCGTTATTGGAGTTTAAAGGGATGAAAGCGAAAGTAGGAGAAATACTTAAGGATGAGGTAAGGGAGATAAGTGGCAAGTTAGTTAGGGCCTCAGAGGAGGCGGATATAATAATAACTTTAGGAGGAACATCCATAGGGGGGAGGGACGTAACCGTAAGAGCCGTTGAGAATGTAGGGGAGGTGATAGCTCATGGAATAGCTATGAGGCCGGGTAAACCAACCGCGTTAGCGAAAATAGAAGGCAAACCTGTAATCTGCCTTTCCGGCTATCCGGTGGCAGCTTTTATAGCTTTTAAAACCTTCGTGGAACCCTTAGTGGATTACATTATGAGATCCTATCCTCAGCTTAAAGTAATTTATGGTAAGTTAAGCTCTAGGGTGCCTTCAGAACCGGGCCTCGTAGATTTCGTAAGAGCTAAGCTACGCTGGAAAGGTGATACTTATATAATAGTTCCGATTAGGAGGTCCGGCTCTAGCTTATATAGTAGTTTAACTCGGTCCGAAGGTACGATCGTAATACCTGAGGGAGTAGAGGGTTTAGAGGAGAACGCTTTAGCCCCTTTCATCTTTCATGAAGATCCTTGGTATCCCTACTTAGGTTTAACCTAAGGTAATGAGGAGGTTAGCGATTATGTCACGTAAGATATTTAGGGAGCTAATGGAGCCTAAGGAGGTTTTAAAGTTAATAGCTAATTACGTAGAGTTTAAGCCTTTAGGGGTAGAGGAAGTACCGTTATTTAACGCTTTAGGTAGGGTTTTAGCTGAGGATATAATAGCTCCTATAGATTTACCTCCCTTCGATAGAGCGCTAGTAGACGGATATGCCGTTAGGTCTTCGGACTTAGAAGGAGCTGATGAATGGAATCCCGTAGAGTTAAAGTTAAAGGAAAGCGGTAACTTAAGTGAAGGAGAAGCTCTTGAGATATCTACGGGTTCTCCGATACCAGGAGGGACGGATTCCGTTATCATGGTGGAGTATACTAGGCGGAAAGGAACAGGTAGAGTAGAGGTAATTAAGTCTACAACACCTGGGGAGGGCATAGTTTACGCAGGTTCCCATGTAGTTAAAGGCGAGAAAGTCCTCGAAAGAGGTATTGAACTTACGTATAGAGAAATAGGGCTACTAGCGTCATTAGGTATAGATAGGGTAAGGGTTTATAAGAGACCTAAAGTAGCCATAATAAGTACAGGGGAAGAGCTAGTAAGACCTGGAACTGCCTTACCTTATGGTAAGGTTTACGAAGTTAATTCTTACTTGCTAAGTAGTCTAGTCTTAGAATATGGAGGGGAACCGGTCTTCTTAGGAATAGTGAAAGATGAATTAGCCGAATTAAAATCGACTTTAAATGAAGCTACGAAGTTTTACGACATCGTTTTAACTTCAGGGGGTACTTCAGCCGGTACTAAGGACTTAGTATATAGGGCTATAGAGGAAATAGGTAAGGTTATAGTTCACGGGTTAAAATTGAAGCCCGGTAAACCTACAGCAGTAGGTATCGTTAACGGTAAATTGGTCCTCGCTTTACCGGGTTACCCGCTCTCCTGCGTTATGGCTTTTAAGCTATTAGTTGCCCCAGTAATATCTAAGCTAGCTGGTATAGCCATTAAGTCTCCCACTAGGTTTAAAGTAAGGGTAGCCTTTGGTTTTGAAGTAGCTAAAGGTAGGTATAACTTGATCCCTGCTGTATTAGTAGCTAATGGAGATGATAAGTTAGCTTATCCCATATTAACGGATTCAGGTAACGTAAGTGCACTTAAGTTAGCTGATGGTTTTATCTTAGTCCCACCTGATAGGTCATTCGTACTTAAGGGAGAGGTAATAGATTTCGAGCCCTTCTCGAATAACATAACTTTACCAGACTTAGTTATTATAGGAAGTCATTGCTTAGGTTTAGAGCAAATTATAAGTTTACTTAGGGTCGAGGAGCCTAAGTTGAATATTAAGTTAATTAATGTGGGATCGATGGGGGGCTTAAAGGCCGTAAGGGATGGGTATTGTGATCTAGCCGGGATACACCTACTTGATGATAGGAGTGGTAAGTATAACATTCCTTTCCTCGAAAGGTATAAGTTAAGAGGTAAGGCGATCCTAGTAAGGGGCTACCTTAGGGAGCAAGGGTTAATAATAGCCAAAGGTAATCCTAAGGGGATTAGGGGGCTTAAGGATATACTTAAGAAGGACGTAACTTTTGCTAATAGGAATAGGGGTTCAGGTACAAGGATTTTACTGGAAATTCTATTAAGGGAACTTAGTTCCACGTTGGGCATAGAATTAAGTAAATTACGTAAGTCCATTAAGGGGTACGAGGTGGAATATAGGACGCATACGGCTATAGCGTTAGCGATAAAGTACGGTAAAGCGGATGTAGGGTTAGGCATAAAGGCTGTAGCTGAATTGTATGATTTAGATTTTATACCATTGCGGGAGGAGGAGTACGATTTCCTTATTAATAAGGTATCCTTAGGGAAGGCATCCGTAAGGAAATTTTTAACGATATTAAGGAGTGAGGAGTTTAAGGAGAAGTTAAATTCCATAAGCGGTTTTAAGACCTTAAAGGATACCGGGGAGGTAATCTACGATTGAAAGGAGATTCGAGGTAATAGCGTTAGCCTCAGTACTTAACCCTAAGTTGAATGATTACATAAGGGAATGTTTACATAAGTTAAGTAAAGCCTTAAAGGAAGCAGGCCTCCTAGAGAGAATTCGCTTAGTTACTAGCCATGAGAAGCTAATTAACCATCACGTTAAAGGCGAAGCTCTAATAATAGCCATCCTTACAGGAGGAGTTGAGAAATGGGTTTTAGAAATCTTCGAAAGAAATCCGCGACCAGTAGCGCTTCTCTCCGCTAATAAAGCCAACTCCTTAGCGGCTACCTTAGAGGTGCTACCCTTACTAAGGAGCTCTGATCGTTACCTTGGTTGTTTCCTCGTGAGGGATTGGGAGGTAGTACCGGTAGCGGAGATAAAGGAATTGGTAAGAGCTTACTATATTCCGTCTAAGATTAAAGGTGCCAAAATAGGCGAAATAGGATCTCCGGCCTCTTGGTTAGTATCCAGCGTAATAGGCGAGGATAGGTTAAGGGAGTTAGGTTTAGAACTTGATAGAGTAAGTATAGGGTACTTAAGAAGGATCTTAAATAGGGTTAAAGGGAATTTAGACGATAAGGTTAGATCGATATTATCTGCTTCGGAAGGTAATGAGGTAAGTATAATAGAAGTGGGTAAAGCAGTCAAGTTATACTATGCTCTAAGGGAGTTAGCTAGGAATAGAGGTTGGAGGGCGTTTACCCTCAATTGCTTTAAGTTACTATCAGAAACGGGGATAACACCCTGTTTAGCTTTCTCATTATTAAATAATGAAGGATTAATAGCTGCTTGTGAGGGGGATTTAGCCGCTACATTTACTATGATGTTATTGAATTACTTAACTGAAAAGCCTACGTGGATGGCTAACGTAGTAGATCTGTACGGCAATCATTTAATTCTAGCTCATTGTACTATACCCTTAAATCTTACGCTTAAGTATTGGATTAAGACTCATTTCGAGACAGATTCTAGCGTAGGCATAGATGGGCTACTACCGGTTAACTTGCAGGTAACTTTAGCTAGAGTTGACGAAAAGTTAAATAATTTAATGGCCTTTGAAGGTGTGATAGAGGAAAGTCATATGAGTTTACCGTATTCCTGTAGAACACAAGTGAAAGTAAAATTAGGGGAGGAAGCCATCAAATTATTGGACATATCTTTAGGTAATCACTTAGTATTGACCTTAGGCAATCACTTAAGGGCTCTTAAACTAGCCTGTAGGAGGTTAGGTCTCAAATTTATTACTATATAGTAAATAAGGCAAAGATTTATATTTTCGACAAATAGTGTAGTAGCGATCGGCAATTGACGATGGTGATCCAATGGGCTTCAAGGTGTTAAGGGCCTTCAGAAGCTATGAAGTAGTAGGCGGTGAAGTACTTAACGGCGGTAGGGTTATGGATTTCTACTCGTACGCGGCCAATAATATAATTGCTAGGAACCCTCCTTTATCCCCTTCCGTAGAGGTTAGGGGGGGTTGGATAGAGCTCTTAACTTTAGAACCCCTCCTTATTTCAGTAGGGGGGGTAGGTAAATTAATCGTTAACGGTAAGGAGGTACCGTTATGGAGGGCCTATTTATTGAGCGAATCTATGATAGTAAGATTAGAGGCTAGGGGAGATAGTGTAGCTTACCTTACGGTACACGGAGGATTAGCCCCGGAGGGAGAGGAGGTTCCCATAGCTAGGGGTTCTTCGCTAATCCCATTGAATCCTCATTATACATTAAGGGAGCTTAAGGAATGTCTCCCAGCTCTTTATCTTCCGGAGCGTTACTTACCTAGGGATAGGGGGGTTTTAGAGTTCGTGCCCTTAGATGGAGTATGGGAAAGAGGTTTCTTCGCGGATAAATATACTTTAGCTAGGAAACTCTTAAGGCGCGGTTACCTCTTAATAGCCTCCTCTCCCTCTAAGCCTTTAGAGATATCAGAGGAGGAATACTTCAGACCTGGATCTTTAGCGGTTAGGGGTAGGGGAGAGGTATTGGTGCCTCTCTCCCCTACCGAAGGTAAGTTCCCCAAGTTAGGAGAACTAACCCCTGAGAGTATGGATTACTTAGCTAGGTTAACCCTTAGAGCACCTATAAAGCTTAAGCCTATTAGCTTGGATGATGGGGAAAGTAGGATAAGCTCCTATACTTCTAAGCTTGCTAAAGTAGAGAAGGTAATTTCCGCTGCCATGGAGGCGGTTAAGAGAGGGGCTAAGAAACTTAAGGTAAGGGTTAAAGGAAAGCTTTACGAGGTATGGATCGAAGAATTAGGGTAGAGATAAACGATGAAGGATAAGCTGAGGGAGCTAGACGAGTTGAGGGAGAAGCTTAAGTTAGGAGGGGGAGTCGAGCGCGTTTTAGAGCAGAAGAGGAAGGGAAAGCTAACTGCGAGGGAGAGGCTAGAGAAGCTCCTCGACCCGGGTTCCTTTATCGAAATAGGAGAATTCATAACTCATAGGTGTAAGGATTTCGGAATGGCCAGTAAGGTAGCTTTAGGCGATGGTGTAATAGTAGGTTATGGTACCATAGGCGGTAGGGGAGTTTTAGTATATTCGCAGGACTTCACCTTTATGGGCGGTAGCGTAGGGGAGATGCATGCCCTTAAGATAGCTAAACTATATGACTTAGCTCTTAAATTAGGATTACCTGTAATAGGCTTAAACGATTCTGGCGGAGCTAGGATTCAAGAGGGGGTAGATTCTTTAAAGGGATATGGCGAAATCTTTTACAGGAACGTCCTAGCTTCCGGTGTAGTACCCCAAATAGTAGCTATATTAGGCCCTGCAGCAGGAGGAGCCGTTTATTCCCCTGCCTTAGCCGATTTCATAGTAATGGTAAAGGATATTAGTTACATGTTCTTAACAGGGCCTAAGGTAGTCAAGGCAGCTTTGGGGGAGGAGGTAACTCCTCAGGAGTTAGGAGGCGCTGAAGTACATTGTAAGAGGAGCGGTGTAGCGCACTTCTTAGCTTCGAATGAAGAGGAAGCTTTCTCTTTGATGAAGAGGTTACTAAGTTATTTGCCTTCCAATAACATGGAGGATCCCCCCAGGGCGGAGGTTGATGATGATCCTGAGAGGGAGGACCCGGAATTGGACGGCTTAGTACCCGATGATCCACTTGAGCCTTATGACATAAAGGAGATAATAAGAAGAGTACTAGATAGAGGTACTTTCCTGGAAGTGCAGGAATTCTTCGCTCCCAACGCAGTTATAGGTTTCGGCAGATTAAATGGGTACGTAGTAGGCATAGTAGCTAACCAACCTAACTTCATGGCTGGTAGTTTAGATATAAACTCCTCGGATAAAATAGCTAGGTTCGTAATGTTCTGCGATGCCTTTAATATACCTATAATTACCTTCGTGGACGTACCAGGCTTTATGCCTGGTACTTTTCAAGAACATAGTGGGGTAATTAGGCACGGAGCTAAGATAGTTTATGCTTACTCTACATCTACAGTACCTAAGATAACAGTCATAATTAGGAAAGCCTATGGAGGAGGTTATATAGCCATGGGTAGTAAGCATCTAGGGGCCGATTTCGTATTAGCTTGGCCCACAGCCGAAATAGCCGTAATGGGTCCTGAAGGAGCTGTGGAAATAATTTATAAGAGGGAGTTAACATCCGCTAAGGATCGTGAGGAAGCAATCCATAAATTCGTAAGGGAGTATAGGGAGAGGTTTGCTAATCCCTACGTAGCTGCTTCTAGGGGTTACATAGATAAAGTAATTAAGCCTAGGGAGACTAGGCCTACTTTAACAAAACTATTAAATATACTAATTTCTAAGAGGGACTTAAGACCTAGGATTCCTAAGAAGCACGGGATAATGCCGGTGTAACCCCATGGAGGAGGAGTTGGAAATAGCGATAATAGCTTCTGTTATATATCACTTCATTAAAGAGGGCAACCAACTTTTGGGAAGTTCGGTTACGCCTCTCCCGAAGGTTAAGCTAGAGACCAGCATAAGGGCCCTTTGGAAGCTGAGTTCCCTTCTAGATGTAATTAGGTGAGTTACTGATGGTAATAAGGAGAAGGTACAGAGTAACGGTAAACGGTAAGACATACGAAGTGGAGGTAGAGGAGGAGGGAGAGGGGGCCTTAAGGGTCAGGGCTGAGGAAGTAAGTTATGGTAAGTTAAAAGGAGCCATCCTCTCTCCCGTACCTGGTAAAGTAGTTAAGCTAAGGGTAGGAGTAGGGGATAAGGTAAGTAAGGACGACTTGATAGCCGTTATAGAATCCATGAAGGCGTTAGTGGAGGTTAAATCCCCTTATGAGGGAGTAGTTAGGGAGGTTAAAGTTAAAGAAGGTGATTTCGTCAATATTAACCAGGTAATAGTGATAATTAATTAACGGTGATACTTAATGGTATCGGAGGCTAAATTCGAACAACTTAAGCGGCAAATGATAGTAGCCCTTAAGTTATCCCCTCTTTCCGAAAGCGAATTAAGTAAGAAGCTTGATACCAATTTAGTGGTAGTAAAGAGGCTTTTAAGCGCTTTAAGGGATGAGGGCTTCTATATAATCGAGAAGGACGGAAGGTACTTCTTCTATATGGATAGGATATTTTTTCATGACGTAGGCGATAGAATAAGGACCAGCGTTATAGGACGTAAAATCTTGTTCTATAAGGAAGTGGACTCCACCATGGATATAGCTAGGGAGAAATCGTTCCATGAGGGATTAGTAGTATTAGCCGAAAAGCAGAGGAAAGGTAGGGGTAGGAGGAATAGGCCTTGGTTCTCGCCTGGCGGAGGTTTATGGTTCTCGATAGTGCTTAAGCCTAGGATGCCACCTAATTACGTCCCTTTAGTTAACTTAATGTCCTCCTTAGCCGTAGCTAAGGCTATAAGGGATTTAGTTTCATTAAGGGCATCCTTAAGGTGGCCTAATGACGTTATAATAAACGGTAGGAAAGTATGTGGGGTTATCTCGGAGGCGGAATATAGTAGGGGGGAGATAAGCTCTGTAATAGTAGGCGTAGGGGTTAACGTAAATATAGAAAAGGAGAGTTTGCCGGAAGAATTAAGGGAGATAGCTACCTCCTTATATGTAGAGGCGGGTTACCCTATACCCCCCTTACCCCTTCTATGTAAGATCTTAGAGAACATGGATAAATCCTATGCTTCCTTACTTAAGGGCAAGTACCAAAATATAGTTAATAATTGGAAGTACTACTCCTCGACTATAGGATCTCAAGTAGAGGTAGTATTGGATTCCGAGGTAATTAAGGGTAAAGCGCTGGATTTAGACGATTACGGAAGGCTAGTGCTACTTACTGAAGGAGGGGACGTAAAGGTAATAAGTTCAGGAGAGCTAAAGAGATTAAGGGCCCGTAGTTCTTTGGAGTGAAATCGGATGGAACTACGTGAAATAGCTTTAGCCGTGATATTTACCGCTCTTTACGCAGGTTTAGTCGTAATTTTGGCCCCTATCTCCTTCGGTCCTCTACAATTGCGGTTAGCAGACGCCTTAATACCCCTTTCCGCCCTATTCGGTAAGCCAGTAATAATAGGCACTACCTTAGGTTGCTTTGTAGCTAATTATTACTACTACTTAGGTCCTCTTGATGTAACTTTAGGTCCTCTAGCTAATCTTGTAGCTTCTGCTATTATCTTCTTATTTAGGAAGCGTAGCTTTCTAGCATGTTTAATAGCATCAATTCTTATAGGTTTCATAGTAGGTAGCTACTTATGGTTCTTCCTCCCCCCTCCCAGCATTCTAGCTAGCTTAGGCCCCCCTTGGTTAGCTATGATCATCAGTATTACCGTTAGCAGTTTAATGACCGTAAGCTTAATCGGTTATACATTACTTAAATTCCTTAGTAAAAGCAATATAATCAGGATATTCGAGAGGGTAGGAATTAAGGTATACTTAGGCGAAGGAGAGGAGTAGCTGATATGGGTAAGAGAGGCGTAGCCGATTTACCTTTACACGGGGGAAAAGCACCTCCTTGGTTAATACTTAGGATGAGGAAGTTAGCTAAGGAAATAGTAAGCATATTAATACGCGAGAAAGGGGAGAGGGAGTTCTTAAGGAAGATATCGGATCCTTATTGGTTTCAAGCCTTTGGTTGCGTACTAGGTTATGACTGGCATTCATCAGGCTTAACTACGGTAGTTACTGGAGTGCTGAGGGAAGCTTTAAACGAGTCAGAAATAGGCATAAAGGTAGCTGGAGGTAAGGGTAAAAGAGCTCTTTCTACTTTAAACGATATAGAGCGTTTAGGCGAAGAATTAGGGTTAACTTCCATTAAGATAGATAAATTAAAATACGCTAGCAGGATGGCCGCTAAGGTGGATAACGTGGCTTTACAAGACGGATTCACCTTATATCATCACGTTATATTATTTACTGAAGATGGCGATTGGGCAGTAGTACAGCAAGGGATGAACGAGCCCCTAAAGTATGCGAGAAGGTACCATTGGTTATCGGATAAAGTAGTTAGTTTCGTAAGAGAACCACATTTGGGTATCGTAAGCGATAGAGTTCAGGAGATGGTCCTAAATATGGTAGACGAAAGGAGTGAGGGCGCTAGGAGGTTATCGGTAGATTTAATAAATGAGGGACCTTTGAAGTTAAGGAAGTCATTTAGGGCCTTAAAGGCCTTGAATAATCGTACCTTAAATCCTTGGTTAGGAAAGCCGTCCACTAAGGAATATATAGTCCCTACCTACCTCCTTATGCCTAGGAGGATAGACTGGGACCTCGTTAAAAGTGTTTATGAATGGAGACCTAAGGATTACGAAGAATTACTTTCAATTAAGGGGGTAGGGGCTTCCCTAATTAGGGCTTTAGCTTTAATATCGCAGTTAATATATGGTGAAGATCCGAGCTGGGAGGATCCCGTTAAGTATTCCTTCGCCTTCGGAGGTAAGGACGGAGTACCTTATCCTGTCGACATTAAGACGATGGATGAAGCCATAACCTTCTTAGAGGAGGCTATAAAAGCTACCGAAGTAGAAAGGGAGGAGAAGTTAAAAGCCCTTAAGAGGTTATATATTTTATCTAAGTCCTATATCCCTTAATGTTTTAACAATTTCATATGCCCTATCGGTACCTATACCGTCTAACCCTAATTCTAAGGCCCTCTTTAAGGTATGTTTATCGTTTACTGGATCTCCCACTATCTCAAAACCGCCTCTATGTACTTCGTTTACTACCTCCTTACTTAAGGTCTCCACTCCCCATAGGAAGCCTGGCATAAATACGGCATCTGCTTTAGCTACCTTAATTACTTCAATTAGCTTTATGGGTTTAGATACCATTATGATACCTGCCCTTACTCTAGGTTCGTATTCCTTAACCCTCCTGATTATGTCGTGCTTAAACGAAATTATGTATACTCTATCTACTAAGTTATAAGATTTAAGTTCGTCCATTAGATCCTCCTCTATACCCTCGTCTTTAACGTCGAGGACTACGCCTATTCCTAGTTCCTTAATCAGTTCTAAAGCTTCGCTTAAGGTAGGTATTTTAGCTCCCCTCACCCTTACTCTCCTTAGGTCGTCTAAATTGCACTCCCTTACTAATAGGTTCTTACCTGCTAGCCTACTTAGCTCAGGATCGTGGATAACCACTAACCCATCCTTGCAAGCCCTTACATCTATTTCCACTAAATCCACGCCGGCCTTAAAGGCCTCCCTTATACCTTCTAAAGTATTCTCCGGGGCCCTAGTAGGACAACCTCTATGCCCTATTACGAAGGGTTTCCTCATATAATTTCTAAAGTCAACTTTGAAAATATATGGTTTAGGGGAATATGGATATATAAACGGGCCTATGAATTTCGGTTAAATTACCTAGTGAAGCGTAGTGAGCTATATGTATCATAGTGAAGTATCCTTTTAAACTCTGTTCCTCGAAGTAATTACCTTTTGGAAGTGAAGGTATGTTCCAATTATTAACGAAATTTAATTCACCTACCCCGCTATAGTAGGCAGAAGTAGAGGAAGTAAGGTAACTAGAATTGTAGATGCTTACGAACTCTCTTGAAGCTACTACGGACGTCCCTTTATATTCGTAGCCTACTGAAAGCCCTAGTGGGTAATTTACAAGGCTAATACTCTCCTCTCCCCGACCGTTGATATTGAAGCTTTCTATTAATCTCACCGTTAAGCCTTCTTTAGGATAACTCACTATATTTAAGTCCCTCTCGAAAGAGCCCTCCCCTTTAACCTTATATGAGCCATTTAAACTAAGAGGATTAAGTGTAGGCCATGGAGTACATAACGCTGTCTTCACTAATAGGATTAGGAACAAGGTGTTTAGTATTGTTAACAAATGTTTTTTATATATCACATGTCTAATATAAATATTATAGTGATTTATAAAAATATTCCCATGTAGTTAGCGTATGTTATTAAGTAAAAAGTGATACTTATGCCCATAAATAAAATATCTTAGTGTTATATACGAAAGATATCTTTGATAATTTCAAAAATTTAAAAAGGATATATTTTACCTTAATACCTGTCTAATAATGAGAGGGAGTGTGATTATGGGAGGAATAGAGGTTCTTGAAAGAATACTTAAGAACCTTAAGGAGATCGAGAAGGAATTAGAGGATTTAAAGAGTAAAGGATTAATATTGATGAAGGGAAAGGAACTAAGCGAAGTACTAGAGGGCATTAGAGGCGAAGTTAAGGAAAGGTTAGAAACTTCTCCTCTCTTCTCTAGAGCCGCTATGAAGAGGTTAAAAAGAGGGGTCTGGGCGACTATTAAGGGTAATAAATTAGATCCTGATAGAAGTAAGCAGGAATGGGCGTCTTTCGCTACTAAATTGATAAAAGCTATGGAGGAGTACGATATTAAAGAATCGGATATAATTAAGATAATAATGCAATACGAGGTAGTTGAGGAAGGGGGAGTTAGGTTCTTCTCCCCAGTACGGGCTTGGATACTAAGGTTTTACTACGGTGGCTTAGTCACGGTAGAGTAGGGCAGATATTTCCTTAACCACGGTACTTTTGCATAACAAATAT
>Ga0190313_1000372_pt1 | contig 27230 bp, 38 predicted proteins | sample 4870071011_MG_FD_169989 | JGI IMG/M metagenome (GOLD analysis project Ga0190313, IMG submission 169989) | Hydrothermal vent sediment bacterial communities from Southern Trench, Guaymas Basin, Mexico - 4870-07-10-11_MG | ecosystem: Environmental > Aquatic > Marine > Hydrothermal vents > Sediment ... | reverse complement strand
GTAACGCTTCCCGTTTGTAGCATTGATTCGCTAATTGAGTAATCTGGTAGAGGATCAGCACCACCAGAGGCGTGTCTAGAAGCATGAGACTCTAAAGTCATAACTGTGGACTCTGTTTCGTCCTGGATTTCTATTGTGTCTCCTACTTTTGCTAAAGCTCTAAATTTTCCGCCTTCTTCGAGGAGGATTTTGTCACGTCTGATTTCCGCACACATCTTAATTTTTTCTAATTATTTTTAAAGTTTTTAAATTTGTCGATTAACGAATACTCGGGCAATGCCAGTTGTTGTGGAAGCATTTTCGATTCTGGGTAGTACATAATCGAATTTGTCCTCGAAAGTTACCACGAACGGCTTTCCAGAGCTTATTGCTTCCTCGTAAACTCCTTTCAGGTAATTATCAGTTCCGAGTGGTGAGCAATCCACATAGATAGTTCCATCAAATTCAGCAACGCCACAAATCGTTATCTTTCCAAATCTTGAGATGCTTATATGCGTACTTCCCGTAACAATGCTTCCTGGAGCTACAGGAAGGTTATCAATAACTATATCGCTTAAGTATTCTCTTGAAATGACGCCAACTTTACCTGTTGACAAGATAACATTGTCCGTGTCAACCGTTGTTATTTTACTATCTATGCTAGGAAGATGTGTTTCAATAACACCACGAATTCCTGTTAGCGTGCTTTCTTGAGCAATTCCTTCCCCAAGTCCTACTACCTCAACAACACCACTTCTTATGTTTTGGATTTCTTTAACTACATCCACTTCCACGAAGGCTTCGGGTGGAATATCGACTCTTTCTACCCTTGCTATTGCCTTATCGGTGTAGTATTTGATCGCCATCTTTATCGCTCAGGTTTGAATTTTCTAAATATTTTAGAGATGCAAGACTCACAAATATATGCCTTGATTGGAATTATTTTGAGTATTTTTATGCATAGCTCCACACCTTCATCCTCCTTACCACATGCATTGCATCTAACCTTCTCCCTATACTTGAAAGTTAATTTTCGCAACATAATCTGTGCTTGCTCCAGCGGTTGAGCTTTTCACCCTAAGCTTAAGCTTATAATAATTTCTTGTGATTTCAGCAATTAAAACATCACCACTTGACAAGCTACCACTTGTAACGCTAACATCATTCTCTCCAAGCTCATCCAAATCGCCTATGATCTCGTAATCCAAGCTATTTGCTCCTGTGTTCTTGAGTAGTACTATTTTAGTTGAAAAGTCCCCACAAAATTCATCAAACACAGTTTTCCAATCATCCGTAGTTGAACCTTCCTTCTTCGCCTTTTTTATTTTTCTACCAACTAGCCACGCCATTTTTCACTACATATGCCAAAACCTTACATTCCCAACTTGCACGGGGTAGTAAACATTCTCCTTGCCACAATGTGGACATTTTACCTTAGTTACATTACCGTCTCGCTCAAATGTCTTGCCACAGTGCTTGCATTTGCATTTAACCTTTATCTCCATGTGTACGCACCTTCTTTTATGAATCCTCCTATTATTAATCTTCCAACTGCGTAATCATTTCCCAAGTTCTTTACTTTAACCACAACGGTCATGGGATTGTCGACTCCAACAATATCTCCCTTCGTTGTGCCTATGGGAGATGGATAGAAGCTTGGTTCTGAGGGGTAGAATATTGCTGTGGAGAAGGGATAATTTCCTAGCTCTTGAACTATAACATCGAGGCGTATAGGTTGGTTGAAATCGCAAAGAGTTACTTTAATTAAAATATCGTATCCAGGTGGTATGTAAGTGTAATTCTCACCTGTAACGGGATTTTTCAAGTAATCTTCTTCACCTGGAGCTAAAGGAGCTCTTGCGGTAATCATGATGGGATTCGGATTTTCCACGCACAGTAAAGCTCCCCAAAAGAGAGATTCTCCATACTCCAATTGATACCCGTAGATTTGCTTGCCTCTAAATACTTCTTGGACAAAGTCTGGTCTATCTCCACCTACTACGCTTAATGTGCCTATGCTTTTCTCAGCTACCATTGCGTCTCACCTCTCGTTTTTATTATGCAAAATAATGTTACATCATGAGGATATTCGCCTCTGTTCTTTAAAACCATTGTGAATTTGTCACCACTCTTCACGGGCTTGTTTGGGTTTAATTCGAGAGGAGGTTTTCTAAGAGGAATTTCTGGGACGATGGTTCTTCTTCTCTTATCCTTCGAGTCAATTCTAAAAGAGAAATAAACTTTACCTGCACATGCAAGGTCAAAGTCAACTATAATCTTCTTGAGCCTACCATCATATCTATTCGTCTCAGAGAATTCTTTTGAAGCACCAGAGTCGATTGTTGCTGGGATGGTAATATATTCCTCTTCTCCTTCAGCCTCTTTTAGCAATTGGACAATTGCACTCTCGTAAGTAGCTCCAGGGAATAACTCTTTTAATTTTCTAGCGACTTCTCTTGATACCTGAATTGTCGTAATCTCAGGCATACCATAGTATGCTATAGCAAAACTTATATTTAAAGATACCCGAAAAGATATTAAAAATGAAGCACCCTGATTGGGACAAATTAAGTGATAAAGAATTAGTAGATACTCTTACACCCATCCTCAGAAGTATCATAAACGCTTGCTTCTACAGAGTTCTTGGTCAAACAAGTATACAAGTCCCTATCGAGGTTATTGAGAGATATGTTGACCTAAGCACTCAAGGGAAAACACCATTCTATGGGGAGAAGAAAGAGGTTGTTACGCCAACTCCCATGGTTTGGAAGAAATATGTAAGGATTTTCCTATGGAAGGATTGCGATGTTTCTAATGGCAATGGGCTAACGACTGATATTTGGGTTTGGGGATTCACAGACAAAGGATTTAAGAGGTTGAGGAGATTCATGACGAAGGAAAGGAATACGGTATTCACGAGGAAATATTGGTGGAAGTGCTATGTAATTAGAGGAACTATTGAGAATGCTTTAGGGTTAAAGCCAAACACTTTGAGGTTAAGGGAGCTAAATCCTTTCGTTAAATAGCGAATCGAGGCTTCTCGTGTCGATTTAGGGCGAAAGAAGGAAGAAGAAGCCTTATGTTACATATGTAACACATACTAAAATTCCTCTATTTTTCGTTCTAAAAATTTAGAACACAAAACTCTGCTAAGAAGTTAACATCTTAAAAAGTATCCATGGCTTCCTTAAGATAAACCTCAATGCGATCTTTCTAAATATCTTTTGTATATCCTCGAAAGTAATGCCTTTAGAGACAATTGCCATCAAATCTCTCATTGCTACCTTATTAACTATACCCATCAAGCGATTGATATCCCCATCACTCATGCAATATATAATTCTCTTCCCTAGGTAGTGCAACTTCAAGATTTTATACAAATACCCCCTATACCAATCTTGATATTCTTTCAAGTTATCATTAGCCAAAGCCTTGCCTAAGTGATAGCCAGATAGCATGCCAAAATACATTCCTCCTCCATGCAATGCTGAGCATTGCCTTCCTGCGTCACCTACTAATGCAAAATTGCCTTTAACGACTTCCTTGAAAGGTTTAGCCGTTGGAACTGCTCCACCTGTCTTATCAAGGGTTGTGTAGTTCTCTATGTACTTTCTAATCCATTTTTCTAGGTATTCGTATGGAGTTCCATAGCCTTGAGGAACACCAATGCCAACCCTAAAGACATGTTTTCCTTCTGGGAATATCCAAAGATACCCCTTGGGTGTTTCTACCCTATCGTGATAGATTAGTATAGTGTCATCAAGAACATGGTCACCAGGATATGGTAATTTCAAGTCTTCCTCACCAAATTGTAGCCATTTTTGAGCACAAATATGCAAATCCTCTCCACTTGGTATTTCAAATCCCATCAAAGCCCCCGTTTTGCTTAAAGCTCCATCAGCCCCAACTAGATACTTGCATGTTACGAATTTTGTCTTGGAGTTTCTCGTATACGCAACTTTGAAGCAACCATCTTCAATTATGACATTCTCAACATTGGCTTTTCTCTTAACTTTAGCACCAAGCCTCCTAGCTCTTCTTGTTAGATATTCTATGAACTTGACTCTATCAATTGTATACCCTAGAGGATCTCCCTCATAATCGAGTTTGAGAAAAAGACAACCCCTCTTTGTTACAATACCAAATGAATATATTTCTTGCTTAATGATGTTTTTAACCTTTAGCTTGAGTAAGCTTGACAAATCGTCTAGAGCAAATTTAGCTATTCCTCCAGCGCAATCGTGAATAGGTTTATTTTTCTTCTCAAGAACGAGGATATTGTCTCCACCATGTAGGGCGTATGATATGGCAACTGATAATCCAGCTAAGCTACCCCCAACAACCACGACATCATAGTCGTAATTGCTCATTAATCTTCATGATGCAAAAATTATTTAAATATTTTTTCACCAATATGAAAATATGAGCAATGAGTATACATGCCCTGAGTGCTACGCCACCTTTAGCACTCCTGAGGAACTAGCTAACCATTGGCTTCAAGAGCACAGCGATAGGAAACTATTTAACGCATTCCTAGAAAAGAGAGGCAATAAATTTGTGTGTACAATATGCGGTAAGGAATACACCAACAAATATGCATTCTCAAAGCACTTTAAAAAACATCATGAGCCATTTCTAGCTCCTGAGGAATCTATTGAGGAACAACTCGATGTTGAGCAAGAAACAGTTGTGAAAGAGGAACAACCTAAGGTTGTTGCTACAGAGGAGCGAGTAGTACACGAGGAAAAAGAAAAAGTAATTGAAGAGGAAGAACTTGAAGAAGTGAAACCACCTAAGCATTGGAAGGAAGAGATGTTTGAAGAGATGTATAAATCTCTAAAAGAGGGACTATCATTGCTACCTGGATTGAGGGCTGATAGAAGAAGATGGATTCTTTACTTGTTCAAGACAAACAAGGTTTACCAAGAAGATCCCTATGCTTTGCATGATTTGATTTTGAGAAACTCGAATGCTGAGCCTGAGGAGGTGACTCATATAGTTAGGCAAGTCTTTGATATAAGGAAATCCTACATAGAGAGGCATCAACAAAGAGTAGCTCCTTATCCATATTACTACCAAACCTCAACCCCAGAGTCTAGAACAACTTATGTGCCTATTTATGATAGAGGCTCAGAATCACCAAGTAGAACCTATGTCCCAAGATATGATGATTATAGGTCAACACCTAGCACGCCTCCTTCACCATCTCCCACTCCTCAACCCTACTCTACTTTACCACCCAAGCCTTACTACACGCCTGAGGATGTTGCGAGACTTAGGAGAGACTTTGAGATCGAAAGAAGGATTGATATGCTATCTCAAGCTATAAGTCAATTATCTCAAGCTATAACTCAAATACAACAATCCAAATCGCAACAACAAGTAGATCCCATAAAATTCATAGAAAAGGTTGAAGAGATAGTTGAGAAGAGAACATCTCAACAACCACAACCGCAAAGCCAAGTCACCCTTGAGGATGTAGCTAGAGTAATTGATAGCAAGCTCCAAAATTTTCAAAAAGAATTGTATATAAAAAATCTTGAGAAGGAAGTAGAACACCTTAAGAAGATAGCCCAGAGACCATCCATCCAACCTGGGGAATTTGCAAGTGATGATGCTAAGTTAATTGCTAAGGGTCTTGACACCATAGCTAAGAAGATGGATCATATGCACGAAACCGCACTAGAGCTTATTAGAATGATGCCTTCATTGATGGGTCCGGGAAAGCCATCTGAGTCTTATACGGAGGAAGAGTTGAAGAAACTTGAGGAAGCAATTGGTGAGGAAGAAGGTTTGCTTGAAAAAGAACTAAAGGACTATGTAAAAGAGAAATGAAAGGAGCAATTTGCGTATTATCAGTAAAGGGTGGGACAGGAAAGACTTTTTGTAGCATAAGGATTGCCAACGAGCTAGTTGAGAGAGGATACACGGTATCTCTTATCGATATAGACATTAGTAGCCCCAACTTGCTTGAGGTTATGGGAATTGATGAGGACATAGAAATCGATGTAGCTACTAGGAAATTCATACCCATAAAAAGAGAGGGTATGGAGATCATAAGCTTCTACCAATTATCTAAGGGTCATTCCGTATGCAAGCATGGTTATGAGTATGCTCAAATAATAAGGGATTTCATCCTAAATACGAAGTGGAGTGATAATGATTATTGGGTTCTAGATATGCCAGCAGGATCTTCTAGCGATGATTTTAAGGTTGTTAAGGAACTATTTGGCAAGAAGATTATAGGTGCTATTGTGGTAACTTTGCCAAACACATACACAGATGCTAGAAGAGTCATAGAACTTTGCTATGCTAACGAGATCAACATAATTTGTGGAATAATAAACATGGCTTATGTAAAGTGTGATTGTGGTAAGAAAATCAAATTATTTGGTGATATGGGCAAGGTTTCAGATTTATTTAGCAAGCACGATATACCCTTCACATTACTTGCATACGAGAGAGGCTTGGAAGATGTCAAAAATAATCATAAGGAAATAAAATTTGTGGTAGACAAGATAGAAGAATGTTCGAAAAAATAAAAAGCACAAAGAAAAGGGTAATCCTGAAGCTAGTAGTAGAGCTAATAAAGAGAGCCAATACTGAGCTTGATATAAAAGGATTGCAAGAGAAATACGGTGCTACGAAGAGCAAGACAATTCTAATATACATAGAGGACGAGAGTTTACCTTTGGCGTTTAGAGTTGAGGAAGGTAGGCTTTGCTACATAAAGAATCCAGAGAAAGTAGACCACAAGGTGATTATGAACTCTGACACATTCATATCTCTCCTAGCTGGCAAGATAAAGAGAAGAGATCCAAGAACCGGTGAAATTTATTGGGAGGATTACTCAATAGGCAAAGCATGGTTAAATGGTGATATAGTTATCATATCCGAGGGTGGAGGATCAACAAACGATATGGTTCTTGCTTTGAAAGTTTGGGAAGAAGTGTGCAAAAAGTTTGGAGTAAAGGTTGCTCAAAAAATAGTCCACGCTTTGGTAAAATGAGTGAGGAAAAGAAAAAAGTTAGCAAATCAACCAAGAAGAAGTTGATGGCGAAGAGGCTAAACGAGATTCTTGGCTTCACAGAAAATCCAATAGCCTTCGAGAAGCTACCATACGAGGATTTACTTAGGCTTTATGAGAAATTGCAAGATCCAGTTAAATTTGCTAGGGAAATTCTACTTGAGGAAGCAAAGGGTAGGGTAAGTGGAGCATTTGATATGTTCAGAGAAACAACAGGCATAGGAAAAGGTGCTTTGATAAAGAAGTTCCTTAGCAAGCTAGAGAGTGTTGAAGAGAAATAGTTTTAAATACTGAGTTCCAACTAATATTTAGTGGAGGTGATATATGATGACCTGGGAAAAAAGGGTTGAAGAACCCCTGTTCCCAGTAAAAGTAACCCCAAGGCAAGCTACTAGAACCCTTCCTGGTGCTATCCTAGGAGGTAGAGTCAAGGCTAACATTGCAAGAGTTCAAGACACAGTTCTTAGCGTATTATCAGCACCTTTAGGAGAAAAGCTAAAGACATTGGTTGACGAGATAAAGGAACACATGACTGAAAGAGAAAACTACAACAAAGCAAGAGTTGAAGGTATTAAGAGAAAAATTGAGGAAAGTGGAGCTGGTAGAGTTGGAGGTGTGTTGAGATGACGACTATCCTAGAGAATGTTAGGGCAAGGGTTGAGGAAATAAGAACTAGAGTACAGGAACATAGAGAAAGAATTAGAGAGACCCTTGGTTTAGGCAACTTAGGACTATGCAACCCTTGCTCAGGAAATCCTGGTAACCCTGGTGGACTAAGGCTACTTGAAGATGTTAGGGAAAGGGTTAGAGCAAGAGTTGAAGAGGTAAGAGCTAGAGTTAGAGAATTAGGAGTAGGTGGAGGAGTATTAGCACCAACAGGGTCAAGTACATCTTCAAGCCCTAAGAAGGTAAAAGAGAAAGACACAGTTAAGGTAGGTAAGAAGACAATAAAAGTTAGATTCATATAGGGCAAGGAAGTCCCTTGAATCGATAGTAAAGCTTAAGCAGATACTCTAGGCTATCTTCAAGGCTGTCTAGATTTTCACGAACCATCACATCGTATAAGCATCTTTCTATTTCTTTCCTACAGGTTATGCTAGCTCTTTCTATACCCACATGCCTAAATATGTAACCCTCACACTCTTCATTGTCAACGAGTTTTAGCTTGCTTAATGGGATTACTTTAAGACTTTTGTCATCAACCACAACTATGAAAGATCTCTCAGGGTCTGTCTCTTTGTAGTATTGTAGCTTCCTTATTCTACTTGGATAGAGAAGAACAACCTTATTATATGCTCGCTTAACCTCAAATTTCTTGCCATCCTCAGTCTCGAATGTTAACGACTTGTTGTATTCTATCTTCTTGTATCCTTGGCTCATTAACCACTCCAATACCCTTTGCTCGGATTTGTTCATGGTGACCACCTGAAGTGTACACCTAATTTTTTGGTGTATATCTGAGGTATACACCTTGCAATAATTTAAATATTATGCTTGTTATGGGAAAATCTGGGTGATAGCCATGACTGAGGGCATAACCTACATCGGAGAAAAAAGGGTAATTGTTGGACAAATTAAAGAACTCAAGAGAACACCTTTGACCCCTGAGGAAGAGAGGTTACTAGAGAAAGAGATCGCTGAGTTGGCAAGGATTTACAAGCTTGACCAAGACATGTCAAGATTGATCTTAGAAGACATTGACATCATCAAGTTAGGTGCACAAATAGCAAAGGGTGTCATGGACGAGAAGCCATTTGGTGGTGTATACGCTACTGAAGGTCAGTTTGGTTTCAGATTAATAATCCCACAAAGTATAATCTTCAAGGACAAGACATATCTAACGACATGGAAGAAGACATATACAAGCACAGGATGGCAAAACTTGTTCGGATCAAGCACAAACCCAATTAAGTTGCCAACGCAAGAAGGTTATAGAAGAGTATTGGTAATTACAAAGCTCGTGAACTATCACCCAGTACCCAAGCTAGCTGGAATTAAGATCCACATGGGTAGAACTGAGTACAACACTTACTTCATTAACCAATACGCCAAGTTTAGCGACTTGAAGGTAGCTGAGTTGCCAGGATACATATTGTTCTATCCTGGAGTTGAAGGATACATAAGAGGTTATGTAGACGAAGGTGTTGCAACTCCAGCTAACGACGAGCCTGCATTGTTCGGTATAGAGTTCGCTGAAGCTGAAATATTGAGATCAGAAAGTGTATTAGTGCCTAGCTAACGGAGGTGAAGAGTGATGAGGAGAATCATAGTAAACGATAGCGACGCAAGCCTTTGTGATATGGTGATAGAGACTATCACTATTCCTGGAGCTTACACTAGTGGAGGTGTACAAGTAAACTCAGCTACTTGTAGAACCGTTGTCGCCGCTAAGGTTCTAGAAACACCTAGTGGCTACGGTGCTGAGGTTGTTGATGGCTCTATAAGCTCCAACGCTTTCAAAGTCAAGCTATACTACCAAACTGGAACTAGTGGCGAGCCTATGACGGAAGTAGCCGATGGAAACGCTGATGTCTCAGGATTGACATTGAGCGTGCTAATAATTGGTAAGTAATCAAGCTCGCTTGCTTTCTTTTTTAAATTTATTTTAATGTCCAGTTGATAGATCTACTCGTATGCCTTTGTAATCTTCCCATTCTTTGACGATTTCCTTTAACAAGTCGTTTATGCTTCTCTTCTTTAGGTATAACTTTAGCAAATGTAGCTTTTTCCAAAGATCATCGTCTACCTTTACATGCCTTATCGCTTTCGCAGGCATGTATACTTAGTAGACAAGGTGATATTTAAATCTTACACTTTTTAAAATATGAAGGTCTTAAATAACATTGGGATGAAACTTCTAGATAAGGTCGATTTATTTGTAAGGAAGGCTCAAGAAATATTACCTAAAGATAGGAAGATCCCTATAATTGTTCAACTAAAGGAAAAGGTTAGACCATCCAAGCTAAGAGAACTTGAGGATTATGGTCTTGAGATTAAGGATTATGGAGAAGTATTCAATTGGGTTAGTGGTAAAATCCAAGTAGGCAAGCTTGATGCTTTGAAGGTTCTTGAGAATGTTGAGCATATATTCTTGAACAAGAAAGTAAGAGCTATGTATATCCCCCTTGAGAAGATAAGACCCAGCGTAACGAGAAGGGTATATATCAATGTCTCAAGAACGAGCTATGTTGTTAATGCTAGAAGGCTATATGAGGAAGGATACTTTGGTAAAGGAATTAGAGTAGCAGTCTTGGATACTGGAATAGATCCAAATCATGAGGTTTTCGAGGGAGCTATCGAGAAAATATACGATACGGTGGGAACAAATGGCTACGATGGACACGGACATGGCTCCCATGTGGCATCTACCATTTTAGGACGAGAGGTTGAATCTCCTAGAGGTGTTTTCCACGGGATTGCTCCAGAGGCTTCTTTAATTAGCATAAAGGTTCTTGGTGATAATGGATCATCTAGAGAGGATAGCGTATTGAAAGGTATGGAGATAGCATTCAAGGAAGATGTTGATATAATAAGCATGAGCTTGGGATCACCATTCGATATGGGAGGATTAGACATAGATTCTAGAGTTGTTGATGCTATATCATCACTAAAGAACATCTATTGTTGTGTAGCCGCAGGAAATGGAGGATTTTTAGCAATGTTCCCACCTCATATTGGTATTTGGGGTTCTATAAGCTCTCCTGGAAGTGCAAGGCAAGCTATAACTGTAGGTTCTCATGCTTGTAGAATTCCAACTAAAGATGTAGTCTCAACCTATGCTAGTAAAGGGCCGACATCTGATGGAAGAGTTAAGCCAGATATAGTAGCTCCTGGTGGTAACATACTCCCTGGAGGGTTCTTGGAGTTCATATATGCCGCTGTGCCTTATAGCGTTAATGAGGAAGGATTTGAGGGTCTTATTGGGACATGTTTACCTAAGGATACAATAATATACACTCCCGATGGTCCAGTAGAGCTAGGCTATCTTGAAGTGGGAGATACTATTTACTCATTTGATGGAGAAAAGCTTGTTCCTGTTGAGCTAAAGGAAATACTTGATCAAGGAGTCAAGGAGGTTTATGAGGTCGAATTTGCAAATGGTAGAACCCTAATAGCTACAGGTAACCACCCAGTCCTTGTATACAACAAGAACGGAGGATTTCGCTATAAGAGAGTAGATGAGCTAACAAAACACGATATGGTAGTTTCCGCTGGAGGTAAGATACCTGAGAATATAGTTCCAGAGTTAAAGGAAGTTATATCTCGTGATATTGCAAGAACTCTTGGTTACTTCCTCGCTGATGGTTGGATAACGAGATCTAGACAAAATTATATGGTTTGTTCGGCAATGGATGGAGATTTGAGTCCTCTTGGTATAGATATGAAACCCTACGGGAAAGGTCGCTGGAAATATGTTTACTCAAAGAGAGTAGCACTTGCTTTATCACTCCTTGGATTTAAGCAACCTCATAACAAAGCTAGACTACCTAGATGGTTATATCACCTTTCAAAAGATAGAATGATCGAATTTATTAGAGGTCTTATGCAAGGAGATGGTGCTAAAGCTAATGGTCATGCTGAAAATTGTGACGCTTATAGAATAGAATTGGCTTCGGAATGGCTTATTAAAGATCTAAAAATATTATGCGACTACGCTGGCATTTACTCAGGTAAGATAATACACAGAGAAAGAGAAAACAAACCACCTCACTCGAAGGAGCGTAGAATTTGGAAAACATGGAGTTTATATGTTAGATTTGATAAGAAACCACCTAAATTCTACTACATAAAATCCGTCAAGCCAATAGGAAAAGAAAGAGTGTATGATCTAACCGTTCCTCCATACTCAAACTTCGTAGCTAATGGAATAATTGTACACAACTCTATGGCTACACCCCATGTGAGTGGGTGTTTAGCCCTATTTCTTGACTATTTAGGTAAAGAGAGGCGACCAACAAGCGAAGGTATAAAAATTCTCTTCTCTATGAGTGCTAGAAACTTTACCCCATTGAAGAAGAAGGATAACAGAAGAGGTTATGGATGCATAGATGTAGCAAGACTGTGCGATGCCTACGAGAGTGTTAAAATCAGAGGTATTCCTCCATCAGTCTATGTCAGAAGATTTGAGAGATTCCCAACCTTAGGAATAATTCAGAGATTCAACTTCTCGCTTAGAGAGGCATTGAACAAAGTTATTTAAATTCCCAATGCTAAAAATAGTACATGGTAACAAGGATACACATCACCGGTATTTGTGGTGGATTGGGAAGCACTCTTGCTAAGTTCTTCTTGGAGAGAGGTTTTGAAGTTCAAGGGAACGACATCTTGAGATTTGAGGAAGTGTTGCATTTCAAGGACTTCGATATACCATTCAAGTATCTATGGAAAGCAACCCAAGATTTGACATGTAGGGATATAAAAGGAGTAGATTTGGTAATAGATGCGTCCATAACATCCGCCGATCGTCCTTTCCCTACGAATTCACCCACATTTTCACTTGGTAACCTAGATGCTCCGTTGCATTTGCTTGAGGTTGTAAGAAGGATGAAGAGGAAACCAATTGTATGTTATCCTTCCTCGCTTAACGCCTACTATGGCTATCCTCCAGGAACCACTTTCAAGGAAGACATGCTACCCAACCCAATTTCAATTTATGGATGGACTAAGGCTTGTGCAAGCATGCTTTATCAAGTCTATCATAAATGCTTCGATGTTCCTATAATTATCACGGTTACCGGATCAACTTTCGGAGAAGGAGGAAGAGTTGACGAGTTACCTCATAAGCTAATAGTTCATTGCCTCAAAGATAAACCCTTCTTGCTAAGGTCACCTTTGGCAAAGAGGCTATGGACATACAAGGGAGATGTGTTGAAATTTTATGAAAAGTTGGTAGAGAGGATAGATGAATTGATAGGAGAAACTCTATTTTGCATGGGCAACAAGGGTGATGTTATAGTTACAAATCTTGAGCTTGCAAACATGATTAAAAAGCTAACAAATAGCGATATTCCTATAGTTGAGAGTGGTTATGAGCCTGGAGAGCTTGTAGATGGTAAGCCAATAGATTTTAAGGTAGATCCTAGCTACACGAGAAAAATCCTTGGTTGGAAACCTAAATATACTCTTGAGGAAGGATTAAAGAAGACCATAGAGTGGTTCAAAAAGAATATTGATAGGTATAATGTTAGATTTGGACTTAGCAAATTACAAAAATGTCGCTAAGAAAGCCCCTCACTTTAGTGAGGGGATGAATTAGGGGAGGTGGGTGGGAAGTTTTTTATATTTTAAAGCTTGTATAAAGAATTATGGAGATAACAAAGACAATCAAGTGCAAGCTCATAGGTCTGACAAAGCGAAAGTTAGAGTTGCTTAATCGTGAATACGACAACTTCCAGCACTTCTTGAAGACTGGAGAAGACAAGGGAGTTTATTCTGCAACGAAACAACAAGGGAAGAGGACTTATCGGAAAATCAAACCTGATAAGGAGTACCCCCTTGTCATAAGAAAAGACCTGATGGATATTCGGAAAACCAATAACAAACTCGCTAAATACTGGGCTCGCATTCCTATTTATGGTGTTAGGGGAGGTATTAAAGTTGCATTGGCTCATCAACCTTTCAACTTTGAAGAATGGGAGATTTGTGGCTCTAAGCTCGTTAGAAAGAATGGAGAATTCTATCTTCATGTCACAGTTAAAAAGAAAGTTGAACTCAAAAAAGAATATTCTTCCATCATAGCAATCGATATGGGAGCTAAGTGGGTTGGAGTGTCGGTGGCACTCCACCGCAGTAAACCAAAGTTCTATGGCAAAAGAATTAGGGAAGTTAGGGGAAAGTATTTCTGGCTTAGGAGAAAGCTTGGAAAGGAAAAGAAACTTAAAGCTATAAGGAAGATAGGACACAAAGAAAGAAGAATAGTGAACGATGAACTTCACAAGATTGCTAAGGATATTGTTGACGAGGCAGAGAAGCACAATGCAATAATAGCACTTGGCAACTTAAAAGGGGTTAGAAAGAACAATAAGGGTAGGAAAGTTAACAGGAAAGTTAATTCAATGCCATTCTACCGCTTGAAGGAATACATCAAATATAAGGCGTTGGAAAGAGGAATCTTGGTCATGGAAGTTCCAGAATATAATACATCAAAGCAATGCTCTAAATGCGGTTCGATGAACACAAAAAGACCTTTTCAAGGATTATTCATTTGTAAGGATTGTGGATACCAAATCAACGCAGACGTGAACGGAGCTAAGAATATATTAAAACGAGCCCAGGGCTATATGCTCTGGGTAGGGGCCGCTGTGACCCGGCCCGAAGGGGAGCGTAGCTTTGTGCTACACACTCCCCAACCTCCCCTAACGGGGCTTCACGGTGGAAGCCCCCGACTTTAGTCGGGGGAGGAGGTCACCAAAGGAATGGGGTGAGGAAATAAAGATTGTCCGAGAGAATGTCCCTACTACTTCGAATGTCCCTTTGAGAGGAGGGATTGCCCATGGGTAAAGGCAAAATCGCAGTAATTAGCACGCAAGTGTATAAAATCCCTTGTAGAGGCTACGGAGGGCTCGAAAGGATTGTTGAATACCAAGCTAGAGGATTTAAGGAGATGGGATACAAGGTTAAGCTTATAGCACCTAAAGGTAGTCATTTGAAAGGTGTTGAGGTTATTGAATGTTGCGAACCTAGCTTGAGCAACCCTGAGAGGGAAGCTTACGAGATCTATAAGGATGAGTTGGATGATTGCGATATAATATACGATCATTCTTGGCAAAAGTGGGCTTTCTACAAGAGAGAAGATCTGAGGAAGAGAATCATAAACATCTTGCATGGGTTAGAACCTTTTGGATCTATACCATTTGACTTCTTCAATTGCGTTTGCCCCTCAAGATTTCATGCTAACTATGTAGCTGGTAGGTATGGGATAATAGCCAAATACATATACCATGGCTTTCCAACTGATGAGTTCAAACCTTGCTACAACAAGGAAGATTTCATGCTTTTTGCAAGTAGATGGTCACCATATAAAGGTTTGCATCTATTCATTGAGTGGTGTAAGAAATACAAGGTTAAAGGGATTGTTATAGGAGACTCTGAGCTAGTTGAAGACAAGAAATATGTAGAAAAATGCTTAAAGAAAGCAGATCCTAAGTATGTTGAGATAAGAGGAAATGTAGATGAGAAAGAAAGGAACGAGTTGATGAGAAAAGCGAAGGCTGTGGTTTCACCTTTATGTGGAGATTATAAGGAAATTTTTGGTCTAGTTTGCATTGAGGCAAATCTACATGGAACTCCAATCTTGATAACGGACCAGGGAGCTCCTAGAGAAATCGTAAAGCACAAAGTGAGTGGATGGGTAGCAAAGGATATCTTCGAGCTTGAGCAAGTATTCGAGAAGGTAGCCAAAGGCGTTTATACTTTTAATTACGAAGCATGTAGGAGATGGGCTGAGAAATTCGATTACATAAATATGTGTAGCCAATACATAGGGATCTCATATGAAGCACCATGGTGAAGATAGCTATTATCTCAAGTACCGTATATCCAGCAAATCCTAAACAGTATGGCTCGGAATGGTTAAATAGCGTATTAGCTTCCTATTTAGCCAAATTAGGACATGATGTTACCTTATATGCACCTCCTGGAAGTGTTGTCAGATATGGTGCTAAGCTAAGGTATATTCCTCTTTCCTTAACACAAGTTAGCATACCTCATGAAGCTAGAATTTATGAGATGTATAAGGAAGAATTGTTGGAGTACGACATGATTATTGACATGAGTGCAACCTGCAGAATTTCAGAAAAGCTTTTCTTTTGGCATAGAGATGAAATGCCCTTCACGGTGTTCTTTAGGAATGGGTTTGGCAACTTGGATTTCCCAAGACCACCTGTATCTAGAGAGCTAGTTGGTGTTTTCTTGAGCAAAAGTGCAATGAAGGAGGCTGAGAAGTGGGTTGGCACAAAACACAAGCTAACCTATATCTACTATGGCTTACCTTTGGAAGACTACGCACCTTGCTATGATAAAGACGATTACTTCCTTTACTTCTCAAGATTCCACAAAGACAAGGGCATATTTACAGCAATAAAGCTTGCCAAAAAGCTTGGCTTTAAATTGATTTGCGCTGGTTCTACGCTAGCTAAAGATCATAAGAAATATTATGAGGAAGCAAGGAAAATGGCTCAAGGTTGCGATAATATTATATTTATACCAAACCCAACCAATGAGCAGAAAATCGAATTAATGAGAAAGGCTAAGGCATTACTCGTACCTCTAAGCCCAGAATATAAAGAGGCGTTTGGTCTGGTTTTCGTTGAAGCTTTAGCCCTAGGGACTCCCGTTATTACTCTAAATAGACCAAGTGCTCCTGAGATTCTTAGCAAAGAGGTAGCGTTTATTTGCAAAGATATGAAGGAACTAGAGAAAGCTTGCCAAGAAGTAGATACCATTGATCCTAGGAAGTGTAGGAAGTTTGTTGAAAGAAGATATCATGCTTATCGTATGGCACTTAGGTATCTTGGGTTATATAAGGAACATAGCTAAGATACTCAAGATATATATGTTGCTAACTTAATTAAGATAAGGAAGATAAGGAGGAGGTGAATGTTAATGAAGAGGGGTATCATCCTCAACATAGACAAGAAGGGTAGGTTGACTATCCCCTCTAACATCCTTAAGTGGTTAGGAGATATCGAACCTGAGACACCTTGCCTAGTTATGCAAGATAGGGATGTTCTATTAGTTAAGCCACTTGGCAAGGATGTGTTAGATAGGTTAGTTAGCGAAGTTAGGCAACATAGGCAAGATACCCAACTTACCTATCATAGCGAGGATAAGCAAGATGTCTATCATAGGCAACATGCCTATCATAGCGAAGTTAGGCAACTTAGACAAGATAAGCGACATGGCTATGTTAAGCCCATAACCATTTGGGACATAGAAAAGGAAGTTATCAACATTAACGAGGAAGCTATTGTAAATGATCTAAAACTCACTCCAAAGATTCTCGATAAGTTTGCTGAGCAAATCGCTAATTATGTTAAGAAAGGTAGGAAAGTTGCTGAAGTGCTCGAATGGCTAGAGAAAGAGAAGAAGTTAGATAATCTTAAGGCAAAGGTAGCGTTGTATTATGCTTATAGAGAAGGATTTGTATTCGCTCCACAGGAAGGAAAAGGACTAATATTAAAGAGTGGTTAAAATGCCCGGGGCATGGGAAATAGAGCCAGATAGCTTGCTAGCTATCCTAATCTCATACACGGATAACACGATTGTTACCCTAGAGTGGGCAATTAAACTCAAGAAACTAATAATCCCTATGAATCACTTTATAACTATTCAAAAGAATTTGCCAATTCATGTAGCTAGGGAATATATGGTTGAAGAAGCTCTAGATAAAGGAGCAACGCATATATTTTTCCTTGATAGCGATGTGATGTTACCACCGTGGGGTTTACAAGTACTACTCTCTCATGATTACCCAATAGTTAGTGCTTTGTATTATAGGAAGACAGATCCTCCAACTCCATCTTGTTGGAGAGAAATTGATGGGAAATTGCAACTATTGAGAAAAGAGGATGTGGAAAATAAGGTAGTAGAGGTTGATGCAATAGGATTAGGTGCATGTTTGATTCAGGCGAAAGTTTTTGAGAAAATAAAGAAGCCTTGGTTCGATTGGACATTCAAGCCAGGTAAAGGAGGTTGCTCTGAGGATTTATTCTTTTGTCGAAAAGCAAGGAAAGCTGGATTCTCAATAATTGTCGATGGGAGAGTTAAGTGCCATCATTATGGCTTGGCTATGACTAAAGAAGGAAGGTGGACATTCGCATCGTATTAAAGGTAGTCAATGAGTCCTTCTAATGGACTAGTTTCAATTACCTCTCCTTCCATCCAACATCCGGGTTGTATGCCATACTTATCTACTCCGTGATAGAAGCAAAACACCCCACTCATATTCCATACTCTATCTTTTCTAATATGGTCGATAAAGCATAAGGTGCTTGCATAAGTCCCATATCTTCCTATACCAGCTACTACATAAGCTTTTGTTCGACCTGGAAGCATTCCTTTGTCATAGACGCCAACAATTCCAGCTTTGTAATTATCGCAATGACACACCTTTTCACGGTAATCTTCCAAACAATAGTGAACTTTCCATAACTCTGGGAATTCTCTTTTCTCCACTATTCTTGGAGTTACCTTGTCCATATACTCCTTAGAAATCTTATTAACTTTTTGACCACCCACGCTCACGATATTGAAGTAGTGGTAGATTCTTCTAAATTGCGTATCCATAACAACCTTAGTGAAGTAAAATTTTTTCCTTAATTCATAGGCTATGAGCTTAGCACAGTCTATATCAAGCTCTGCGGCATCTTTTCCATACACGATAATCCAAGGTCTGGTTCTACCTTTGAGTATCATTATGATATCAAAGCTCAAAGTAATACTTAAATATACCTTCGGCATACAATTAAATTAGACACAGACAACGGTAGGTGTTGCCTATGAAGAGGATAGAGGAGCACTTACTCAAGGAAAATTACTATGTAGGGCTTGGATTTCCAAAGGGATACATATTCTTTAGGATACTTGGAGTTGAGAGGTTCGTATTCAAGTGGGATTATGTTACTGAGGTTGGTAGCACCTTAGGTGCTGACGAACTCAAGGAAAATATTAGGCTAAGCTATAAAGCCCAAGACATAAAAGATATTCTCCTAAATAAGAAGAACGATGAGCTTTACCAAGTATTCATAGGAGTAGACCCTTCATACTTGAAGATCTACCTCAAAGTTCCTGCGAGAACTCCTCAAAGAGAGTTAATTGAGGAAACGAGATGGGATAAAGCTCCATTTGGTGAATATGTAGATGGATTTGAGTCGCCCTTAGATGATCCTTCACCAGACACAGAGCTTTGGATTCCTAAGAGCGAATCTGAGGGATTCTACAGATTTGACTTCTACAACCCAATGACATTTGAAATCTCACCATTCCTAAAGATATACATCTCAAGATACAAGGTCAAGCTAGTTAGGGATCCTGATCTAATTGAGGGCTTCATAAGTGGAAGAATTCCATGTAGGCTCGTAACTATGGCTGGATTGAGATACTACGACTATAGATATAGGGACTACTATGATATTGACCCAGTACCAATAGATGCTACAAGGGATGAAATAGAAAGAGCTGTAGTTCCCAAGAAAGGGGGTGTATAGCCATGGCGAACTTTGGTGATTTGAGGAGATGCATATTCACGGCAACAACCACGGAAACGGTATTTGGTATTGATGGTTCTGCGAAGGGAGCTAAAGTGCCAAACAACATGAGATTGCTTATTTGGAGAATCTATGTTGAGAACAAAGCCGACGCTGATAATACTTTAGACTTGGTTGAGGAAACAAGTGGAGATAAAATAATTGGAAGCATAACCTTATCGGCTAAGCAAAAATTCGAGAGGGTTGGTAATAGAAAGGACGAGAATCCTGTGGCGTTCATAAACGCTGGTGAGAGAATAAAGGCAAAAACAAGCGCTGGGAATATTGAGGTTGAAATATTATACACATTAGTACCAAGCGGTAAGTAGTGATTGAAAATGTTGAACTATCCTTCGCCTCCAAGGAGTGCTCAGGAATTAGCTTCTTCTAGTGTTAAGACTTACCATATATCTTTCATTAGTGGGAAGACAGATCCTATCCCAGATACGCCAACTGAAGCCATAGTTCACAATTTGGGATATGAGCCTGATTTATACATAATTAATGAAACAACCGATGGCGTTATGGGCTATGTTCAAATAGCTGATGTCACAGCGTCCTCTATTGTGTTGCAAGCTAATGTTAGTGGAGTAGTTGTTGAATATAAGATCTTCACGAGGTAAAAGCAATGGTATGTGAAGGTTGTGGGGAGAAGAGGAAGGTAAAGGTTTATTATGCTAGAGTATTCCCTTACACGGAAGTTGAGTATTATTGGGTAGCGTTAGGGATGTATGGTGATTGTCGCCTTAGAGCAAGTGAGAAAAAGGTATATGTTGGCGAAGAATATAAGGTTTCTTTAAATTACACAAATACATCATTTAGATTTTTGGAAGGAAAGCTATATGTTAGACATTCTGATGGTTACGAAGAGACTTTATGGAGTGGAAGAATTTACCCTAAGTCAGCGGTATCTTATAGCACTAGAGTTACAGCTGGAGATGAGCCAGGAAAGGAGATAATAAAATTCGATGTTAAGCCCTTATTACTTGGGAGTTGGACTACCGAGTGTAGCACAACCGTGAAAGTTGAGAAAAAGCCATCTCCACCTCCAACGCCTCCTACCCCACCACCTCAACCTCCTGAGGAAGAAGAGCCTACTCCACCACCAGAAAAACCAAAGGTAGTCGTATTTTCAAACGATATTGATTGGGATCTGTGTAAGGATGACTTGCAAGAATGCTTGGGAGATGAATATGAGCTAGTGTGGACTCAAAGCAAGAGCGAATATGAGAAATACGATAAAAGAATAATACTCGGAGGGCCGAAAGCTAAAGTAGTAGGGGAAGAAGTACAAAAGATATGTGATGCAGCAGAACCATGTATAGGTAAAGATTTATGTGACGAACTTTGTAAGAAGAACTACACAATGATAGCCATATCTATGCCAACTAATATTGGAGGAGAATATGATTGCCACGACGATGAACACCCAGTTACGCTTGTATTCTCAGGATACAACAGATGCTACACAGAGCATTGTGTAAGGAAGTATTGTAATGCTTTAAAGGATTATCTAAAGAGACCAGATTTTGATGCTTGGGCAACCAATACGACAATAAAGGAATGTGAAAGCTAGAACTAATGGCTAGCCTCTAAATGGAACTACTATTCTCTTAACTCTAGATGAGGTTAAATTAACACCTATAGGTTGGACTCTAAAAGCACCAACGAACTCGTTAGGCTCAAGTCTGAATCTCAATCTTATAGCTCCTCTAACACTCCAGGGGCCGTAGAATATTGGAATCCATCGCCTGATAACTAAGCATCCTTGAGTAATCCACAAGACCCAAAGAATCAAAGCACATACGCCTTTTGGTGAAAAATAATTAACTTCCATGTTTACAGGAGCCGATTCGGGTTGTAACATAGGTCCGGATATAACTCTTCCTCTTGGTCTTATATCTACAAGGTCAATGCCTACAAAAGAGTCTGGAGCTTGCGTGCTAATAACCTCTTTTGTCCTTAGACCAAGAAGTCTCGTTGGCGCTGGTAGGGAATGACCTTCTCCAAATAATATCCTTAAGGGTAGGGATAGCAAGTCAAGAATGGGCATTCTTAAGGGATATATTATACCCAATACCTCTCTCTCAAATAACTTTAATAAGGTTATTACCTCATCAACACTCTTCGCTTGCTCTATCCTTGAAACAAATTCCAAGGCTCTTTGCGATTCTCCAATATCTTTATCCTTGAATATGCTCGCTATGTTCTCAAGGTAGTTAAGATACATAATTGGGACTTTTGAGGCTAGGTAATTCTCCACTCTTTCAGCACCTTCAAACCCAAATTTTTCCTCAAGAATTGAGCGTAATTGAACATAACCCCTTATTTCGTGGAGCTTCTCCTTGATGATGGTATAGTCCCTCTTTAGAGAAAGTTCTAGACTTTCAACTATCTTCTCATCTGGAATTTGTGGAATTTTCATAACAATTAAAATGTTGGAATCTTCTCACATAAAGTTTTTATCGTTATCTTACCACAAGGTGGAGTGGTCGTAACCTTCTTAATGGTTAATCCCTTTGGAGCGTCAATTGGGTTGATTGTGAAGTAACCTTTCTTAGCTAGCATAGGTCTGAATGTCGTTAACACAACTCTTATTTTGCTATCTCCTTTTGGGATTTTAACCTCCTCAAGCCTTGCCAGATCCCTCTTCTTCGAATCCCACCAATCTAAGCCTATCTTAGCATCTGTGGGTGAAGATATCTCTATTGTCCAAATAGAGTTCATAGCTGGTCTTATCAAGTTGTATTGGAAAGACGCTGGAGGAACAAATTGCTTAGGAGCTCTTGTCTCAGCTAGAACCATATTGGGCAACACCCATGCCTTTGAAAGTGGTAGGAGAGGTCTTCTGAAGAATCCTAGTAACAGAGCAACAAAATTATGCCTAAAGCTTGCCAATGCCCCAGCTACCAAGTCTCTGAACTTATCCCATCCGAACGGCCCTCCCATTCTACCATATCTATCTAATCTACCAGCTTCTTCCCTTGTGGAGTCAACAACTCTATAAATTGGCAAGCCTCCACTTGGTAAGTATGCTCCAACATAGCGTTGGGCTTGATATATAACTTTTTTACCATCGATTTCTCCAGAGACGAAAGCTGGTCTTGCCGCACAACATACGGCCATACCTACTTGTATATCACCTGGAGATGACTCAGCAAATGATAATAATTGCTCGTGGCAAGCCGCCTCGTAAATTACTGGATCTGGAGCTTCTTCTTCCATTTCCGAGAGCTTTCTCTTAGTATCACTAAGAACTTCGTCGAATACTTTAGGTAGAGGTTCAGAGGGTTTCTTTGATATGCTTTCTATCTCACATCTTGCTTCAATCATCATTAATTTTTAAAATAATATGCTTCTATATAAAATATTGGTGAATGAAAGATGGATGAGGAAGCTGAAAGGTTAACAATTATCCCGTGTATACTGTGCATAAGATTGAGATGTAGGTTAGAGAACTTACTCAGGGCTATCAAGGAAGGGAAAAACAATTGCATCTTCGCACCTCTAGCTGAGTTACTAAGTGCGAGATAGAGGTGGTACGCTTGGATGGCGTAACAGTTGAGGTTATTGCTACGGCTATATCTACCTTGGGAGTTATATGGTATAAGATTGGCAAGCTTGAGGCTAAGCAAAAGGAGCATTGTGAGGTTTTAAGACACATCCATGAAAATACTCAAAGGCTTGAATATCGTATTAGAAGATTAGAAAATATATTGCTTGATTATGTCAACCACAACCGCAATCACAATACCAAAAAGTGATGAGGAGAAGATAAAAAATAAATTATTCTTAACTAGTTACTTCTCATTCTTGATAGGAGTCGTTTTGATTTGTCTTGGGTATATTCAAGGCTTGGCGTTGGTTATTTTGGGCTACGGGTTGCTTGGCGTGCTCTATCTCGAAAAATAAGGGAGAAGAAGCCTTATGTTACATATGTAACTTTACAATTGTAAAAATCGAAAGGTTTTTATAGTTGCAAAAAACATAGAAAACACAAGGTGAGGAAAAATGGAGAGGAAGTATTTAGCAGGGCTATTAGGTCTTTTGGTAGGGATTTTCGGAATATGGGGCGTAGGACATATATTAGCAGGGAGATGGGCTAGGTTCGTAGCGTTTCTCATAACAGGAATCGTCCTAACACTAGTAGCTGTAGGGTCGCTAGTGTTAGTGCCTTTTTCGTTCTTTGCACCAGGGCTTCTAGGGCTTAGCATAGTGCTAATATTGCTATGGGTGGTGCTATGGATCTTCCAAGCATACGACGCATATAAGTGCTGTGAGGAAGAGGAAGCAAAGAAAGAGGAGAAAGAAGAGAAAGAAAAATAAACCTCCTCTCCCAATATATATTTTTTTGGTTGAAAGATGGCGACCATAAAATCAAGGGAATATGTGTTGGATAAGGAAGAATTGCAAGCTCTGTTTAACGCATGCGAGGACTTCTATGAGGAATTCGCAATAAAGACTCTGGCATTGACAGGATTGAGAGTTGGAGAGTTCTTGCATTTGAATCCTGAGTGGGTAAACTTCGAGGAAGGTTATATCAAAGTGCCTAGAAGGATAAAATGTGGATCTCCCAACTGCGGGTATTGCAAGCAAAAGAAATGGGAATACAATAGAAGAATGCAACTCTACATAAAGAACCCACAAACGATAGAGAGGCTTCTGAATGAGCCTAACTTCCTAAATGGTTATTGGGTTAGCAAGACCGCCGAAGCCCAAAGAATAGTTCCTTTTGTCTCAAACGAAGTTCCTAGATTGCTTAGAGAATTTTTCAAGGAGAGCTACTATGTTTATGAGGAATACTACGATAAGGTAACCGTTTGGAAAATATGTAGAGATGTAGGTAACAGAATTGGCAAAAAGGTTACACCCCATATATTGAGGGCAAGCTTCGCAACAAGATTGGCAAGCATGGGCGTTAGCGAGGCAAACTTATGTGCTATAATGGGTTGGAGTTCCTTGCAAACGGCATTGCACTATGTTAGGGCAAGCGGTAGAAGAGCTATCGAAGAGGTTAATAGGTTGCTAAAAGTTCAAAGCTTCGTGTGAAGATGAGAAGGTGGAAAAAAATAGTATTTGAGGATCTTTGGGATATGTTGTTGGAAATTTACAAGGAGGAAGAGGTCGAGCTAGACCCCATTATGGATTGCATTCTAAAGTGTAAAAATTGTGGATATGTAGGTACCGTAAGAGAATTCCTAAGAATAACACCACCTAGATATTGGCGATCCTCAATTTGTACAGCTAAGTACAGGGGTGAGGAGGTAGATGTGCAACCTTATTTCGTATGTCCAAGATGCTTTTATCACATAGCATATATAAGAGAAGAGGATTTAGCAAGAATAGGATTATTGGCACTATGAACCCACTAAGGAAAGGAACTGACGCAGAGAGGAAGCTCGTGAATTTACTTAAGAGTAGGGGATTCAATGCGTATAGAGTAGCTGGTAGCAAGGGAATGAAGAGCGTTGATGTCATTGCAATGTACGATGGCAAGCTATTCATCTTCCAAGTCAAATGTACGAAATACGATAAGATTAGAGTTTCGAGAAGGGAAATTAAGAACTTGGTTGACCTTTACAATAGGCACAAGGCGTTTGTCTATTTAGCTGTTAAGTTTGGTCGTGAATGGAGATTTTATCATGTTGCATACCTTTGGAGCTTGCTATCTGGCGTATTTGAGACTTTCGAGATAATTCCAAAGAACGGAGTTAAGCTTGATGATATGATAAGGAATATAAATTAAGCCAACAAGAAGTAAATACTAGAGATACCATTGCGATACTACTAAATAAAGCAAATAGAACAACCCAAGCGTTACATAGAACAACCCCCATGCGTAGTTGTTCTCAAGGAACTTATGCTCCTTATATATTAACCTAGGTATCATCAAGCTTGGCACTAATAACCCCATGTAAATTATGAAAATTTTTGGCAATACCCCTAGTAGTATAAGTGAAAATAGCAAAACAAATGATAACCTCATACCCAAATCCATAACTATCAAAGCCCTCTCCTTACCAAGAACAACGGGCAATGTCTTTATCCCAAATCTTCTATCGCCTTCAACATCTCCGAAGTCCTTAGTAGTTTGAGCGAAGGTAGTCCACATAGCACACGGCAAACCTACTCCTAGGCTTATCTTGTTCACACCCAGGACCGCAAGGAAGGGTAATAACCCTCTCGATATCCCTTGCCAAAGATTGTTCAATAAAAATCTTTTCTTCATTCTTATCGGATAGCATGAGTAACTCCATGCGAAGAACGCTATTAGGATTGAGAAAATTAGATAATTGAAGCTAATGAAGCACGCCAAAGTAACGCCCAAAACCATGAGGAAAATACCAAATATCATACCTTCCTCTGGTGTTATTATACCTTTAACGATAGGTCTATATGTTTTTCCATTCAATCTATCTATTTCTACCTCCTCAGGCTCGCTTTGGTTAAGAACTTGCCCTCCAGCTTGCAACAATGCCAAAACCAAACCCGAGATTATAGATTTTAAAATAGAATGGCTTATGGCAAAGTAGAGGCTAAATCCTGCTGTGAAAGCCCCGATGAGTGTGAAGGGTCTCATGAGGTCTATGAAAGCTCTAAGTCTTTTGGATAGGTATCTTGGCTCTTTCTCATGCTTAACCGATACTTTTATATCCAATACCCTTCCCCAATCGACTCTATCCCACAACCTTTCGTATGCGTAATACATGACTACTCTTACTCCATTGAATGCTATCGTTATCGCTGTAGCTTCCTCTACTGATCCTGTTAGTAGATACGAGATAATGTAGAGAAGGATTATTCCAAGAAGCCTCCAGATAATAGCTTTGGTAAGGCTTCTAAGTCTGGTCTCTCTCATAAAAAACTTAAATAAAATTACAATGATAAAAGTTATTGGTATGACTTGGTATCCTGGGAAGATAATAGGTGAGATTCTAGGAGGAGGCTTTCTCTCAGAAGGATATGGATGTGTAGAAGAAATTTTCATAAGGCATGATATTAATACCTCCATTGCGAAATATTACTATCTCATTTATTTGGTTGATATAGAGGGAAGAGAGGTGTATAAATACGATCTCTTTGATCTTGAGGATAAATTATACAAAGCTTTTCTAACTATTGGGATAGAACTTACCCTTATTTATAGTTATGACTTTAAATTTCCAAAGGAGGTTTTTAAGAAGTGGGGACTTAACTTAGATTTATTGGGTAAGGAACAAGAAAGAATACTAAACGAAATAGGACTCTATGTACCCCTTGATCTCATAGTATATAGAGCATTGGAAGAAATAGGATATTCTTTTGAGGATATGGTGCGATTTAACGAAGAGATAGCAGAATCTCTAGCAGAGGAATGGGCACAATTTTATAGGAATCACTATGACAAAGAGCTTATTAAAAAGAGTTTAGAATGTATACAGCAAATCTCTTTAATTGCGTGGAAATACTATTATAGACATTTTGATTGGGAAGCTCTTGCTGAGGAATATGGTGAGGAGCTTCCTCCTGAAGAAGATATTATCGTTGGAGGTTATACCCCTTATCGTTACCCAGATTTTATCATGCAATATCTAGGATATTTTTCTTTGGGTAGATTAGTTAATGGAGTTAGAATTATCGATAACCTTATGAGAAAAGGAGTAATTAAACCTGAACTCTTTTTAGAAGGAAAGAAACCTTGGTATGAATTTACAGGAATTTTTCTATACAGTTTCCAAGGGAAAAGGATCTTTATCGATAACTTAGTAGGTCTAGCACATGAACATGGTTTCTGGTATACACTTCATCCCTGGATACTTGCTAAAATTGAAGAGAAAGGAATCCCTCCTGTGGTGCTTTTTGAAGAAGGAAGAAAAATTCTCGATGCAAAGAGAGAAGGGGATTACTCATTCCTAAGAGAATATCTAAGAAGAAAAGGAATTTACTTTCACAAGTAACCTAGAAATCCTAGAGTTCTAGGGGGGTCTAGGGGAGAAGGG
>Ga0190313_1000371_pt1 | contig 27292 bp, 36 predicted proteins | sample 4870071011_MG_FD_169989 | JGI IMG/M metagenome (GOLD analysis project Ga0190313, IMG submission 169989) | Hydrothermal vent sediment bacterial communities from Southern Trench, Guaymas Basin, Mexico - 4870-07-10-11_MG | ecosystem: Environmental > Aquatic > Marine > Hydrothermal vents > Sediment ... | reverse complement strand
TTAAATTTTTGGTTGATTGGTGGTTGTTATGAACTTTCAGGAGGAAATCTTGCTCATAAAATCTGAAATTTACCCAATAATCAGAAAATACTACCCGAAAAACACCCACAGCAGCCTCTACGCGTAACGCGCAATACTAGCATACTTCAGAGGAATTTACAAGCACACTTACAGAGTTTTAATTGAAGAAATGAAACTGTTCCCAAAAATTAGGTACAACAAACTGACAGAACGCTTAAACAGGCACGAGAAACTCCTGCTCCTAGCACAGGAAAAACTGTTCAAAAACCACGCCGAGGAATACGTTAGAATAATCGACTCAAAACCAGTTGAGACCAAAGAACTTGCAAGAAAAAACAGGGAGGGGCTCTTCAGAAATCATAACTGAAAAACCTGCAGTTGGTTTATTCCTTTTAAAAAAGTTCTATTACGATTACAAGCTGACATGTTACTCTGATGGGAATTTACTGGTTTTATTGTCCATTGATCCGGCGAACAAGCATGATGTTACAGTGATTAAGGAGAAGTTCTGGGGGATTGTTGAGAAGTTTTCTGGCTGTTTCCTGTTTTTGGATAAGGGTTACGTGAGTGGGGACTTGAGGAGGAGTTTCGGCGGTTTGGGGTCGTTTATGTTCCGGTGAAGCGGGAGAATCAGATTAGTGATCTGGAGGAGAAGAAGTTTTACAAGTACTTGTCTGATTTTCGCAGGCGGATTGAAACGCTGTTTTCTAAGCTGGACGCTTTCCTGTTAAGGCCGAGCAGGAGTGTTACTCTGAGAGGCTTGGCTGTCAGGATTTTAGTGGCGATTCTAGCAGTTAATCTGGATCGCTTATACAACTTCACAGGTGGTGGGAACTAGGATAGGTGTACTAATATATTACAACAAATGATTGTATATATAACATAATATAACATATTAAATTATTATAACGCTATGTTTATAAATATTTGATGCAAAATGTATCATAAATATTTGCAGGGGGATGGTTTATGAAAAAGCTAATTAACAAGCCGGAAAATGTTGTTAAAGAAATGCTGGAAGGAATGGCAGCGGCACACCCTGACCTCATAAAGGTACATTTCGAGCCAAACTTTATCTATAGAGCAGACGCACCAGTAAAAGGGAAGGTAGCTTTAATTTCAGGTGGAGGTTCTGGACATGAACCACTCCACGGAGGGTATGTCGGAAAGGGTATGCTCGATGCAGCATGTCCAGGAAACGTTTTCACTTCTCCAACACCTGATCAGATGTATGAGGCAGGAAAAGTTGTAAACAGTGGTGCTGGGATTCTCCTAATAGTAAAAAACTACACAGGAGATGTTATGAACTTTGATATGGCCGCAGAGCTTCTTAAAGCTGAAGGCCACAAGGTTGAGTCCGTCGTCATAGCAGATGACGTTGCTGTTGAACAGTCTCTCTACAGTGCTGGAAGAAGAGGTGTTGGAGGGACAGTCTTTGCTGAAAAGATTGGAGGTGCTGCTGCTGAAAAAGGATGGCCTTTAGAGGAGGTAAAAAGAGTTGTCCAGAAAGTAGCGGACAATGTTCGTTCCATTGGGATTGCATTGACGCCATGTACTGTTCCAGCAGCCGGAAAGCCCACATTTGAGCTTAAGGAGGATGAATTTGAATTTGGAATTGGTATTCATGGAGAACCGGGGAGAAGAAGACTGAAGATGAAGCCAGCTGATGAGATAGTGCAAATGATGATGGATGCAATTCTCAAGGACATGCCCCTCGAGAAAGGTGATGAAGTTGCACTTTTAATTAATGGAATGGGTGGAACACCCTTGATGGAACTTTATATTGTGAACAGAAAGGTCAGTCAGATTCTGGATAACATAGGTGTCAAACGTTACAGAACTTTGGTAGGAAATTACATAACTTCCCTTGAAATGCAGGGTGCTTCTATAACAGTGTTAAAACTTGATGAGGAATTGAAGGAGCTGTTGGATGCTCCAGTACATACTCCTGCCCTTAGATGGGGCATCTGATTTTCTTAACTTTTTTGGGTGATTAGAATGATGTATGATACAGAATATTTCATTAGATTTGTAAAAATATTTGCAAAATATCTTGCAGAAAATAAAGACTACTTGACACAACTGGATGCTGCAATTGGAGATGGGGATCATGGTATAAATATGGACAGAGGTGCCAGAGTTGCGTTGGAGAGACTTGAATCTATAAATCCCAAAACCCCCGGAGAGATCATGAGAACTGTTGGGATGGCATTACTTTCAAGTGTAGGTGGTGCTGCCGGACCACTTTATGGTACTGTGTTCATGAGGATGAGCATGACTTTCAGGAACAAGGAACAGGTTGATGATAAAGAACTAGTTTCCGCACTTGAGCAAGCATTGCTTGGGATAAAGGGGCTTGGAAAGGCAGAGGTTGGAGATAAAACCATGGTGGATGTATGGGAACCTGTGGTCATTTTTTTGAAAGAAAAGATTGAAAATGGAAGAACTTTGCCAGAGATGTGTAAAGATGTAGTATCACTGGCAGAAGAGTGTGTTAAAGCTACCATCCCACTGCAGGCAAGGAAAGGTAGGGCGTCATATCTTGGTGAAAGAAGTATTGGTCATCAAGATCCGGGAGCAACAAGCTCATATTACTTTTTTAAGAGTCTTTGTGAGGCAATACGGGGGGAGTAGCCTTGCTCTCGGTTTTAATTCTTTCACACAGTCCAGATATTGCAAAAGGCCTTAAGAAAATGTGTCTTCAGATGGTTTCAGATGGTGTTATTATTGATGCCATAGGAGGCACAAGAGATGGGAGCCTTGGAATCGATGCAGAGCTTGTTTTGACTAAGCTAAAAGAGATGACAGCTGAAAGTGATGGAGTTGTTATATTGGGGGATATTGGTAGTACAATAATGGCGGCGAAAAATGCTATAAACATGCTTGGAATTTCAGAAAAAGTGCGTATAGCTGATGCTCCACTCGTTGAAGGAGCACTCGTAGCAGCTATTGAAGCTTCTATAGGTTCTTCAATAGAAGAAGTTGTCAGAAAAGCCGAGAAAGTAAAATTCGTAAGTAAGCTCTGAGGTGTCCTCATGGTGAAAATAGTTAAAAGGATAATTGTTACAAATCCAGAGGGACTTCATGCAAGACCCGCAGGCAAGCTTGTCAAGTTGTTATCTGGAGTAAAGAGCTCGGTTATCATAAAGTATGGTGATAAAGAGATCAACGCAAAAAGCATTCTCAGCATTATGGCTCTCGGAATAAACCCTGGGGAGGAGATAGAAATCATGATAGAGGGAGAAGATGCTGAATCAGCGTTGAAAATAGTTGAAGGTGTTGTATGTGAGAACGAAAATTGAAATTCATGTTAATGCATCAAATATAGTGTCTGAGGGCTATGCTTATGGTCGTTTAATATGTGTGAAGAGAACTGCTTCTCATTTGGATGGGGATTATTTAATAAGCTTGGAAGAACTAAAGAGAATTGCGAGAGAACTTGAGATGAGAATAGAGAGGGAATATGGAAGTTCTGGGTTATCTAGGGAAATAGGTGAGGTCCATATTATGATTCTCAATGATCCTTTGCTGTGGGGAGAACTCGAGAAAAAGGCAAGGGAAAAAGGGAGAAAACTCTCTGTAGAGGATATCATGGAGGTGAGGGATAATATAATAAACCTCCTTATGGAGAGTGACAACCCATTGATTAAGGAGAGACAATATGATATCAAAGATCTTTTCAATGCACTACTTTCTGGGACTATGCATCTGACAATCAATAAGGGTGATGTGGTTTATATTGACGAGCTTTATCCTTCAGATATTCTTGCATTCCACAATGCTGGGGTAGGTGCTATTCTGAGTCATAGGGGGTCCCCTACATCCCATGCCTCAATCTTAGCTCAGGCTCTTGAAATCCCTTATATATATAATGTACCTCCACTTGATGAGTATTGTGGTAGAATGGTTTTTGTGGATGCAGTTCATGGTAAAATAGTGATAGATCCGAAAAATATTGGGGCCATAGAAGCTCTCATCAAAGAGTATGACTCTGAGAAGAAGAGCCTTAAAAAATATTCTAGCATGAAGTTTGAGGGTATTGAGGTCATGGCTAATGTAGGATTTCTTCAAGAAATAGATGTAGCTAAGAAAAAAGGAGCCGATGGAATTGGTCTCTTTAGGACTGAGTTCTTGTTTCTCAACAGAATTCATCCACCATCAGAAGATGAACAATTTTTGGTTTATAAGAAAATTCTCGAAACATTTTCTCCGTCTAAAGTAATAATTAGATTACTTGATATTGGAGGGGATAAAAAGGTTCCTTATCTTAGACTTCCAGAGGAGGATAATCCATTTCTAGGATTAAGGGGAATAAGAGCACTAATAAAAAACGAAGAAATATTAAAAACTCAGTTAAAAGCTTTAATACGAGCTTCTCTTTATGGCAACCTTGGAATACTTATTCCTATGGTGTCAAAACCGGAGGAGGTGATTTATGTTAAAAAAGTACTCAGAAAAATTTCTAAGATGATTGAGTCCTGTGGAAGCTTTAAACTGGGTATTATGATTGAGGTTCCTTCTGTTATTTTTTCAATAGAAAAATTCATAGATCACATAGATTTTGCTAGTATAGGCACGAATGACTTGACCCAATATATTTTAGCTGCAGATAGAATGAATCCAAATGTCTCGAGATATTATAATGATGAGGATGATGCAGTACTTGAGGCAATAAAAATAGTAGTTGAAAAAATGAGAGAGGCAGGAAAACCTGTTGGAATCTGTGGTGAACTGGCAGGAAAGAGTCGTATAATTAAAACTCTTTTAAATTTTGGTATAAATTCTTTTTCTGTTGCACCAGCAAAGATACCACGAATAAAAAAAGCCGTGTACGAAGCATTAAAAGAAATGGGAAATACAAAAGGGTTATAATGATTCAAATCTGTTTTTAAGCCTTTCAAGAACGTGTGGTAAGGTTGTGTACTCCATTTCCTCAAGTGGTAGTCTGTGTGGTTCAAATGGTCCATGCCTTCTCATGTAATCTGTAATCTCCAATGCTTTCTGTCTTGTCCAATCAAATGCTGGATCATCGAAGAGGTCAACCGGACCAATCAGCTTTCCTTCTGGGCTTATCTGCCATCCCAAAGCGACGGCTCTTGGGGGTCCATCGAATCTTGAGGGAGTTGCATATTTAAGTGGTACTGGCATTATTGGTCCGTTGTGAGAACCTCTCATCCAACCGCTTACCAAGTGTGGAAATGCAAACGGCTCAAGAACTTCTCCAAGAGCTGGTAAACCACTCTGAGCCCTTACTATTGCCACAGGATCATCCTTTCCTACATACTCGCCAGCAATTTCATAAAGCTTTTCTGTAGAAACGACGGCAACTGGTTCATCTTTCGGTATCTTGTGCCCTTCTTTTGGATAGACCCTCTTTATGACATATCTTGACTTTGCTCCAATCAATGCTAATATGTCATACATTTCCTCTGGAGAATTCATCATTACTCTTTTATGCTCCCTAATATCCCAAATTTCAAATCTAAATCCCATATGCATGTTTGGATCGATTACAAGTCCAGCTGTGTTGAATGGGTCAGCGAACATTCTGAAGATCGGCAGGTTAAATGCTCCCGGCTCAGTTTTGTCCATGTGAAATGTGACTATTGGCTCGCTTTTCCTTAGGGTGATTTCCATTTCGGCAGCTCCTGGGCCCATTCCTCTAATATTTCCGCTGAATGCATCTTTGAGCAAATCTTGCCCAGCCCCATAAAGACCAAGCTCTTTGGCAACTTTAGTTGCCTCTTTGAATGTATTCCAAGCCAAGCCATGAATGTCTGGACTGTCAACTCCTTTCTTATGTGTCATTATCAATTGCAGGTCATCGCCACAATATGTGACGTGGAAGTCAATTATTACTCCTTCTTCTTTTGCCTTCGAGAGAATTTCTTTTGCCCTCTCAATTAGAGCTGGGTGAACCTTGTGGTGTCCTGGCCAGCCTCCTATGTCTGCTTTTATAACGCTAATTGTTATTTTTTCCCCAACTGCCATTGCTAATCACCAGATAATTTTTATGTTATTTTAAACTTATAAAATTTTGTTAGGCAAGTTTGTATCACTACAAATGATACAAAAATCTGAAAAGTCTTTGATTATGAAAATATTTTGCTTGTAAAATATAAAAGAACAGGCAAAGATTCTTTATGTTTATCACTCACAAATATCACTCCATCCAAACTCCTCTTTAACGACCTTTATCAGGTTTTTGAGTTCTTCTTTTTTAATGTTAACACTGCTTGTTGCTCCTACAAGAGCTATGATTCCATGAATTTCTTCTTGGACTTGTATAACGTCATCGCTGACTTTCATGACTTTGAGCTCTCTTTTTGCCATCTCCTCCTCACTAATCTTAAATTTGTCTTGTCCAATCATTATGACACTCATATCACTCACCAAGTGATATTATTGTATTAAAGTTAATAAAACTTTCCGCAAAATTAGGATAAAGCTTATAAGCTGATCCACACCTAAGGAGTATTGGACGTGGGGGCGTGGTGTAGCCTGGTCCATCATCGCGGGCTCCAGAGGTGTGAAGACAGGCGGGTTTGCTGATTTGGGGATGAGCCTTTGGAGCTCTGACCCGGAGAAACCCGCGGACCGGGGTTCAAATCCCCGCGCCCCCACCATTTAGCAATTCTAATAGAGAAATCTATTCTTGGGCTCATTTAATTCCTCGCCTCATCATAAAATCAGAAAGGAGAACGATAATCATCGCCCAAAGTTAAACCTCCTCTTTTACTGTAACAAATGAGACCATTGTAACTGTTTGATCTACTCCTTTTATCTCCCGCAATTTATCAATTACTATCTTCCCTATATCCTCTGCCGAGGATGCTCTGACTTTTATCAATAAATCCCACTCTCCAGCAATTATGTGGACTTCATAAACTCCATTAATGTTTGCTATTCTTTCAGCAACTTCTCGCTGGGTAAATCCGGAATCTGGATCGTAGCGTGCCAAAATAAATGCTGTTGTTCCCAAGTTAAGCTTTTTGTAATTGGGTTTTATAGTGAATTTCTCGATGATGCCTTCCTCGACGAGCTTCTTTATGCGATAATGGACGGTTGTCCTGGGTATGCCTAATTTTTTGCTAAGTGTTGCTATGTTCTCTCTTGCGTTCTTTTTCAGTTCCTCCAAAAGTCTTAAATCTATTTTGTCCAAAACTTCCCCCATCCTAACCCCTCACGGTATTGTCATTTCTTCAATTCATGACCTACCATTTTTGTCGTTTAACCATTATATAAGGTTTTCCTTTAGCCATTTTGAAAATGCTGCTAATGCCCTACTCCGATGTGATATTTTGTTCTTTTCCTCAGTTGTCATTTCGGCAAACGTTTTATTAAATCCTTCGGGAATAAATATTGGATCAAAGCCAAAACCAAAATGTCCTCTTTTTTCATGATGAATTTTTCCCCTCACTACTCCTGTAAAGATGTGAATATTGCCGTCATAATATCCAACAACGCTCTTGAAGTACGCATTTCTATTTCTAACGCCTCTCATGAGTTTTAAAATACCATCATTTCCAAGAGTTTTGAAGACGTATGCAGAATAAACTCCTGGAAATCCGTTTAGAGCATCAATGAAAAGTCCGGAATCATCAATGAAGAATGGTTTGCTGATTTGATCCTTAAGCCAGTTGAGAGCAAATCTAACAACGTCTTCCAGTTCATTTGCCTGTATCTCTGGATATTCAATTTTTTTCTGGATAATTTTAATTCCCAAAGGTCTAAAATATTTCTGTGCCTCCTTTACTTTCCCTTTGTTTGACGTTATGAATACTATTTCCACTCCAATCACCAATAACGATTAAATACCACAATCCCAAAATAAAAGTTTTGGGTATTGAAAGCGGCTAATGAAAATATTAGGAAACTAACAAGGTGACAAAAGAAGAAAGAATATTTGATATCGAGTTTAAGAGAACTCATAATTCTCAATCAATAGTGTAACCTATTTTTTCTACAAGCGCTCTTCTTTCTTTTTTCTGTTCATCTGTTTCAATTTTGTTTGCGGCTTTGCCATCAACTATCCCGAGCACAGCCCTTCCCAATTCTGTTTCTGCAACTATGACTTGCATTGGATTCTCGCCTGCTCCGTAAACCATGGCAACTGCAGGATGGTTTTTAACTGTGTTAAGAACGTTTATTGGAAATGCATTTTTCATCAGAATTACAAAAACATGTCCGGCTCCTATTTTTACAGCATTCTTCGCTGCAAGTTCTTCAAGTTGCTTGTCGTTCCCTGTATATCTTGTTAGTTGTGGTTTTGCTTCGTTCATTGCTATTCCGAATTTGACCCCTGGAACGGTTGTTAGTAGTGCTTTTGCTAAATCATCAACAGTGAAAATTGAGAAGTTTCCCTGCCCGATGATACACTCAACTCCTTCTGGTTTTTCAATATCTACCACTTCTATTTTAACCATTCCACATCACCAAAAATAATTTAATGCAAATACCATAAAACTTTTTCTTAGTGGGGATGGAATGAGTGGAATAAGAATTGAAGATATTGAATACCTTGCAGAAGTACTTGAAAGGCATCCAAGGAAGAGTCTTTTGAAAATAGCAAAAAGTGAAGGTATAGAATATTATAAACTTAAAAGACTTTATGACAGATATTACGGCAAATATGTTCATGTTTCTGCAATTTATGATATTGCAAAGCTTGGTTTGAAAAGTTATGTTGCATTTTTGTCGGTTCCTCGAGAAGATCTAAGAAGGGTCGCATTGGAAATGTCAAAAAATCCTTTCATCCCCTCCATAGCTGCGATATTTGGATTCAAGAATGGGATTTCTGCAGTTCTTCATATACCAAAGGATCAGACTGATCTCATCGATGAATTGCTTTCAAAATATTCTTCTGATTATGAGTATTATGAGGTTAGGGGATATCCGGAACGGCAAATAGAATTCGGTGAATGGAATTTAAGTTATGAGTATGCTGTTTTGATGGACATATTGAAATATGATGCCAGAACCAGTCCAACAAAGATTTCCGAGATTTTAGGAAAGTCAAGACCGACCATCAATTATATGATCAAGAGACTTGAGGAAACAGGAATAATCCGGAAGTACTCTGGTCTTGTTGACATAACGGCATATGATAGAGGCTTCTGCGGCATCGCTGATGATCTTTCAGAAAAGCTACTTGAGAAGTATAAAAACTATGAAATTTTGATAGGGGTTTTAAAGCCTCATGGATATCTTGTGGAGTGGTATTTCTCCTCAAAGGAAGATATAGGGAAGAAAATATTTGAGTTCAGCAGATATGTAAAGAAGTTTGCAATTTATTATTTTGATTTTTTAAAGGGGATTGAACCAAACTACAAGTTTTCAGAGAGAGTAAAAAAGGATGGAAGTGGATATAGGTCTATCTTAGAGTTCTAAGTTACAGTATTCAATGCCGAAGATATCTCCACTTGCTTGGTATTCCAAAGCCCTGCAATCATGGCAGAGATACTTAAATGGACACATACTGCATCCTTCAATCCTGTCTTTTGTAAGCTTCCAGAAGTTTTTTAATCTCTTTTTCCTCCGAAGCTGTTTAATTGTTTCCTTTTTTGCATCTCCAACTATGAAGTTTCTTAAGAGTGGACAGGGTAAGGCATAACCATCAGCGGTTATTGCAAGTGTTCCGGCAAGGCAGTCGTGATACATGTTGGTTGTTGCAGAATGTATCCGTTTCATCTCTATTACATTGAATTTTAGGTGTCTCAATGATCCGGGATAAAGCAGGTCTATATAAATTTCTCCGTTAAATTCTGCATTACTTTTGGTGAATTCTGCGTATTGATCTGGTGTCATCATTATCAATGCTCCATGAACCCATTTCAATTCCTTTAGTTTTTCCAAATTCTTTTTGGAATACTCAAACTCCACGATTATTCTAACATCTTCTTCCGGAATTATTTTTTCGATGTCTTCAATTCTTACGACTGCGTAAACTTCCTTAATACCAATGGCAGCTGCGTATCTTGCAATACTGATCATGTATTCAATGCTATCGTAATTGGTAAGGTATATCTCCCTACCATTGGCAAAATAAAACTCTCGGATTATTTCTTTTGTTCTTTCGACGCTGAGTGGTTCTCGTCTGAGTATAAATTCATTATTTCCAATACATCCAATGGATCTTGGAATGCCGGTAATTTCGGAGAATTTTCCTTTTCCTTGTCCGAGCTGTAAGATAAGCCGCTCCAATTTTCCTGAGTGGGAATAATTTGCCCATGGCGGTTTTGCAATGGTTGCAATGTTCCATGGTTCTTTTATGTCCATTTGGGAAACATTAACACTGATAGCCTCCTCCATCAGCTTCACCGAAAAATAATTACAAAAAGGGCTATATATACTTTTTCTATTCGGATTTTTCTTACTACTTATGTTAGTTTGCAAAAAATGAAGAGTACAAAAGTGTACAACAACTATCCTACGGGTATTGTCTTGTCTCCCTCTATCCAGAATTCACCCTCATCAGTTACCTCTCTCTTCCAAATAGGGACTCTTTTTTTGACTTCATCGACTGCCCAAATACAGGCTTCAAATGCCTCTCTCCTGTGCTTTCCGGCTGTGACTATTAATATTGTATTTTTGCCAACCTCAAGCTCTCCGTAACGATGCCATATCAAGATTTCCTCAATTGGAAACTTTTCTTTTGCTTCTTTTCTTATCTTCTCCATTTCCTTGAGTGCCATTTCCTCATAGGCTTCGTAGATAAGCTTTTTCACTTTTCGTCCATGGCTTTCTTCTCTCACCTTACCCAGGAAGATTACAATACCTCCAGCTTTTCTTGAAGAAACCAGCTCAATAGCTTTATTAACATCAAAATCTTCTGGCTTTTTGAATAGTTTTGCAAACATTTTTAACCCTCCAGAAATTCGCTAAGTGGCAGGTTTTTCCTTGGATTTTTGAAGATTAAAACATCTGAGACTCCAAGGATGCCATTGCTGGACTTTGGTCACAACGTTATAGTCTTTAAAGAAGACACTTCCTATCCCCAATATCCCAGCTATGTCCCATAGTCTATGTTCTTCTTCAGCAATTTTTTCAAAATCAGGGCCCCTCTTTAGGTTGTACCCTTCATGAACCGAAATCAGAGTGTAATCCTCTGTCTTGGTTTCAACAAGGAAATCTTTATAGCCTGTCCTATAGAGGATGTTAAAAACTCTGTCTGATTCCTCCACTAGGAAAAATCCATCTTCCTTGAGAACGTAAGAGGCGTTTGCAAAAATTTTCACTGTATCAAAGGGATCAAAGTGAGGCATTGTCAATCCCCAGAGTATGGCGATATCATAGCGAGATTCTCTAAAATACCTGTGCAACTCTCTGATATCTGCTACCACAGTATTTGTCCTTATGTTCTTAACTCCATATGCCCTAATCCACTCGTTAACGAAATGCAGGTCTTTTTCTCTAAGATCAACAGCCGTCAGCTCAACTTTGACTCCTTCATCACTGAGAGCCTTAGATAATGCAACACCAGCAATTCCGGTTCCAGCCGCTAAATCGAGGATGGAAATTTCTTTTTTTCTTTCAATTATGTATTTTTCGATTAAATTCGTGAAAACTTGCCTAATTCTCTCAAACCTTCTCCTTGCGCTCTCTTCATCTGGATGCATGGGCCAGTGAAGAAATTCATAGAGTTTTTCGAGGCTCATATTCGCTCACTCACACGTGGTTAGTTATTGAGAGTTTTAAACTTTTGTTGGCTTTTACATTGCGGCAAATGGTTTTGCAAGGAAGGCTGGGGGGTGAAACCACTGGCAGTAATGCAGAGGAGACCATCTTAGCGTTCACGAAGAATTGGTTCTACAGCGTCAAGAAGCTTAAGTCCCTTGGATGAAGGTAGAAAATAGAACTTGAAGAAGGTGTTATGGAAGTTGTAGAGTGGCTACTTTCGACAGAACAGCTACTTCAGGACAACAATGTTGCTCATACCCCTTCGCCTCCTCTCTATTAAGCCTTTCGCCTCTAATCTATCCAAAACCACGGAAAGCGTGCTCTTTGGAAAGCCTGTTTTTTCTAAAAGTTCTTTTTGAAGCATGACTCCGTTGTTTTGGATTAAAATCATATAGACTTCTTTTTCTTTACCCTCCAGAGTTTTCAGGATGCCCTCCCACTTTTCCCTGCTCGGGAACTCTGTCTTTCTGGTAAAGAAGAAATAGCCCAAGCAGAAGCCGGCCACGAGCGAGAAAATTATCGTAAAAATAAACTCTTCGTAGCTGTAAACCTTTGGGATTTCCTGAGTGAAGAAGTTGGTACCGTTAAAATACGTTATCTTCAAAGTAGAAGGGGAGGAAAGCTTTGAGAGGATGAAATAGATAGAGAGAACCAAAAGGGCGGTAAAAATCAAATCTTCTCTCACTTTCTCCACTTCCATGCCAGGACACCCGCTCCGATAGCTATTGCGATTATTAATATCACAATCTCCCTTTTAACACTTTTTGGCTCTTGGATAACACTGACCTGTGTGATTATAACATCCTCCGTTGGTATCTCTATTTCTCTAAGGCTAAAGCCGCTCTCTGCGTTTCGACCCCTCAGGAGAATATAAGCTCCTCCCTCTGCCGCATCTTTCATGTATGTCCACTTCTTCCACCAGAGTATTCTCATGTTGTAGCCAGCCGCTCCTGGATGGGCTAGCTTCGTGATTTCTTCGATATCTTCCTTCGTCAGCCCCTTAATTATCCCAACGCTCAAAAGCCACTCTAACTCTCTCTTTAGAGCCTCTTTTGCATCCCTATCGTCAAAGTTGGCATAGGGGATGTCCTGAGTGACCTCCTCCACTTTGGCATTTTCAATGGCTTTTCTCAGTTCTTCCTCCTCTTCGTTGCTTAGAGGAATGATTGCCTTTACCACCTCGATAATTTCGCCACTCATTTCTCTTGGGTCAAAGCCCTCGCTGTAAATCTCGATGATGGTATAGCCACTCATAATGTCTTCATTCGTTTCCTTGTTTCCGTGCTCAACCTTAAATTCCGGAAATATCATTATATCTATGTGCTTGAGTAGCATTCCCGAACGCTCGACGTATCCAGCACGAATTCTGTAGTATGCATATTCTTTGTTGCCAATCGTTACGTTCTTTGCTTCACCTCCTCCGATTTCCCATCCCTCTACCCTTGGATTCTTGTTTGGTAGTCTATAGGATAGCTTTACAGTTATGCGAGACCTTAAAAAGGGAACGCTCTTTGTTTCAATCTTTGGCTGAATCCTGATGGCTAAGTACGGTCCCCGAATTTTATCATCTTTTGTCATGATATTATCTTCGTATAGAATCACCGCCAAGTCATCACGGTAATGGGACTTGTATATGTAGGCTTTCTTACTCGGTGGGAGCGGCGACTTTTCCTCCATAACCTCTTCCTCCACAACCTGTGCATGGTCAATTGCTTCTTCAATTTTTTTGACTTCAACGTCGCTTAGTGGCATTAAGGCTTTTAGGAGCTCCACAATTTCGGATTTTTTCGCTTTAATTCCTTTTCCATGTATGTGTATATGCGTTTCTTCCTTCTCATCTTCATCTTCCCTCTCAACGGCAACACCAATGTTAATTCCTTCTTTTGATGCTAAAACAACAGTCACTTTGCCGTATTTGGTCTCCTTCACGCCGTATTTGATTTCCCATCCCTTGAATTCCGTTAGATTTGTGTTCAGCTCTTTCTTTTCAAGCTCAATGTCCGTAAAGCATACGTCATCGACCCCGCATTCTCTCCTTGCTTTTGTTATTGTTACCTTTGTTTCAGAGTTTAGTGTAGGCTCAATTTTAATGACGTTTTTTGCATTCTCCAGTATGCTCAGGTCGTAAGTAATATCGGGTTTGTTCAACAGCACTTCGACGGCAAATACCTCCTCTGGTGGAGTGAGGTATGCAGTCGCTAACTCAAAAAATAACACCCCCACGACCAAGAGTGCCAAGGTTCTTTTCATGCACACCACCACTATTAAATACGCATGAACAACACTCAAGCCTTGCTTTGAACTGGTTCAAACTGGTTTAAAACAGGAATGATTTATGCTGTCAATCATGCAAGTCAGCGTTACTTTTTTCTTTTGAAAGCTTTAGGATGGTGCCAGTAATTGAAAGTTCACTCAGAGTAAAGCTCTTAAAATACTTTCCAGTTTGATAATGCTTCGGAAAGATCACTTTGTGAGGGTCTCAAAGAAGGCCGAAAGGCATCTGAAAATCAATTCTCAGCAGTTAAGACTCTTGGGGTGGTCAAGTAACTGCTGCAGGACTTGTTATTAATCAGTACCATTACTATGAGCTTGATGTTTCCTCGAACAGAGATTTTTAGGAAAATGGAGGTTGCCTTTCTATTGATGACGTTTGTTTCCTTGCTACCGTTTGTGCATGGTGTTTAAATCATGAGATATTGTTGAAGAGTAATGTATGAAACATTCATAGTCTCAAGACTTGTCTATGACTTAGGAAAGAATTTAAGAAAGGACAGATGAAACATCTTGGGGGGTAAAGGAATGAGAAAGTTGGGAGTTTTGCTGGTTGGAATACTGCTTGTTGGTTTAGTTGCTGGCTGTATTGGCGGTAAATCTACCTCTACAACCTCAACAACTGCTCAAACTTCAACTCAAGCAACTTCAGCAACATCTACCATCACAAATATGCCAACAACTACAACTTCATCTCCCTCAGAAACAATGACCCAAACTAAAACACAAATACAACTGAAGATTTATTCTCGTGAAGAGCTGTTAAAGAACTTAAGAAAAATTAAGCAGTTTACGTATCTTGAAAACGTAAGCGTAACTCTCGACGTCAAAATTAAGCAGGGAAACCTCACGTTTAACGCTGGTGAGGTTAGTATAACTTCAAAGAAAGTAGGTTATGTGGATTTGATAAATAAGGAAGCTGATATAAACACAACTACAACAACTTTCCCTGGTGGCGCAACGACATTCACAAGAGAGGTCATTAAGGATGGAGAGATTTATTTGTATTCAAGTGGAGTATGGGAAAGGCTCACAAATGAGAGTTTTGTTCTTCCTCCCGAGGCTGTCCTAAACTTAACTTGGGAATACAACACAGTGAGTTTTGTTGAAAAATATCTTCAAAAAGAGCCATTTAATAAAACTATTGAGAACGGAACTCAGATTTTTTATTACAACGTAACAACGGAGGACTTAAATCAACTGGTGAGGTTTTTCATTGGCTTCAAAGATACAAACGTAACATTTAATGTCAGCAATGGGATTTTAGAGGTTAAATTTAGAAATGGAAATTTCATTGGTGGGAGGGTAGCATACAATATAGGAATTAAAATCTTAACAAAAGACCCTCAGGGAAGAACAGTTGAAGTTATTGAAACTGGTAGGGAGTATGAAGAGTTCGTTGTTAAAGACATTAACGTGAAAAAGAATGTGAAAAAGCCGATGTCATATAAAGCCTAACTTAAGCTGACAATCTCAAAAGAGCCATGGGCTAAATCGACTATTAACAACTTGTTTGCCAGTGGCTCCCCATATCCTGTGACAAGCTTAACTACTTCCGCCGCTTGGATGGTTCCAACAACTCCAGCTGTTGCCCCTAAAATTGGGAACTTTTCCTTTTTCTTTGGCGGCTTTGGGAATATTTCCCTTAGGCTTTTTGTCTTTCTGGGGATTATGGTTGTGACTTGTCCAAACATTCCTTCAACTGCTCCATGAACCAATGGAATTTTTCTTTTATGTGCAAATTCATCCAAAAGATATCTTGTTTCAAAATTGTCCAAACAGTCAACTATAACGTCAACACCAGCTAAAACTTCTTCAATATTCTCTTTTGTCAATCTTCCTACAAATGTTTCGATTTTTATGTCTGAATTGAACCTTTCAAGCTTCCATTTGGCTGAGAGAGGTTTGGGATTTTTATCTATGTCCTCCTCCCAGTGAAGTATCTGCCGGTTTAAGTTGCTCAGCTCTGGTGTTTGCTCATCAATTAAGAGTAAAGTCCCAACTCCTGCTGCAGCTAAATAATAAGCAACTGGGCTTCCAAGTCCTCCAACTCCTACAACAGCTACCTTAGCATTTTTGAGCTTTTCTTGACCCTTTACTCCAAAAATTTTAATCTGTCTATCATACCTATCAAGTTCTCTTTCGGTTAGCATTTTTTAAACCTCCAGAAGGTTTAAACCAAATTTTTTGAGTCTTTCAAAGTGTTTTACATTGTTTGTAAGGATTGGAATGTTGTGTGAAATTGCGATTGAGCCAATCAACAAATCTCTTACATCAATTGGTTCTCCTCCTTTTGAAAGCTCCGCTGCAATTTTTCCAGCAATTTCGGCAGATACTTCGTCAAGTTCAAGAATTAGTAATGTGTTTAAAAAAGTCTTGACTTCAAGCAATCTTCTCTCTCTTTTGTGAGACTTATATGCGCCGAAATATAATTCAAAAACAGTTATCGTTGTTACGATGAATTGATAAGTTTCTCTTAGTCTTTTCAGTTTCTCAACAGTGTCACGTTTTCCTCTGAGAAAATCAATTACAACATCGGTGTCAAGAATCAGATTTTCCATGAATTCCACATCCGTTTTATAGTTGCTTTGAACTCTTCCGCTTCTTCCTCGCTCATATCCTTCCAGACACCAGCAAAGTCCATGAAATCAGGCTTCTCTGTAAAGAATATTTTGATTATCCTTTTTACTTCTTCTTCGTCTACCCAATCTGGAACCTCTATCTTTATTACTTTCATCTCAACCACCACTCGCCGGCGGGAAAAGGGCGACAACATCTCCATCTTTTAGTTCCTCATCAAAGCTTACATAGCTCCCATTCCTTGATATATTGACATCAGCATCCTCATTTTGTTCAAAAACTTCATCTCTGAACTTCGGATGTCTCTCTTTTATGATTTCGATTAAATCTTTCACCTTACCATCATCGGAAATTTCTACAATCTCCTCGCTAACTCCAGCAAGCTCTCTAAAGCGGGCAAAATATTTTACTTTAACCTTCATGCTATCACCAAGAAATTTAACGCCCTATAATTTAAAAAAGGTTTGTGCAGAGCTACCATGGAACGCTCTTCCATCCCATTTTATATGCAAATATGTTGGCAAACCAGTGAATAAAAGGCGTAACTGCCAGCAAAAACAAAACCTGTCCAGTTGAAAGCGTTTTTATAGGATATGCGAGAATTAAAGCTGTGATTAAAAATCCCCATTGGTCCAGTCCCACAGCAGGATAACCTCTCTCCATCCCTATTCTTCTCTTCACAAAGCTTCCAATTAGATCACCAAGAAGAGCTCCTAAAGAGAGGGCAAATCCTAATTTTAATGCCATAGTAAGAGAGCCATAGAAATTTGGGGTTATGTGATATTGGATAAGGGTGATAAAAACACCCGTGAATAACCCTCCGAAAAATCCCCTCCAGGTTTTCCCATCTCCCAATAGACGTTTTCCATCAATGAATTCCTTACCAAAGTCCATTGGAGTCTTCCCTTTAAATATCACGGGGGATGCATTTGCGAAATATGCTGGAAGAATGTACCAAAGCGCCTCAAACAGAGGATTCATTTAATCACCTGCATGATTTTCTCGCTTTCCTTTTTAAGCTCTTTCCTTTTCGACTTCATGTAGGCAGAGGATTAATTTTTCGAGGAGCTTCTCTTCATCACTTCTTATGAGCAATTTTATAATTCTCTCCGTTATTTCATTCTTTTTGAGCATAAATTTAAGTTTTTCCCGTATTTTCTTTGCTTCTTCACTTTTATCCTCTTTGATTTCTTCAAGGGCTTTTTGAACATTTATTCTTGTTTGTCGAATGTCTTCAAGAAGTTTGTTGTAATACGCCGCTTTTCTCCATTCTCTTAGATTTTTTATTGCTGTAAAGTATGCTTTTTTGTCTCCTGGCTTTTTAATTCTTGTAACTAAGCCAACACTTTCGAGGAGCTTTAAGGCGGAACTCACATGAGAAATAGAGTATCCTGTTCTCTTTGCAATCTCACCCAAGCTTAATGGCTCATCAGCAAAGAACAAAACACCGTAAATGTATCCATAGAGCTCGCTTAATCCAAACCTCCTTGCGGCGTTTGCGAAGTGGTTCATCATAATCCTTCTTGCTTCTTCAATTCCCAACAGGATCACCTCGCACAGATTAGAGTTTCGGTATATAAAATGTCTTTATTCTCTTTTAAGATTTCGTTCCTAAGCTCGTTTAATCTTTGCAAATTTTCAACTTCCACTTTGGCAATGACATCATAGTCCCCATAAAGGCTGTAAGCTTCTTTGACCTCTGGAATTTTCCTGAGAGTTTTTGCAGTTTCCTTCTCTTTTCCATTTTTAGTTGTGATTAATATAAAGGCAATCATCCAATGATCACCAAAAGATTTTTAAATTTTCATATAGATAAAACTTTCGGAAATTTTCAAAAGATGTGGAAATATAGTTGTATTTTTCTTTTGAGAGCCTTGGGGTGGGGATGCAGAGAGTCAGTGTAATGATATTAAAGAGGCCACCATGCCTCTCAAAAAGGTTTCACATTACTTTCTGCTCTCGGAGGGTTGATGCTGTAAAGCGTCCTTTCAAGACCGCTCTTAAGTAGTTGAAACTCTTGAGGTGGTCTCTGGGCGAGGTGATAAACCCGCAAACCTTCTCGCCAATGGTGAGTCGCTGAAACCCTCGCAGTCAGTTCCTTCACTCTTAACATCGACAATACCCACTAAAAATGGCAGGTGGGATTAATTTTCTTTCCTCATTTTTCTGTCCAGCAGAAGCTTCCCATTAATACCCACGTTCTCGGGTGGGTTCTCCTTTATAAGAACGGTTATGTGTTCTATCCCGTAAACCTCTGATGCCACCTCGGTAAGCCTTTTCACGAGCTCCCTTTTCTTCTCAACACTAATTGGCGGGCCTTCAACAATTATGGTCGGCATTTCATCACCTCACTTGAAATGGGTTAAAAGTGTATAAATCACAGGAGAGCAGAGAGGAGTTTCATTAACTCTACCTTATCCCTAATTTCGACGTTATTCATTCCAAGAATGCCGGGATTTGCCTTAAAGCCCATTATCATAACATCTCTACCCTGATACTTGATGGTGAGTGTTTTTCTCTCTTCGCTTAGCTTTTCTCCAACCTCTCCTATAAGTCTCATGACGTCCGGGATGCTTTTTACAGTCTTTGTAGGGCCGCTTTCCATGCCTTTCCATGATGCCTTTGCAAGCCTACTTATCTCCTCCGGGCTTGATACATCCACGATTACCTCATCTCTGCCTATTGCAATGAAATTGCCTCCAACTTTTATCTCAAGTGAGCCCTCTGCTATTAAGCTCTGAAGCTTGAGAAGCACTTCTACAAGGGTTTTCGCATTCACCATTATCACCATAAAAATAAAATAAGGGAGAAATCACTCCTTCTTTAGTGGAGCAAATTTTATTATAACCTCTCCATCCAAGGTCAACTTGTCAAACTTGATGTGAAGCTCTGGCACCTGCTTCTTTAATTCCTCAAGTGCCTCCACGGCCTTCTCCAGCTTCTCAAGGGTTGCCTTATCTACGGCAATTCTTACTTCTCCTTCTTCCTTCTCAATCTCCACCTTCGGCATGGCCAACACCTCCTTTTCTAATACGCTTCAATTAACGATGGAGCTGGATACCATTTATGCCCATCCACATCGATTCTAACATCCAAAGGCTCGAGCCTTTTATCTGGATTAAATCCATGCTTGATTCCCCATTTTCTCAAATGCCCAACTACCAGGCGCGCTCCAAGCCTTGCCAGCGGATAGAATGGAATCAGGAACAGGTTATTCCGCATGACCATAGGCAAGCCACTAATCACTTCCTTATATAAGTGCCTCCATGCGTGGTACAGGTGGAGGAATTGTCCGTATGTTATCATCTCGTCTATGCGGTAAAACTCCTGATCCTTAAGCAGGCCCATTGGAACAAAAGCTAACGGTGTTACCGTGAAGTGAGCCTTGTTTCCAAGCTTCTCCTCAAGCTCCTTCTCCATCGTCACTATGAGTTGAGCAGTCATAATCTCGTCCTCCTCAGTCTCCCCTGGAAGTCCGAGTATTGTTGTGTAAGCTGGGAACCAGTAGTTCTTGTTGAGAACATAAGTGCCGTTCAGCAGAACCCACGGCCACTCCTCGGGCGAGAAGGGCTTCATCTTGTTGTTCATGTACTTTCCAATGAGTTCTGGTGAGGCTGTCTCGAAGCCAACTTGAATTCCAATCCAGTGGTTGGGGCCTGCTTCTACTATGCGGGAGATTTCCTCTATCATGCCAGGGTTCGCCAGTGCTCCAGCTACAGCCCCGTGGGTCGGGTTTACGTTCTTGGTGTAGCCCCTGGCCATCTCGAACAACTCAACTACTGCTTCAGCGTTCGGATAGAAGTTCTTCTTGTCCTCGACCTTGTAGAGGAAGATGTCCTCGCTGTGGAGCCAAGCGTGATCTATTCCCGCCCTCACGTTGAGCCTTATCTCCTCTTCAATTTTCTCGAGAGGAATGTAACGGGCCACTCTTAAGTTGGGCTCGCAGAAGCGGCACCCCCTCCCGCAACCACGCATTACCTCGACGAGGCCCTTGTAAGAGGGCGCCACTATCGTGGGTATCTGCTCGACCCTTGGCCAGCCTTTTATAGATATTGTCTCATCAGCATTGCCACTCTCTATGTCCCTGAAGAGTTCTCCAGCGACGTGATCAACCTCGCCTATGACGACGTGGTCAATTTTAAGCTTTTCTCTCTCTTCTCTCTTGAACTCAAGTTGCCAGGCTCCTGGACCTCCAACGACGAGCTTGAAGTTCAGTCCTTTGGCGTCCCTGATGTGGTTTATCCGCTCGACGAGCTCCCTGAACTTAACGCTCGTGTAGTTCTTCCACTGACCGCCGTTGGTGAACATCATACTGACAGGGCCAAGGCCAAGGGGATCCATCTCGTAGAGCGCCACTATGGTAGTGTCATTGCCGATAAACTTCCCGATTTTGCGCGGATGTGCAACGACGATTTCCTCCCTCCTGAATCCCTGAGCAAGCAGTGCAGCCTCAATCTTCCTGAGTCCGTAGGGGGCCTGTGTTAAAACGCCGTTCTCGTCTGGAAGCTGGCTGTCGAGGAGACTGAAGACCCACTTGGGGAGCTTGTCATAGGGGGCACAGCCCAGAAAATCCAACAAAGGAACATCATGATAGGTGCTCGTTAGCGTCTCATCGGTGCTCAGTACGATCCTTGCCATACTTCTCACCTTCATACATATGTAAAAAAATTTGCATATTTAAGCTTATCGCATTGCTCTCCTATGTTTATAATTTCACATAATTTCACGCTTTTCTAATTCCTCGAGGAGGTTTTTACGATAAATCAGACGTCATCCTCGTCCTTAGCAGCTCTATTGCCTTTGGAATGGCCCTCCTGAATATGAAGCCCTTCTCATCTTTCTTTTTATTCTATTACCCACGCGCCAGTACGGCCCTGATGAGCCCCGAATTGTTCCTGATGTCAATCTTACTGTATACATCGTTTATGACTTCAGGCCCCTTGCTTATGCCGTTTATCCATTCCTCTATGGCATCTATCGCCTTAAACGCCAAGCGAAGCATTATCTTTGAAGTTAATGGGTCGCCACCTTTCATCAGTTTACTCACAAGTTTTCTGGAATTGTAAACGCTCAATTTCCAGCCAGCCACCATGCAATCAACAGCTTCTTCGGGCAACTTTGAGAAGTATGCAAAGCCCGCTTCTTTCGTTCTCTCAATTATTGAGCCCCCCATTGGTACCAACAGTAGGGGAAATGTCCAGCCTATAAAACCCTCACTCTTCAACTTCTCTATCAATTCTGTGGTCGCTATGTAGTCTTCTGGAGTTGCATCTGGAAACCCTATGATGTATGTGTAACATGGATACCAGTATGAATCGTTGAACAGCTTTGAAGATTCAATCAAAATATCCGGCCAGTCCTCGGGCTTCCAGGGATAAACTTTCCCCCTGAAATACTTATTCACAATTTTTGGGCTTCCAGATTCCAAGCCTATTTGAGGAAATGTTGGCTCATCTTCGCTCAATTCCTCGATTTCAGAAATATACCTGACCGCATCCTTCAGAACCAATGCAGAAGCACAGGACACATGAGAAAAGCTAATCTTTTTTGAAACTCCATATTTCTCCGCGAGAGATACTGTTGATTCAAACAGCTTTTTAACCGCATTGGAGTTCAATTGCAAACCGTTGGCTCCGTATAGCAACACATCCTCGGTAATAAAGCCTATGTTCTTTGCACCATTCTTCAAATTGAATTCAATCTCTTTCAGAATATTGTCCAGTGGTATAGATCTGAATTTCCACATAGTTGGACTACAGAAATGGCATCTCCTTGGGCATCCTATTGTGATCTGAACCTGCCCGTTTCTGCTCGGAGTTGCTATCAGAGGAATCTTGTCCACGGGCGCGAATTCTCCATGCACATGTCTTGGCACCTCTTCGCCGTTAAGTATCTTTTTAACTACCAAAGGATACGTTATCTCGGATTCACCATCGTACAGCACGTCTATCCCGTATTTATCCTCGTATCCTCTCAACTGCCAGTTGCCTGGGCCTCCCACAATCACCTTGAACTTGTATTTTTCCTTCAGACTCTTTATCTTATATATCAACTTCTCAAACTCAAGCTCTGTGCATGTCTTTCCTCCGCCACTCACTGCTTTCAAAGTCCATGAAACCGGTGCCAGACCCTTTGGATCAACCACATGCACTCCAACTATTTCAGTATCCTTATCAATGGCCTTCTCTACCATATGTGGTGGAGTAACCACCACGTCTTCCCTGCTGAAGCCAGAAGCGAGCAAAGATGCCTCCACTTTACCCAAAGCATAGGGAGCATACTTTGCCCTTACACCATCCGTAGGCACTTTGGGTGCCAATATGCGATACTCCACATTTTTGGGCACGAGCCTGTACGGCAAGCACAGTCCAAATCCATAAAAACTCCTACCATGGTAATCCGTAAAGAGGGCTCTATCCGCCGTTAAAACTATTCTCACCATCTTAACAACTTCCCATCATAGATTTTGCCATATCTATTGCCCTCGGGATGGCCCTCCTGAATATGAAGCCTTTCCTTGAAATTATATCCTTAATCAGATACGATGGGCGCAGGTAGAAGGACAGGTATGCCTTCTGGAGCATTCTCTTTATCTGCTCGGAAGTGAAGTTCTTCAACTTCATTACCGGGTCCAACGTTGTGTATTTCCTCCAGTTGAACGTCAGGATGAGATTCTTCGACAGGGCGTAGCTCCACAGCCTCGTTCCGGGGTAAGGGGTGGCTATCGTGAACTGGGCGTATTCCACCCCTACCTTCTTGGAGAACTTTATGGTCTTTTCCACGTCTTCCCTTGTCTCCTCTGGAAAACCTATGACAAAGGAACCCAAAGCATTGAGCCCGTGTTTTTTCGCCTTCTTGACAGCCGCCATTGACTGCTCGGGGGTTATTCTCTTGCCGATGAAGTCAAGTGTTTTCTGGGAGCCGGACTCGATTCCGAAATAAACGGTATGGCAGCCACCGGCCTTCATAGCCCTGGCAACCTCGTCCGTGAAGAGGTCAACCCTTGAAGAGGCCGACCAGGAGATATCGAGACCCTCCTCCCTAATCCTTTTCGCAATCCTTATCGCTCTCGGCCTGTTTAACGTGAATGTATCATCGAGGAACTCTATCTCCCGAATTTTGTACTCGTCGTGGAGTATCCTCAGCTCCTCGATGACCCTCGAATCGCTATGCCCGCGCCACCTCTTGCCAAACTGCAGGGAGGAGGAGCAGAAAACGCAGTCAAACGGACAGCCCCTGCTCGTCATCACGGTTCCAAATCTGACACCATCAGCTTTATACTTATCCATTGGGAGAAGGTCGTAAGATGGCATGGGAATGGTATCCACATCTTTTATCAAGGGCCGGGGAGGGTTGTTCCTTACCTTCCCTTCCATGTTTATGCTCAGCCCCAAAATGTTCGATGTGTCTTTCCCCCTGTCAAGGGCATCGATGAGCTCCCTGAACGTTATCTCGCCCTCTCCCCTCACTATGAAGTCTATGTAGGGGCATTCCTTGAAGGTTCTCTCCGGGACAAATGTAACGTGGGGACCTCCCATAACAACCTTCACGTTCTCGTTGTGCATCTTCGCGATTTTTGCAACTATGCAGGCATCGGGCATCATGGAAGTCGTTGATGTTATTCCAACGACGTCGGGGTCGTACTTCTTTATTATCCTCTCTACGTCCCTGTAGGTGTAGTCCTCCGCCAAAGAATCAACGATTCTCACGTCGTGCTCGTCCCTAACCATAGATGCCAAATATGCCAAACCGAGGGGCGGGCCCGTCGTGCCGATAATCGCTTTAATAGCGCTGATAGTCGGGGGCGAGATGAGCAGGATTTTCATTTAAATTCACCTTCTGAACAAGCTTCTCCCACTCCTCCTTCATAAGTATGCACCCGGGGTCAGGGGCGAGGATATCACCATAATACGCGTACGCCCTCGCCCTGCAACCGCCGCACACGTACCTGAACGGGCAGTCCCTGCAGGCGTAATCAAGTGCATCCCTATCCCTCAGTCTGTTGAAGACCTCGCTGTTCTTCCACACGTTCACGAAGCCGTCCTTTATGGCGTTGCCAACCTTAATGGGTATGAACACGCAGGGCTGAATGTCTCCGTTGTGTTCTATTGAGCAGTAAATCCTCCCCGCACCACAGCCGCCTATGAACTCTGTCAGTGCCTTCGCCGCTCCACCAAACTCTTTCGGTATCTCGATCTCGGCAAAATGAGTTGGCGAAATCTTATCACCCGTGCCTCTGTCCATTGCGGTTATTGATATTCTCGCGTATGCCGGACAGGTGGAGAAGATCTGTATATCTCCCTTCTTCCATTCGTTGTAGAGGTACTTCATGAGCTCTTCCCTCTCCTCGGGAGTGAGATCTTCCCTGATTATCTCCTTCCCCCTCCCCGTGGGTATGAAGTTGAAGACTATGAACCTTCTTACCTCCAGTTCCCTCGCGAGCTCCACCATGTCTGGGATGTAGTCAATGTTCTCGTGGGTTGCCGTCGTTGCTATGCCGACGCTGAGCCCTGCAGCTTTGGCGTTCTTTATCCCCCTGATTGTGGCATTGAATGCTCCTTTAACCCCCCTGAACTCATCGTGAATTTCTGGGGTTGGTCCGTCAAGGCTTATCTCAACGTACCTTATTCCGACCTTTCTCAATCTTTTCGCAACCTTTTCGGAGATGGGAGTTCCGTTCGTGGCGACAGAGAGGTAGAAGCCCTTCGAGGCGGCATACTCAGCAACCTTCCAGAAGTCCTTGTTTATCAGGGGTTCCCCTCCAGAGAAGGATATGGCGGCAACACCAGCCTCGTCAAGCTGGTCAACGATGTTCAGCTTTTCCTCAAGGGTCAGCTCATCGGGTGCCGGATACGGCGTGGCGTTGGCGTAGCAGTGCTTGCATTTGAGGTTGCACTGCTTCGTAAAGTCCCAGACGACCATAAAAGGCGCAACCAGCCTCTGGGGCTTCGTTATTCCATACTCCGCTATGCTCCTGAGTACCACGGCGAAGCCCTTCCTCATGTAGGGGTCTTTGAGGTGGCTTTTAATCGTCTCAGGGCTTGCTCCGAACTTCTCGGCGCCCTTCTCAAGGGCCTCACCGACGATTTTTGCGTGGAGCCTTTCCCTGATGCCTCTTGGTTTTAAAACCCCAGCATACACGCCAAGGGATTTCTCAAGCTTTTTGACCTCTGTCATCTCCTTTAGGATGAAGCTCGCAAACCTGTTGTCCATCACTTTATGGAGATAATCTATTATTTCCGCTTCATTTAAAGCCGCCTCTGATGTTTTCATGAGAGTCACCTTCATATCTATGTAAAAAAATTTGCATATTTAAGCTTATCGCATTGCTCCCCTATGTTTATAATTTCACATAATTTCATGCTTTTCTAATTCCTCAAGGAGATTTTTTACAGCAAAACAGATGTCTTCCTCATTCCTAGCTCCAGCAACAACAATTTTGCCTGTAGTAAAGAGAAGCACTGTTAATCTTGAACCCCTGACTCTGTAAATTATTCCAGGAAATATCTCCGGCTCATACTCACAGTTAGGCAGAGTTAAAGCAATGATGTCTAAGTCCAGATTCCCCATGTTTAGGTCTCCAGAAGCTACTAGGTTTTGAATTTCAATTGTTGGGTCATCTGAAAACTTAATTCCCAATCCTTCCAATTGCCTTACAAGTGTTTTAACTGCTTCCTTTACTTCCTCACTGTTCTTTGCTCCCGTACACACCAGCTTTCCAGTATCAAAAATTAAAAAGGTAGTTTTGGGCCTTTCAAGCTTGTATATTGCACCAGGAAAAATGCTTGGATTGTATTCGACATTTTTTAAGTTGCTGACAACTTTTTCTAAATCAATCTCTCCATGCAGGTCTATTGATGCGACAACATTTTCAACTCTGACTTTAACTTTGCTTAGCACATCCATCCTATTCACCAGGTATATATTCACGTTTGGCACCTTAACTTTATCTAATACATGTGTTAAATAATTCTCTAATGGTGTAGTTAGGGAGTGCTGAAGAGATAGTATCTCCCATGATGCTCCCTCTCAAGGCTAAGCTCCTGCGCCACAAGAATACATTGGTAGTGATTGCTCAGAGACTACAACAAAAATATGTGAAGGAGGAAATAGAGTATGTGAATGAGCGGAGTTTGGAAATGCTTAAGGCTCTCAGCGAGCAAGTTGTGGAGGTTTCTGTAGAGCTTGCTTTGATAGGAGAAGTCCCAAAATCTTCAATCCAAGGATTCAAACCTCGCGTGGAGATTATGCGACTGTCACAAAAGCATTTTGTCTGCAAGTGAATTTTATTTCAATTCTTTCATTCAGGCCCCATTTTTTGGCGTTAGAGTAAGATTTAAATTTCCTTAGGGTTTGAAGTATTAATGGAGGTCCAATTGAGAGGGTGAGCATGAATGAGTATTGCTAAAAATGTTTGGGATGATGTTAAGCCTGGTGAAAGTGTGCTGATCGAGCATTCTTCGACGGGAGCTCCTTACTTGGGGCTCCTGCACTTGATAAATTGGGCCAAAGAGAAGGGGTACCAAGTAGTCGTTGACGACGTCTTGGACACTCTTTACTTGTACAAGACTCAGATGAAGTTGGCTGGATTTGACGCGAGCATCTTGGATGATGTTAAAGCCATAAAGTTTGGGGGAAGGATAAAAGTTGGCCAAGTTGTTGGACGGCTTCAGATTAAAGAGCCGGTAATTCGAGAGCGAGAGTATGGACAAATTTTTGCGCCCCTCTCGGGGGGGGCGGT
>Ga0190313_1000370_pt1 | contig 27316 bp, 27 predicted proteins | sample 4870071011_MG_FD_169989 | JGI IMG/M metagenome (GOLD analysis project Ga0190313, IMG submission 169989) | Hydrothermal vent sediment bacterial communities from Southern Trench, Guaymas Basin, Mexico - 4870-07-10-11_MG | ecosystem: Environmental > Aquatic > Marine > Hydrothermal vents > Sediment ... | reverse complement strand
CTAAGTTCCTGGATTTTGTTCGGTGCAGGTTGCCTGCTTCAATCTTTACGGAAATTTTTGGAAAAATCATCCTGTTAAACCTTATTCAGGTGATCAAAATGCAGAAAACTTAATGCTCCAATGTCGGATACATGAATATCCTTTTAAGTGCGGTAAAGATTATTTTAATTGGGGATATCAAATGAGGCTCATTCTTAAACCTCTCTTTGAAGTAGAACTTCCCCCAGAGTTTGTTGATATCTTAAAGGCAAAAATAAAGGGTAGAGAAATTAAAGAGGGGGAGGTTATTGAGATTGACCTATTAGGGAAGCCATTGAAATTTGAGGTCATTTATGCGGAACCTAAAGAATTTAGAGTGAGGGAGGACACAAAAATAGAACTTTCCTCAGAAAAACCCTTAACTCTGGATTTCGAATTTAATAAAGCTGTCAGGAATATTATATTCCTCGAAAAGAGCATTGTACTCATTTTTGAAGATGAGGTCTTAGTCCTGAGTGAGAACGGACACAAAATTTATAACGAAAAATTCGAAGGGCTTAAAGAAGTTAGGGGGACTAAAAATATCCTGGTGGTAATTTATGGAGAAGGTAAAAAGCTCAGGTTCATTCACATTTAATGAGAGCTGGGAAGAAAAGAAAGAGCGGGCGTTGAAAATTGTTAAAAAGTTAATTGAGATGTATCAGAGGGATAGAATTCTACATGGGGACCCTTTCTTTACCCTCATAAGATGTATAATTTCCCAGAGGAATAGAGATGAAGTGACTGACAGGGTAAGCGAGTTGCTTTTTAATAGGTATCCAACGATTCATGCTCTGGCAAATGCTAAAATCGAGGATGTTCAGAAATTGTTGAGGGAGAATGGAGTTGGTTTATGGAAAAATAAGGGAAAGTGGATTGTGGAATGCTCCAGGTTAATTCTGAAGAAATACGGTGGGAAGGTTCCAGATAGCGTAGAAGAACTTGTTAAACTGCCAGGCATTGGGAGGAAATGTGCGAATATAGTTCTGGCTTATGGATTCGGTAAACAAGCAATCCCTGTTGATACCCATGTGAACAGAATAAGCAAGCGTTTGGGTTTAGCTCCACCAAAAGCCCCACCTGAAAAAGTTGAGGAATACTTAAAGGAGCTGATTCCTAAGGAGCTTTGGATCTATGTGAATCATGCAATGGTGGATCATGGAAAGACAATTTGTCGTCCAATAAGTCCAAAATGCAATGAATGTCCTTTGAAGACACTCTGTCCATATGCAAAGGGTTTTATTAGTGATGAAGAGATAAGAAAGACTTAGCTGGGAAATTTTATATACCTAACTGTTGATTTCAAGATGAGAAGGAAGGAGGTGCCAGAGATGGAGGGTGAGAGCGATGACAGTCCTCTTGGGTCTGAAAGAGAGGTCAAAAGAGGCATATACAGCAACACTGGTATCGCTGATTATCTCTTTGATGATAGGTTTCTTTGGAGGAACTTTTCTTGGTAAATACTTCAATAAAATCCGTTCCACGTACCCCGGTATTCTGGTGATTCTTCCAGGCATGATGGGGCTGAGAGGAAATGCATTTGGTTCCATGGCATCTCGGTTCTCAACAATGCTGTACTTAGGTGATCTTAAACCGAGAATTAGAGAGGAGAGAGTTTTGAGGAATATTGTGATTGCAATGATGCTTTCTCTTATCCCAGTTACAATCCTTTGGATGATTGGCATAATTAAGGGAATCCGGTATCATTCCTTTCAGATTTTGTTGATAGTTATAAGTTCTACGATTTTTGTATCTCTATTACTTGGATATTTTACAGCGTTTGTGACGGTATTTTCTTTTAAAAGAGGGACGGACCCAGATAGTGTTGCCGCTCCTTTAGTTGCTTCGATGGGGGATTTGCTGACGATACCGTCTCTTATAACTTTTATCCTCATCTTGGAACATTCCAGAATCGTGTTTTGGGCTTCGAATATTGGTCTTATCCTTCTTCTTTTGTTTCTTGTTGAAATCAGCAAAGTAAGAAGAGCAGAGCTTTTGGAGTTCAAAGAGCTTTTTATGATAATAATCTTTTTGGCCCTTCTTTCTCTGATATCAGGATTTACACTGGAAAGATTCAGTCACTTAATCCAAGCCTCTGTAATTCTTGGTTTCGCATATCCTTCTTTGCTCAGTAGCTTTGGAAACTATGGTTCTGTTATAGCAGCAAAAACATCAACAAAACTCCATCTCGGATACATTGAAAAGTATCTATCACCGGAACCGTTTTTAGATATACTGTCTCTATTTGCAACCACTCCCACAATAGGTTTCCTGATAAACATCTTTGGAATTGCAATCGCAAGGCTTACCCTTGGAGCTAATGTGTCCTTTTCTTTGTGGCTTGCCCTAACATATCCATTTATGGCACTTTTCATAATGCTATATTCGTACACCATTTCATACCTCCTCTTCAAAAAGGATATAGATCCAGACAACGTTGCAATTCCACTCATTTCAAATAACAGTGATATCTTTGGTACTATTTATGCAGTGTTGATTGCAAAGCTCATTGTCGGTGGTTAAGGTGATAGGGGCCTCAACTTATGCCTTATTTGATAAAAGCCTGGGAGTTGCAATTCACAAACTTGGAAAATTCCCAATAGACTTCGTAGAGATAATGAATGAGGGATATCATGTACTTAACAGGTATAATTTTAGATTTCACCTTGAGACCTTGGAAGAATACGGACTTAAAAATGTGCTTCATGCTCCCTTCAGTGACCTGAACATAGCATCTCTTAATGAGAGAATAAGAAGAGCAACATTGGAGCAGATTTTTGACACAATAGAGATGGCTCATTTAATGGGTTCCATGCTTGTAGTTCTTCATCCCGGACATCACTCCCCTTTGAGCTTTAAATTTCCAAGGGCATATGAAACTATTCATAAACGTTCCTTGGAGGAAATAGATAAATTTGCCGAAAAAACAGGGGTTAAAGTTGCCTTGGAGAATATGCCAAAATTTCCCACATTGGATGGTCAAACCGCTCAAAGAATACAAGAACTTATTGACGGCACAAACATTTATGTTGCTTTTGATGTGGGACATCTGCACACTGTGGACGGCAAGTTTGTTGAATTTGTTGAACTTTTAAGGGACAGAATAATTCATGTCCATCTTCATGATAACGACGGAAAGAATGACTCTCATTTAGCTTTAGGTGAAGGTACTGTGCCTTGGAGTCTTGTTTTTAGTTCCATTCCTAAGGATGTTACATTGACCATAGAGGTTGGGAGCTTGGATAACATCAAAAGAAGCCTCGAATTTTTAAAGATTTATCTAAAATAATCTTGGGCATTTTCTCCAGATTGTTGTCATTGATGTAGATTTTCATTCATTGAAGGCTCTATTTGACATACATAAAACTTTTATACAGCGAAAGGAAGAAAGTTAATTGGAAAAAGCTTCGAAAGAAAGCTTTATTCAACGAAAGTTTTTAACTAAAGGTGATAGAAATGGAAATGCCAAAAATCGTTGAAGAATTAAAGCCCTTTTTTGAACCAAAGGCAGTCGCTATCATCGGAGCAACGAACAAAAAAGGAAAGGTTGGAAATGTTATTTTTGAGAACTTTAGAAGGAATAAGGAGCAAGGGATTTTCAAGGGTAACATATACCCTGTAAATCCAAGGCTTGATGAAATCGAGGGATATAAGGTATATAAGAGTGTTAAGGAACTCCCTGAAGATACAGATTTAGCAGTAATATCTATTCCTGCACCATTTGTCCCAGCTACAATGAGGGATATTGCAGAAAAGGGCATCAAAGCAGTTATAATCATCACAGGAGGTTTTGGAGAGCTTGGTGAAGAAGGGAAGAAATTAGAGAGAGAAATCTACGAAATAGCAAAGGCAAACGGAATTAGGGTTATTGGACCAAACTGTGTTGGTGTCTATGTTCCAGACACAGGTGTAGATACTGTATTTTTACCGGAAGAGAAGATGGACAGACCAAAGAGCGGTCCAATAGCTTTCGTTTCTCAAAGTGGAGCTTTCGCAGCAGCAATGCTTGACTGGGCTGCGTTGGCTGGGATAGGAATTGGAAAAATGGTTAGCTATGGGAATAAGATAGATGTTGACGATGCCGATTTAGTGGACTATTTCATTTATGACGACCAAATCAAAGTTGTTACCCTCTACATTGAAGGAGTCAAGGATGGTAGAAAGTTCATTGAAGCTGCAAAGAGAATAACAAAAGTAAAACCCGTCATTGCACTGAAGAGTGGAAGAACTGAGTATGGAGCAAAGGCCGTCTCATCACACACTGGTTCATTGGCAGGGGCGGATGTTATTTACGATGCAGTCTTCAAGCAGACCGGAATAATTAGAGCTGAAGACTTTGAGCACATGTTTGATGTTGCTAAGGCCTTTACAAAGTGCAAGCTTCCAAAAGGCGATAGGATTGGGATAATCACTGATGGCGGTGGAGCTGGAGTCATGGCAAGTGATGCAGTTGCTAAATTTGGCTTAAAGATGGCTCAGATCAGTGAAGAGACTCTCAAGTTCCTTAAGGAGAACTTCCCACCACATGCAGTTGCTGGTAACCCAGCTGACGTCGTAGGAGATACCGACGCTCAAAGATACAAGATTGCGATTGAAGGCTTTGTAAATGACCCGAATGTTGATGCTATTCTGGTAATAGTTCTCTTCCAAGTGCCGCTCTTAAACGAAATGGAAATAATTGATATCTTAGCAGAGTACGCAAAGAAGAGTGAGAAGCCAATTGTAGCAGTTGCAATGGGTGGTAAGAAGACAGAATACTATGCAAAGCTGCTTGAGGAGAAAGGAGTCCCGGTATATCCAACACCCGAAAGAGGAGTTAGGGCTTTGGCTGGTCTTGTGCAATATGCAAAATATTTAGAGAAGGTTAAAGGGGAGTGATTTTATGAAGGATGAAGCTTTGAAAGTTATTGAGGATGTTTTGAGCAAAGGTAGAAAAGCCTTAGTTGAATATGAAGCAAAGCAAGTTTTAAAGGCTTATGAACTGCCTGTTCCAAATGAAAAGCTTGCAGAGACCCTTGATGAAGCCCTTGAATATGCCAAAGAGATTGGCTACCCCGTTGTTCTCAAGCTGATGTCACCCCAGATACTCCACAAGAGCGATGCAAAGATTATTGCCTTGAATGTCAAAAATGAAGAAGAGCTGAAAAAGAAGTGGGAGGAAATCCATGAAAACGCTAAAAAATACCGCCCAGATGCAGAGATCCTGGGTGTTTTGGTTGCCCCCATGCTTAAACCTGGAAGGGAGGTTATCATAGGCGTAACTGAAGATCCACAGTTCGGACATGCAATAATGTTTGGTCTTGGTGGCATCTTCGTCGAAATCCTTAAGGATGTTACATTTAGAATTATTCCAATTGAGGAGAAGGATGCTTGGGCAATGATGAAGAGCATTAAAGGCTACCCAATCCTTGCTGGTGCAAGAGGAGAGCCACCAGCTGACATGAAAGCATTGGTTGACATGATGTTAAAAGTTTCAGAGCTTGTTGATGACCTGAAAGACTACATAAAGGAGATGGACTTGAACCCAGTCTTCGTCTACAACGAAGGCGAAGGAGCAGTTATAGTTGATGCGAGGATAATTTTGAAGTGATTTTGTTCTTTTTATTTGCCTTTTTTCTTTTAAAGCTTGATTTGCTGTTTTAGATATGTGCATTTGATATTATTGTAAGAGGCTTTGTGTACCAGTGGTCAATGTTTGGAAATCCAGTACGCTATATTTTCACGTCCAAAACTTTTGGCTTCTTCCCTAAAAACTCCGCAGCAGTTAAAAGATTTTTATTAAGCTTTTCTGCAGTTTCCCAAACTTCTTTTGTATGCTCCTTAAAATGAACCTCTCTTGGTAAATGGTGGTCATAGATAATAACTTCAGCATCGATCTCTTTCACGATTTTAACAGCATTATCTATTGCTCTCTTTAGGTTCGTTTTGTTCAATAAATAGCCAAGCATATATGTCATAGGACCATCTAAGATGAGAACATTTGGGTTTTCTTTAATTATCCATTCCGCATAGTCCTCTATTATTGGGCCATTTAAATCGCTCGAATGGATTAGCTTTTCATCCTCATACTCAACCACAGTTGCAAAAACCCATCCAACTCTTGAAAACTCAATTCCATGGAAGAGAGGCTTTGTAAATTTAATTTTTGTATCTCCAAAGCGAAACTCCTTTCCATCAGCGAAGAAAACTTTTAAGTCTTTAAATGTCATTTCCGGGATTCTTGGAGTGGAGTTCCATTTCTTGGCTCTATTTTTAAACCACTTAAACCCTTTCTCAAGCAATTGTTTCCTTCTCTTGCTATATTCTCCAAAGTCCTTTGAAGATGCAATTGGGAGCTCTTTTATAGGGTTGGGATATTCTTTTGTCTCTGGTTTTGTCAAAATGGTTTCGAGGGCTATTCTCCCAAAGTAACTGTAAAGATTTGAATAAAAATACTCAGCTCTTTTCCTTTGGGAATCATTTATGTAGTTGTTTGGGTTCTTCGCTAAGAGTATCTTTCCTCCATAAATCTCCATATTATCTGGGAAATAGTGGTCATAGTGATAGTGGGAGATTACAATAATATCTGCTCTTTTACTTGCTTTTATTATTTCTCTTTCTCCTTTAATCAGCCATCTGATCTTTTCTTCTTCACTTGCGGGAAAGCTTGGCTGCATAATGGCAATTCCTGGGTCAATTAGGATTGATACATCAGATGTCTTAACAAACACACATGAACTTTTAGCTCCTAAGGAGTCAAACCACACAGGCTTAAACGATAGCTTCATGATAGCTTTTCTGCTTTTATCGATTTAAACTTTAAGATGAAAGCCCCCAGAGCTGAGGCTCCAAAAATGCCCACAAAAGTAAAGCCAAGCTTAAATCCAAAGAATCCAACTATTATTGGTCCCAAAGCTTGACCAACATCTTTTATACTCTCTAAAAAGCCCAAAGCTGTGCCTTTGAGCTTTGAGATTTCTGTTGCTAAAGGCTTTGTTGAGGCTTCACTTATTGAAGCGCCAAGAGAGAACAGCACAGCCCCGAAAATCACTAAAGGCAAGGATTTTGAAAATGCAAAGATGAACACTGCTGAGCTTACCAATCCCATACCAAAGATTATTGGCTTTACCCTCCCAATTTTGTCACTTAAATAGCCGGCGTATGGTTTTACAATTGCCATTATTGAGATTTCCACCGTCAAAATTAGTCCAGAAAGCCAAGCCTTGCCTTCAAGGAAGTAGAAGAGGGGTAGAAACGTTTCAATGCTCTGGTACGCCATGTAAACTGAAGCATCCAAAATACCCAATAGGAGCAAGTCAGAACTGAAAGAAAACTTAAATTTTTCCAAGTCTTTTCCTGTCTCTGGAAATGTGAAGGTTAAAGCAAAGACAATGGAACCGAAGAAGGAACATAGGAGGAAAACTATCCAAAAGTCAACAAAATAAATGAGGGTTCCAGCTAAGAGAGGTGCTAAAGCCCTTCCGACTAAAGTTGAAGAACTCAGAAGCCCCATAAATGTTCCTTTCTTCTCTGGAAATATATCGCTTATTAAGGCTAAGGAAACTGGGACAAATATAGCAGTTGCCATTCCATAATACGCTCTAACTAAAGCCAGAACTAGTGCATCCTTCGCGAGAAAGTAAAGGAGAGGAGCAGAGAAGAATACAAATCCGCTGAGTTTTAACAGCTTTTTTCTTCCGTAGATGTCACTTAAAATACCTGAAACAAAGTTAACAAGAATTCCTGTTACCGTTGATGCTGAAGCCACCAATCCAATTTCTCCTTTTGTTAGCCCCAAACTTTGTGCATAGAGGGGTAACGTAGGAGATTTGCTCATGGTTGAGCCAAGTATTGCAAAGAATCCAGCGATCATTATGAGATACAGTTTTTTCATGAAAGAAGCTTTTGGTATTAATGGATAAAAATCTTCTTGTATAGGCACTATGTCAAAGAGCGACTACTCAATAAACAGGGTCTTTTGTTTTTCAGCTTGTGAGAGATGAAAGAACCTCCTGTTAGGGAAAATAACGAAATTTTCCTTGGAGTTTTTCATAAAATCATACAAACTCATTGACATAAACTAATGCTGTAAACTTCATGTTCGATAGAAAAGCCGACAATGCTAAGGGTTTCTGCTTTTTCCAAACAGCCCAACTAAGTCATGGATAATCAAAAAGTCTATCAATCCGCTGATTCCAGCACTTAGAACTCCACTCATTAACATTAAAATTGAGAAAAATAAGTCTAAGCCTTTGTAAACCAGAGTAATTTTAACCGCCCTGCTCTCTCCTTTAAAAATAGCCCAAGCCAAAACAAAATTTAGCAGACCAAATGTTAAGTATATTAAGGAGTTCTCACTAACATAGTAGTACAATAAAAAGAAAGCTTGAAGAAACAGCAAATATACAGTCAATTTCATATTTTGCCACTCAAGTATCTTTCAAATATCTCAACATATTTAAATCCATCGTCAGGGAATATCAACACTGTTGTCCCGGTGTATTTGTCGCTAACCTTCTCCAGACCTCTTACGACAGCACCAGTCTATCAAAATATCGTCACTTCTTGCAGTTTTTATGGCACCTTTAGGTTATTTCAACAATCTGGTCAATTAAGTGTTTCTTTTAGAGCAATAATATACAAAAGTATGTAATTAACAGGAAGTTCCAAAAACTTCTTTATAAATTTTCTTGAATTCTCCCAGTGATCCTCGGATTATTGGATGCTTTGGTACAAATGGGCAACCTTCTTCAGGTTCAATACTTATATTAAAAGTTCCAATTTCCTTAGCAATACTCACAACTTCCTCTTTATCTAATCCAATAAGAGGCCTTAAGATTGGTAAATCAGTTGCCAGTGAAATTATAAGCAAGTTATCAAGGGTTTGGGAGGCTACCTGCCCTAAAGAATCTCCAGTTATAAGGGCTAATGCCCCGTTTTCTCTTGCTATCTCTGTTGCCTTCTTGTACATCGTGAACTTGCAGAATACACAAATCCATTTCTCTTTTTTCAGCTCGATTAGCTTTTCAAAAATAGGAGCTTGGTATTCATAAACATCAACGACGACTAATTCTTTCAGCCTTTCAGGGTAGAGTTCTTTCAGCTGCTTCCAAATTTTTTGGACTTTCCTATACTTGCCCCCATCTTGTTTAAAGTGGATTGGAATAACCTCTAATCCCTTCTTAAGCATCAAGTAGATAGCTACGGGTGAATCTATTCCTGAGCTGAGCAAAGCAACGGCCTTCACTATTTCAGCACCCCCTCTTTTTGGGTTCTTCTCCAAAGATTTCTCTGTAGAGCTTTTTGAATTCTTCCCAAGAGCCTTTAATCACTGGGTGCTTTGGAATGAATGAAACTTCATCCTCTGGAAGCGTTGATAGCTCAAAAGTGCCTATTTCTTTTGCTATTCCTATTATTTCTTCCTTGTCCAGTCCTATGAGCGGTCTGTAAATAGGTAAATCGCTCGCTTGGCTGACTATATACATATTTTCTAATGTTTGAGAAGCGACCTGTCCGAGGGAGTCTCCCATAACGATACCTTTAGCCCCAAATTCTCTCGCTATCTTATCAGCATTTTTGACCATCATGAACTTGCAAAAAATGCAGGTGTAGTTCTCTTTCCCAAGTTCTTTAAGCTTTTGGAGAATTCTTTCTCTTTCTTTTGGCTTGATTACGATTAAATCACTCTTCCCGCCGTAATGGTACTTTTTCAGCTGATTCCATATTTTTCTGACTTTTTCAAGGGTTTTTTCACCCATGTAAACATGGACGGGTATAATCTCACATCCACGCTTCATCATTAAAAAAGCTGCTACTGAGGAGTTTATGCCTCCACTGAGCAAGGCAACGACTTTTCCCTGCGTCCCTATGGGTAAGCCGCCAAAAGCTTTTATTTTATCAACAAAGATGTAGGCTTTGCCTTCCATAATTTCAACGCCAACATTTATGTCATAGTTTTTCAAATCTACATCAGCCTCTTCATTCTTCAAGATATATTCACCAACTTTAGCTTGAATTTCTGGACTTTTCAGATGAAACTCCTTTGTAATTCGCCTTGCTGTAACTCTGAACTTGGGCTTTTCCAAATTAAGCTCTCTCTTCTTTTTGCGGAAGAGCCTTAGAGCAGTCTTGTTAATTTTTTCTAATTCAGCATCAACTTCCATCGCTGGAGAAAGGGAAACAATACCAAATACCCGCTTTAAAACATCCACACTCTCCCTTGCTTTATTTGTTTTGACTATTATCCTTCCATGTTTCGCAAAGATACTTTTATAGCCAATTCCCTCGCTGACCAACGCCTCTCTAATGTTATTGGCTAATACGTTCTCAAACCATCTTCTTGTTTGTTTCGATTTTGTTCCGATCTCTCCATATCGAATTATCAAACAGTTGAACATACTCTCACACCGTGGGTAGTTTTATCATGATCTCTATGTATCTTTGGAGGACTGCGTAGAGGGATAGGGCTATTACGTAAGAGGACATTAATATAAGCTCATTCATCTCAAATATATGCATTGCGAGTTCTTTTGCTCTTGGAGAATAATCCATAACCGCTTTCATGTACTTTGCCTTCAGTTTGTGGTTTATTTCAATTCCAGCAATTAGAAGGATAATCCCGAATAATCCCCACATCTTACCTAAGGCGAGCATTAAAAATAGTGTGGATGCAAAGATTAACCATCCACCAATAAGACCCAGCAGTATCACAAACTCAATCATTTTTTCACCATTGACGTATTAATGGGTGGAGGTTTAATAAAAAGATTCCTTAAAGTACCCTCAAAACTTCATCAACATCCTTCTTTCTTTCTCTTGGTATAACTTTTCTTTTGGGATATCCTACTGTTATCAACCCCACAAGGAAGTACTCCTCTCCCAGACCGGCCATTTTCTTAAGCTCTTTTTCTATGTCCTCGAAGCATGCAACCCCTATGTAGCATGTTCCTAATCCGAGCTCAACAGCCTTTAGCATTAAGTTTTCAATTGCCATCGCAGCACTTTCTAATGAAAAGCAAAACTCCAACTTGCTGTATTTCTCATCTTGTAGTGCTTTAACATTTTTGTTAATGAATACCCCTAAATAGAGCGGGGCCTTGTACATTCCTTCTTCAAATCTTTTCAGCAGCTTCTCCATTTTTTCCTCTGGTAATCCTCTTTCAGTAAAATACTCAATATGTCCCTGCTTTATAAGCTCATAGATTTTTTCTTGAATGTCCTTACTTTTGTATGCTACAAAAAGCCAGTTCTCCAATCCGCTTGCAGTTGGTGCTCTTATAGCAGCTTTAATTAGCTCCTTTAAAGTTTCCTCATCAACTTCTCTTTCCTCATAAAATCTCACGGAAGTTCTCTTAGCTATTGCCTCACTTAATTCCATGAAAATCACCGTCTTAACGTTATGTTTTTAGCTAATTAACCTTTTGTGAACCAAAGGTTTAAGTAATGCCCTGAGAACTTCTTTTAGGTGGGATTCATGTATGGATGGAGAGGGAGGATTGGACTGATAGTTCCATCATCAAACACCACAATGGAGATGGAGCTCCACTCTGCCCTGCCTGAGGGTGTTTCCCTTCACACAGCGAGAATGCCGTTAAAGGGTATCACAGAGGAAGAGCTTTTAAAAATGAGTTCTCTTGCGGTTGAGAGTGCACGACTTTTGAAAGATGCAAATGTCGATTTAATCCTTTATGGATGTACAAGTGGTTCTTTTATAGGCGGAATTAACTTTGAGGCTGAACTTGAGGAAAAAATTGAAAGAGAAGTTAACATTCCGGTTGTAACAACAAGCACGGCTGTTGTTGAGGCACTGAAGATGTTAGATGCCCAGCAGATAATGGTAATAACCCCCTATACTGATGAGATAAATCAGAGAGAGAAGGAATTTCTTGAGGCTAACGAATTTGAAGTTCTTGATATTAGAGGACTTGGAATTGTTGATAACCTTCAGGTGGGAAAACTTGAACCCTATGAAGCTTATCGCATGGCTAAGGCAATGTTCATTGATGATGTGGATGCAGTTTTCATAAGCTGCACCAATTTAAGGACTTTCGATATAATTGAAGCTCTTGAAGGGGATTTAGGGGTACCAGTTGTTACGAGCAATCAAGCATCGTTATGGCTTGCCTTAAGAGAATTGGATGTTCGAGAAAAGATTCCATGGCTTGGGAAGCTCTTCATGGAATATTGAAGTATTTCTGTTTCTTCCACAGCTCAAATTGACATTTGTCCAGTAATCGCAGCGAAAACATTTTAAACCGAACTCTTAACTTTGGATTAGTACTCACCGAGGGTGATACCAATGATTGATGTTTTTCAAGATGCCCAAAAGCTCAGCTTATACTTAGCGTATAATATCAACGTGGATGCAATAGTTTATCTAAAAAGGGAACATATTGAAAAGCTGATCAACGAGCTTGGGGCAGAAAACATAAAGAAGAGAATGGAAGAGTATCCAAGAGAAATCAACGAACCAATTGATTTCGTTGCTCGTCTTATTCATGCTTTAAAAACTGGAAAACCTATGGCTGTTCCTCTTGTAAATGAGGAAATGCACACATGGTTTGATGAGAGATTTAAGTACGATGTGGAGAGAATGGGAGGTCAAGTTGGAATTATTGCCAACCTTCTTGCTAATCTTGATTTTAAAAAGGTTATAGCATATTCTCCCATTTTAGCTAAGAGACAAGCTCAAATGTTTGTTAACAAATCGAATCTTCTTTATCCTGTTGTTGAGAATGGAAAGCTGGTTTTAAAAAAGCCCATTGAAGCGTATCGTGAAAATGACCCCATAAAGGTGAACAGAATCTTTGAATTTAGAAAAGGAACAAGATTTAAACTGGGCAATGAGGTTATAGAAGTTCCTCATTCTGGTCGCTTTATTGTTGCTTCCCGTTTCGAGAGCATTAGGATTGAGACCAAGGAAGACTTAAAGCAGCTTTTGCCGGAAATTGGTGAGCTTGTGGACGGGGCTATTTTATCTGGATATCAAGGAATTAAAAAACGATATTCTGATGGAAAAGATGCCAACTATTACTTAAGGAAGGCAAAGGAGGATATAAGACTTCTTAAGAAAAACAAGGACATCAGGGTTCACGTTGAGTTTGCATCAATTCAGGACAGAGAGCTGAGGAAGAAAGTCATTTACAACATCTTCCCCTTAGCTGATAGCGTTGGAATGGATGAGTCAGAGATTGCTCATATTCTCAACTCTCTCGGCTATCCAAAGCTTGCAGACAGAATATTCAACTACAATAGAATTGAAGACACAGTTTTGGGTGGGAAAATTATTCTTGACGAGCTCAATCTTGAGATTCTTCAAATTCACACGATTTATTATCTCATGTATATTACTCACAAAGACAACCCGCTCAGTGAAGATGAACTTAGGCAGAGCTTGGAGATTGCAACAACACTTGCAGCAGCAAGGGCTTCTCTTGGAGACATAAAGAGTCCAGAGGACTTTAAAGTTGGATTGAAGGTGCCATATAACGAATATGGTGAATTCGTGAAGCTTAGATTTGAAGAGGCAAAGAGAAAACTGAGAACGAGGGAATATAAAGTTGTCATCATTCCAACAAGACTGGTTAAAAACCCAGTATCAACAGTAGGGCTTGGAGATACCATTTCAGCGGGAGCTTTCACAAGCTATCTTGCTTTGTTAAGGAGAAAGGGAATTTACTGATGTAGTACTGTCCAATGAACCAAAAATTTATAAATATTGGTACAGTATACTGTACCATGGATCTGGAGGACATAAAACGCTACATTCGCCTATTCCACGAGAGGGATTTGCCAGAGGTCATTGAGAGAGAAGTTCAGCCAGCTCTTGTCGGGGGAAGGGCAACCGCAATAATCGGACCAAGGCGCTCCGGAAAGACATACCTCCTGTATTCCATGATTGGAGTTGAGAAAGAGCGATATATTTACCTCAACTTCGAAAACCCTCTCTTGTTTGGAATAACCGGCAGGGACTTTCCAAAAATTCTCGACGCGTACTTTGACCTTTATCCCGAGAACATTGGGACAGAGATTATCTTTCTCCTCGATGAGGTGCAGAACGTCCCGGACTGGGAGGTTGGGGTCAGGTATCTCACGGATGAGGGCTTCAGGGTTGGGGTTACCGGTTCATCATCAAGGCTCCTCTCAAGGGAGATAGCAACTCAGCTCAGAGGTCGGGCGGTAACGTACACCATCCTGCCCCTTTCCTTCAGGGAGTTTCTGAGGTTTAAGGGCTTCCAAATTGAAAGACGCGACCTCTACGGCCGGAAGGTTCACAGGGTAAAGAAGCTTCTTGATGAGTATCTCAGGTTCGGGGGATTTCCAGAAGTTGCTCTTATGAAGGATAAGGTCAGAATCCTTGAGGAGTACCTGTCTGTAATGATAACCAAGGACATCATTGAGAGGCACAGAATTCGGAACATTGCCCTTATAGAAAGCGTTATCAAGCTGCTCCTCTCAAGCTATGCCAAGTACACCTCTTATAGCTCCATACACGGCTTTTTGAAGTCTGAGTTTGGGACATCGAAGACGACCGCCCTCGAATACCTCAAGGCCCTTGAGGATTCGTTCTTTGTCTTCTTCCTGCCAAAATACGCCCGTTCCAAGAAGGAATCCCAGAGAGCACCCAAGAAGGTCTACCTTGTGGATACGGGATTCTCACTGTTCTCCCGTAAAGACATTGCGAGGGACATGGAGAACACCGTTTTCCTTGAGCTGATGAGGCGCAGGTACTACCGCAACTCCCTGCTCAAGATTTACTATTACGGCGGCTCCGGGGAGAGAGAAGTGGACTTCGTGCTCGTTGAGTCTGGAAGGGTGGTGGAGCTAATTCAGGTCACTCAAAATCTGTCTGAGAGCAAAGATAGGGAAGTCCTGGCTCTTGTCGAGGCTGGAAGAAAGCTGAGATGCAGAAACCTCACCATCGTAACGCTCGACGAGGAAAAAGAGATGGAAACCGCGTGGACAACGGTGAAGGTCGTTCCGCTGTGGAAGTTTCTGCTGGATATTGGATGAACGTGATAGACCAGAATGGGTGCTAGAACCCTCTGTACACACCTTCATCTGTTTTGAGCTTTAAAGTGAAAATCTCTCCAGCTCTTTCCATCGTGTAGTTCCTCACTCCCAAAGGTGTTTCCATTTCAAGGATTATGCTCTCAGCTTTTGCCCGAATCTCGCGGTCCTGCTTGGTTAATTTTGATGTTTTGAATTTCGGGCTTTAAAGGTTGATGCGAAATTGAAGGGCTCTGCAAACCCGTTGTGGGACTGTTTCCTTTTTCAGTACATCCCAATGCAAAGGTTATTAGGAATATCAAAATCACAACCCCAATAATCCTCAAAGCCACCATTTCAAAACTCAAAAATAAAATAAAAATTTCGATTGCTACTCAATCAAACTCTCAATCAGCCTTGCTTTTTCTTGTGCTCTCCTTAAGTGTTCAACGGTAACCTTAGTGTAGATTTGGGTCGTTGAGAGGTTTGAATGTCCTAAAATTTCTTGAATGATTCTAATATCAATCCCATTTTCAAGCATATGAGTTGCAAAGCTGTGCCTGAGCATATGCGGTGTAACTTTAATTCCGGCTTTTTTCCCATATTTGTCAAGGATGTACCATACGGTCTTTGGTGAGAGCTTGTCTTTTTTATTCCTTCTTTCTTCAACAAGTAGATATTCACTGTTATCATTTCTCATTTTTAAGTAATCTTCAATTTCCTTGAGGAGAGCTTTTGGAATAGGCACGATTCTGTCTTTTGCCCCTTTTCCACCTCTGACGATAATTAAAGAGCGTTTAAAGTCAATATCTCTAATTTTCAAGTTACAGAGTTCGCTGACCCTAAGTCCAGAACCGTAGAGCAGTAACACAATAAGCCTATCCCTTTTCCTTGTTGGTGGAATTGCACTCAGGAGTTTTTTAACTTCCTCCTTTGTTAGGCTTTTTGGCAAACTTCTGGGAACTTTTGGAGATTTAATTTTTTTAGCCTCCTCTTCGAGTCCTTCAAATCTGAAATAAGCTTTTAAAGCCTGAACAACAAGATTTAAACTTTTATTTGAATATCCACTCTTTTTAAGCATTGCCAAGAAGCGAAGGGCAGAGCGGGCATTTAAGTCATTTCCCTCTTCTAAAAACTTCCTCACGTAATAGGAATACATTCTAACTGTATTCTGACTCTTGCCTTCCAATTCAAGATACATTTCAAATTCTTCAATCGTGTCCATGATTCATCACGAAAAAAGGGGATAAAGGGTCAAAGCTCTTCTATTTTTTCATGAAAGGCCTCGGTTTCTTCTATTTTCTCGCTTTCTTCAGTTTTCTCTTCTGGTTTTTCCTGCTCTTCCGGTTTTGCAATTGTCATGGTAAGGTATACAATTTTTAGGAGTTCTTCAATCAGTTTCTCTTCCTCTGCATAGATGTATCCTTGACCGACAATTACCCTACCTTGTAACCCGAGCCTTTCAACGGCTTCCCCTATGATTTCTTCGTCTGGAACCTCTTCTGCTGGGAAAATCTGCTTCCATGCATCTTCAATCCTAACTAAATTGCTCCTCTTATCAAGAAGTATCTTTAGGTTTTCATTTTCATCCTTTAACCTCTGATATTCCTGCCTAAGTTCTTCATAGTTCTGCTCAATTTCCTGGAGCTGACTTTCAAGCTTCTGTTTCTCTTGTTCAAGCATCTCATATTTTCCTTTCAAGTCAAGCAACTGATTTCTGAGGGCCATGTATTCTGGGAGAAGTTGCAGACTCTTCAATCCTGCTCTCACGAGAGTATTTTTGAGCTCTTTCCTCACAAGCTCGACATCTATGTGCTCCAAGTCGTGTCCTAGTGGGATTTTCATTCTTTCAACATGTCCAACTAATTCGCTGAGCTCTCTGAAGAGCCTGTCTGCAAGTTCTCTTCCAACTCTATCGGCGTCAGTTGCTATTATAAGCAAATCTGCTCCAGCTGCTGCACTTTTTGCAATTTCTAAATTCGTCGTTGGAATTATTGAGGAAATCGTTATGTTGTATTCACTTCCTAAAGCAAGACCTTGCAGAGCTTTGCTAACAACCTCAACGTCGCTCGCACCTTCAACTAAAATTCTAACATCCACAATCGTCATTCCAGACACCTCTTTAAGCTTGGGGGTGTTACCCCCTAAGGAGTGTTAAACTCTATGGGCTTTAAAAACTCTCCTAAATTTCAACCTCAAGATTATCCCTCTCAAGAACAACTTCCCCTGAGGGTAAGAGAGCTATACTCAAGGCTTTTATTTCAACTCCTCTATCTTTTGCTTCCTTTAAAAGCCTTGCAATTTCTGGGTCCCCTTTAGCATAAGGCTTAAACCTCTTGACATCTGGCAGAGCTCCAATAAAAACAACCATTGTCCTTTTGCCCTCCTCTCGGAGTTTTATGAGCTCTCTGATGTGCTTCTGACCTCTTAAGCTTGGACAGTCGGGATACATTGCATATTCCCCTTCCCTGAGAACAGCACTTTTCATTTCAATCCAGATTTCTTCTCCATTACACTCCAAAAGGTAGTCCAGTCGAGAAGCCCCAATTTTGACTTCCCTCTTTTTAATGTGGCAATCTCTCAGCCATGAAATTAATCCAAGCTCGATAATCCTCTCAAATGCCCTCATTTGAGTTCTTGTATCAATTACTGCACCTTTAGAATTTCTATCTTCAAAAGCAACTAAAACAAAGTCTGTTTTTCCTCCTTGTTTTGGAGTGCAGAAGCACTTTCTACCTTTAACCATAAATTCCTCCAAGCGTCCAGTGTTTGTTATAAGGGTTCGCTTAACTTCACCGTTTATTCTGACCAATCCAACGAATCTGTTTATTCTCTCAATGAACTCCCCTTCAATAATGGGAAGCTTTAGGAGTATCATAATAAACAGCATAAATTTTTTCATTGAAAAGATTTTTGACCAAAAATCTTAAAGTGATATATGCAAATAATTTCATTTAGGTGATTGGTACGGAGGATATTAGTGTTTTAATAGAAAAGTGGAGGAAAATTTACAAAGAGGAGGTTAAAAGCAAAAAGAAACACAGAGAAGAGATTAGACTAACCCCAGAAAATTACTTTAATGTCGTACGTCCGTTTTTCGTGAAAATCTCTCCGGAGGACAGGAAATACGTGAGAACATTCAGAATGATTTTGTATGGCATGCTTGAATACAGCCCATCTTTGAGGACTCTAATTTTGAGGGGTGCTGGATATAATTTAGCTCGCAGATTGATAGAAACCGGAGAGATTAGGAGCATTGATGATCTGCCAAAAGTGTTTCTAAATCAAAAAATAGGGCTTCTTGATATTGTAGATGAGTCATTCAGCAAGATGAAAGTGAACATATATGAGTGTATCAGTTGTTACCGAGCACCTCCTATTGGCAGAATCCTATGTGACTTTGAAGCAGGGCTTATTCAAGGAGTTATGGAAGAACTCGTTGGAAAGAATGTAACTCGTGAAATCTACTGCTGGGGACTTGGCAACTCCTTCTGTGGATTTGAAGTAATATTTGAGTGAGGAATATGGGCATCTTAGCAGTTCAACCTTCAAGCAAATGTGACGGTAGTTGTCTGATATGTCCCTGGAAAGAGAAATTTGGCTGTGCCGGGATAATGCTTCCTCTTGAGGCATTGGAAATACTCACCTCTCACCTTGAGGATTTTAAATTTGATGAGGGGCTTTTGATATGTCCAAATCCCCTCCTTCATCCAAAGATTGATGTCATAATCCGGCAAACTATGGAACTCTGCAGAAAGCTTACCCTCTTCATTCCAGTCTCTGTTTCAAGAAATTTCCTTCACAAAACTTCCCTTGAGAACGTTGATTTTATTTCTCTAATTACACCCTCTTATAAAGATTTAAAGTCAAACCTTCAGACAGTAAAAATGCTCCTTTCTCAGGGTATAGACAACCTTGAGGCGTATATTTTGCTGGATTCCAACTCTGACTTTGCTGAAATCCTTTCAACAATTGAAGTATGCAAAAGTTATGGGTTAAAGATAACGTTAGGACCAAAGCTTTATGCATCTCCATATGCAGATAAGTTTCTTGAAAAAATTGCGAAAAAAGAAAACGTTGAAATTGGTCTTCATTATGGAAAGAAATATTTCTACAATGCCATTAAAGTCTTCATAGACAATTATCCAGTAACGCTACTGACCTCTCCAAGTGCTGAGAACTGTAAAGCCCTGTACTTGAATCCATATGGGAACTTCTCAAAATGCCCACTTTCAAGATTTGAAGTGAATTATAAGAGAATAACAAGAGAAGATCTAAGAAAAATGCTCTTTTCACCCTGTGCAATAAATCGAAACGTCGTTGGACTTTCACCTAAGATACGGGTCTCATTCGTGACAAAAGAGGGTGTTGAGATCCCTGGGGAGATTTTGGAACTTTTGGAACTAATTTCCCAGGTTAATTCATTTAGAGCTGCATGTAAAGCTCTTGGGGTTTCTCCTTCGACGTATTGGGAAAAAATAAGAAGTCTCGAAGAAAAACTGGGCATTTCTCTGATTATATCTGTCAGAGGGGGCAGGAAAAAAGGAATAACAATTCTAACAGAGTTTGCTAAAGACCTCCTAAAGGAGTACAGGGAAATAAGAGAAAAAGCAATAGTATCACTTTATGAATACTGAAACGTGTTTCTGTGCATGAACAAATTAAGGAATTTTTGAGTTATTTGCCGAACACGGTCTCCTTATTAATCTCCTTTGTTTACCTAACTCTTGAGGTGATAGCAATGTCGCTTCTTGGAACAGATTTAGAGAGACCAACAATTTACATTGATCCAAAGAAGTGCATGGGATGCAGGTCTTGTGAAATAGCATGTGCAGTGGAGCATTCAATGAGCAAAACATTATTCGGAGCAATCTTCGAAAAACCAACGCCCAAACCAAGACTAAAGGTCGTAGTTGCAGATTTCTTCAATGTTCCGCTGAGATGTCAGCATTGTGAAGATGCTCCATGTATAAAAGTCTGCCCAACTGGAGCAATAAAGAAGAGCGAGGAGGGCTTTGTAATACTCAATGCCAACAAATGTATTGGTTGTTTGATGTGTGTTATGGCATGTCCATTTGGACATCCGAAATATGAACCAGAGTACAAGGTTGTTCTAAAGTGCGATTCATGCATTGAGAGAGTTAGGGAAGGCAGAGAGCCGGCATGTGTAGAGGCTTGCCCCACCAATGCATTGAAGTTTGGAACCCTTGAAGAAATTCTTAATGAGATTAGAAAAGAAAGAGCGGAGGAACTAACTTCGGGCTTGAAAGTTCCGGGCATTGTATACGTGGAGCCAGTTGTTAAGGAAAAGAAAAAGGAAGAGAAAGTCAGTCCGATGGATGTTTATACAGCTTACTTAGAGGTTAAGTGGTATTGAGGTGGTTGAGATGGCGGAATACATAAAGTTTAAGGTTCCTGCAAAGCAGGTTTCCGAAACCAAGGGAGTTGCTGACCTGATTGAGAAGGCTGAGGAGGAGGGTGTGAAGACTGCTTGGCACCGCTTTTTAGAACAGCAACCCCAATGTGGCTTTGGTCTTCTGGGAGTGTGTTGTAGAAACTGTAACATGGGTCCATGTAGGATTGACCCATTTGGCGCTGGGCCAACCAGAGGTGTTTGTGGAGCAGATGCTGATACAATAGTTGCAAGAAACCTTTTGAGGATGATTGCAGCTGGTGCTGCAGCACACAGCGATCATGCAAGAGATATCGTTCATGTGTTTAAAGGAGCAGCAACGGGGGAGTTCAAGGGGTACAAGCTGACTGACGTTGAGAAGCTTAAGGGGTTAGCTCAAGCTTTGGGAATAGATGTAGAAGGGAAAACTGAGAGTGAGATAGCCTTAGAAGTTGCACACATCTTAGAATGGGAGTTTGGAAAGCCTGATGATGAGCCAATGAGGCTACTCATGGCAACGGCGCCTAAGAAGAGGATTAAAGTGTGGGAGAGGCTTGGAGTCCTGCCAAGAGCAATAGATAGGGAAATTTGTGAATGCATGCACAGAACACATATAGGTGTCGATGCAGATCCAGCTTCACTTCTCCTTCACGGCGTTAGAACAGCATTGGCTGATGGCTGGAGTGGCTCAATGATGGCTACTTATCTAAGCGACATCCTCTTCGGAACACCAAAACCGATTAAAACTGTTGCAAACTTAGGTGTTCTCAAAGAGGATTATGTGAATATAGTTGTTCACGGCCACAATCCAGTGCTCTCAATGAAGATAGTTGAAGTCGCTCAGAGTGAGGAGATGCAAAAGCTGGCAAAGAAGCACGGGGCCAAGGGAGTAAACGTTGTAGGAATGTGCTGTACCGGAAATGAAGTTTTGATGAGACTTGGTATTCCTCCGGCCGGAAACTTCCTGATGCAAGAGTTAGCAATAATAACAGGTGCTGTTGAGGCCATGATTGTGGATTACCAGTGCTTAATGCCTGCATTGACTGATGTAGCCGGCTGTTATCACACAAAGATAATCACAACCGAACCAAAAGGCCACATACCTGGAGCAGTGCACATAGAGTTCAAACCAGAGAAAGCAGATGAAATTGCCAAGGAGATAATCAAAATCGCAATTGAAAACTTCCAGAACAGACCAAAGGAGAGAGTTTACATTCCAAAACACAAGAGTGAAGTCGTTGCAGGCTTCAGTGTCGAGGCAATTCTTGAGGCTTTAGGAGGAACCCTTGAGCCTCTCATTAATGCACTTAAAGAGGGGACAATTAAAGGAGTTGTTGGAATCGTTGGGTGTAACAATCCAAAGGTTAAACACAATCACAGTCATGTAACAATAGCCAAAGAACTCATAAAGAGAGACATTTTGGTAGTTGGAACTGGTTGCTGGGGAATTGCTGCAGCAATGGACGGTTTATTAACACCTGAAGCGACAAAGATGGCAGGAGACGGACTTAAAGCTGTGTGTGAGGCACTTGGAATTCCACCATGTCTGCACATGGGAAGCTGTGTTGACTGTTCAAGAATCCTGATTGTTCTTGGAGCTCTGGCAGATGCATTGGGGGTTGATATTCCAGACTTGCCTGCAGCCGGCTCTGCTCCGGAATGGATGAGTGAAAAAGCAGTATCAATCGGAACCTACTTCGTTGCAAGCGGTGTGTTCACCCACTTAGGAGTAGTTCCACCTGTGCTTGGAAGCCAGAAGGTTACAAAACTCCTCACGGATGACATTGAGGATCTCATTGGAGGAAAATTCTACGTTGAGCCAGACCCAGTAAAAGCAGCGGAAACAATATACAATGTGATAATTGAGAAAAGGAAGAAGCTTAAATGGCCTGTTTGATTTTTCCTTTTTGGTTTTTAATTTTGAAAAAGCAATTATAGAAGAAGCACGATTTAATCATTGGGGGCACTAAAATGAAGATACTCGTTGCTGGAAAAGGGGGAGTTGGAAAAACTACAATTTCGGCTTTATTGGCCCATATCTTGGCCGACAAAGGGTATAACATATTGGCTTTAGACACAGATTCAGTCCCCAATCTTGCTCAAAGTTTGGGAATCCCATTCGAGGAAGCTTTAGAAATTGTTCCACTTTCGCGAAATGAAAAGCTTGCAGAGGAAAGGACCGGAGCAAGGCCAGGTGAGGGCTGGGGAGTTCTATTCTCGCTAACCCCGAAGGTTGATGATTTGGCCGACCAATACGGTATAGCAATAAAGCCAAATTTAAAGCTTGTCGTTGTTGGAAGCATAGAGCAGAGCAAAGAAGGTTGCCTGTGTCCAGCAATAGCCCTTGCAAGAGCTTTTTTAATGCATGTCTTGCTTTCTGAGAGGGATATTGTGATTGTAGACAGCGAAGCCGGGGCGGAGGTATTTGGAAGAGGACTGGCGGAGAAGTTTGACCTAATGGTATGCGTAGCAGAGCCAACCTTGAAGTCTCTAATGATAGCAAGGAAGCTCATAGAAATGGGGAAGCAACTCAACATTTCAAACATATTCCTTGTAATAAATAAAGTTCGCAACTCCCTAAAGGCTTCCCAGCTTTATGCAAAGGTCTTCTCAGATTCAACACCTTATCATCTTGTAATCTTTGATGAGAGCGTAATTCATGCGGATAACGAAGGAAAAGGCATTGATGCAATTCCAAAAGATTCCCCGGTGTATAGGGACATAGAAGCTCTTGCAAAAAGGATATTGGGCATAAAAAAGCGTTCAAAGGTGTTGTAAAAATGTGTCAGTCGAAGATCATAGTTCTTGAAGACGGAAAAGCTGAGGTGGTTATGACGGATGTAACTTTGCTTGAAGTTAAGGATGGGAAGATCATTGTCAAGAATTTACTTGGTAAAGAACTGATTCTTGAGGGATACGAGATTGACTATATTGATTTCATCTCTCACCGAGTTTATTTGAGGCTCTCTACTTAATACCCATTTTTGTTCTATAATGTACGTTTTAACCAAAGGTTTAAAATGAATACATTAGGCAAAGTATATAAACATAACTCCACAGAAAATTTCACAGACGTATGAGTTTCATTTCATGAATAAAAATTTCACCCAATGTATTTCGGGCAATGTAGTGTGTAAATAGACACTTTGCTAAAATCAAGTTAAATTAAGAAAAATTTGGGTGAACAGCAATGGAAACTCAGATGTTGTTAATACCTATAGGTATATTAGTTATAGCGGCACTGATAGGGTTGTCAAAGGCAAAAATAGTTCTCAAGATAGTAAGTACACTATCAGCAATAGCGTCAGTGGCAATGATATGTATTGGAATATTGGGGCTTAAAACAACACTTGAGTTCAAATACAACTTGTTCAATTCACCCTCGCTTTTTACGTCTCTTAAGTGGCTTGTCTTTAGAGTTGATTCACTTTCGGCATTTTTCCTATTGATACTGGGAATTTTAGGTCTCTGTGCGTCAGTTTATGGCATCAAATACATGGAAAAGTATTTTGGAAAAGAAGACATGCGTGTTTACACTTTCAACTATCCAATTTTCCTGCTGACAATGTATCTTGTACTGATATGCTGGGACTTGCTGTGGTTCATAATCTTTTGGGAGCTCATGAGTCTGTTTTCACAGTTCTTGGTTGCATTTGAACAGAGCAAAGAGAAAGCTGTAAAGGCAGCATTCAAGTACTTCTGCATGACAAAAGCTGGAGCCGAGTTTCTTGTTTTGGCTGTTGTGCTAATAATTCTTAAAGTAACAAGCTTCAACGCTAACTATTCTGAAATTACCAGCATTCTGCCGGCTTATCTTTCAGCCCATCCAGGAATGCTCTATGCTTTGACATTCGCATTGCTCATAGGACTTGGAGTCAAAGCGGCTATGGTGCCATTCCACTCATGGCTTCCCGATGCTCACCCAGAGGCTCCGAGCAATGTTTCAGCCTTACTGAGTGGGATTATGATTAAGTTGCCTGTATATATGATGTTTCGCTTTTTCCTTGGCTTTTTCCCAAGAGATGCAAATATTGGTCTCATAATAGCGTCTTTTGGAGTTGTAACGCTGTTCTTTGGCACAATGTACGCTTTGCTCCAGACCGACTCGAAGAGACTCTTGGCATATCACAGCGTCGGTCAAATAGGTTACATCATCCTTGCATTGGGTGCCGGCATCTATCTTATTTCCTCTGGATACGAGCTCTTAGGTAGGGTAGCTCTGATGGCTTCGCTGTATCATACAATAAACCACGCGGCATTTAAGGGTCTGCTCTTTCTGACGGCTGGCTCCGTTATCTATACAACAGGTAGTAGGGATTTAAACTATCTCGGAGGACTCGCTAAATATATGCCTCTAACAGCGGTTTCAGCCCTCATAGGTGCACTATCAATAGCGGGAATGCCATTGTTTAATGGCTTCGTCAGTAAGTGGATGATATACATGTCCACCCTCCCAACGCCGACGCTGATTTCGCTCTTTGGAGCCTTTGCACTCTTCATAAGTGCCGTTACAACGGCATCTTTTATCAAGTACTTTACAGCCATCTTTACAAGACCACCAGCTGAAGAAATTAAAGTGGAAGAGGTTCCTTCCTCGATGTGGGTTTCCCAAATGATTCTGGCAGTCATATGTATAGCCTTTGGGGTATATCCATTCATACCGCTCAAAATGATTTCATCAGCATTAAGCTCAATCGGAATAACCGTTGACTTAGGCGCCTTAATAGTCTACCCCTCGCTCGTTATACCAAAAGTTGGCAGTTATTCGCCAATAATACTTTTTGCGTTCATGTTAATTTCAACACTAATAGCTTTGCTGCTTATTCCATCGAGAGGCAATGCTGTGCCAACTTGGAAGACTGGGAGAAGTGAAGACCTCAACGTGAGCATGCCAGCTGATGGATATTACAAGGATTTCGAGGAGGCTTTCAATGAAGTTTACCTCTTAGGTGACGCCAGTAAGGGATTTGTGCAGAAAGTTGCAGAGATTGGAAAAATATTTGGAACCAGGTTTGAAGTCTTGTCCTATGATTTGGACTCAATGCTTTCCCTTGCAATGATTCTAATAGTGATTTTGGTGGCAATTTTAGGAGGTGTTGGACTATGAACATCATTTTCATGGCAATCAACTTGGCATTTGCCCTGCTTATTGCTCCAGTGGTAGATGGTTTTGAGAGGAAAATCAGGGCACGTCTGCAGAACAGACAGGGGCCACCAATACTCCAGACGTGGTGGGACTTGATAAAGCTCTTCAAGAGACCCACAATTGAACCCCAGGATTCTGTTAAATCCCTCTACAAGCTCGCTCCGTATGTGACTTTCACAGCCGTCTTGGCTGCTTATTTAATAGTTCCAACCCTCCTGCCTGGCTCAATAAACTTCATTGGAGACTTTATAGTTGTGGTTTATCTCCTTGGCTTGGCAACTTTGAGCTTTGTCATTGGGGCGTTTTCATCTGGAAACCCCTATGCCCAGATAGGTTCAAACAGAGAGGTTTCCCTCTTTATGAGTGAAGAACTGCTCTTGGCTTTCATTATAGGTACGATAGCTGTAATAGGCAAAAGTTTGAGCTTTGAGCAGCTGTTCCCACTGCCTTTGAGGATTTCATCAGTTCTCGTATTAATTCTGCTTTTCGTTGTGATATACGTTGCGAGTGCCAGATTACCCTTTGATATTGCTGAAGCTGAGCCTGAAATAATTGAGGGTCCCCTAATCGAATACAGCGGAAAACATCTCGGTTTACTTGAATATTCGATATTCCTGAAGCGTCTTCTCCTTTACAGCTTGCTTTTGAACTTCATCCTTCCAGTTCGAAATCCAACAAGACTCATTGGTTACCTCATTGGCATAGTGATTCTTTCGCTGGTTTATTCAACATTCGAAGCTTACTATGGAAGATTCAGGATTGACCAAGCTGTCAAGCTGATGAAGAAGCTTTCTGCTGTGGCTTTAATTGTGTGGATTATAGCCTTGGTGGGGTGGTGATTATGCTACTTGAAATTCTGAAAGGAAATGATGCTAAAATCCTCAGGCATGATGAGAAAGTAATCTTGGCTTTGGTTCCAAATGATAAGCTTAGAACCACTACAAAGCTACTTTTCGAGGCAGGCTGCTATTATGCAACTGGGGTTGGTGTTGACGAGCGCCTATTGGGAGTAGGGTTTTCAATGTATCACATCTTCAACTGCGAGTCTGAAGGAAGATACATAATCATCAAGGCAGTTGCAAGCAACTTGAGGATTCCTTCAATTACGCCAGTTATAAGCGGTGCAAACTGGGCTGAAAGAGAGGCAATGGACATGGTTGGGATTTTCTTTGATGAACATCCAGAGCCGCTGAGACTTATTTTACCCGATGACTGGCCTGAAGGGGTTTACCCACTGAGAAAGGAGTTTCATTACAATGAAAGGCCTCCAAAAGTTGAGTTTAAGCCTCCAAAAAGAGAGAAAAAGCCTGGAGTTATGGAAGTTCCAGTTGGACCCTATCATCCAGCACTTCATGAGCCAGAGGTTTTTGAGCTCCATGTTAAAGGTGAGGAAATAGTTGGAGCAGTGTACAGAGGATTTCACGTCCACAGAGGAATGGAAAAATTAGCAGAGGAAAGGATGACGATAAATCAGATTCCATTCTTGGCTGAGAGGATTTGTGGAATTTGCGGTTATACTCACAACTGTGCATATGTCCAAGCCGTTGAAGATGCTGCTAAGATTGAAGTTCCAGAAAGAGCTCTTTATATAAGAACCATACTTCTTGAGCTTGAGAGACTGCACTCTCACTTACTCTGGCTTGGTGTTGCCTTCCATTTACTTGGCTTTGATTCTGGATTTATGCACACATGGCGCATAAGGGAAGCTTTTATGGACTTAGCAGAGCTTTTGACTGGAAACAGAAAAACCTATGGGATGAATCTCATCGGTGGAGTTAGGAGAGACATTGATG
>Ga0190313_1000368_pt1 | contig 27376 bp, 21 predicted proteins | sample 4870071011_MG_FD_169989 | JGI IMG/M metagenome (GOLD analysis project Ga0190313, IMG submission 169989) | Hydrothermal vent sediment bacterial communities from Southern Trench, Guaymas Basin, Mexico - 4870-07-10-11_MG | ecosystem: Environmental > Aquatic > Marine > Hydrothermal vents > Sediment ... | reverse complement strand
TCCTTCTCCCTTGCAAGATACTTTTTTCACAATTTTACATCATTTTTTTTAGTTTCACCAAATTCTCTGTGAGTGATAGCCGAGTTGATACAGGATTTATTGTGATTAATTCACGAATCATTGCATTTCAAGTCTCCTCTTCCAAGCTTATTTCGACGAGTTTTGCTACAACATTTGGAAGAGCATTCAACCGCTCTGCGAGCTTTTCATGCATTTCCTTATCTCCAACAAGTTCAAGAATTATCAAACCCTCTTCCGAACAGTTCTCCAAAACTCCCTCGTGAATACCAAGCCTTGTCCTTATTAGACAACCCCATTCAGAAAGGATCTTTTGAACCTGAACTGCGCTTTTCTTTCTTTGATCAAGGAGAACCAGCATAACTCTTTTCATTTTTTCACCTCCACAATGATTTTAATATTTTTTATCAAAATTTACCACATCCTAAGGGTTATCACCAGTTAAAAATTACTTCAAATAAGAAAAGCATAATTGATGAGCTTATATTGTGTTTAACCTCCTATAGGCAGTGTTATTCAGGTGTACAGATTATTTTGGGAGAGACTATATACTATGGCAAAATCAGAAAATTATGGATGAAGTATTGAGGAGGAAACCTTTTCGAGGCAAAAACAAGCGGGAAAATTTTCCTTCGTTATAAAAACAAAAGCCGGAGCTTCACGCTCCGGCTCTTACAGATCCCCGGGCGCTACCTACTCTCGCATGGGGCTGCCCCCATACTACCATCGGCCCAGGGCGGCTTAACGGCCGGGTTCGGAATGGAACCGGGTGTTTCCCGCCCCAGTATCGGCACCCGGGGAAACTTGAAGGATCACTGGAAACTGCATAGGGGATTTCGGAGGTCAAGGCCTCGGCCGATTAGTACCGGTGGGCTCAACGCCTCACAGCGCTTACACCCCCGGCCTATCAAGGTCCTCTTCTCGGACCGGCCTTACTCCCTTAACGGGATGGGAGGCCTAATCTTGGGGTGCGCTTCCCGCTTAGATGCTTTCAGCGGTTATCGCTTAGGGGCGTAGCTACCCGGCGTATGCCCCTGGCGGGACAGCCGGTACACTAGAGGCCCCCTCCTCCCGGTCCTCTCGTACAAGGGAGGACTCCCCTCAAGCCTCCTGCGCCCGCGGCAGATAGGGACCGACCTGTCTCACGACGGTCTGAACCCAGCTCACGTACCCCTTTAATGGGCGAACAGCCCAACCCTTGGGACCGGCTTCAGCCCCAGGATGGGATGAGCCGACATCGAGGTGCCGATCCTCGCCGTCGATGTGAACTCTCGGGCGAGACCAGCCTGTTATCCCCGGGGTAACTTTTATCCGTTGATCGACGGCCCTTCCACACGGAGCCGCCGGGTCACTAGGGCCGGGTTTCCCCTCTGCTCGGCCTGTCGGCCTCGCAGTCAGGCCGGCTTATGCCCTTGCACTCAACGGTGGATTTCCAACCCACCTGAGCCGACCTTTGCGCGCCTCAGTTACCTTTTATGAGGCGACCGCCCCAGTCAAACTGCCCACCTGGCACTGTCCCCACCCCGCTCTTCACGGGGTCAGGTTAGAACCTCAGCGCACCGAGGGTGGTATTCCACTGGTGGCTCCACCGCCCCTGGCGAGGCGGCTTCACAGCCTCCCACCTATTCTATACACGATGCACCAAGGCCCAATACCAGGCTGCAGTAAAGCTCCACGGGGTCTTTCCGTCTAGCCGCGGGTACTGGGCATCTTCACCCAGACTGAAATTTCGCCGGGCCCCCCGCCGAGACAGTGCCCCAGTCGTTACGCCATTCATGCAGGTCGGAACTTCACCTCATCCCTGAGTTTCCCCAGGGGGTAGACTATACCTTCACCTCACCGAGTGCCCTTAGGAGATCCTCCTTCCTGTGCTTGCGCTTGCCAGAGAGATTCATCGAGTAAGCGAGCTCGATTATCTTAGGTAGATACTTTTTGCTCAAATGCTTGTTCTGATGCACCATGAGCACGATCTCTCTGAACTTCTCAAAGTCCTCTTTCTTGCTCCCCTTCAGTGGGTACTTCTCGAAATGAGGGAGGATCTTTTTGACAATGTCTCTTACGGATCTCACCTCGTACCTGTACGTATGATCCGAGCTGCTGTACCTTATCGCACCGCATCCGAAGAACTTTCTGATCTTCTTCAAAAGCTCCACATCCCTTTTGTTCAGGGATATCGAGAAAGATGGACGTGTCTCTATCCCTATCTTCAGCTTCTTTCGAAAGGTAAAACTCACGTGAAAGCATCCTTCACCTTCCACAAGACCTGTGACATACCAAGGATTCAAATCCATGACGATCCTCCTCATTGATGAAGTACCCCCTGTTAGGGAAGGAGGACTCCATAGGCACCCACTTCCTTGCCCATGCAGGCAAGGGGTGAGGGCCGGCGTCTTGCGCACCAGGGGGTGGGTGCGCCTCCCCTTTCGGGTCAGTCGTTACGGGGTCAGGCCAAGAGCCTGACTTCCCTCGGGGTTACCCGCACACCCTCTTTCGAGGGTAGGAGGGCTTCCCCGATATGAGCCGGTGTTTCACAGTCCCTCACGGGACTGTGGGGCAAGTTCCTACACTTACCCGACAAGGAATTTCGCTCACCTTATCCCAGCCTTTCGGTCTGGGGGTGGACTGTATCTTCATCCAGTCCCCTTTTTATCTCCCTCAAAGTCTCCTCCAATCTTTGATGGTTGCCGGTATTCATCTCGATGGCTATTTCAAGGATCTTTATGAGTCCTTCCTTCGTCAGGTGCTCACCACGCTCCATTAGAAGTAGTATTCTCCTGAATTTCTTGAAATCAATGTTTTTCTTCGTCTTGAGTGGATATTTTTCAAAGAACTCCACTACTCTTTTCAGGCAATCGAGTTTACGTATCCTGAGCTCGTATCTGTCGTCGTGATTTCTGCGAACAACACCACATCCGAAGAATTTCTTCAGAGCATAGAGTACCTGAACATCTCGTTCGTGTTGAACTATTCTGAACTCTGGAAGGACCTGATATCCTGTTTTCATGGTGCGATTTCTGTTTATTCTCACATAGAAACATCCTTCGCCATCGACAAAACCGACAACCCAGAAAGGATTGAGCTTCAAGGGTTCCACCCCATTTCATGAGGGGACTGGATGCCCGGCGTACAGTCTCTGAGGATCCCCCTTTTGGGGTTTCCTGCGGGTTGCCCAATCCCTTCCATTTTTACTCGGGATGGCCGCAGCCCCCAAGTAGGAAGGGCTCTAAGGGTGTTCCCGCATACAGCCGGGTATTGCCCCACAGGTTACCCTGTGGGCAGGCAGCGATTGCCACCTTAGGACCGTTCCTGTTTCTTCACCTCTTTACGAGGTTATCCCCATTCGGGGCCCCACGTCACCGTGGGGAGTGGACCATCTCTTCACCCATGGGCCGGCGGCACATCCCCGTTATGGGGTCTAGCCCATGTGGTGCCCGGCGTATGGCCTCTGAGGATCCCCGTCTAAGCTCCCCAGGATCTCAGAGTCCGAATGGCGGTGTTTTCCTCCATTGTTCATCTTCGCACGAAGAGCTACAATCTTTTCAATCCCTTCTTTCGTGAGGTGCTCTCCTTTGGCGATTATCTCGACGATCTGACAGAATTTTGAAAAGTCGTTTTTCTTCTTAGCTGAGAGAAATCTGAATTTTTTGAAGAATGGAATCACGTTTTCAACAATGGCTCTGAAATTGTTCACCTCGAAGTACCACACACCATCCGGTCTTTGTCTTAAACTCCCACATTTCAGATATCTTTTAAAGAGAGCTAAGATCACTTTATCTTTGTTTGCGACGTTAAATGCGACTGAGATTTTCCAACCGATTTTGTAATCTTTTCTGGGTCTGAAAATAACCATAAAGCTCCCTTCTCCATCTGCAAACCCCGCAAGATAGTAGCCTATCTTGGGGGGTATCTTTTTCACATCTAACATGCTACCACTCCTCATTAAACGGGAGCTCCAGACGGGTTTCCTGCGGGTTGCCTGGCGAGGCGGTTTACCTCACTCCGCGGGATTGTTACCACCCTCCGTTAAGGGTGGTACCCGACGGCACTCCAGGCTTTCCCGCATACAGCCGGGTTTTTTACCGTAACTACAACGGTCGTTATAGTTACGGCCGCCGTTTACCGGGGCTTCGGTTCGGGGCTACGCTCCCGAAGGAGCCTCACCCCTCCCCTTAACCTTCCGGCACTGGGCAGGCGTCAGTCCCTATACTTCCTCTTTTCGAGTTAGCAGAGACCTGTGTTTTTGGTAAACAGTCGCCAGGGCCTTGTCGCTGCGACCGCCTCGGGCTCCCCCGGTTTCCGGGTTTCCCCTTCCCCCGGGTTCACCCTAACGCGGCACCCCTTCTCCCGAAGTTACGGGGCCAATTTGCCGAGTTCCTTGGCGAGGGTTAGCCCGCTCCCCTGAGCCTTCTCAGCCCGCCCACCTGTGTCGGTTTGCGGAACGGGCACCCACAACCTCAAGCGGCGTACGAGGCTTTTCTCGGCAGTGTGGGGTCAGCGCCGTTGGTCCCCGAAGGGACCTCCCCTTCACGGCTCAGGCTCGGGGCGCGGGTTTGCCTGCGCCCGTCATCGCCCTAACCGCTTGGAAGGGCATGCCACTTGCCCTCGGCGCCTACCCTCCTGCGTCACCCCTTACGCCTCGGCTGTGGGTGGCGCCGGAATATTAACCGGCTTCCCTTCGGCTACCCCTTTCGGGTTCACCTTAGGGTCCCGGCTAACCCTGGGCGGACGAACCTTCCCCAGGTACCCTTGGGCATACGGGGGGAGGGATTCTCACCCTCCTTTCGCGTACTCATGCCCGCATTCTCACTTCCGCCTCGTCCAGCGGCCCTCGCGGGTCCGCCTTCACCCTACAGCGGAAAGCTCCCCTACCGCCAGCACCTTACGGTGCTGACCCGCAGCTTCGGGGGGTGGCTTAAGCCCCGTTACATTTTCGGCGCAGCACGCCTCGGCTGGTGAGCTGTTACGCACTCTTTAAATGATGGCTGCTTCTAAGCCAACATCCCAGCTGTCTTAGGCGTGCCACATCCTTTACCACTTAGCCACCGCTTAGGGCCCTTAGCTGGCGGTCTGGGTTGTTCCCCTCTCGTCCACGGAGCTTATCCCCCGTGGGCTGTCTCCCGGGCTTTGTGTGCTGGGATTCGGAGTTTAGCAGGGTTCGGAGGTTACCCCCCTAGCCCTACCAGTGCTCTACCCCCAGCACAGACCACCCGAGGCCGTACCTCAATACGTTTCGGGGAGAACCAGCTATCACCAGGCTCGGTTGGCTTTTCACCCCTACCCCCAGGTCATCCGAGGACTTTTCACTGTCCACCGGTTCGGGCCTCCAGTGGGTTTTAACCCACCTTCACCCTGCCCAGGGGTAGCTCGCCTGGCTTCGGGTCTGCCGCCGGTGACTCACGCCCTATTCGGACTCGCTTTCGCTACGGCTACGCCTCCGTCGGCTTAACCTCGCCACCGACGACAACTCGCGGGCTCATTAATCAAAAGGCACGCCGTCACCCCTTGCGGGGCTCCGACTTCTTGTAGGCACACGGTTTCAGGTCCTCTTTCACTCCCCTTCCGGGGTGCTTTTCACCTTTCCCTCACGGTACTAGTGCGCTATCGGGCGGCGGGTAGTATTTAGCCTTGGAGGGTGGTCCCCCCAGATTCCCACGGGATTCCACGTGTCCCGTGGTACTTGGGGTCACGACCCAGGGAGTCCTTCCCCTTTCGCCTACGGGGCTGTCACCCTCTACGGCCCGGCTTCCCAGCCGGTTCGGCTAGAGGAAGGATTTGTAACTCCCCGGCGAGTCCGTGGCCTCGCCCGGTCGTGCCCCGCGACCCCGACGTGGCAACGCCCACGGGCTTTTACACCACGCCGGTTTGGGCTTCTCCCCGTTCGCTCGCCGCTACTAGGGGAATCTCGGTTGATTTCTTTTCCTCGGGGTACTGAGATGTTTCACTTCCCCCGGTGTTGCACCGCCTTTCGGCGGCGAGTGACCTCAACGGTCACCCAGGTTTCCCCATTCGGGAATCCCGGGATCAAAGCCTGCTTGCGGCTCCCCCGGGCTTATCGCAGCTTGCCACGCCCTTCATCGCCTCCCGCCGCCAAGGCATCCACCGTGTGCCCTTAGTACCTTGACCTCCTACTTTCCCCTATGCAGTTTTCAATGACCCTTCACCTTGGTGGAGACGAGGGGATTCGAACCCCTGACCTCCTGCTTGCAAAGCAGGCGCTCTCCCAGCTGAGCTACGTCCCCACCAATGGTGGGCTCGGGAGGATTCGAACCTCCGACCTCACGCTTATCAGGCGTGCGCTCTGACCGACTGAGCTACGAGCCCCCGAGCCATTGGAACATGGATAGCAGCCCCCTTGAAACTCCCTAGAAAGGAGGTGATCCAGCCGCACCTTCCGGTACGGCTACCTTGTTACGACTTCGCCCCCCTCACCAGGTTCTCCCTCAGCACCGCCCCTCCCTTTCGGGTTAGACACGGTGCCTTCGGGAGCCCCCAGCTCGGGTGGCGTGACGGGCGGTGTGTACAAGGCCCGGGAACGTATTCACCGCGGCATGGCTGATCCGCGATTACTAGCGATTCCGGCTTCACGCAGGCGGGTTGCAGCCTGCGATCCGAACTGAGGGCGGCTTTGGGGATTAGCTCCCCCTCGCGGGGTCGCAACCCATTGTACCGCCCATTGTAGCGCGTGTGTCGCCCAGGGCATAAGGGGCACGAGTACCTGACGTCATCCCCTCCTTCCTCCGGCTCGTCGCCGGCAGTCCCCCTAGAGTGCCCGGCCGAACCGCTGGCAACTAGGGGCAGGGGTTGCGCTCGTTGCGGGACTTAACCCAACACCTCACGGCACGAGCTGACGACGGCCGTGCACCACCTGTGCCGGCTCCCTTCCCAAAAAAGGGAAGGGTCCCTCCCCTTTCGGGTCGGTACCACCGGCATGTCAAGCCCTGGTAAGGTTCTTGGCTCAGCATCCAATTAAACCACGCGCTCCACCGCTTGTGCGGGCCCCCGTCAATTCCTTTGAGTTTCACCCTTGCGGGCGTACTCCCCAGGCGGCCCACTTAACGCGTTAGCTTCAGCACGGAGGGATTACCCCCCCACACCTAGTGGGCATCGTTTACAGCCAGGACTACCCGGGTATCTAATCCGGTTCGCTCCCCTGGCTTTCGGGCCTCAGCGTCGGGAACGGCCCAGGAGACCGGCTTCCCCACCGGCGTTCCTGCCGATATCTACGGATTTCACCCCTACACCGGCAGTTCCGTCTCCCTCTACCGTCCCCAAGCCAGGTAGTTTCCGGCGCAGTCCCACAGTTGAGCTGTGGGCTTTCACACCGGACACACCTGGCCGCCTACGCCCCCTTTACGCCCAGTGAATCCGGGTAACGCTAGCCCCCTACGTATTACCGCGGCTGCTGGCACGTAGTTAGCCGGGGCTTTCTAGCGAGGTACCGTCATCGGTGAGGCATTTCCTCCTCACCTTATTCGTCCCCCGCCACAGCGGTTTACACCCCGAAGGGCTTCATCCCGCACGCGGCGTCGCTGGATCAGGGTTTCCCCCATTGTCCAAGATCCCCCACTGCTGCCTCCCGTAGGAGTGGGGCCCGTGTCTCAGTGCCCCTGTGGCCGACCACCCTCTCAGGCCGGCTACCCGTCGTAGGCTTGGTGGGCTTTTACCCCACCAACTACCTGATGGGCCGCGGGCCCCTCCTTCGGCGGGGCAAACGCCCCTTTCCTCCGCCCACTTGTGTGGACGGAGCGTATGGGGTATTAGCCAGGGTTTCCCCTGGTTATCCCCCTCCGAAGGGCAGGTTACCCACGTGTTACTCACCCGTCCGCCGCTGGGATCCTCCCCGAAGGGAGTCTCCCCGCACGACTTGCATGTGTTAGGCACGCCGCCAGCGTTCACCCTGAGCCAGGATCAAACCCTCCATAAAAACTTCAGAATAAAGCTTGGGGGCTGCTATCCATATTTCAATGACCCGAGATCAAAAACCCTGAAGTCTATTTCGACTCCTCCATTAACTTCTTCAATTTTCAATTTCTGGCTTTTTTAAAGACCCACTATCTGTTTTTTCAAACGACCAGGTAAAATAGTAGCATCTCCTTGATAACGTGTCAAGTTACAGGTTTTTTAACTCAAACGGTAAAATCGTGTTGAGAAAATCCTTTGATAATCGATGATCGGTGTTCGCTCATCGCTGTTCGGTGTTAGGATATTGGAGACAGGGTATAAAGTAACTATACCCTATTCCCCAGACCCTATACCCTAATCCCAATTGATCATCGATCAACAGCCACCGAGCATCGAACACCGAAATTTCAATTTTTGATATTTCTGTGCTCATTATATCTTCAAAGCTTCTTTCGCATTCTGTTATAATTTCACAAAAGCGGGGGGCGATAACGTTGCGGATGTCAAAACTTTACATGCCAACACTGAAGGAAGCACCTTCTGACGCTGAAATCGTGAGTCAAGAGCTTTTAATAAGGGGTGGATTCGTAAGGAAGGTTGCATCCGGTATCTATACGTACCTTCCTCTTGGAAAAAGGGTTCTATCCAAAATAGAAAGAATCGTGAGAGAAGAGATGGATGCCATAGGGGCTCAGGAAATTTTGATGCCGATACTTCAACCTGCAGAGCTGTGGAGAACAACGGGAAGATGGGATGATTATGGTCCCGAAATGATGAAGTTGAAGGATAGGCATGAAAGGGAGTTCACTTTGGGTCCAACTCACGAAGAGGTCATAACAGACCTTGTCAAGAATGAAGTGAAGTCCTACAAGCAGCTTCCTTTGATTCTTTACCAAATATCTGTGAAATACAGGGATGAGATAAGACCCAGATTCGGTGTTTTGAGAGCAAGAGAGTTCATAATGAAGGATGCCTACAGTTTCCACAGAGATTGGGATTCTCTCAATGAGGTTTACGAAGATTTCAGAAAAGCCTATTCAAAAATATCCGAAAGATTGGGACTCGAATATTTAGTTATAGAAGCAGAGAGTGGGGCAATAGGCGGGAGCGTTTCTCATGAATTCGTGATCCCGGCGAGTGTTGGGGAAACGAACGTTCTTATCTGTGATGAATGTGGTTACAAAGCCAGTGATGAGAAAGCTGAATTCAAAGGAAAGTACGAAGAGATCAACGAAGGGGAAAAAGAACTGAAGAAGGTACCAACGCCCAATGTTCGAACAATAGATGAAGTATCTGATTTTCTGAATGTCTCCCCTGAAAGAATCGTGAAATCCCTTCTTTTCAAGGGAAAAGAGGGTTTCGTTATGGCCTTGATAAGAGGCGATCTTGAGTTGAACGAGGCAAAACTCAAAGCGTATCTTAAAGATCAGTCTTTGAGACTTGCAGCACCTGAAGAAGTTCTGGAAGAATTCGGCGTTCCAATAGGGTTCATAGGCCCTGTGGGATTGGACAGTGTGAGAAAGGTAGCGGATGTGAGTGTGAAGTATCTGAAAAATTTCGTCGTTGGTGGCATGGAAGAGGATACTCATTACATAAACGTCAACCTTGGAAGAGACTTCGAGGTAGATGAGTGGGCTGATTTGAAGGTGGTGAAAGAAGGAGATCCATGCCCTGTCTGCGGTAATCCTCTCAGAGAAATCAAGGGAATAGAACTTGGTCACATCTTCAAACTCGGAACGAAGTATTCAAAATCTATGGAAGCGTTCTTCACAGATGAAGATGGTAGCCTGAAACCCTTCATCATGGGGTGCTATGGATGGGGAGTGTCCAGAACTATGGGGGCATCCGTTGAGCAGCTTCACGACGATGATGGAATAATATGGCCGATCTCCATCGCTCCTTATAGAGTCGTGGTGACAGTTGTGAATGTGAACGATGAAAAGCAGATGAAAACAGGTGAAGAAATATACAAAAAACTCCTCGAAATGAATGAAGAGGTTGTCATAGACGACAGAAACGTGTCTCCTGGAGTCAAATTTAAAGACGCAGATCTCATCGGATTTCCAATAAGGATAAATGTGGGGAAAGGTGTTCGGGAAGGTAAGGTGGAATTGAAGGTGAGGTATTCCAAAAAGTTCCTCAAATTGAGTGTAAAGGAAGGTTTAGCTGAATTGATCAGCACTTTGAGGAAGCTCGAAGAAGATTACGATCCTCATAGAAGGAGTGAGGAGTGATAAAGGATAGAGCTTTCATATTCATTACAATCTATGCTCTTCTTTACTTTATATTCCTCAAGATACTTCCTGTAACAGTCGGTGCCATAACCCTGGCTTTTTTCTTTGTCTTCATAATAGATGCTATGAGTTCTATCCTGATGAGATTTTTCAAGATCAGAAGAGGCCTATCTGTTGCGATATCCAGTGTTGCTTTCTTCGGCATACTTAGTTACTCTATATACGGTATTTTCCCCATTATATTCACGGAAGGCAGGGAAATCTTCAAATTCGTCATAAATACAGCCAACAAACCTATTCAAGAGATCTTTCCAGGGCTTGAAGGGAAATCTCTGGAGATATTCGAAACGTTCCTTGATAGATTGAGCATATGGCTTGGTGATACTTTTGAAAAAGTAGTGTCTTACATAGTTGGGAAGATACCAGATGCCTTAACGGCTTCTATACTCCTTTTAATAGCTTCCTCGTACATTTCATATATCCTACCGAAACTTGGGGCCATCGTGGCTCATGCCTTTCCCAAGGAGACATTACCAAGGACGAGAAGGTTTCTAAAGAACGTCTACGAAGATCTGAGAAAATTCACGGCGAGCAGAATCGTAACAGCCCTTTTAGTCGGTGTAATTGTTGGTATTGGTTTCAAAATCATGGGAATGAAACATTCTCTCTTTCTTGGGATACTCTCGGGTCTTACCGATTTCATTCCTTACCTTGGTGTTGTGATAGTCTCAATTCCCGCTCTCTTCATAGCTTTCACGAGTAAGGGACTTTGGGGGATAATAGGTGTTCTGGTAGTTTTAACTGTTGCAAATCAGCTCGAAACATGGATCTTCATTCCAAAAATGATGGGGGACAAGTTGAATATCAACTGGTTCATCGTTTTGATAGGTATCATAGCGTTCGGTGAACTCTACGGTGTTCTGGGAGTTCTCATGGCGGTCCCTTACCTTGTGTTTTTCAAAGATTTCTGGCTCGAATATGTGGATGAAATATTGCATAAAAATATTACATAAAAAGTGAGGGATGAGCGTTGAATTACACAAAACTCCTCTCCGCAGTACATCATGGTCTGAAAGTTTTTCAAATTTCTGTAGAAGTGGATTTTGATGGGAAGAGTGTTTTCAACGAAATAGACATAGTAGGACTTGGAGACACAGCCATAAAAGAGAGTAGAAAACGCGTGAAAAGTGCTATTCAAAATTCTGGTTTTCAGATTCCCCATGGTAGGTTCATTGTGAATCTTTCTCCAGGTGATTTGAAGAAGGAAGGATCAGGCCTTGATCTTCCCATAGCTTTGGGTATTCTCTCCTCCCTAAGGATTATAAATCTCAACGAGTCTTTCTTCGCGCTAGGTGAATTGTCTCTCAGCGGAGATGTTTTGAGGGTTAAAGGAGTTTTACCGACACTCCTTTACCTTTCAGAAACCGACTTCGATGGCATCATTTTCATACCCGAAGGTAACAAAAAGGAAGCTGAAGTTGTGAAGGGATTGAGAGTGTTTGCCGTTCAAAATTTACGAGAGGTAGTGGAATTTCTCAAGGGTTTCAAGAAACTGGAGAATATAGAGTATAAAGGAGTCGAAGAAACTCCGAATGGATACGATGTAGATTTTGCAGATGTCAGGAATCACGAATTTGCAAAGAGAGCGATAGAGATAGCCGTCTGTGGAGAACATAACATCCTCTTGAAAGGAGAGCCAGGCTCGGGTAAGACCATGCTGGCTCGGAGGATACCCACGATATTTCCTCCGATGAGTGAAAGCGAGATATTGGAAGTGACGAAAATATACAGTATTGCAGGACTTCTAGAAGATGGCTTAATAACTCAAAGGCCTTTCAGAGCGCCTCACCACACGGCATCTCCCGTATCGATAATAGGTGGTGGAACATTTCCGAAGCCAGGGGAAGTTTCACTTGCCCATAACGGTGTACTTTTCATGGATGAGTTTCCGGAGTTCAGAAGGGATGTTCTTGAAGCTTTGAGGCAACCCATGGAGGATGGGATTGTTACGGTATCGAGAGCCAAGATGAGCGCCACGTTTCCTGCAAGGTTCATGCTCGTTGCTGCTATGAATCCATGCCCGTGTGGGGGAGGACCGAACTGTACTTGCACACCGTACGATATCATACGTTACAACAAGAAAATATCTGGACCCATTCTCGACAGGATCGATATATTGGTGGAAATTCCGAGATTGAGTTTTGAGGAGTTCATGAAGAAACCTGAGGGAGAAAAAAGTGAAAAGGTCAGAGAAAGAGTCATATTGGGAAGGGAAATGCAGAGGAGAAGATTTGAAGGAACGGGTGTGAAGGTGAACTCACAGATGAGCCACAGGATGATAAGAGAGCACGTTACGCTCGATGACAAGAGTGAAGATCTACTGAAAGCTTATGTTAAGAAGTACAACATGTCGGGTAGAGTGATAGACAAGGTTTTGAAAGTATCGAGGACGATAGCAGATCTTGAAAGCTCAGAAAAAGTTAAATTCAAGCACGTAGCAGAAGCACTCCAGTATAGATTCAAGGAATAATCAGGTGGTTACTAGAACAAAAGAATTCACAGGTCTTACAAGACCTTTCGATGTGTATTTCGAAACGGAAGGTGTGCTGAGTTCGAAGAATTTCCCAGTGTATACCAGACCAAGACATGAAGAAGAACCTCCATCCAAGTTCATGGCCCATTTAAGGTTTCCAAATTCCTTTTCAAGGATGATCACGATCTCATCAAATCTGGCTCCTGCACTTTCTTTCGACCTACCATCAAAGGTCATGACGAAGAATCTGTCGTCCTCTGTGAGACCTATGACCGTTCTTGGACCTCTGATCCATTTTTGGACCTGTGTCTCCTGTGTCTGCATCGATAGTGGATGATACCATCCCTCCTCTGTGAAAGACTCCTTCGCCCTCAGTTCATTGATCATTAGGTTTTCTCCTTCTCTTACAAGAAGTGTTCCCCCACCAAAAGCCCATTTGATCCTCTCCCACGCATTTTTTTCAACTTCCATTGGTTTTTCCAGATTCAGTGTCACTTTTACACGATCTTTTGGAACATAATAGCCGTTTCCAATCGAACGCAGGTTCAATTCTCTAACTAAGACGTCCAGGATGCTCTTTCTGAAAGAGAGAACTACACCAACACATGGAAGGAGAACCTCACCAACTCTGATACATATGATTTCATCGTTTACCATCACAACGTTTAATCTATCTTTCCCCACCTCCAGTTTGAAGTCGTTGAAATCTATCTTCTCTCTAGAGAGAACCTCGTTCATGTACATGGGAGTGTATATGACAAATTCTTGGCCTTTTGCTTCCCTGGGATTTACCTGCTCTCTGACCCAATCCACAGCAAATTCGTTGAGTTTTATCTCTCCTCCAAGAAGTTTTCTTCTTCCAAACACGATTTTCCCATCCTCGAGTTGCGCTACAAAAGCTTTATTGTACAATGGAAATGTTTCTTTCCCATTGTACTTTCTGTAATCTATGAAGAAGTTCCTCATTTTCAGCTGCTCTGGAGGTCTATCCCTTCTCAAACGATTGTATTCATTTCTCAAGAAATCCGTGAAGAAATAGAGGAAGTTGAAATAGAATCTGTGTTTCTCATTTAAAGGGTATCCTCTTGGAGATATCAAGTCTCTGCCCATCTCCTCTGCCAGAACCGGAAGGAGATTTACATTTCTTTTGAACAAGATACCATGAAATATTACACCATTTTGCGGTTCATCGACTTCGTGTGAAAATTTGGTCATTTTTGAAAACTCAGGAAATTTGTAGAATCCCCAGGTGTAAATTCCTCCTCCCAAAGTTTTGAGATTCTTTTGAACGAGTTCAGACAGGTATTTTTCCCTCTTTTCCAATATCTCATTGAAACTTTCAAAAGTAGTGCCATTCTTCCCATCTTCGAATTCGTTCGAATAGTAATTGAAGTATATCCAGGGAGCTATTCTATGGATCCTTTCCTTGTTTGATAATTCCTCAATCCTTCCCATCGAATCCAGTATTCTGTCAAAGTAGTAAAAACTCATCATGGGTCTTTCGTTCCCCTGCCATCTCACGGCTGGAAGCGTTCCATCTGGAACGTAACCCACAATTCCCGTTCTACCTTCATGTTCAAATAGATTAGTGTACCTCATAGCTTTCGGGCTCTCGATGGTCGTCACAATGAAATAATCGAAAAGAGCACCATGTAGCGAAAACATACTCCTTTCTTCAAAGCCTATGATCACGAAGTCTTTCGGATTTTCCGGGAAATCCACCTTCCTAAGGTCTAACCCAGCTCCTTGAAAATCGTAAGTTAGAACATTCATGTTTTCAGGTTTCAGCTTCAGTCTGTTGAGCAAAAAGTCCAGATCATCCGGTACGGGCTCATCCAAAACCCTCCTTTTTTTCAAAAACAAGGAAACCTCTATCTCACTTTCGAGAAAGTTGTTGAATATGAGTCGTATCAGGAAAGGTAATACGCGAAAACTACCGGGAATTAAAATCACTTTTCTCTTGACCTTCAGCTCTTCCTCGAGGAGTTTCCTTCTGTCTATCTTAACCTTTGCACCCTTGAAGAAATCTTCCAAGATCTTCTGGAGTGGCTCTTTTTCTAGTGAGAATGTGCTTTCTTTGAAAAAACGGTCTCTACTCTCATCTTGTAGTATTTTCAGATTCCCTTCCTTAAGGAATTTCACCCTGATCTCGTGGATCAATCCAAAAACTTCTTCATCCGACATGTCTTCTATGTTTTCCATATCAGAGAAAATTTTCTTGAGAGATTCGATGTATATATCGAAATCCCTCTTCGAAATTAACCCCTCATCGAGAGATCTTTCAGCAAGAGCATCTTGGATCACTTTCCTCTCTCTTGAAACGTCTACGAAGATCCCTCCCATCTCGTACTGGTAGTACAGAAAAGAGCCCTTATATTCTTTCCTTTTGAAACCTCCTGGGACGTAATCATTCCTGACGATTTCTGCTGACATCATACAGAACCCCTTTCGATCAATCTTGGTGGAATAACTACTCTTTTCACTTTTGGATCCCAATGTCTCATAGCATCGAGGAGTATCTTTACAGTGATACCGGCGAACTCTTTAACCCTTTGATCGATCGTCGTCAAAGGTGGATGGAGATACTCACTGAAAGGCAGGTTGTCTATTCCGAGAATCGCCACATTTTCAGGTATCTTAAGACCTGCTTCATAAACTGCCTTGTATGCTCCCATGGCCCTCTCATCACCAGATATGAAGAACGCATCGATGGGTTCTTTTAGTTTTTCCTGCACCTTTCTGTATACTTCTTCTGGATCCTTGAGTTCGAATATCACCTCATACTCGATTCCGTATTTTTTGCACGCATCTTCGAATCCCTTAGCTCTTTCTCTGTTAACGTTGAAATCTTTACTTCCAAGCATGAAAACTATCCTTTTCTTCCCTTTTTTTATGAGATACTCTCCTCCCATGTACCCCACCATGTAATTATCAAGATCCACGTAGTTGGTATCATCGTGATCAAGGTCCTTTCCAACTATCACGAAGGGTATCTTGTTTTCTCTGAGATACTTTATCCTTATATCTTCTCTCATTATGTCGAAGATCACAGCACCATCTGCAAGGCCGCTCTTCAAAAATAGGAAACCATCGGTTTCGTCATCCAAAACACCTTTTCCTGAGGATGGGGAGACAATTATCTTGTAATTTTCTCTTCTGAAACCTGAGATTATCTCGCGTATCATCATGTTGTGCCAGGAGCTCCAGTATTCTCCTCCGTGCTTGTCCATGAACACGATCACCGTCTGTGTTTTCCCTTTCTTCAAAGCTTTTGCGAGTAAATTCACGCTGTAGCCGGATTCCTCGATAGCTTTCAATATCTTCCTTCTTGTTTCCTCCTTAACGTTTGGAGAGTTGTTTATCACTCTCGAGACAGTTTTTATCGAAAATCCCGTTTTCTTCGCAATATCTGTAATGGTCACCCTTCCGAAGGTTTTCACGTAAACCACCTCACTCCCATTCTATGGTTGCAGGTGGTTTCATGGTAACATCGTAGACAACTCTGGTAACCTCTGGAACTTCCCCCGTTATCCTTTTCGATACCTCATCTAGAAAATCGTGAGGAAGTCTTACCCAATCCGCTGTCATACCGTCCACACTGTCCACGGCTCTCAGAGCAACCACGTATCCATATGATCTTCTATCTCCCTTAACGCCAACGCTTCTCACAGGGAGAAGGACTGCGAAAGCTTGCCACACTTTATCATACAGATCCCATTTTTTTAAAGTTTCGAGGAATATTCTGTCGACTTTTCTGAGGATTCTCAAACGCTCTTCTGTGACTTCCCCTATTATTCTAACGGCAAGACCAGGACCTGGAAATGGATGCCTTTTCAGGATCTCATCCGGTATCTCCAAAATCTTTCCAATCTTTCTGACCTCATCTTTGAAGAAATCGCGCAAAGGTTCAACGATCTTCAAACCCATCTTTTCAGGGAGTCCTCCGACGTTGTGATGGCTCTTTATCCTAGATGTGTTCTTTCCACTCCCCGCGCTTTCTACAACATCAGGATATATCGTTCCTTGAACGAGAAATTCCGCTTTGAATTCTTTCGCCACTTCCTCAAAAACCCTGATGAAGGTTTCTCCTATGATCTTTCTCTTTCTTTCTGGATCCACCACTCCCCTTAATCCATCTAGAAATCTTTCTTTTGCATCCACCACCACGATATTCATATTCATTTTATCTTTTAGAAAATGCACTATCTCTTCTCTCTCCCCTTCTCTCAAAAGTCCGTGGTCGACGAAGACTCCTATGAAGTTGTCTCCGATTGCTTTTTGAACCATGGCGCCCGCCACAGTCGAATCAACTCCTCCAGAGAGCGCCATGATAGCCTTTGAGTTTCCTATTGTATTTTTTATGAGATTTATTCTGGATTGAACCACGTTTTCCAAACGCCAGTCTCCCTTGAGCTTTCCTATCTTGAACAGGAAATTCCTTAATATCTCCTTTCCATACTCGGTGTGATGAACTTCTGGATGGAATTGAAGGAGCCAATACTTTTTGTAGTCAGTGGCGGATGCTATAACACCTTTTTCTGTTTTGGACGTTACATGAAAACCTTCAGGCAGTTCTTCTACCCTGTCTCCATGACTCATCCAGACTAGGAACTCCTTTGGCAATCCGTCGAATAAAAGATCGTCCTTAACGATTTTTACCTTCGTTCTTCCATATTCACCGATTCCTCTCACAACTTTACCTCCAAGTTCCTTGGAAAGAAGTTGCATTCCATAGCATATGGCAAGGACACTGCCATAAAAGGAGCGAAACCATTCCGGGAGGGAAGGGGCGTCTTCTTCATAGACACTCATGGGACCTCCAGAAAGTATGATCAGATCATAGAGATTTGGATCCATCGTGGAATCTGAGGATGCTATTTCTGAAAAAACCCCCAGTTCCCTCACTCTTCTTGCTATCAATTGTGTATACTGAGACCCGTAATCCACTATTAGAACCCTTTCCAACTCATTCACCCTGCCTTTTACAGGGGGAAGTGACATTTCACCCAATGTCCTTCGTTCACTTCTACTATATCAGGTTCTTTCTCCTTGCAAATGCCTTTGGCATAAGGGCACCTTGGATGGAAGGGACACCCACTTGGAGGATTTACAGGGTTCGGTATCTCTCCTTTAGGGATGACTTTATCCTTCTTGTTCCTTGGATCAACACTTGGCACGGCGTTCATCAGAAGACGTGTGTAAGGATGAGACGTCCTGTAGAATATATCGTCCTTACTCCCGATCTCAACCACCTTTCCAAGGTACATTACAGCACATCTATCCGCCATGTAATCGACAACGGCAAGGTCATGTGTTATGAACAGATACGTTAACGAGAATTCCCTTTTCAGATCCTTTAAGAGTTTAAGAACCCTTGCCTGGACGGAAACATCCAATGCAGATGTAGGCTCATCGAGAACGATGAACTCAGGCCTCAGAACCAATGCTCTTGCTATCGCAATCCTCTGTCTTTGCCCGCCACTGAACTCATGGGGATATCTGAACATGTGTTCTTCTCTCAACCCCACGTACCCTAAAATCTCTCTGACTCTTTCATATATTTCGCTGGATCTCATTTTGAAATGTATTTTAAGACCCTCACCGACGATATCTTTCACGAGTTTTCTGGGATGAAGTGAGTTGTAAGGATCCTGAGGTACGATCTGCATTTTCCTTCTAATAGCTCTCATTTCCTTGGGTTTTAGATCCGTTATGTCTTGACCTGAGAACAATATCCTACCTGAGGTTGGATCCAAAAGTTTCAAAATGGTTCTACCAAGAGTCGTCTTACCTGAACCAGACTCCCCAACGACCGCAAATATCGATCCTTTTGGAATATCCAACGTCACATCATTCACCGCTTTAACGTATATTGGTTTGGAGAAAGGGGTCTTCCTTATAGGAAAATACTTTTTCAGGTTCTTCACCTCTATCAGATTCAAGTTCTTACACCCCCGTGAAACAGGTGGCATGCGACGAAATGTCCCTCTTCCACTTCAACGAGTTCTGGTTTTTTACTCGAGCATACATCCAATCTGTCACCACACCGCGGATGAAATCTACATCCAGGAGGGGGATCCACAAGGTCTGGTACCACCCCGGGAACCCCTTCTAATTCCTCTGACCTCCCGATTCTTGGAACCGCCTTCAAAAGGCCTCTAGTGTAAGGATGAAGAGGATTTTCGAAGATCTCCTCTGTTTTTGCATACTCAACAACGTTCCCAGCGTACATGACCGCTATCTTATCACAGAACTCAGCAGCAACTCCCATGTCATGCGTTATCATCATAACCGCACTTCCCATCTCCTTTATCAATTCGTCCAAAAGTTTCAGGATCTGAGCTTGTATCGTGACGTCCAAAGCAGATGTTGGTTCATCCGCTATCAAAAGTTTGGGCTTGGTAACCAAAGCCATAGCTATCATGACCCTTTGAGCCATACCTCCTGAAAGCTCGTGTGGATAAAGATTCATCGTTCTTTTCCAATCCAATCCCACCATTTCAAGAGCATCTTTCACTTTTCCATATGCATCCTTCATTGATACATTTTCAGCGTGGGCTATGGCTTCCGCTATTTGATATCCCACTTTAAAAACAGGGTTCAGAGCAGATATGGGCTCTTGAAATATCATCGATATTTCCTTTCCCCTTATTTTCATCATCTCACTCTCAGGGAGCTTCAAAAGGTCCCTACCATCGAATATGATCTCCCCATCGACTATTTCTCCGGGCTCCTCTATCAACCTCATTATCGAAAGTGATGTGACAGACTTTCCACATCCGGTTTCCCCAACCAGTCCTAGCCTTTCTCGCTTGTTGATCCAGATGTTCACACCGTTCAGAGCTTTTATTATTCCCCTATAGGTGTGGAAGATCACCCGAAGGTTCTTGACGGTGAGAAGATCCCCTTTCATTCTTTACCTCCTCAACCTTGGATCGAGGATATCCCTTATACCATCTCCCAAAAGGTTGAATCCTAAGACAACAAGGGCAATTGCAAGACCCGAAAATGTTGATATCCACCAGGCGTTCATCATGTAAAGCCTGCCATCACTGACCATGGCCCCCCATTCGGGAGTGGGAGGTTGAGCACCAAGCCCCAAAAATCCTAAACCAGCTGCCGTCAAGATTATCGTTCCCATTCTCAACGTCATCTGGACCAAAATTGGAGAAATCGTCATTGGAAGGATGTGAAGAAATAGAATCCTGAAAGTTCCTGCTCCAAGAGCTCTTATAGCCTCTATGTAAAGAGTACTTTTTATCTTCATGGTTTCGGCTCTGACCAACCTGGCGTACACCGTCCAAGTAATCACAGATATGGCTATTATCGCATTCGTTAATGATGGACCAAGCGCAGCGGCAAAGGCCATGGCCAGAACCAAACTTGGAAAAGCCAGGAACATGTCGGTTATTCTCATAAGAATTTCATCGACGGCTCCTCCAAAGTATCCTGAGATCAAACCTATGATGGTTCCTATGGCCGTACTTATTACTGTCACGAGGAATATTATCTTCAACTCTATCCTGGTACCCCATATTATTCTGCTTAAAACATCTCTTCCGAACTGATCTGTTCCAAGAAGGTGCTCTCTACTTGGAGGTGCAAGCCTGTTGTGGAGGTTCTGCTGATAGGGATCATAGGGAGCCAGAACGGGTGCAAATATGGCAACTATTATGAACCCCAGTATTATAACGGTTCCTATCATGGCCAGCTTGTTTTTCCTCCACAAATACATCGTATGTTTGAGATCTTCTATTAGTGGTCTCCACCTGGAAATACGTTCACTTTCCTGGTATTCCACACTATCACCTCAAATCCTCATTCTAGGATCGAGAACGGCATAGGTTATATCTACCACTAAGTTGGCCAGAGAGTATATCAAGGCGATGAAAACGGTTCCTCCCATTATGGCCGGATAATCCAAAACCAAAAGTGCGTTGACGATGTACCTGCCAAGTCCTGGCCATCCGAAGATCGTCTCTGTTAGCACCGCTCCCTCCAAGAGACTACCGAACCTCAGACCTATGAGTGTAACGACAGGAATCAACGCATTTTTAAGGGCATGTTTGTATATGACCAACCTCTTTGGAAGCCCTTTCGCTTTCGCTGTTCTTATGAAGTCTTGCCTCAAAACATCGAGGACACTGGCCCTCGTCATCCTCGCTATGGAAGCGCTAGACGCATATCCCAAAACAAAGGCTGGGAGAATTATATGTTTTAGTCCATCCCAAAACGCTTCCCAATTTCCTTCAAGTAGTGCATCTAAAATTATCAGGCCTGTTTTGGGTTCTGGAGGTATTATGAAAAGTTCCAATCTCCCCGATCCAGGAAGCAAGCCGAGTTTGTAGTAAAAAAGTAAAAGAAGGAGCAAACCCGTCCAGAAAACAGGCATGGAAACACCAAGGATGGAAAATATCCTGGAAAAGTGATCCACGAAACTGTTACGCTTTACAGCCGAGAATATTCCTAGGGGTATCCCTATTCCTACAGCTATGATTATTGCGAATATCGCAAGTTCCATAGTGGCAGGAAAGTATTCCTTTATATCTTCTATCACAGGCCTGTTCGTTTTAAGAGATATTCCAAAGTCTCCTCTGAGGGCTCCTTTTATGTAATCAATGAACTGAATTATTAGTGGTTTATCCAGCCCCAATTTGTGTTTAAGTTCATCAACTAGCTCTGGTGGAGCATTGCCTCCGAGCAAAGCACCTACAGGATCTGCAGGTATTATCTTCGCTATGAAGAAAACGAGCACCAGTATCCCAAAAAGTACTATAACCATTAGGAAAAGTCTTTTCATTATAAAATACCAAAGCTTCATTACAATCTCTCCTTGAATCGGAGGGGGGCTTCCCCCCTCCGAGGTTGATTATTTGTGGAATTTCTCCATCAGGAAGTTGAAGTTATAAGGTGCGAATGCCTCTTCTGCGCCTTTGACCTCTTCTCTGACAGCCCAATAATTTACAGGCTGGTAAAGTATCGCAAAAGGTCCGTTCTCAAACCAGTAATCTATGAGGATGTTGTAGATGACAGTCCTGACTTTGGGATCCATCTCTTCAAGTGCCATTTTCGTTAGTTTGGATGCGAAGTCATCGTACCACATGTTTCTCCAAGCCAGCTGATGGGCGGTGTAATCGGCAAATGGCGCAGCTTGGGCCGCTGGATCTGGAAAGTCCACACCCCAACCAGCGACTATCATCTGATGTCCTTGTTGTCTGTACTTTGTGTACATTTGTGAAGCCTGCATGAGTTGAACGTTAGCTTTTATACCAATCTCTGCCAGATTGGATTGGACTATGACGGCTTCTGCCTTTCGAATTGCCGTTGGATTGGTCAATATCGTGACTTCAAATCCATCTGGATATCCAGCTTCTGCAAGAAGCTTCTTGGCCTTTTCTACATCTCTTTTAATTTTCAGTGGTTTGTATCCGAGGTATCCAACTGGTAAGAAAGTGAAGTTATCTATGGCGAGTCCTTTTCTGACTTCTTTTATTATCGCTTCGTAGTCTATGGCGAGTTTAATAGCCATCCTGACCCTGGGATCTTTGAATGGACCCCAACCCACGTTCACTGCAACATACTCTTGAGCCTGAGCTGGTTTTGATACGAGTCTGACTCCTGGTACCTTACCCTCTTTTATATCGAGAGCTTGTTCTGCCGTGAGGTTCCATGCTATGTCTATATCTCCTTTTTGTATCATGAGGTACTGAGTGTTCTCCTCTGGTATGTCCTTGAATATGACTCTCTTTATGGGAGGTTCCCCTTTCCAGTAATACTTGTTAACCTCAAGAACAACCATTTCGTTCCTCTTCCAAACTTTCAGATAGTATGGTCCAGATCCAGCTGAATGGTCTGTTAACCAAGCATTCCCCAGATCTCCGTCTTTTTCATGTCTCAGCACTTCCTTCTTGTTGACTATACTTCCCCAGGAACCGGACAGAACCGAGAGAACGATGTTGGGAGCGAGTTTTTTCGATACAACGAGTTTTACCGTGTAATCATCGATTTTTTCGATGGAATTCTCTGTCAAACCTAGCACATCTTCGAAGAGCCAGACAGGCGGTTTTCTGAGTTTCAAAACCCTTTTCAGGGAGAAGACAACATCTTCGGCAGTCAATGGGTCCCCGTTGTAGAATTTGATTCCCTTCCTTATATGGAATATCCACGTTTTCCCATCTTCTTTGACTTCCCAGCTTTCAGCAACTGCCGGTACAACGGTGAACTGCCCTTCCTTCACTACTATCTCACCGAGAGCATCGTAAAGGTTACTGGTTATGACAGCACCAAGGACTTCGTAACATTGAGCCGGGTCGAAGGTTATGAGTATTCCGGTGTTCGCACCTATAACCAGAGTGTTCTTGGGAATCTTGGCGGAGAAAACACTTAAAGCTAGAAGGGAAAGCAACAAAATCACTAGAAACTTCTTCACGGAAATCACCCCCTGTGAAAGATTGGAAACCCCTAATGGGTATATATTTGTAGTCGATTATACCATCCATCTTCAGTTATTTTCAATTTCACTGGCGGGTTTTTTGGAAAATTTAAGAAATAATGAAAAACATGGGAATCATTACCAGGTTCGTTTTGGAAATATTCAAATGGACTTTATTATCTGAAGGGAGCACGTCCTGTGGGATTTGATAGCCCTTGAAGTACTTTTAAAGCTTCCTCCACAAGCCAAGATTCATCTGAAAATATCAAAACCCCTCCTTCGTGGAACGGATCGTTTATGAACACACCTTTTCCTTTCCCAAGGAGAACGACAGAACTTTTTAAAATCTTCCTTCTTATATCCTCAGGATCCACTGGAGTCATGTTTTCCCATCTCAAAGGATTCAGTTTCCCGATCAAAACACTTTTCTCCGTTATGACCAGGGAAGTGATGTAGCCTAATTTTTTCAATTTCAGATATTTCTCCTCATTCTCCACCATCACTGGAAACGTCGCTTTCCTGGTTATGAGGGAAACTATCACCTCTTCGTTTATATTTCCCCTTGCATCTATGACAGGAACGATACCTGCATCTCCCAGACCTTCTGCAAATAGTTGCAGGACCTGAGCCGTTATGTAAGGGGAACTCGAAATCTTTCTCAAAGGCCTTGGATCCTTGTATCTTAGAACATCCAGAGATCCGAAAACATAGAAAGAACACCCTTTCTCTTTCAGAATCTTCCCGATCACAAAGCCAGCTTCCTTCGCCAATGTTAAGTTACCACTCGACCCAAGACACAACATGGATATATCTTTTAAGATATCCTGAGGTGGTGTATCGAAACCTTTGACACCATCTATGACCAGAGCATTCGGGAAGAGTGATTCACAAATCAACAAGATCAGAGACGACATCAGCAACCCCAGCTTGGTTGTTAGAGGGTGCGACAAGATCTGCCACCTCCTTGAGGTCCTTAACAGCGTTTGCAACTGCTACTCCTAAGCCGGATTCTTTGAACAATGCTATATCGTTCTCGTTATCCCCGAAAGAGACAATCTCTTCTTTTTTCCATCTAAAAGTCTTCTTCAAATACCTTAGCCCTACACCTTTATCGACATCCTTAGGAACGAATTCCAAGTAAGTCGGAAAAGACTTGAATATTTTGATACTGTCTCTATATTTCTCCCTGAGGTTTTCCTTTATTGTGTCCAGTACCTTTTCTTCATCTATAGCCAGAATCTTTGTGGGAGGCTTCTTTTCAATGAGATTCAACAGATCCTTTACAACCTGAAAATCCACATTGGAGTGTTTGGCGTATTCTCTGGTTTCTTCATTGTCTTCCTCAACGTACAGAATGTCATCTATGTAAACTTGTCTATGAATTTTCATCCTTCTGAGATCCATCAGAATACTCTTTGCCAGATCAGTTTCCAGATTCTTCTCAAAGATGACTCCTTCCCCTGGAATGTATATCATCCCTCCGTTGTATGCTATCGTTGGAAGCTCCTTTCCGAAATATTCTCTCTCAACACTCAAAATAGATTTCAACATTCTACCACTTGCAATCACCACTTCAAATTTCTCGATTAACTTTTTCAAAATTTCAACGTTCCTTTCCGGTATCTTCTCCTCATCGTTCATCAAAGTTCCGTCGAGATCAAATACGAAAACCCTGTATCGTCTCATCTTCCCACAACCTTTCGAACTCTTCTATGAAATCCCTCACAACATCTTTTTCCTGTGTTTCGAAAATAACTTCAACGTTTTTGTGTAAACCACTTTCCGTTAGATTCGCAGATCCGAATACGAGTATCTTATCATCAACTATCAAGAACTTGTGATGAAGTAGAGGATTTTCAACTATTTTAACGTCAAACCCACCCCACCTGAGTCTCGATAATCTGGAAGATTCGATCCAATCATCGAGAATCATCTTGACACTCACCCCGCGGGAAGATAGATATTTCAAAAGAGCGAAAATATCCTCATCGGAGAACGCATAATAACACAGCTTTATGGATTTTTTTGCCTTCCTTAAAATCCTGGAAATCTCTTTTTCCCCATCGACAAACGGTATGAGTAAAAACGTACCGAAATTGGTTTTCAGGGAACGCAAAGGTTCAACTCCTTTGATCAACCATTCGGTTACACTCGAGAAGAAGGTAGATACTTTTTCAGAATCGAATATCATTACTGCGTTTAGATCTCTCCCAAGGCCGTTTCTCGTGAAGTTTGCAGATCCAAACAGCACCCTTTTTTTATCCAGGACAATGTATTTAGCATGAAGAAGAGTATCAGCTGTATCGACGTAAGCTTCCAATCCACCTGAGACCTTCTCCCCCACGACTTTTACGATGACCCCCATCCTTTCTAGATCCTCAAGAATCGCTATTATATCTCTATCGTTCACCCCGTAAGCTACTACCTGAACCTCACTTCTCGCTTCTTTCAAGAAATTCGATACAACTCCTTTCAGATCTTCAAGGGAAGAAAAGTGCACAGAGGCTATTAGGGAAACCAGAAAGAGCTCAAGTATTGACGCTAACACTTTCCTCAACCCAGACTAACCTCCCATAAAGAGGCCCTGCTGTTATTCTTTCTATCTTTATGTCAGCAAACCTTCCTATCATCCACTCCTCGCCTTCAAAGGCTATGATCTTGTTCCTTATGTCTCTACCATAGAAAAGGCCATTTTTTGCTCTAGCTTCGACGATGATTCTCACAACCTTCCCAAGATACTTTTCGTTCAAACGTTTGTTTATCCTTTTCTGAAGGTTCAAGAGAAACTGCAGTCTTTCGACCTTGACCTCCCTTGGCACATCATCTTTGAAATGCTTCCAAGCGACGGTACCTTCCCTTGGAGAATACATTGCAAGGTTCAAACGCTCAAATTGTGCTCTTTCGACCAGATCGACCGTTTGCTCAAAATCCTCATCCGTTTCTCCTGGGAAACCAACTATTATGTCACTACTTATCGAGACATTGGGTACCTTGGATCTTATCTTATCGAGGAGATCTAAATAGAATTCTCTTGAGTATCTTCTGTTCATCTTTTCGAGAATTCTGTTGCTTCCAGATTGAACTGGAAGGTGAACGGATTTCGCAACCTTGACGTTCCTGGAAATGACATCGATCAGGTCTTCAGAGAAATCCGTGGGATGGGATGTTATGAACCAGAGCCTCTCTATACCATCTATCCTTGATGCCTCTTCCAGAAGCTTTGCGAGTGATGTTCCATCTTTGAGGTCTTTGCCATAGGCATCCACGTTCTGACCCAAAAATGTGACCTCCCTGTAGCCATTTTTTGCAAGTTCTTTGACTTCCAATAGAACATCTTCCATAGGTCTGCTCTTTTCCCTTCCTCTCGTGTAAGGGACTATGCAGTAAGTACAGAACCTGTCGCATCCGAATATTATGGTAACCCACGCATGATGTTTACTGGTTCTGTACCTCGGTATTGCATGCGAGAGTTCTTCTATATGATCTTCAAAGAGGGAGACTTTTCTTCCACTCTCTACATCTCTTAAGACATCGACTATTCTAGTGATGGATCTCGTACCCACGACGAAATCTGCTCCCTTTTTAAGGATTTTTTCCCTTTCCTTCTCTGCAACACAACCAGTTACTCCAACGATCACCTTCTTTTTCCTCTTCATTTTCAAGACTTGTCCAAAAAAACCATAGAATTTATCTTCCGCTTTCTTTCTCACAGCACACGTGTTCATTATTACGACATCAGCTTCTTCAATCTTGAAAGTGATCTCATATCCAGCTTCTCTCAAGAGTCCCATCATGACCTCTGTGTCGTTTTCGTTCATCTGGCATCCATATGTTTTGAAAAAGATCCTCAACTTCATCCCTCCACATGTATCTATGATACAACATTTCCCTGAATGAGTTTTGTCTCTGGATTCGGAACTACTCTAATCAATATGTTCCCAGCTCCGTTGACATCTGCGTTTAAAACTGCTCCACAATGCTTACAAACTACAAACCTCGATGCTTGCAATTGCCTTGTATTTGATCAGTTCTACAAGGTAGCTAAAGGAAATTCGGTGTTTCCTGGAATGCTTGTAACATCGCTTTGAGATCACAGACTGAATTCTGGCTTTTTCCCTTGCGAACCATCAGAGTTTCGAAAACAATATTCTGCCGTCAAAGATGCACGCTTGAGTCTCATCTTCTACCACAACAGTTGCAAGATCCGAAAATCCCAGATCTATAGCCATCTCCTAAAACCAGGCTGCTGATCTGATA